>Ga0316577_10001468_pt1 | contig 11164 bp, 6 predicted proteins | sample S5NA_FD_203073 | JGI IMG/M metagenome (GOLD analysis project Ga0316577, IMG submission 203073) | Rhizosphere microbial communities from salt marsh grasses in Alabama, United States - S5-7_050615r2r1 | ecosystem: Host-associated > Plants > Roots > Rhizosphere | place: USA: Alabama | collected... | reverse complement strand
GAGGAGCAAGGCGAACTGGTCTGTACGGCCCCGTTCCCCTCCATGCCGATCTATTTTTGGGACGACCCCGACGGCAGCAAATACCAGGCGGCCTACTTCGATCTATACCCCGGGGTGTGGCGCCATGGCGACTACATCATGATCACCCAGCGCGGCGGGGTGGTGATGTATGGCCGTTCCGACGCTACCCTGAATCCGGGTGGCGTGCGCATCGGTACGGCCGAGATCTACCGTCAGATGGATCTCTTGCCCGAGGTTGCAGACAGCGTCGTGGTGGGCCAGAACTGGAACAACGATGTCCGCGTGATCCTGTTTGTCAAGCTGGCCGAGGGCTTCCAGCTGAATGACGACCTGCGCGACAAGATTCGAAAGACCATCCGTACCAACGCTTCGCCGCGGCATGTTCCGGCCAAGATCCTGGCCGTACCCGACATCCCCTACACCCTGAACATGAAGAAGGTCGAGCTGGCCGTGCGAAAAGTGATCCACGGTCAGCCGGTGCGCAACAAAGACGCCCTGTGCAATCCCCAGGTGCTGGACTTCTATGCCGATCTAAAGGAATTGAAGGAAGATTGAGCCGTTCTCCAGCAATCGCTCGCTTTTGGTTATAACAGCAGACGCCCCCCCTGATATACCACAAAGGCCACGACCCAGGCCATACCGGTGTTGTAGGCGATGCTGAAGAACATCCAACCCAGCGACCCGGTTTCTCTTCGGATGGCGCTCACGGTGGCCAGACAGGGCAGGTAGAGCAACACAAAAGCCATCATGGCCACCGCCGCAAGGGGGGTCATACCCGAACGGGCCAGAACAGCCTGCAGGGCCTCGTCACCATCGTCCCCGGCAGCGTACAATACCCCCAGGGTACTGACAACGATCTCCTTGGCTACAAAACCGCTCAGCAGGGAGACCCCGCCACGCCAATCGATCCCCACGGGGGCGAAAACCGGTTCAATCACTCTGCCCAGGCGACCCAGAAGCGAATATTCGGCCCGTTCCGAGGCCTTGGCACGAGCCAACCGCGCCAGGGCATGGTCACGCTGATCGGCCAACGCCCGCTGGTGGGCCGGGTCCAGGTTGGCCATCCGCGCACGATAGCTCTCGGCGATAAGGGCCATGCGGCCATCGTAGTCCACCGTGTAGCGCTGGGGTTGGGGGTAGTTGGACAGGCCCCACACCACCACCGATCCCACCAGGATGATGCCGCCCATTTTGCGCAGGAATATCTTGCTACGGTCCCACATATGGATCAGGAGGCTCTTGAGCATGGGAACCCGGTAGGGTGGCAGCTCCATGACAAAGGGGGCCTCTTCCCCCCTGAGCAGGGTCCTCCGGAAAAAGCGACCGCTGACGATGGCCAGCAGGATGCCGGTGAGGTAGATGCTGAAAATAACACTGCCGGCCCGCTCACCGAAAAAGGTACCGGCCAGAACGATGTAGACCGGCAGCTTGGCCGAACACGACATGAAGGGAGTGATCAGAATCGTCAGGATGCGGTCCTTGCGGCTCTCCAGGGTGCGGGTAGCCATAATGGCCGGCACATTGCAGCCAAATCCCATGAGCATGGGGATGAAGGATTTGCCGTGCAGCCCGATGAGGTGCATGATCTTATCCATCAGAAAGGCAGCCCGGGACATGTAGCCGGTGTCTTCGAACAAGGCGATGCAAAAGAAGAGAATCAGGATATTGGGCAGAAAAACGATCACCGATCCCACACCGGCAATGACGCCGTCCACCATGAGGCCTTTCAGGGCGCCGGCCGGCATCCAGTGGCTAGCCCCCTGGGCGAGCGCCGCGATGCCCGCTTCAATCCACCCCATGGGCCAATCGCCCAGGGTGAAGGTGAGTTGAAACATGCTCCAAATGAACAGGAAAAAGATGGGCATCCCCAGGAACCGGTTGGTGAGCACCCGGTCGATGTTGCGCGAAATATCCACCCGGGTTTGGCTGGAGGTGGTAAAGACCTCCTTGATGATGCCTGAAATAAACCCGTAACGCTCATCGGTGGTGATGATTTCCGGATCCTCATCAAAGCGCTGTGTGAGGATGCCGCGCTGGCGGAGGGTCTCCGCCAGGAGGGTTTCTGCGGCGGCGGGAGCCTTGCGGCGGATATGCTCCTTTATCACCTGGTCGTCTTCGATAAGCTTGACGGCCGTCCAGCGCGAGTCGTAGGGCAGCAGTCCGTCGAGATCACGCTCGATCTGCGCTTGCAGAACGGCGATGCTCTTTTCGATATCCTGGTTGTAACGGACCTTGCGGGAACTGCCCACCGTTACCGGTGCATTGGCCAGCTCCACGGCCGCCTGCAGGAGTTCGTTGATCCCCTGGTTCTTATTGCCCACGGTGAAAATCACCGGCACATTCAGCAGGGCCGAGAGCTTGTCGGCATCGATCTTGATGCCCCGCGAGCGGGCCAGATCAGCCATGTTCAATGCGAATAAGACCTTGCAGCTTCCCAGCTCGCGCAGTTGGGTTGCCAGGTAGAGGCTGCGTTCCAGGTTGGAGGCATCGATGATATCGATGACCACATCGGGGCGCATCTCGATGATGTAGTCCCGGGCGACGATCTCCTCGATGGAGAAAGGGGTCAGGCTGTAGGTGCCGGGAAGGTCGATGATCGTCAGGTCATGCCCGAAACGGTTGATCCGGCCCTCTTTTTTTTCCACCGTGACACCGGGCCAGTTGCCCACTTTCTGTCGGGTACCGGTGAGGCTGTTGAAGATGGTGGTTTTGCCCGAATTGGGATTCCCGGCCAGGGCGATGGTGAGATGCTTTTCGGACATGCCGGCCCGCTCCTAATGGACATTCCCGACCGTGATTCGGGCGGCCTCCTCCACGCGCAGGGAAACATGGTAGCCTTTGACGATCAGCTCCATGGGGTCCTTGAGGGGGGCATACTTTTCCACATAGATCTGGCTGCCTTTGATGATTCCCATCTCCAGAATACGGCGACGGAAATGGCCGTTGCCCCCCACCTTCTCGATGGTACAGCGCTGACCCTCTTTTAGCTCACTTAACAGCATGGACGTTGATCCTATGATTCCCGCTCCAGGGTGCGTACTGCGATCGGCCACAGGACCGAGGGGGGTATTGACACGCCAAACCGGGAACCCGGTCAAGGCCGCGTGAAAGTTGTAATTAATACCGTATCGCTGGATTGTCAACTGGCAGCGGCGGCGATGATCTCTGCCGAACCGGCCGGAAAGAAGATGCAAGCGTATCCACCACGATTTATGGCCGTACCTGCCATTTCAGATTTTTACACCCCTTTCAAACTCACCTACGATATCCCATATTCACCGCTGCCGCCAATTGATTGTTGGACCCACACCATAACGACGACGGTTTTGAATATTCCGTTTAATGCCCCGGCCACTCGGCTCCACCGAGGAAATCGTACCCGATCTTCTTTTGCAGCGATTCGATCTGCAGGAAGGCCTGCTTGAGCATGGCCTCATCCATATGCCCGATCTTGTTCAGAACGATGCAGTTGTCCATGGGTCCGCCAGCCTGGAGTCCGGCCAGCTGGGCCTGAAAGCGCAGCCGCATGAGGAAATCGTAGGAGGCCGAGACGGCGTCGCAGGCAGACGGCCGCAAGACCTTGTTCCAGACCAGGGCCTCGATGCGTTCCATGGAGTGGGTCAGGGGCAGCTTGTGGCGCAGGGCGTACAGCCGCCCGAATCCGACGACCGGCATCAGCGTCTCCTTAAGGTTGAGCCGCCCTGCCTCCTCGGGCGGACCGCTGCTTTTGATGATTCTGCCCAGGAGCCGGAACGGCGGCTTGAAAAGCAGGGCATTCTGGGCCAGATGCGGCAGGAAGCTGGGACGGTCCTGCAGGACTTTGTAAATATGGGTGCGCAGTTCATTGGCCAGCCCAGCCTCGCCGTAAACCGGCCGGAAATCCAGGCAGATGCTGAAGTCCAGCAGCTCCTTGGGCTCGGCTTTCAGAATCCATTCGGTGAAATTTTCCTTCCACTCCGGCAGCGAGCGGCACCAGTTCGAGTTGCTGGCCATCACCTTGCCGTCGCACAAGGCATAGCCGGCCTGGTTGAGCCACTGGCAGACCCGCTCACCCAGCGAAAGAAAATAGGCCGGTGCCCCGGCATCCGGGGGTGCATCAGCATGCTGGTAGATGATGGCATTGTCCTGATCGGTGAGCAGGGTCTGCTCCTGGCGGCCCTGGCTGCCCATGGCGATGAAGGTGAAAGGGACCGGCGGCGGCCCGAGTTCCTCCACGGCCAATTCGATGAATCTGGAGGTGGCCGCATCGCAGACGGCCGACATCATATAGGCCACGGTTCGCGGCCGGGCGCCGGCATCGATCAGGGCCTTGACAAGGGCGGGAAGCCGCTTGCAGCAGCGGGCGACCTGGTCGGCGGTGGCCGCCCTGGCGATCTCCCGGGGCAGCACTTCCGGCCCGTAACGGTGAAACTGCAGCAAATCTTTGGACCGGACCACTCTGGCAATGCGACCGCCGCCATCCTCCACGGCCAAATGCTGCACCTTTTTTTCCTCCATCAGCATCAGGGCCTCATAGATCATGGCATGCCCGGAAATGGTGATCAGCGGAACGCTCATGATGGTTCTCACCGGTGTTTGGAGGTCCGCCTCCCGGTTGCCCGCCACCCGCTTGCGAAAATCGCGGTCTGTCAGAAAGCCCACGGCCGCGCCGGCATCGGTTTCCACAACGATGGATGTGGTTTCGCGGTCGACCATCAAAGACGCCGCTTGATGGATCGGCGTCTCCAGGTGGCAAGTCACCACCGGCCCGCCCAGTTGACCTACGGGCTCCTGCAGAAACAGGAGGGAGACTCGCAGCTTTTCGATGAGCGCCTCGCGTTCGTTTTTGCGCCGCACGGTGTTGGTAATGTCTTTGATGACGCAATTGACGGTCGCTGGTTCTCCCCGTTGACCACGAACCAGGGCGGCGGACAGGGACAGCACCCGCATGCTCCCGTCGGAATCCAGCTTTTGGATCATTCGGTCCTGGGGTTCGCCGGTCCGGCGCAGGGTCTTGAAAAAATCGCTCACCGCACCGGCGTCATCGAAAAGGTCCTCCAGGGCGAACTGGTCGTCCCGGGTGCCGCACACAGCCTGGAGCAGTCGCCGTGCAGCTGCATTCATGGCCACGATCACCCCCCGACGGGCCACGTGGGCCTGGAAGATTCCCACGGCCGCGGACCGGGCCGCCTGACCGAGCTTGACGAGGGAGCCCGCTTCCAGCCGAGACGGGTAAATATCCTTGACCAAGACGATGATCGCCGGATTGTCGGCAAAGATGACGGGGTTCAGGGTCACGATGCATTCCCTTTTCTTCCCGTTGGCGCGCTCCAGCACGGCCTCGAAGCTTTTAGATCCCCCTGAACCGCCCGGCAGGCTTTCAATGTGCGCCCAGACCTCCTCATTAGCAGGTTCACGGGCCAGCAGGTCCGACAGCTCCAGCAATTCAAGCCTCTCGGCGCTGTAACCCGTCATGTGCAGCAGCGTGGGGTTGCCGTAGCGGCAACGCCCGGAAAGGACCAGCAGCGTGCCCTCGGTGGTCGCTTCGATCAGGGAACGGTACCTCTCCTCGGCTTGCTGGAGGTTGGTCTGCATGTCCATCCGTTTTTTTTCAACGTCCAGGCTCTGTCGGACATTGGACAGCAGCACGATGAAAACCAGAACCACAATGGCCGTCAGGGTGTAGACGAGATTCTGCTCAATGCGCTTGATCTCCTGCTTGACGTCATCCACATACATGCCGGTGCCGATCACCCAGTTCCAGGGTTTGAAACCGCAGACGTAGGACTCCTTGGCCTCCAGCCGCCCCGGATCGTCCTTCCACTGCCAGACATACGCCACAAAGCCCTTTTCCTGCCGGCGGACGATCTGGGCGAACTGAACAAATATCCGGACCCCGCGCGGGTCGGTGAATCCAGACACGTCCTGGCCGTTCAAATCCGACCGGTAAGGGTGCATGAGCATGCGCGGGTGTAAATCCTGGATCCAGAAGTAGTCTTTGCCTTCCTTGCCGTAGCGCAGGGCGCCGATGTAGGCCATGGCCTTCTGCTGGGCCTCGCCGCGAGTGAGCCGGCCGGCGTGCTCCTCCCGCTCTGCCGCGGCGAGCAGGCTCAAGGCCGTATGGGTCAGCTCCCGGATCATGTCCCGCTTACGGTCCACCAGGATCGTCTCAATGGTGGGCAGAATCATACCCCAGATCGCCACCACAAACAGCACGATGGCCAGCAGGGAGGGCAGTACGATCCGCGGACGGAAGGAAGACCAGCGCCGCTGGGCCTCCTCCTGCTGCAAATCTGCTTCCGGACCCTCACCGGCCTTGGGGTCGGCAGCCACCGGACCGGCGGCAGATCCCATGGAGCGCACGAACCGCCTCCAACTTTCAAGGGGCATGTCGATGCCGAGCGCAGATCTATCTGCGGCGCCGATGTTGTGCAGATCGGTTCCCGCGCTGATGAGAAGCCCCTGGCTGCGGGCCAGCTCCTGCAGCGTCTCCTGTTCCGGCTTACTGACGTGATCACCGGTCACCTCGAGCCCATCGAGCCCCATGGCCTGGAGATCCGCAACCCATGCACTGAGTGCCGAGGGCTCCGATTCATAGTTCAACGGATGGGCCAGAAAGGCTAGGCCGCCGGCCCGATGCACCAGGGCGATAGCTTCGGCGATCGCGATCTTTCCCGTTGCCGCCACGCCGGGTGCCGGTTCTCCCTCCAGTTCCGGCACGTGGAATTGGGACGGCATTCGCCGCAGTGGGCCCTGGACCCGCGAAAACCGCTCATAGCGTAGCAACTGGAGTGTGGCCCTGAGCTCCTTGTGTTGCATATCGAAGCCATAGGCCAATAAATGGATCTCCCGGCCCTGGTACTGCGTCGTGATCTCCACCCCCGAAAGGAAACCGATATTGTGCCGCTTCAATGCTGAGTGAAATCGCGCCAATCCGTCAATGGCGTCGTGGTCGGTCAGGGAGGCATAAACCACGCCTGCCGACGCCAGCTTAGCGGCCAGGACCTCCGGCGTCGATTCGCCGTCGCTGAACACCGAATGGCAATGCAGATTGATGCGCGTACTGGCGTTCATTTATCTATTTTTCACCGTCGGAATCGGGATCGGGATCGAAACCAATATAGGCATTATAGCTCATTCGACGCATACCGATTTCGATAGCGACCCCGACCCCGATTGATCCTGAGATGAACATAGCGATGGGCTTAGACGGGGTCCTGGGGCCAACCAGTGGCGGTCAGCAGACCCAACCCAAATACGCCAACCCAATGGATTAGGGTTTTCGTTTTAACTACCCGGTAATATGTAATATCACTCCGTATCAGGACGATGAGCCAAGGTCATGAATTCCACAGGATTCTTTCCCGTATCGGAAGTCATCACAGTCACCAGCAACAAAACAATGGCCGAGGCCACTATGCCGAAAAGGCCAGGACCGCCGGCCACAGGCAGCCCGAAAAAGCTGTACTTGGCCCCTTTCACGAACAGCAGCACGATAAAGAGCACCGAAACCCCCAAGCCGGTCAGGATACTGGCGATAACGGCCTGGCGCGTGGTGCGCTTCCACCATAGGGTAGAGAGCATGGCCGGGAAGATGGCGCTGGCGGCAATACCGAAGGCCAGCATGACCAGCCAGGCGATGTTCTCTTTCTTGAGCAATACTGCCAGGGAAACCGCGATGGCCGACATCAGCAAGGTGGTGATCTTGGCGATGGCCAATTCCTGCTTTTCCGAAGCGTTGGGGTTGATATAGACCTTGTACAGATCGTGGCTCACCGAAGATGCCACGGTAATCATCAGCCCTGCCGAGGTTGACAGAATGGCCGCCACAGCGCCGGATGCACCGATGGCCATCAGCCAGGTGCCGCCCACGGTGTTGCTCATCTCCAGCACGGCCATGTTTTTAGCCATACCGACCCCCACCGGTCCTTGGGAGATCCAGGCCACCAGCTTGGGGTAGATGCCTGGGAAAAGCAAAAAGCCCAGAACGATGGCGCCCAGATAGAAGACGCCCAGGGCCACGATACAGAGGGCCACACTTTTCTTGGCCGCCCGGGCGCTGGGAACGGTGAAGAACATGATCAGGATGTGGGGCAGGCCGGCGGTGCCGAACACCAGAGCGATCACCGTGCTGACCATGGCCAGGGTACTGCTGGTCTTGACACCGATGGTCATGGCCGAGTGGGCCTCGGGCAGCATTTGGCGGGCGGTGGCAATGGCCTGGTCCGCCGGCAGATCCTTGATGGCCGCCACCACGGCCGGATCCTTGGCGGCAATCAACGGCGGCACGGTCTGTTTGGCCGTGGCGATGATGTCGAAAAACGAGCCCTGGCCTATCGTAAAGAAGGCCAGGGTCACCAGGACAACCATGGTGCCCCAGAGAAAGGCGGCTTGAATGACCTGGTTGTACAACGTGGCCTTCATTCCGCCAAAAATAATGTAGATACTCATTAGGATGCCCAGCCCGACGGTGACCCACACGAAGTTCCAGTGCAGCAGCATCTCAAACAGCAGCCCGGCGCCCAGCATCTGGGGCACCAGATAAAATGTGGAAATCACCACGGTGCAGAGCATCACCGTCAATTTGATGCGATCGTCCGGGAACCGGCTGTGCAGTGCACCGGCCACGGTATAGGAGCCGATGTTGCGCAGAGGGCCGGCGATGAGCAGCAGCACCGCCATGTATCCCCCGAAAAAACCGATGGACAGCCAAATGGAGTCGATGCCAAAAACACCGATATCACCGGCGCAGCCCAGAAAACTGGCGGCCGACAGGTAACTACCGGTCATGGCGATGCCGACTTGAGCCCAGGGCACGCCCTTGCCGGCGACATAAAAGTCGCTGGCCGATTTGGTCGATCGGCTGGTCCACCAGGTAATGAAAATACTGACGACAACGAAAAAAAGGATAAAGCCGATGACGATGGGAATGTTTAATTGCGAAGCTTGGTCTCCTTCGACATCGGCTGCCACAGCTACGGCAGGAGCGAGAAAAGAGATCAGTATTGAAAGAAGGATTTTCAAATTCATTTGGACCTCCAGAACCAGACCCCCATAATCAGCCAGGACACGGGGAAAATGAGTAGGGACAGCAGCATGCCCAGGGGCATGCCCAACGCAGGCAGAACGGCGACTTCTTTAAACGAGGGGGTTTGAACCACTGCAGCGACCAGATAAAAAATAAAAAACAGCAAGAAGAGTCCGAAATTGACCAGCACCTTGCGGCGCATGGCGGCTAAGGACTGGGGACCAACAGACATACGCAACCTCCTTTTTCAATGTTCACTCAGGTCAAATACGACAGTTTGATATTAAAGGGGTTTACCCCAAGAAAAGGGTCCTTGCTGATGTCAGCAAGGACCCAACGCAGGCCATCCCATGCTTCCCCAATTGCCGTCGAATATTGGGGTCATATGGGGCATATTGCACCTTTGCGAATCAATTCAGCGGCTGCAAAATCGCAATGATCTTGCGGTGAAACGTTAGGTGACTGTCTGCCCTTTGCATTCCGGCCTTAACACACAGGCAAATATGAGGCCATATATATGCAATACATGATTGATGGCGGTTTCCAGGCCGCTTGCCATCTTTTTTTAATACAGTGTTAGAGCTCAGGCAGGTTCAGGGGGATCGATCTGTTCGGAGGGAAGGCCGCACTCCCGTTTTTGGGCATCATTTTTTAGGAAATCGTACAATCTACCGGTGTAGGCGCACTGGATCATCTCGCGGATATTCTGGAGGAGATAGGCGCGCGTGGCGCTCTCGCCGTCACATTTCAGCCTGAAGGCAATCAGACGCCGCAAATCGACATCCTGCTTATCCCGATCGGGGACCATGCGCATCATCCGGCTGAAACTCTGACCGAATGGCCCCGGTAACTCTTCCAGGGCGATGATCTTGGTGTCCATGCGGAATCTCCTTGACCAAGGTCCGGGAATATTACAATTGAGGTGCAAATAAGCATTCGGCGAACGAATGCCAGCGGACTGAGGCCGCGTTAGCGTAGGCTCTTAATGCGTTCCTTACGGCTAACGATATGACTGATCCGAATGCCGTAGCGTTCCTTTTCCACCACCACCACGCCCCGGGCAATCAGCGTCCGGTTGACCAGAATATCCACTGGTTCACCCTCCAGTTGGGAAAGTTCCACCACCGATCCTTCGCCGATGCGCAGCAGATCATTAATTTTTTTCTTGGTGCGCCCCAGTTCGACGGTCACCTCCAGGGGGATGTCCAGGATCAGGTCCAGGTTTTTAAAAGAATCATTGTTGCCGGCTTCGGCGGCCAGCGCTGTTGCCGCAGGTTGCGCCGCGGAACTGCTCTCCTGGGCCTCGATGTCCATATCACCGGCCGCGGCGCCGAGTTTCTTGATACCCGCCTCGACGATGATGGTGTGATCCTGGTAGGTGAACAGAAATCGTTCGGGAACGATCTGGGTGACCGGTTCCACCCGGAAATCGAGACCGTTGGTGATGGAGGGCGTGGAGAGCACGCAGGAGAGGCCCGCGTCCACAAAGGCCGACTTGAGGTTGCCGCCGATCATGTTACTCATCTCACGGATCACGTCATGAACATCTTCTTGGCTCTCGATTTCATCAACCGCCATGCCCAGCATGGCGGCGGTCATCATGGCGGCAAAATCATCGTTGACCTGGATGTTGAAGATCCCATTCACATCACCGGCAAAGCTGACGCTTCCCACGGTGCGCCGCTCTTCGGTAAAGGCGGCGGGAACCTGGGGGATGTGTTCGATCTCCATGGAGAGCATGGTATAATAGACATCGATGACGGAATTGATCACGGTGGTGCGCACATCCACCGAGTTCATCATCTTGAGCAGGTCGTCGCTGCTGAGTTCGGCGGATTTACTGATATGCTCTGTGGTGCCGATCTCTTCCTTGACGCGCACCTCCACCACGACGCGCTGCCCGTCATGTTGATAGTAGAACTGCAGCGGAACGACGCCGGTGGCCAGATCGATCTTGAAATCGGTCCCGCTGGTGATGGACGGGGTCGAAATGACGCAGGAAAGCCCGGAATCCATCATCTCAGTTTTAAGGTTTCCGGCGATGATATTGCAAAGCTCACCCACCACATCTTTGACCTGGTCCTCGTCGCCGATCTCGGACGCCTCGACGCCCAACATGGCGGCGGTGATGACGTG
>Ga0316577_10001467_pt1 | contig 11167 bp, 6 predicted proteins | sample S5NA_FD_203073 | JGI IMG/M metagenome (GOLD analysis project Ga0316577, IMG submission 203073) | Rhizosphere microbial communities from salt marsh grasses in Alabama, United States - S5-7_050615r2r1 | ecosystem: Host-associated > Plants > Roots > Rhizosphere | place: USA: Alabama | collected... | reverse complement strand
CGCTTCGCACAAATGGTGCGTAGCCGTGTACGCAGCTACGCACTACGCACTACCCAGCTCCACAGCCATGCGGATCGAGCGCTGCCCTCGAGGATAGACCCCGTCGAACGGATCCACCTCGCGAAAGCCCATGTGCTCGAAGAACCCCTTGGCCTGCCGGTTGGTGTGGGCCACGTTGAGCTGGAGCGAGCGGACGCCAAGCGTGGTGTGCCACCCCTTGGCGCAGGTCACCGCGTACTCGATCAACCGCCGACCGCACCCCCGCGACTGGTGCTCGGGCTGCACGGCGATGGCGAGGATCTCGGCGTCCAGGGCGTGGGGCACGCTGTCGTCGTCCTCGGGCGCGTCACGCTCCCACGGCAGGACCCGACTGCTGGTCACCAGCGCCAGCATCAGGAAGCCCACCGCCGTGCCGTCGGTCTTTTCGGCGATCACGGTGAACACCGAGTCGTGCTCGAGGTAGGTGGGCAGGAAGTCGCCATAGTCCCCGAACTGATCGAACACGACATCGGAGAGCGCGCGAACGAACGCCACGTCGCTGACGGTGCCTTCGCGGAGGCGAGGCTCCCCCGCACGCTCGCGGGGGGGTGGGACGCGTCTACGGACCATTCCGCTCCGGCCGACCTCTTCGGGCGCCAATCGGGTGGTGGAGGGCGCGCTCGATGAAGCTCCGGCGGCGCTGCTCCGACCGGATGAAGGTTGCCTTGCGATCGACCTCGCTCCTCGCCCTGTTCCGGTGCTGCTGGGCCTCCTCGTCGCGGCCGTTCTGCGCGCAGAGGTCGCCGTGGACCTGCAGGATCTCCTGCTCGAACCCCTCCACCGTTCCGATGCGGTCGAGGATCAACACCGCCTTCTTGGAGTGGTGGTAGGCGTCGTCGATCCGACCCTCCCCGGCCAGGACCCGGGCGAGGGCCATGCGAGCGATGGCCTCGGTCCCCACCATGCCGCTCTTCTTCGCCAGCCCGAGCGCCTCCCCGGCCAGCTCCCGGGCGAGGGTGTGGCGCGTGTCCCGGGACCGCTCTGCTTCGGGTTCGAGCGCGGCGTCGAGCGCGGCGAGCGCGCCGTAGATCAGCGCGTCGGCGGCCAGCCGGTGGTCGCCGATCTCCTCGGCCACCTGGCGGGCTCTGCGCTCGAGGTTGAGGGCCTCCTCCGTGCGCCCGAGCAGCCGGTAGGCGTTGCCCAGGTTGGCCTGGGCCGAGGCCTCTGCCAGGGGGATCCGCATCTCCCGGCCCAGCGCCGCGGCCTGCTCCAGCGCCGGGACGGCCTCGTCGTACTCGCCGAGGTAGATGTAGAAGCAGCCAATGTTGGCGAGGCAGTACGACTCCTGGTACCGGTTGCCCTGCTCGCGGAACTGGGCCAGCGCCTGGCTGGAGACATCCAGCGCGCGCACGTAGTCCCCGACGGTGCCGGCGGTGACGCCGAGCTCGTAGCCCAGCTCGGCCTCGAGGTCTGCGAGCCCGTGCTCCTCGGCCAGCCGCAGGGCGTGCTCGAACAGCTCGCGGGCCTGGAGGTGCTCGCTGCGGTTGAAGTGGTACATGGCCAGCCAGCGCAGCGAGCGAGCCTGGCTCGCCGGGTCGCCCAGCGACATCGCGCGCTCCTGCGCCTCCTCGAACGCCGCCCGCGCCTCGCCGTGCAGCCCAAGGTTGAGCAGGGCCCGCCCCACGCGCAGCAACGCCTCGACGCGGCGCTCCTCCTCGTCGAGCTCCACCGAGATCTCGAGCATCCGCGCGGCGTCGGCCCGCTGTTCATTCCAGCGGCCGAGGGCGTTGAGCACCCGCTCGCGCCGCGCGAGGAGGTCGAACTGCAGCGGCCTGGAGAGGGCGAGCTCGATGGCACGGCTGTAGTGCAGGGCCGCGGTGGGGTACGCCGCCGCGCTGAAGGCCGCGTCACCGGCGCGACAGAGGTAGGTGGCCGCCTCCTCCGGGCGCCCGCCGAGGTCGAGGTGTCCGCCCACCAGCGCGAGCTGCTCGGCGCCAGACGCTCCCTGGGCCAGGATCCAGGCCGCGACGCGCTGGTGCAGCTCGGTGCGGCGCTGCTCGGTCAGCATGCGATAGGCGACGTCGCGGGTGAGGTCGTGAACGAAGATGTACTCCTTGTTGCCGGGGAAGGTGCTGCCCTGGCGGCTGACCACCAGCTCTCTCTCGACGAGCACCGAGAGGTCCTTGGGCGCGAAGTCGTCGTCGAGCGAGCGCACCAGCCCGTCCCAGAAGGTCCGTCCGACGGCGGCGGCGTGGCACAGCACCCGGCGCTGCTCCGGGGTGAGGTTGTCGATGCGCGCCTGGGTCACCGCCTCCACCCCCGGCGGGATGCCGAGGTCGGCGGGGAGGGTGGTGAGGTCCCAGCCCCCGACTCGGCGCACCAGCACGCCCCGCTCCTCCAGGGCCCGCAGCAGCTCCTCGGCGTGGTAGGGGTTGCCCAGCGCGCGGCTGGAGATCACGTCGAGCAGCTCGTCGTCGCTGAGCTCGCCCACCGCCTGGCGCACCAGCTGTGACACCGAGAGGTGGTCGAGGGGGCCGAGGTCCAGGCGGTTGCGACGCGGACCCTTGAGCTGCTCGGGCTTCTGGAGCAGGTACTCGGGCCGCACCAGCCCGATGACCAGGAGCGGCCGGTCGGGCAGCTGCTCCAGGATGTGCTCGATCAGCGTCAGGCTGGAGTCGTCCGCCCAGTGGAGATCGTCGGCCACGACGACCGTCGGGCGGGAGGTCAGCCGCTCGATCAGCTGCACCATCAGGTCGAGCACCTGCCGCGGCGAGCTCGTCTCCTCGGGATCGCGCTCCGCGTCGGCGGGGAGGCCAAGGATGTGGGTCAGGGCGCGCTGGTCTTTCTCCAGCTGCGGGCGGCCGAGGGTCTCGAGCACCGCGTGCAGGCGGGCGACCACCTGGTCCGGCGGCTGGCCGGTGTTGATGCCAAGGCGGCGGCGCATGGCGTCGGCGACGACGCTGAAGGGGATGCCCGACGAGATCGGGTGGGCGAGGCTGACGATGCGCTCGGTGTCAGGGTGATGGTGCTCGAGGCGGGAGAGGAACTCGAAGGCCAGCCGGCTCTTTCCGATGCCGGGCTCACCGACGAGCAGCACTAGCCGCGACTCCGGCGTTTCCCGGCAGGCGGCCGCCAGGTTGAGCAGGTGCCTGAGCTCGACGTCGCGCCCCACCATCTCGATCTCTTTGCCGAGGATCTCCCGCGGCCGGAGCCACAGCCCGCCGGTGCGCTCGTCGTCGACCAGGTAGGCCCGGCCGGCCTCCGCGCTGGGCGAGCGCTCCTTCAGCTCGCGCAGGTCGAACAGGCCGCGGATGCGACGGTAGGTGCCCTCGCCGACGAGGACGCCGCCGACGGGCGCCTCCTGCTGCAGGTGAGCCGCGAGGTTGACGGCGTGCCCCAGCACCGTGTAGCGCCGCTCCGGACCCGCGCCCACCGGGCCGGCGATCACCGGTCCGGTGTTGATCCCGACCCGCATCCGCACGGGCGGCAGCCCGTCGCCGCGCAGCTCCTCCTCCATCTGCGCCACCGCCTTGACGATGGCCAGACCGGCGCGGACCGCTCGCGCCGGATCGTCGCCGTAGGCCAGCGGGGCGCCGAAGAGGGCCATGACGCAGTCCCCGATGAACTTGTCCACCCTGCCGCCGTGCTCGAGCACCACGCGGTAGATGCGTTCGAAGACGCGGTCCATCAGCCCCTTGACGGCTTCGAGGCCGAGCTGCGCGGTCATCTCCGTCGAGCCCGCGACGTCGGCGAACAGCACGGTGACCGTCCGGATCTCGTCGACCAGCTCCGCGTTGACGCTGCCGGCGCCTGCTGCGGAGAGGGGCTCTCCGCACAGAGGGCACGCCGCGGGCGGGCTCTTCTTGGAGACCTGGGTGGAGGGCATCGTCGACTACGCCGTTTCCTCTGCGAGGCGGAAGAACATCACCGGGATTGTAGTCCGGAGGGGCGCCGGGGTGGGAGAAAAGTTGGGCGCGGGCCGTGGTTTGACCGAGGACCCGCGCCTCGCGGGAAGCGAGCTAGGGGACCATCACGTCGTAGCCACGGACCGTCTTGCGCTTGTTCTTGTCGGCCCTCTTGGCGGCCTGTTCGACGTACCAGTAAAGCATCTCGTTGAGCGCGTCGACGGTGCCCTCACCGACGTTGACATTGTAGCTCCTCAGAGCAGCCTTGACCTTGCTGCCGACGAGAAGCATCTCCTTCTTGGCGGCCGCCTTCTTGGCCGTCTTCTTTGCCTTCTTCTTCGCCATCGTGTGTCACTCCTGGTTTTTGACTGCGACTTGACTACAACGTGTTGTCGCGGATTGGGCCTAATTCATACACAATCGCCTGATCCCGGCAAGCATATTTCGCCCCCTAGCCCCTCAAAAACGGGCTATGATGGGATTCTTCCGGGAGGGAGGCGAAACGCCCGGTGATGTTCTTCCTCATAGGGGCCGGGGATTCTCCGTCGGTGAGCCTGAGGATCCTGGCCGACCTGCTCGAGCGAGATGCTGGTGTTCACGTCACGGTTCATGACCTGGACATCCGACCCACAGCGGCATACATACAGCGCCGGCTGGATCGGCTCATCGGGCTCCTCGACGAGGGCGGGGCCGAGCGGGTCGGCCTGCCCTGCTCGCTGTCGAACACGGCTGTCGTCGTCGAGCTGTGCCAGCGGCTGCAGAGCCTCTGGCCCGATCTGCCCATCGCGCTCTGGGGGCCCGCGGCGGGGGCCGTCTCGGAGCAGCTCTTCGCCGGCGTGGAGGCGGTCGAGGACCCGACCGGGCTGATCGTGGCCCGGGTGGAGGCGCCGATCCCCTTCTGCGGCCACCGGCTCGGCGAGCTGGTGCGGTGTGCCCATCGCCACGGCGGCCCGCTCCGGGTGGAGCCGCTGGCCGGAGCGCCGCTGCCGGCGCAGATGCTGCGTCTCAACGGAGGGCTGCACCCGGCAGGGATCGGCGCGGAGCAGGTGTTGGTCTGGGCCAACCCTCTCCTGCGGGCCGGGGTCGGCGTCCACGTCGAGGCGCCGCCGGACCGCGAGGACCTGGAGACCCTGCTGGCCGGTCTGGTCCCGGGCCGGCTGGTGCTGGAGGCCACGGCGGGGGCGCTCGACGCGGCGCTGGTGGAGCACCTGACGCGCATCGGAGCGGCGAGGCTGGACCTGGATCTGACCCGTGCAGAGGGCGAGCCCGATCCTGATCCGCGCCTGATCGCCGCGCTGTCGGAGCGTGACGTTGACGTGCGCGGGCTCCTGGTCTTCGGACGACCGGGCTCCGATGTCTCGACGCTGTTCGAGGAGATGGACGGGGCCCTGCGCTCGGGGATCGAGGACCTGACGCTGCGGCGGTTGCTGGTGCCGCCCGGGAGCCGGCTGCGCGACGAGCAGGGGCTTCTGGTGGCGCCCGCCCCGCCCTACGCGGTGCTCGGTCTGCCCGGCTGGTCGCCTCGCGACTTCCTGCGCGTGGAACGGCTCTGCGACGCGCTGGATCTGCTCCGGGAGAGCCTGCGGGGGACCGGCGTGCTCAGGGCGCTGTCCCAGGCGCTCGGCTCGGCGGTCGAGCTGCTCGAGGGTTTCGGCGAGAGGCTGGCCGCCGGACCGCCGGACGATTCAGACCGCCCGCCGGAGCGGCAGTTCGCCGACTACCTGCGGCAGCATCACGGGGTGGACCTGGAGGGCGCGCAGGGACGGGTGGAGCTCGCCCGCTCGCCGGGTCTCTCGCTCCGCTGGCTGGGAAACGGCAGCCGGCTGGTGACCGACGAGGCGACCGGCCGGGTGGCCCACATGGGGCGAGGAGCGCTGGGTCTGATCGATCGCTGCGAGGAGCCGCAGACGATCCAGGAGCTGTGCGAACAGCTCGTGCTCGAGGTGCCGCCCGTCCGGCGTGACCGCCTGCGGCAGGAGCTGCGGGCGACGGTCGACAAGCTGACCACCATGGGCTTCCTGGTGCCGCGCATCGACGGGGTCGCCGAGACCGACGAGTCGCCGTTCCTGAACCTCGACGAGTTCGAGTACCACTTCAGGATGCTGATGGACCGTCCGCGCGTGGAGGCCTACGCCCGGGCCATCGCCCGCGTGGTCCGCCCGGGGCAGCACGTGCTGGAGATCGGCACCGGCACGGGGATCCTGGCGGTGCTCGCCGCCCGCGCCGGGGCGCGGGTGACGGCCATCGAGCGCTACGCCGTGATCCAGACCGCGCGCATCGTGGCCGAGCGCAGCGGCGTCTCCGATCGGATCGCGTTCATCCGGGGCCGCTCCGACCTGGTGGAGGCCGAACCGGCGGACGTGCTGGTCTCGGAGCTCGTGGGCAACCGGATCCTCAACGAGGCGATGCTCGAGGTCACGCTCGACGCCCGCAGGCGGTTGCTGCGGCCGGACGCGCGCCTGATCCCGAGCCGCATCACCATCACGGCGCAGCTGGGGCGCTCCGATCGCTTCGACAGGCTCGAGCGCGAGCTGGCCGCCGCGGGCGCGAGCTACGGCGTGGACCTCTCGGCGCTCGGAGGCTGGCTGCGGGCCAACGAGGCCGCCGGGACGCTGATCTGGGAGCAGGACGACGACGACGACGAGCTCGTCGTGCTCTCGGAACACACGACGGCGGCGGCGATCGACCTGGCGCAGCTCGAGGAGGCCGAGCTCGACGCGCCGTTCTCCATCGTGGCCGCCGGCGACGGCGTGGCCAACGCGGTCGTGCTGTCGTTTCGGCTCGAGCTTCAACCGGGGATCGAGATCAGCACGTGCGGGCAGCCGCACGGCTACCACTGGAACAGGCCGGTGGCCATGCTCGCCGATCCGATCGAGGTGGTCCGCGGCGCGAGGGTGGGATTCCGTCTCCGCTACGAGGCGGGCGGCGAGCTGAAGTTGACGTTGGACTCCGAAGCCACCTAGTACCTCGCCACAGGGGTTCTGACTGGCCGCTCCGACGACGCGCCGCGCGCTCGACCTGGCTCGTCCCCGCCTGTCGCGGGGACGACCTCGGAAAGAACACGAGCGCGCTATGCGTCGTCCTCGCGGCCAATCGGTCATCTCCCCTGTGGCGAGGTGCTAGCCGAACCAGCGTCGTTTCTTCTTTTTCTTCTTCTTCTTGTCCACGGGGCGGCCGTCGTCGTCGAGCTCCGCCAGCGCAGCCTTGTAGAGGTGTTTGAGCTGCTCATCGCCGGCGGACTCCAGGACCTCGCGCTCCTCCTTGTTCCGCGGCGCGAAGGCGTAGGGATCGGTGGCCGGGTCGCGCCACTCGGGGACGTCCTCCAGCGGGGACAGATCGCTCTCCCACTCGTGGGAGTGCTCGGGCGACGACGGGTCTGCCTGCTGCATGGGATCGACGGCGAGGGGCTGGACCGCCAGCTGGTCCGGCTGGGGCTGCGGCTCCGGCTGGGGCTGCGGCTCCGGTTGGAGCTCCGGCTCCGGTTGGAGCTCCGTCTCCGTCTCCGTCTCCGTCTCCGTCTCCGACCCCGGCTGTTGCGTCGTCGGCGCCTGGTCCTTGATCACGGGCTCCCCGAGCGGGATCTGGAAGCTGCCGCTGGGGGTCGAGATGGGACCCACGTGCTCCACCGGCGGGAGCTGCTTGGCCCGGCCCGGCGGCTGCAGGGCGGGCTCGGGCTGGAGCGGCTCGGCTCCCGGCTCCCCTGCCCGGGGTGCCAGGGGCTCGAGCGCGAGCTGCTCGGTGGTCGGGAGCTGCTGCTCCGGTTGCTCCGACGGCGCGGGGTCGGCTGGCCAGGGTCCCGGTTGCTGCTGCATCACCGGCTGGGGGACGAGCGCCTCGGTCTGCAGCTCCTCGGGCTGCAGCGGCCCCGGGACGGGCTGCTCGGCCGTTCGTCGCAGGGGTCGCGCGAGGGGCTGCCCCGGGGCGGGGGGCAACGGCTGTGGTCCCGGCGTTGCCTCCGCGACCAGCCGCTCGTCGGCGAGCAGCGGGGTGAGGGCGTCGGCGCCGACGGCCGTCACGTCCTCGATCATCTCCTCGATCGGGTCGACGAGATCTGCAGCGTCGACGGTCTCCTGGTTGGGGATCAGATCCACGGCCGTCTTGGTCCCCACCTGCTTCTCGGGCTGCTTCTCGGGCTGCTTCTCGGGCGGCGTCGTCGGCTCCGCGGCGGATCTGAGCGCCTTGTGCTCCTTCTCGATGAAGGCCCGCAGCACCTCCCGGGCGCCGGGAAGGAAGGACTCGAACTTGACGTCCCAGGCGTACTCGCCCCCGTGCGTGGTCTCGCGCGCGAGAACGGCGGGGATCGGCATTGGGCGCTCGTAGCCGGGCAGCGGTAGGTCGATGCGCATGCTGGTCCCTGGCGGCCGCTCGACGGGCGGCAGCACCAGGATCCCCTCCTCGCTCAGGTCGACCGTGACACACTCCACCGCGTCTCGCCCGACCCAGACTCGGGCCTGGGCTCGATAGGTGATCTTGGGGGGAGGTTCCATGGCGTCGCCCATGTTAGCGCAGGAAAAGGTGGAAGAGAACAGGGCCTTTGGGGGAAGGGGCGCTGCCGAGCTTCGGGTTGCGGCGTGCCCTGCGACGGCGCTATCGTCTATGGGTACCGTGAAACCGGAAAACACCATCACCGACATCTTCTGGGGTGCCGCGGAGCTGACGAGCGAGGGCGACTCCCCGAGGGAGGTGGCGCGACACGCGCTGAAGTGCCTCGAGGCCTTCGAGGGCGGAAAGGTGGTCAACCCCGGCACCGGCAAGGCGCTGTCGCTGATGGAGCTGCTCGCCAAGATGGGGATGGAGGAAGACCTGGTCTACGCCTCACCCGAGCTCGCCCGCGGGGAGTCCTTCGACGAGCGGTCGCTGGTGTTCACGGTGGGCGTGCTGATCTTCGAGCGTCTGACGGGACGGCACCCGTTCGGGACCTCCGACAACCCGGCGAAGGTGGCCCGTATCCGCCGCGGCGAGATGGGCTCGGGCGTCAACTACTTCCCCCAGGTGCCGAGCGGCCTGCGGGCGATCCTGATGCGGGCCATGGGCCCGTTTCCCGAGGAGCGCTACAGCTCGATGCGCGAGATGAAGCAGGCGCTGCTGAAGTTCGGCGGTGTCGCCGGGATGGCCAGCGAGGGCGAGGCCCAGTTCTTCTTCAACGAGCCCACCAAGGTCGCACCACCGTCGCTGATGGAGAAGATGCAGTCCGAGAGCTGGTCCAACGACAGCACCCCGTCCAGCCTGTCGTCGCCCGAGTGGCTGAGGCCGAAGGGGACATCGAACCCCGCGATCCAGGTGGTGGACCCGTCTGCCGGCGCGCCGTCGCCCGCGCTGCCCGCGCCGCCCGCGCCGCCCGCGCCGTCGCCCCCCGCGCCGCCGTCGCCCGCGCCGCCCGAGCGGGGCGAACAGGTCGAGGGGAACGAGGAGCTCGATCACCTCTTCGACGACCTGACGGACCAGGGGTTGCCGCCGTCGGCCGCGGAGCCGCCCACGGCCGACGAGCCGCTCGCGATTCACGAGCCGCCGCGGTTCCAGGCTCAGGTCGCGGCGTTTGGGTCCGCCCGTGCCAGTGAGGCCGCGCCCGGGATGATGCAGCAGCGTGGCGCTCTCGCCCGCCTCATGCCCCTGGTCTACGTCGCGGTCGGGGCCGCGGTGGCATCGGTCATCTTCCTGATCGCGATGCCCAGGCCGCCCGCGCCGACGCCCGCAGCGCACAGGCCGGTGGCGAAGCTGCCCCCGGCCGAGGCCAGGCCGCTGGAGCCGGTCAGGGTCAAGGTCAAGCATGGTCCGAAAGAGCCGGCGAAGGAGGAGCCGAGGAAGGCGGTGGCTCCGCCCCCGCCGGAGCCGGAGCCCGGGCCCGAGCCCCAGCCGAAGAAGGCGGAGCCGCGGACGGCCCGTCGAACGGTACCACATGCCGACGTGGTGCCGGAGCCCGGCACTCCGCCGGGACCCGCGGCGGGCATCATGGTGGCCGGGGTGATCCGCCCCTGTCTGCCCACGGGGGAGGGCAGGCTGAGGGTGGCGGTCTACGCCCAGACCAGCGGCGAGGTGATCCGAGGCTTCGTCTCGCCGCGTCCGGGCCTGACGAAGAACATCGTCAAGTGCATCAAGGACAGGCTCCCTGGCATCGAGCTCCCGGTTACGTTGAAGAAGCCCGACTTCGTCGAGTGGTCGCTCAAGATCGAGGGCAACACCGTGCAGGCGCGTGTGGTGCGTCCGCCCTATCTGCGGTGACAGCCCCGGTAATTTGACCCGCTCAGCATCTGGCCATTAGACTTGATGGGTTAGCTTGCAGAGGGATGGATGGCACGCTTGTATTTTCCCCCCCGGATGGGTGTCTGTCTGTTCGTTGCACTTTGTGGCTGTGCCGAGGGCACCACCCCCAAGGAAGACGGCAAGGTCCCCCCGCCGACTGATTCGCGCTTCGAGCAGCCCATGACCGACTCCACACCGGCGACGGACGCCGACGGCGCCCCGCTGGGCGTGATCCACGTCTCCGAGAAGGGCAACGACTTCATGCAGTGCGGCCTCACGCCGCAGACGCCCTGCGGCACCATCACCCGGGGCATCGCGCGGGCCGCCTCCTTCTCCCCTGTACGTCCGGTGCTGGTGACGGTGGGAGTCTTCAACGAGAGCGTCGAGCTGGTGGAGGGGGTGGACCTGCGCGGCGGCTACTCGTCGGACTTCAAGCAAGGCCCGGGCGTCGGCGTCACCGTGATCCAGGGCGGGACGCTGGGCGAAGACGCGGTGGGGCTCAGGGCGGAGAACATCACCAGCGCCACCGAGGTGCTGGGCTTCACCATCAAGGCCATCGCCGCCGTCGGCGCCGGCAAGAGCTCCTACGGCGTCTATGTCGGTGACAGCCCCAAGCTGACGCTGCGTGAGCTCAAGATCGTCGTCGGCAAGGGTGCGGCGGGCAAGGACGGCACGGCGGGCAAGGCTGGGACCCTCGGCAACGAGGGGAAGGCGGGCAAGGACGGCGGCGAGGCGTTGCTGCCCGTGCTCAGCTGCGGCACGGCGCAGCTCACGGGCGTGGGAGGCATCGCACCGGTGGGCGGGGACGGCACCGACTGCGGCGACAAGGGCGGTGACGGCGGCAAGGGCGAGACCTACACCCCGTTCAACTGCTCCGGGCAGGATGGACAGCCGGCCGCGGGCGCGGTGGGAGCCACCAATGCATGCGACGCCGCCACCGCCGGCCGGGGCGGCAAGGGCGGCAAGACCGGCGAGGAGGACTGCGACGCCGGCACCAAGAAGCCCGCGGAGCACGGGACCGCGGGCTGCCCGGGCAGCGCCGG
>Ga0316577_10001465_pt1 | contig 11168 bp, 6 predicted proteins | sample S5NA_FD_203073 | JGI IMG/M metagenome (GOLD analysis project Ga0316577, IMG submission 203073) | Rhizosphere microbial communities from salt marsh grasses in Alabama, United States - S5-7_050615r2r1 | ecosystem: Host-associated > Plants > Roots > Rhizosphere | place: USA: Alabama | collected... | reverse complement strand
GCCCCCATCCAGCACTGCCGTCTCGCCCGCATAGCCGCGGACGACGATGGGAGCGCCCGCCGTGCCAGAGCGGGGCATATCGATTTCGCCTTGGTAGTAAACCCCGCCACGCAGGACAACCTCGTCGCCGGACTGGGCCTGGCTCAGGCCGTACGATAGGGCGCACGGCGTCGCTAGCGAGCACGCCAACCCGCTACCAGTAGGGCTGACGTAGTAAGTGTCATTCGGTGGGGGGATCGCGACCTCGGCCCGCGTCGACGCCGTGCCGGAGACGGTCGTGCCATCCAGTGGACCACCGTCAGGATCATCGAAGCTAACACGCACGTCGTAGGCTGTGCCGGGTTCAAGCCAGAATAGGCTGCCTACGAAGCGAGTATTCTCGATGCGCGAAAGTGGAAACCCCTGGCGATACGCACCGCTCCCACTGACGCGGTACGTGACGCTCGCCGTGGCATCTCCATCGGGATCATCCGAGGCACCGATGGTGACGATGACGCCCATCGCGTGAAAGGTGCCGTAAAGTTCCAGCGTGGCCGCGGCCCGAGCGGGGAACGGAAACGAGAGAATCGTTCCCACAAGCACAGCTAGAAGAAAGAGGTTTTTTTTAAGCATCTGCCGAGATCACCTCGTTCAGTAATCACTCCGCACGATGGGCAGATACGCAGCAAGGCCGTTAGCAATCGCCACTGCTGAACGCTCATCCACATTCCCCAGACCATCATCCAGCAGCACCGGATTGACGATAGCCGTAGGATCGGTGAGCCCTCCGTCGACGGTGGCGCTATACGTGATGGTGACCGGCACGCCGGCGACCACTGCCCCCGTCCACGTGATCACCCCACCCGCCTCGCCGTAACTGCCGGAGGAAGCCCACAGATCACCCAGGTAGGTCACCTCGGCGGGCAGCGTGCTGGTGACACTCACCGCTGGCAGGGCCGGGCCAGAGTTTTCTAACCGGATGGTGTAGGACAGCGTATCGCCGGGGCCGACCAGCGTGGGCTGGACGCTCACCTGCGAAGGGCGCAGCGATCCCTGCAGGATCGACCCGGTACGCTGATAGTTTCCGCGCCCCGTGCCCCACAGCACGCGGGCATTCGCCGTGCCGGGCAACTCGTAAGCCACGACGCCAGAGTGAGCGGTGTTGAGCACCACCTCCAGGTCCGCGTCGCTATCGATGTTGGCCAGCGTCGGAGCCGCCAGCGCGCCGTTCCAGTCGGGACTGCCGAACGCCGCGGGCAAATCCACCTCGTACACCTTATTGCCCTGGTAATCCAGAATGTGCAGCTTGCCGGTCTGGTAGGAACCCTTGCGCACCCACGATGCAAAGATCACCTCGGCAAAGCCATCGTTATCCAGGTCGGCCACGACTGGCTCGGAGGCAAAGCGGTAGGGACCGCCGGTGTAAACCGAGTACGTCCACCCGCTCTGATCAAGCCAGAAGGCGTGCACACGGCCATCGTAGGAAGCATAGATAATCTCTAGCTCGCCATCCCCATCCAGGTCGGCCAGCGCCGGGTTGGGCTGGGCGCTTTCGATCGTGTTGTAATCCTCGCTCAGCGGCGCGCCGGTATCGATTGGTGTCGTGCGCCAGTCGTAGCCGCCGGTGTTGAAGCGGCTGCGGTCGGCGTTAAAGATATAGACGCCCACATAACGGCTGGGCGGATAGCCAGCGTAGCAATCGTAGACGTTGCCAGTCGCCACGACCTCCATCGCACCATCCCCGTTGACGTCGGCGATGACCGCCGGACCATCTGCAAAGTTGGTGCGATAGCTTTCCGCCCGCACGCCGTCGCAGTGCCCCCATCCGCGCAGTTCGACGTCCAAGTCCTCCCAGATGCCGACCTTGCCCCAGGCCTTACCGTCGTACATCGCATGCGCCGGGATCTGCACGCCGTTCGCCTCGTAGGCGCAGATATAGTGCACATCGGAAGGCACCACGATCTCGCCCATGCCGTCGTCGTCCAGGTCGCCAATGGCGGCGTTGTCGTTAAAGACGCCCCAGGCGTAGCCACTGTCGTTGCTCAACTGGGGCCATCCGGCGCGCAGCGTCCCATCGTGCTCATAGACCCAGGTGTTGGTCCGGCTGCCCCGCGCTGCGGTGACGACGATCTCCATAGTGCCGTCTTCATCCAGATCATAGACTGAGAGGCCACGCAACTCGTTCGTCACGGGGCGGCGCGTCCAGACAATGTTCCCCTCGTGATCAAAGACGTTCAAATATCCCTGGCCATGTGCGGTGATAAACTCCAAGTCGCCGTTGTCGTCGATATCAGCGACGACCACCCCAGGCCACACACGATCGCCAGGAGGATTGATTCCTGGCTGATGATCCGTGCCATCCTCACCGTTGAGGATAAAGATCGAGTACGCCCCGGCGATGACCTCCATCGTTCCGTCGCCGTCCAGATCGGTCACAGCGGGCGAGGAGTACCAGCCGGTCTCGCACCAGGAGCTATAACAGCCGCCGTGCTGCCACTCGAGCACTGGGGCGTCGTAGGCGGCACCAGCCGCGCGGGACGCGGGAAGCTCCCCCGCCGCCGTGGGCAAGAGGCTCACACTGATCAAGAGTGCTAACGCGATCAAGCGCTGGCTTTTCACGGCGAGTTCCTCAATACAAAGGGCAGCCAGAATTGGTGCGGGTTGACGATGATGGTCGCCGTCACTGTGAACGTCTGATAACCTGGCACGTCGATCGTCGCAGTGTTCACGATCTCTGCCGGGCTAGCCGTGGTGACCTGGGCCTGATAGGTCATAGTAACCATCGATGTGGGGCTGAGCACGCCGGACCAGGTCAGCTCAGGCGCGTTCGAATCGTCATACGCCCCCGTGCCACCCGCCACGTCCAGCGAGCCAGGAACGTACGTCAGGCCCGTGGGCACCGTATCGGTAATATAGACGGTAGCCGTGAGTGGCGCCGTGAGGTTCTGCACGGTGACCGTGTAGGCAACGGTGTCCCCAAGCGTCGGCGTGATCGTGGAGGCGACTTTGGCGGTCTCTCCAGGCCCAGCCCAGCCTGCCAACCGCGCCAGCATCCACCAAAAAGCCCGGGCCTTGAGATTGCAGTTCAAAGGCCTTGAATGAGCGCAACTGCACGAGGCGCACAAAGGATCGCCTGGATTCTCGGCGCACCACTCATCAGCCCAGTTGCCGCCGTCATAGTTACACCCATCATCCGCGTCGAGGTCCAAGAAATAATTACCATCTGGATCATAGCTCTCAATGTCGGCGAAATCAAAGAGCACCCCGTTATTAGTGCGGACGAAAGCGCGTATCTGCTCATTTCGCAGGTGTAGGTTCCCAGTCTCCCCGGTCCCAACGAGGTGCCCAGTCATATAGACGAAAGTGACGTCCGGATAATCTTGCTCAAGGTCATTCATCAAGTTCAGATAAATATCAATGTTCTCTGGCGTCGTGTTCGCCTGTCCACACCAGGACCACACGACCACGTTCCTGTCACTGCCCGAACCATCCAAATAGTTTCGCGTCAAGGTCGCCCAGGTATATCGGTCCGGGTTTCCCAGGTCGCCGCTGGGCGTATAGTCGGCAAGCGAGAGGATGCCGGCCTGGATTGCCCCATTCGTGTTGAAATCATACAAGCCGCCGACGTTGAGCGGGCCGCTCTCCAACACACTCATACCAGTGATCGGCTGGCTGCCATGGGATGTATGACCGTAAGACAACCTGAGAAGATCCTTTGCCTGCTCAATCCAGTAATCCGGGATCTTGCTCAGGTCGGTGCAGGTGTGGTCGATGATGATCGGCTCACTGCCGGCCCCGTCGATCGCAGGCCCTGCCTCCAGTGCAGGTTCATCTGCCTCGGAGGCAATGGAGAGACCACTCATACTTAAGGCCGCCAGGAAAACACACGTAGTCACGATTGCAAGCACTTTTGTCGCTTTCATATTTCTCCTTTTGGCCAGCGCAATCTCGCGCCAGCCCTCAGTTATTGAGGTCAAACCACACGTTTTTGGGAGCGCTCCCAAAAGCACTACAAAAAAACGCGTCTCCCGAGTTATACTGGTAACGCCGTTGAGACCGCACTAGACGTGGTTTGAGGCTAGATAACCACGCCATCTCCCCCTGTTCAGGAGAGATAGGCTGATAAGGCCGCGTTCAAAAACAAGTTTGCACCTTCTTGACTAAATCACCCCAGACAACGGGAGAAAACGTCCAAGTTGTTTTTGAACGCTTACCAAGAGGCGCAACAGGAAAAGCCAACCTTCAGCCTGAGGGGCATATGCATACGACACGCGCACCGATCTCGCTCCCCTCCGACCGCCGCTGCCTTGCCGTGAGTATACCACGACCTCAGGCATACGTCATCGTGCAAAGGTAGGATTTCTAGACCATAGAAAAAGGCCAGCCTGCGGCTGACCTTTGATCGACCGATGATCCGATACCTTGGTACTACACCTTGTCCAGGCAGATCAACTTTTCCTTTAGCGCCTGGGTCACGGCCTCGGTGCGGCTTTTGACCCCCAACTTGGCAATAACCTGAGTCACATGGTTCTTGACCGTGCGCTCGGTGATATTGAGGCGCTTGGCGATCTCCCTATTGCGCATCCCCTTTGCCATAAGGCACAATACCTCATACTCCCGCTTAGTGAGGTCATGCCCTCTTTTCGCGGCAGAAACGCGTCTGACCAGCTTGGTCGCAATGTGCGCGGGCAGTAGCGACTCACCGCGAGCAGCCGCCCGGACTACATCCAAGAGTTCTTCCAACTCGCTGTCTTTGAGCACATAGCCCTTCGCCCCGGCTTGGATGCTCTGATAGATGTACTCCTCCTGATCAAACGAACTGAGGACTACCACCTGGGCCTTGGGAACACGCTTCTTGATCTGACGTATCGCCTCAATGCCACCTATCCCGGGCATTTGCACGTCGATCAAGATCACATCGGGATGCAGCTTTTCGGCCAGGCTAATTGCCTCTTGACCGTCGAACGCCTGCCCTACAACTTCAAACTCGCCCGTGCCCTGAAGCATAACGACAAGCCCTTCACGGACGACGAGGTGATCATCCGCAACCAGTACTTTGATCTTGCTCATAAATAGTCCCCCATCTCTGATGCATATATTGTACAACGAACGCCCCTAAACGCAATCGCCGTACAGATGGGGCCTCGGTTTTTTTGGGGGACGCAAACAAGATCTAGTCCTTTAGCACAAGGGGCAGATAAACATCGAGGTGAGGCCAGAAGGCGTTATTGGATAGATTCGACAGCCCGCCGGCCCCTTGCGTTCTGAGGGCAAAGTAGATCGTTCCACCGCTATACGGCACCACCGCCGTATAGACCTCTGCGCTGCCAGGTAGTGTGTCGGTGAGAGAGAGAGCGCCGTCCCAGTTAGCTTCGGTGATGAGCGTATTGGAATAACGCAGCGTGGTGGTGATGGCGTTTGAAGGCGCCGTCCAGCGCAAGGTGGCGGTCAACTCGCCGGTGCCCGCGACGGCTTGAGTCGCACGCAAATCCGTCACGGCAACGGGCGCGGGGATGCCGTACTCATCGGCTCCAACGTCGGAGGCAGAGCCGATGGGCCGCAAGTCGCCGTCGACATCGTCCGGCGCATCGATGGGCGCAGCGACCTGATCGATTGCCGCGCTCGCCGTCGACACCAGATGCAAATCGCCTCCCGCGCCGTCGACGAACAGAGAAAGTGGCACGCTGGTCAAGTTTCCTCCCAGATAAGCACTACCTCCCCGGTCCACCAGTCCGTGAGTGACCAGGTTGTTGATGATATCGACGTCGGTGTGATCAAAGCGCCACTCGATAGAGGACGAAACCGGCGCTTGCGTTGAAGCGACCGTGTTGTGCAGAACGCGGGCACCGCAAGCCTGCCAGAGGCAAATGCCACAATCAAAGCCATCATCTGATGAAAACAGCGCCCCCTCATTGGCGAAAACAAAGTTGTTACGGATGATACCTCCATAGTGATCGACGTACCCCCCGCCGGCGCTGGGACAAGGATCATCAGGATATGTACGCCGGTTGCTCAAGTTCTCCCACATGCCAAACCCGACGCCGCGCGCATTGTTGCGAAGCACGTTGCGCTCGACCAACGTATCGCGACAACTGACCCACATGTGAATGGCGTGCTCAGAGAGCCCGCTCGGACACCAGAACCCCTCAATGAGGTTGTCACGGATGACCCAGTCCCGAGCCTGGTGCGCATCCACGCCACCGGTGTAGCAATTGTTGCGAATGTGCGGGCGCCCGGCGTCGGTTAGCTCGATGTGCGAACACGCAATCTCGCCATTGTCCGGGAAATAAAGTGCATTCTCCCCCGTGTATGGATTGATCTTGATCGCTTGCTCACCGGGGTCGATGATGTGGACGTTATAGATCAGCGTGCCCACCGTATCGGCGGAGCTGGTAGACATCACGTGGATGGGATGGTAATACGCCTCTCTCAAAGTCAGATCGGCCACAGTTACGTCCGATGCAACGATCTGGATGATCTCGGTAGTCACATAGTTGCCATCCAAAACGACCGCCTCGCGGTTCCCGCTGGCAGAGCGCAGAGTCACGCCAGGGACATCGATCCGCAGATAGGCACCGTCGAGGTTGTACGTGCCATCCGCGATAGAGATCGTATCGCCAGCCAGCGCGCCGTTCACCGCAGCCACAAGCCCGGCGACGCTAGAGACGGAGACAACCCGGCCGGTAGGTTCCGGCAGTGGCGGGCAGAGATCGTCCACCGTCGTGCCATCTGCCCACGCGCCCCACCCCGGCGGAACATGGGATGCCTGGGATTTAAAAGGAGAAGCAAACAGAGCCAACAAAAGAGACAGAGCAAAAAGTGTCCGTGCTTTCATCTATCCTCCCTCAACTGCCACTTCCTGTTAAACTCTCGAACAGGAGTAATTCGCCCGCGCAGTGCCCCGCGCCCGAAAAAAGGAGATGGGGGTTTCGAGAGCGGCTTCGCCGCTCTCGAAACCCCCGCCTTCCCTCTCTTTTCGGATGCGGAAGGCAACTGCAAAGCAGAGCTGAGTAGTTACGAACAGGATACCAAAAGAAGCACCAGATAGCAATGACTCGCTGGTCATGGCCCGATGGTACCGCGGGTGGTGTGACATTTGTCATTGGCAGCAGGCCTGCGGTCAGGTATACTGAAAGTGAAAATCGCAGGAGGTAAACTCTGATGATATACATAATGCTCTTGGCCCACTTGTTAGGTGATTACTTGCTTCAGTTCGGACACATCGCTCGCTGGAAGGCACGCTCGCTAGTCGGCGTCCTGGTTCACGGCGGCATCGTGACCGTTACGACGCTGGTTTGTGCGGCGTTCGTATCCCCTTCCTGGTGGCCCTACGCATTGCTGATCGGGGTGACTCACACAGTGATAGACATAGTACGGGCGCGCCTCCTGCACATCTCGAATCCAACTTGGGAACTTGTTTGGTACCTGCTCGACCAAATCGCCCATGTGACGGTCATCCTGGTGGTGGTGACGGTGAGCAACGGCAACCAGCCATGGACAGAACTAGCCGGCATGGCACAGTCGCTGGCCGATCCCCGATTGGTATTCTACCTCATCGGCTATCTTCTGCTGACGCATCCCGCCTGGGTGCTGCTGCGGTTCACGGCACGCGGTGTTTGGGGTCCAAAAGCCGCTCCCAGCCTGGATCAAGGAGAAAAATATGGGCCGATGCTCGAACGCGTCTTGATCGCAACCTGCATTCTGATCGGACAGTTCCACTTGGCGCCGCTGGTACTACTTCCTCGCCTCCTGGTGCCTATTCGCATCCAAGGACGCGGGGTAGGTGTGCTGGTGCGGCCAGTTAACCACTGGGCAGAGAGAATCTTGGGCACGCTCCTTGCATTAGGAATCGGGCTGATAATGCGAACGATGGGAGCAGGGAGCTAAAAAAGGAGGTGATTTGACGAATGGAACAGACGAGGCTACAATGGATGTATAAAGATCAAAGCACTCGAGCGGCAAGCCGCAGAAAGCCTGGCGAACGCATGCAGACAAACTTGGCAGATCGGGTCACCCTTCTCCAATCCCTGCCCCTGTTCACGGGATTGGCTGATGAGGCCCTACACCAATTGGCTGAGAATTGCCAACGGCGGAGATTCCGGACGGGAGAAATCGTCTGCTACCAGGGAGATCCTGGTTCCACCTGCCACATCATCACAAAGGGCAGGGTGCGGATTTTCTTGGCAGGAGAAGAGGGGCGGGAACTCTCAGTACGTATCCTAGGACCAGGAGAGATATTCGGAGAGATGGCGCTCTTTGAGGGGCTGCCTCGCTCGGCCAACGTCGAAGCGCTGGAGGAAACCCAAACACTTGAATTGCAGCGCGATGTGTTGCTCGGCCTTTTGCAACAGTCACCCAAACTCGCTCTGAATCTGCTACAGGCGCTGAGCGCGCGGCTGAGGTCGTCCACAGAAGATGCCGGGGAACTGGCCTCGCTGACGGTGGTCGAGCGGCTGGAGCGTCAACTCCAGAAGCTGGCGGAGTGGTCGGGGACACCCGTGCCTGACGGTGTGCGCATCGTAATACCGATGACCCAACAGGAACTGGCGACCATGATCGGGACCAGCCGCGAAAGCGTCAACCGGGCCCTCGTCCAATTGCGCCGCCAGGGCAAAGTGCGGCTGGAAAAGGGATGGATCGTACTTCTATCCGAAAGGCCATTGAGGACCATCTCCTAGTCAAACCCTCGCGGCAAAGCTGAGGCGCCGTCCTCCGCTTGGGTGGCAGGCAACCAGACGGCAAAGGTGGACCCTACCCCCACCTCGCTCTCTACCGTCATCTTCCCGCCGTGCAGTTCTACGATATCCTTCGATATTGCCAACCCCAACCCGGTCCCAGGCACACCCATCAACTGGGGACGCTCCCCCCTGAAGAACCGATCAAAGATGTGTGGCAACTCCTCTTCCGATATCCCAATCCCAGTATCCGCGACCGTCAAAACGGCCCACGCACGGCCATCCGTCGCCTCCTCCTTAACGGAGACCACCACTTCTCCTCCTGCTGCCGTATAGTCAATCGCGTTCGTCACCAGGTTGTTTAGAACCTGCATGATCCGATTAGGATCTACCACAGATCGTGGCCCGGGCTCCACCACTTGACACTTTAGCGCCAACCCTCGCTCCTGTGCCACAGTTTGCTTGCTGGCGACAATCTCGGCGACCAACTCGTTTAGACTCGTCGGATAGGACTCCATCTCCAGACGGGCGGCCTCGATACGCGAAATTTGCAGAATATCCTCTACCAACTTGGCCTGCCTGTCCGCCTCCTGTATGAGCATATCCAGATACTCGCGCATCTTTTGCGGCGACGACCTGCGCATCAGTGCCGCGTACAGCTTGATCGTCGTGATGGGCGTCCGCAATTCGTGAGAGATATCGGAGATGAAGCGAGCCCTCATCCTATCCAGCGCTTTCAAGTGGCTGATGTCGTGAGCGGCGATCACCACAGCTACCTTCTTCGTCCCCTGCTCCAAGATCGGTGAGGCGCTCAAATGCAGATCCAGGCCAGTCAGCTCCAGCACTTCCTCTGAGCGTTCTTCTGCCCGCACCGCCAAGCTCCGCACCGCCTCCTGCAACCGCCCGGCATCCTCAAGCGAGAGCACCTGAGCAAGCCACGATTCTACGACGGGATTGGCTTGGATGATCCCACCACCAACATCGGTAACGATGATGCCATCGGAGGAGCTGCGCAAAATCGTCGCCAACCAGGCATACTGGGCCTCCAGCCTGGAAGTACGCTCCTGCACCCGCTGCTCCAATTCATGTGCACGGTCCTGCAGCTCCCGGTGCAGTCTGGCGTTTTCAATGGCGACGGCAGCCTGGCTGCCAATGGTCATCGCCAGGTTCACCTGCTCGTTGGTAAACACATACCTGACGTCGGGGTGGTCCAGTGCCATCAAGCCGACTACGCGCTCCCGACTGACCAAGGGCACCGCGAGCAGACACCCGACGCCAAACGGCTCGGTCCACTGCGGCAAGATAGAGACAGACCCCGCATCAGGAATGTACAGCGGACGGCGCTCCTGGATCACCCACACGGCCTCCGGCAGATCCTCTACCCGCCTGGGATAGCGCGCCTCTTTGAAAAGCTGCCACAGTTCCGGATCAGCCTCCCCGGAGGCGAACTGGGACATGATAGGTTGCAGCATCTCGCCGTCTTCGTCCAACAGGAGGATCGTACAGCGATTGGCCTGACACGCACGAGCGGCACGGATCGCCACCTCCTTGAGTATATAATCCAACTCCAGAGTAGAATTGACGGCGCTGGCAATCTCTAGCAGCAGACCGGCTTCTTCGGCGCGACGGCGCTGCTCGGTATACAGGCGAGCGTTCTCGATGGCGATGGCAGCGTGGTTGGCGAAAGCCTGTAGACGGCTCGCGTCGGTAGGTCCGAATTGGTTAGGACGAGTGCCATCCACGTTCAGAAAGCCTACGGTCCACCCGCCCACCCGGATAGGGGCCCCAACGTAAGAGAGCACCCACTCATGCTCCCTAAGCACGACCCAAGCGGGATCGGTGGTCGTATCGTACACAATGTGCGGCTTTCCCTCCTGTGTCATTTTCGCCAAGGTAGGATAATCCCAAATAACAACAGCAAGGTTCGAGACAACGTCCTCCGCGCCCAGACGCTCATAACCTCGCCAGCGAACGATTCGCGCAACATCCGTCTCTTCTACCAGCATGATGTTGAAAGCATCGCCAGCGACGACTCGTTCCACCTGCCCCAAGATGCGGTCAAGCACCATATCGCGTTGCAAGGCACTATCGATACCAGCAGCGGCAGCAGCAAGAGCCTCCGCCAGTTCTCGCTGGCCCCGCTCGGCCTGAAAGAGGCAACTATTCTCGACAGCCGCCACTACTTGACCAGCCAAGGAAGTCAGAAGCTCAACATCGCTTTTAGGGTAGTAGTCGTCTGGATCGCGCCGCCCAAAGAGCCAGGCCCCCACCGTCTCTCCCCGAATCTCGAGAGGAACCGCCAACCGTACCCAATCCCATTTACCCTGTGCCTCAGGCGTGGGCGTTCTATACTGGCCCGCCGATGCCAACAACGGGCGAATCTGCTCGCTGGTCACCGACGTCTCATCCAACTCGATACCATACGCATAGACAAGACCAAAGTAACCATTCTCCGTCAAAAGGAGCGCTGACTGGCGGATTAGCAGGCTCGGCATGACCTCGTCGACCAGCAAC
>Ga0316577_10001464_pt1 | contig 11170 bp, 10 predicted proteins | sample S5NA_FD_203073 | JGI IMG/M metagenome (GOLD analysis project Ga0316577, IMG submission 203073) | Rhizosphere microbial communities from salt marsh grasses in Alabama, United States - S5-7_050615r2r1 | ecosystem: Host-associated > Plants > Roots > Rhizosphere | place: USA: Alabama | collected... | reverse complement strand
GGCCCATCATCCATGTTCGAGGCCTGCCGTACCCGCTGCGGCCGGGCCATGCGGCCGAGTTGATTCGTCCGCACGAGGAGGACCTGTTCCGCTGATCGCGGCCCGATTCGGTCGAAAAGACCTGGCGGTCGGGTATCATTATGAATAGCAGGTTGAACGGCGCTGCAAGCGCTGGACCGACCCATGGATGGCAGCCGTCATAGGCCTGTCTGACGGCATGTAAGGAGTATCGATGTCAGTCACCGTTCCAGATTCCCATAAAGATCTGCTGCAAGACGAAACCCGGGCGTTCGCTTTCCTCGCAACGAGCATGAAAGATGGCTCGCCGCAAGTTACGCCGGTATGGTTTGACATGGACGGGGAGCGCATCCGCATCAACACCGCCCGGGGTCGGGTGAAGGAAAAGAATATGAAAGCCCGGCGCCAGGTGGCGCTGGCGATCATCGATCCCGACGATCCCTACCGCTACATACAAGTACGCGGCAGGGTGGTTGAGATTCGTGAAGCCGGAGCGCGCGAACACATCGATCGGCTTTCGGAGAAGTACACCGGCAATCAAGAGTATCAGAATTACCGGGGTGAAACCCGCGTGATCTTCTACATCGAGCCGGAATCGGTCAGCTTAAATTGAATGAACGACCCTGCTGAAACCTTCTATGCACTGGCCCGGGACCGCCATTCCATCCGGCGCTTCAGGGACACTCCGGTTGCCCGCAATTTGCTGGAACGAGTCCTGGGTGCGGCACTTCAAGCACCTTCGGCGCACAATCGCCAGCCATGGCGATTCCTGGTCCTCACCGGGCGCGCCGACCGGGAGCTGCTGGCCGCCGTGATGGGCGAGCGTCTGCGTCGAGACCGGGCGAAGGACGGCGAAGGCTCGGAGGTCATCGAGCAGGACATCGCCCGCTCGTGGATGCGCATAACGGGCGCCCCGGCGGTCGTGGTCATCTGCCTGACGATGGAAGAAATGGATCACTACCCCGACGCCCGCCGGAATGATGCCGAGTACCAGATGGCCATCCAATCCACGGCGATGGCCGGCGAAAATATCCTTCTCGCTGCGCACGCTGAGGGTCTCGGCGCATGCTGGCTCTGCGCCCCGCTGTTCGCCGGGCGGGATGTTCAGCAAGCCTTCGACCTGCCGCAATCCTGGCTGCCGCAGGGTTTGATCTTGCTCGGCTACCCGCAGGAAGAGAGCAGGAAGCAGGGGAGGAAGCCGCTGGACGAGGTCAGCCGATGGCGTTGAGGGTGGCCGCGTTCGCTGGGGGTGTCGGTGGTGCCAAGCTGGCGGATGGCCTGTCGCGCAGCCTGCCCGACGATCACCTGACCATGATTGTCAATACTGGAGATGATTTTGAACACCTCGGATTGATGATCTCGCCGGACCTGGATACCGTGACGTACACGCTGGCGGGAATCGCCAACCCGGAGACGGGTTGGGGTCGGGCGGACGAAAGCTGGAATTTCCTGCAGGTCCTGGAAACGCTCGGCGGCCCGACATGGTTCCGTCTTGGGGATCGCGATCTTGCGCTTCATGTCGAGCGCACCCGGCGGCTGCAGGAGGGGCAAGCCCTCTCGGCGATTACCGCCGACATGGCACGCCGTCTGGGCGTGAAGCAGCGGGTTTTGCCCATGACCGATGACCGGGTACGGACCTTCGTCGATACCGATCGGGGCGAACTGCCCTTCCAGGAATACTTCGTGATGCACCGCTGCGAGCCGCGAGTGCGGAAATTCCGGTTTGCCGGCAGCCGCGTCGCCCGGCCGGCCCCGGGAGTGCTGGAAGCGATCGAGAGTGCCGATATCATCGTTTTCTGCCCCTCCAATCCCTGGGTCAGCCTGGACCCGATCCTTTCACTGACCGACATCGCCTGCGCGGTGATTGAAAAGCCGATTGTAGGTGTTTCGCCGATCGTCGGGGGGAAGGCGCTGCGCGGGCCGGCGGCAAAGATGTTTATGGAGCTCGGAATTGAGCCCTCGGCACGGAATGTCGCGGATCATTTCAAAGCGTACCTGAATGCGTTCGTCATCGACTCGGATGATAGGAGTTCAGCTGATGCTATTGAGAATCTCGGTATGGAGGTGCTCGTGACCAATGCCGTGATGCGGACGGTTGAAGATCGTGAGCGGCTCGCCCGGGACGTGCTCGGTCTGGCGAAAGGGCTGCTGGAAGGTCAGCGATCCTCATGACCTATTGGGCGATCGTTCCCATCAAACCGCTGCGCCGGGCGAAATCACGCTTGTCCGGAGTGCTCTCGCGCGATGAGCGCGCGACGCTCAGCCAGCAGATGCTCGAGCATACCCTCGATATTTTGAAACAAGTGCCCGAAATCGAACGTACGCTTGTGGTGAGTCGCGATTCCCATGCGCTGGCGATTGCACGCAAGCATGGCGCCCGCACGGTGACCGAGCGCGGTACGCCCGAATTAAACAATGCGCTGATTCGAGCGACGCTGGTTGCTAAAACCTACGGTGTGGCGGGCGTGCTGGTCCTGCCGGCGGATCTGCCATTGATCAAGATCGAAGACGTCGAGGCCTTGATCCGTCGCGCCGAAAACCCCCCGGTGATGGTGATCGTTCCAGACCGCCATCGCAGTGGGACCAATGCCTTGCTCACCTGCCCGCCGGGCTTGATCGAGTACGATTTCGGACCGGACAGCTTCCACCGGCACGTCGCCCGGGCGGAACAGGCCGGAGCGCGGCTCGAAGTCTGTGAAATCCACTCCGTGGGCCTCGATCTGGACATGCCGGAAGACCTGAATCTTCTCTATGATGAGCTCTCCGCGGAGATTGATCACCCCGTTCAGGAGGAAAAGGAATGAATTTTCCACGAGTAGCCCTCTACCTGCAGGATGCCCATGACTTGAGAGATGGGTTGGATTACGTGCGCTACGCCGAGCAGAAGGGTTTTGAGGCGGTTTGGCAGGCCGAGTCGCGGCTTGTGCGCGATGCCATTGTTCCCATGGCAGCCTATGCGGCCGTAACCGAAAAGATCAAGGTCGGCTCCGGCGTGATCAACAACTGGACCCGCAACATCGGCCTGCTGGCTTCAACCTTCCTCACCCTGGATGACCTCGCGCCCAACCGGGTGATCTGCGGGATCGGTGCATGGTGGGATCCGCTGGCGAAAAATGTCGGCATCGAACGCAGCAAGCCGCTCACGGCGATGCGCGAGACCGTGGAGGTGCTGCGGCGTCTGCTCAAGATGGAACGCGTGACGTTTCACGGCGAGTTCCACCACGTAGAAGGCATTGAACTCGATGTCGTCCATGGCCGGCGAGAGCCACGCAACGTGCCTATCATGATCGGCGCCACCGGGATGAAAATGATGGAGCTGGCAGGTGAAATTGCGGACGGCGTGGTGCTGAACTACTGCGTCCCACCCGAGTACAACGATCGCGCCCTCGAGCAGATCGAAGCCGGCGCCAGGGCCGCCGGCCGCAAGCTGACCGACCTGGATCTGCCGCAGCTCATCGTGTGCTCCGTCGATGAAAACGAGGAGCGTGCACTCGACATGAGCCGTGAACTGCTGACCCAATACATCGCGCAGCAGCCCCATATCGCCAAGGCAAGCGAGGTATCCCAGGACGTGGTCGACCAGATTCAATCGATCCTCGGCTGGCCGGCCACCCATGACCAGATTCAGCAGGCCAAGCATTTCGTCACCGATGAATTGGTCACCCGCATCACGGCTTCGGGTACACCGGAGCAGGCTCGTTCCAAGGTTAAGGAATACCTGGATCGCGGCGCGACCTGTCCGATCCTGTACACCGTCGGCGGGGATGTTCGCTTGCTGGTCGATACCTTCAGCCCGCTGGTCGGGGCGTGAACCCACACCAGGGGTAAGCAGGGGAGATTGCATGTCAAACGTCGTAAACGGAACCGGGTTTCGGAAGCAGCCAAATTCCCGCAGCTGCTTCGTATGCGGAGTCGAGAACCCGTTTGGCTTGAAGCTCACGTTTATGGAAACCCCAGAAGGTGAGGTCTTCTCGAAGATCCGGGTTCCCCGGCAGTACGAAGGCTACCCGGGGGTGGTTCACGGCGGCATCACGGCCGCCATGCTCGATGAGGTCGTCGGCCGGACGGCGATGGTGGGCAATCACAACCATTTCTGGGTGACGGCTAAGCTCGAGCTGCGCTACCGGAGGCCCGTTCCCAGCGAGACCGAGCTGACGCTGCGCGGCCGGCTGGTCAAATCGCGCGGCAAGGTCACCGTCGCTCACGGCGAGCTGCTGCTGCCCGACGGGGACCTCGCAGCCGAGGCCGAAGCGTTGCTTTCAGACTATGACTTCGGAGAACTCGATCCAGAGCAGCTGGAAGCACTCGGATGGAAGGTGTATCCGGATGGGCAATCGGGCTGACGGTAAAGGAGACCGAGCATGCAATACCATCGTCCACATCATTTGAAGGAAGCGATTGCGCTTCTCAAAGAAGGTCAACCGCTGGGAGGCGGCACGGCTCTGACGCCTGCCCGCCGGCAGATCAAGTCTGTGCTCGACCTGCAGGATCTTAATCTGGATGAAATTTCCGTCGATCCCCCGCAGATCCGATTCGGAGCTGGCGTTCGCCTCCAGCAAATCCTCGACTCGCAGGAAGGACTCCCCCCGGCATTCCTCGAAGCTATTCGCGGTGAAAGCGCCTGGAATATGCGCAACGCCGCCACGCTGGGGGGCCTGATCGTCAGTGCGGATGGGCGCTCACCGGTGCTGACGGCGCTGATGGCGATGGAGGCAAAGCTGGAGATTGAACCGGGAGGCAAGAAGGCCGATCTGCATTCGTTCCTGGCGCAGCGGGCGGATTCTTCACGCTCGCGCCTGCTGACCCGCATTACCCTGATTCAACCGGAAGCCCTGGCCTATGCCAGGGTGGCGCGGTCACCCATGGATCGACCGATCGTGTGCGCCAGCGCCGCGCGCCGCCCGGATGGTGCCGTCATTCTGGCGCTGGGAGGATACGGGGAATACCCGGTTCCGCTCCCAATGATGAAAGGGACGGTGGAGCTTGAAGCGGCGGGAGCCGCGGCGGCCCGCGCTTATGCCGACGCCGGGGATGGCTTCGCCAGTGGGGAATACCGGTCCGCGGTGGCTGCGGTGTTGGTGAAGCGCGTCGTGAAGGAGGTGCTGTCATGATCACGATCCGCTTCGAATTGAACGGCAATCCGGTATCGATCGAAGCGCCGGCGGATACCAACCTGCTGGATCTGTTGCGTGAGCAATTCGGATTGTTCGGCGTGAAGCATGGCTGCGAAACCGGAGAATGCGGCGCGTGCACGGTGCTGCTGGATGGCCGACCGGTGAACAGCTGCGTGATGCTGGCTGCGCAGGTTGACGGCCATGCGATCACAACGATCGAGGCCATCGGCGAACAGCCCGATCCCGGGTGGAAGGGAAGCGTGGGACTGCATCCGCTGCAGCAGGCGTTCGTCGAAACGGGTGCGATTCAATGTGGCTACTGCACGCCGGCGATGATCCTGGCTGCGAAAGCGCTGCTTGATCAGGACCCCGATCCCTCCGAGCAGCAGGTTCGCGAGGCGCTTTCAGGCGTGCTTTGCCGCTGCACGGGCTATCTCAAGCCTGTACAGGCCGTACTGCGGGCTGCTGCGGTTATGCGGGGTGAAACCGTTCCACCCATTGCCGCCCCGATCCCGGCTCCCCCGGAGCTCTTTGCGCCGGATACGCCGCTGGCTCGACCCGAGTCCGGGGTGGATCACGGCACCGGCAGCATGGTTCAAACCACGGTCATGCCGCGCATTATGACCGCTCCAGACAGCGAGACCCATTCCGTCGTCGGCCATCCGGAGCCGAAGGTCGATGCGCTCAAACTGGTGCAGGGCAACCCGGCTTTTACGGCTGACCTGGAGATGCGGGGCATGCTGGTGGCGAAAGTGCTGCACAGCCCGCACGCCCATGCCCGCATCAAGTCGATCGACGCCTCCCGGGCGCGCGCATTGCCCGGCGTAGCCGCCGTTTTGACCTGGGAGGACATCCCGCGCGTGGCCTATTCGACCGCCGGCCAATCCGACCCGATCCCCGGCCCGCTGGACAGCTTTTCGCTCGACCGGAAGGTCCGTTTTGTGGGTGACCGGGTTGCGTTCGTCGCAGCCGAAACGGAAGCGATCGCCGAGCAGGCCCTTGCGCTGATCGAGGTCGAATACGAGCCGCTGGAGGCGATCATCGACCCCGAAGATGCGATGAAGCCTGATGCGGTTCGAATTCACAACGAGCCCGAATACATCAATTTTGCCGACTCGGATCCGAGCCGGAATCTGGCGGCCGAGATTCGCATCGATATTGGCGATGTCGAGAAAGGCTTCGAGCAGGCCGACCGGATCTTCGAATCGATCTACCATGTTCCAAAAGTGCAGCAAGCTCACATCGAACCGCACGTTGTCATCACCTATTGGGACGAAGACGACCGGCTGGTGATCCGCACCAGCACACAGGTGCCGTTCCACGCCCGGCGGATGCTGGCGCCGGTTCTCCATCTGCCGCCCAGGCGGATTCGCGTCATCAAGCCGCGCATCGGCGGTGGCTTTGGTGGAAAGCAGGAGGTATTGATCGAGGACGTCGCCGCGCACCTGACCATCGCAACCGGCCGCCCGGTGCGCTACGAATATACCCGGGCGGAGGAGTTCTTCGCTTCCCGCTCCCGCCATCCGATGAAACTGGCCATGAAGACCGGGGTCAAGCGGGACGGCACGATCACGGCAAACGAAATGCGTGTGCTCAGCGATACGGGCGCGTATGGCTGTCACGCTCTGACCGTGACCGGCAATACCGGTCACAAGGCGATGGCGCTCTACGTGGGTGATGGGCCCTACCGTGCGGCCCCCAACATCCGCTTCTACGCCGATATCGTCTACACCAATACCCCGCCTTCCGGCGCGTTCCGCGGTTATGGCGTGCCCCAGGGCTACTGGGCCGTCGAGCGTCATATGGAACGCATCGCACGGGATATGAACCTGGACCCGCTCGAATTCAGGCTGAAGAACACGCTGCGGGCCGGTGAGCTGCATCCCTTCAGCACGGCCTGGTCGGAGGGTCGTGAGCCGCGGCCGGAGACGATCAACACCAACGGTCTGGAGGACTGCGTCAGGGCTGGATCACGCGCCGTCGATTGGTCGATGAAATACGACCAGCCGGATTGGCACCGGGTGCCCGATCAACCGCATCTGCGGCGCGGGATCGGCGTTGCATTGGTCATGCAGGGCACGGCCATCCCGTACCTCGACATGGGTGGGGCGAGCATCAAGCTGAATGACGATGGTTCATTCAACCTGCTGGTCGGTGCAACCGACCTCGGGACCGGCTCGGATACCGTCCTTGCCCAGCAGGCGGCCGAGGTGCTGGGGGTTCCGCTGGAGGACGTGATCACCTACTCCTCCGATACGGATTTCACCCCCTTCGACAAGGGCGCCTACGCCTCCAGCACGACCTACATATCCGGCGCAGCTGTGGTCCGGGCTGCTCAACAGGTAGCCGGGCAGCTGAGGCGCCGGGCGGCCAGGATGCTCAGCACCGATACCCATCGGGTGAGCGAAGAGGAGATATCCCTGCACGATCGATGCGCCTGGACACCCGAGGGCCGGTCTGTGACCCTGGCCGAGATTGCCCTCAACTCGCTCCATCATGAGGACCAGGAGCAGATCATGGGGATCGGTTCCTACATGTCACCGGTTTCGCCGCCGCCCTTTGCGGCTCAGTTCGCCGAGGTGACGGTGGATATCGAGACCGGTGGCGTTCAGGTGGACCGGCTGCTCATGGCGGTCGATGCTGGCGTGATCGTCAACCCCCTGACGGCATCTGGGCAGGTGGAAGGGGGGATGACCCAGGCGCTGGGCTATGCAGTCTGCGAGGAGATGCGCTACGACGAAGAAGGCCGCCCACGCGAGACGGACTTCACCGATTACCACATTTTTGCTGCACATGAGATGCCGGATCTCGGGACGATCTTCATCGAAACCGTTGAGCCTTCCCATCCTTTCGGGGTCAAGGCTGTGGCGGAAATCCCGATGGATGGCGTCGCGCCGGCGGTCGGCAATGCCGTCCTGGATGCGTGTGGAGCCGATGTCCACGAAGCGCCCATCACGCCCGAGCGGGTGTGGAGGGCGTTGAAGCAAATTTCGACCGAATCACAGGATGTTTGAGATGGGACGTATCTATGTCGTCGGGCATGTCAATCCCGACACCGACTCGATCGCATCCGCCATGGGGTACGCCTGGTTCCGCAACGCCAACAGCCCGGATGACGAAGTCGTCGCCGTCCGCGCCGGCCCGATCAACGAGCAAACGGCATGGGTCCTGGAAAAGCTCGGGTTGAAGGCACCGGACCTGCTGGCGGATGCTTCGCCCCATTTTGAGGCTGTGGCACATCGTTTTGACAGCGTCACCCCGGATCGCCCGCTGCGGGAAGCCTGGATGATCGCCAACCGCACCGGGACCGTCGCGCCGGTCGTGGAAGCGGATGGCCGGCCGTTCGGGCTGATCACGGGCTTCAGCCTGTTCCGGTCTTTGAGCCAGCTGCTGGGTTCCCATCCGGAACAGCAGGCGATGACGGTCTCTGAACTGTTCGAGCTGCCAAGCGGTGAGGCGGCGGACGCCGAGGTGCCCAAGTTCACTGCCGGCTCCCGTATTCGCGATGCCCTGCCGCGCATCCTGCGCGGCGAGCGGAACGATTTCTGGGTTGTGGACGAGCAGGGGCGCTACCTGGGCGTTTGCCGGCAGCGCGATCTGCTCAATCCGCCGCGGCTGCGCCTGATCCTGGTCGATCACAACGAGATCGGCCAGTCGGTCGGATCGCTTGATGAAGCCGACCTGCTGGAAGTGCTCGATCACCACCGGTTGAGCAACCCGCCCACCCGCCTGCCGATCCGCTTCCGGGTCGACCCGGTGGGCAGCACGAGCACGCTGGTCTCGGAACGCCTCGAGGATGAAGGCATGAGCGCACCACCCGCGCTGGCGGGGTTGATGCTGGCCGGGGTGATCTCCGATACGCTCATGCTGACCTCGCCGACCACGACCGAACGCGATCACCGGGCGGTGGAACGGCTGGCTCGCTGGGCATTTGTCGGTGGATCACCGCTGGAGGGAGAATCGGTCGACAGCTTCGGAAAGGCGCTCCTCAAGGTCGGCGCCGGTCTGCGAACGCGCGAGCCGGAGAACGTGGTGAACGGCGATTTGAAAGTTTACGAATCCGCGGGCTACAAGTTCGGCATCGCCCAGGTCGAGGTGACCGATCTGGTCGAGATGGACGAGGAACTGGGCGTGCTGGAAGACGCCCTCGGGGAGCTGCGCGATCAGCGCGGGCTGGATTTCACCATGCTCATGGTGACCGACATTGTTGGCGGATCCAGCCGTATCCTGTTAAAGGACCCCCCGCCAGCACTCAGCGAACTTCCTTACAAGCGACTGCCGGATGGGTCGCTGGAAGCGCGCGGGGTGGTCTCGCGTAAGAAGCAGCTGCTGCCAACGGTGCTGGCTCTGCTGGAAGGGTGATGGGCATCTTTCAACGCTTGGCCGAGATCGAAGAGCAGGGCGGCGGCGCGGCGCTGGCAACCGTCATACGCGCCACGGGATCGGTCCCACGCCACGAGGGCACGAAGATGATCGTCTACTCCGACGGCAGCTTCGAGGGCACGGTGGGCGGCGGGAAGCTCGAGGACGAGGTGATCAAGGCTGCGCAAGCCGCGCTGCAAACCGGCAAACCGCAGCTGTTGAACTACAATTTTCAGGATCCTGAGCGGGGAGATGTCGGTGTCTGTGGTGGGGAGATGGAGGTGTTTGTGGAACCGCTTCGACCGCCGAAGACGCTGCTGGTCGTCGGGGCCGGCCACGTCGGGCAGGCCGTTGCCCACCTTGGGCACTGGCTGGGCTTTTACGTGGTGGTAAGCGATGACCGCGAAGGGTTTGCCGTTCCCGAGGCCGTACCGGCGGCGGATGAGCTCTTCACCTGCGAGATGAAGGCGCTGCCGGAGAAGATCAACATTGGACCACAAACCTATATCGTTCTGACGACACGTGGGGTGACAATAGATGCCGAAGGTTTGCCCGCCCTCCTGAATTCCGGAGCCGGCTATATCGGCGTGATCGGATCCCGCCGCCGCTGGGAAACGACCAGCAAGGAGCTGCAGCAGCGCGGGGTGGAGGCCGGCCAGCTGGCGCGGGTGCATTCGCCGACCGGGCTGGAACTGAACGCCGAAACGCCGGAGGAGATCGCGGTCAGCATCCTGGCAGAGATAATCCTGCAGATGCGCGGCGGATCGGGAAACTCCATGGCGCATCGAGCCCGGGAACATCGAAAGGAATAAAATCGCCTTATGTGGACTGCTTACTACTCTCCCAGGACCATCCAGGAAGCCGTTGCCCTGCTGGGCGAACACCGCGGCCGGGCTCGCATAGTCGCCGGTGCGACCGATCTGATCCTGGAGCTTGAGCGCGGCCAGCGACCCGGGGTCGAGATATTGATCGATATCACGCGCATTCCGGGACTGGCGGATATCGGGGTCGGCGAGAATGGGCGGGTTCACCTGGGGCCGCTTGTCACCCATAACCACTGCGCCGGATCGGCGATCCTGCAGGAACGAGCGTACACCCTCTCCAGGGCTTGCTGGGAAGTGGGCGCGCCTCAAATTCGCAACCGCGGCACCGTGGCTGGCAACCTGATCACTGCCTCTCCGGCAAACGATTCAATCTCCCCCCTCATGGCGCTGGGAGCGAGCGTGCGGCTGGAATCGGTACGGGGGAGCCGAGAGGTTGATCTGCAGGCCTTCTATACCGGCGTGCGTAAAACTGTCATGGAACCGGATGAGCTCCTGACCGAAATCAGCTTCCCGCTGCCGGAGGCAGGGACACGCAGCACCTTCTTCAAGCTGGGACTTCGCCGGGCGCAGGCGATTTCGGTCGTCAACGTGGCCGTTGTGTTGTGGATGGATGGCGAGCATGTACGAGAAGCGGCCATCACGCTGGGATCGGTAGCACCAACGATCGTGCATGCCTCCCAGGCCGAATCGTACCTTGCTGGGAAGGCGCTCTCGGGTGAGGTGATCCAGCAAGCTGCGGATCTGGCCGCTGAGGCCGCCAGACCGATTGACGACCTGCGGGGATCCGCCGCCTACCGGCGCGAGATGGTACGCACCGGCACCCGGCGGGCGCTGGGTCAGCTGCTGGTGGGC
>Ga0316577_10001463_pt1 | contig 11173 bp, 11 predicted proteins | sample S5NA_FD_203073 | JGI IMG/M metagenome (GOLD analysis project Ga0316577, IMG submission 203073) | Rhizosphere microbial communities from salt marsh grasses in Alabama, United States - S5-7_050615r2r1 | ecosystem: Host-associated > Plants > Roots > Rhizosphere | place: USA: Alabama | collected... | reverse complement strand
CGCCCGTAGAAAGGCAATGGCGTCCTTGACCTTGTCGGTCGGCATGAACCCGGCGACCTCGGGGCACATGAAGGGGCGGTTGCCATAGTAGAGGTCGGGCGGCGTGTTGCGCAGCCAGGAGTACATGTGGCCCTCCCAATACAGGCGGGTGGCGTTGCTGTCGAGCGGGCAGCCCTGGAATGCCTCGCAGACCGCTTCGGCCACGCGCAGCCGCTCCGGCGCCGCCGCCCGCGAGTCACGCACGACGATGTGCAAGAACGCGTCGTGGGCTTCATAGTCGGCCGGCTTGGGGCCACCAAACAGGCCCACGAGGTGGGTGGCCGCATCCTGGCGCTGGATGGCATGCGCCGCGTCCACCGCTTGCTCAAAGTGATCAAAGCCATAGAAGGCGTACATCTCGGTGTCGGGCACGCGCCGGATGCGGAAGTAGACCTTGGTGATGACGCCAAACACGCCATAGGAACCGATAAACAGGCCTGTCAGGTCGGGGCCGTTGGCATAGCGCTCGAAGTGCAGGTGCCCGGCTGCTTCGTTGGCACCGCTGCCGGTGTTCAGGATGGTACCGTCCGGCAGCACCACCTCCAGGCCCACCACGTGCTCGCCGGTCATGCCATACTCGGCCAGGGCGTGGGGCACGGCGTCATAGGCCACCGAGCCGCCGACGGTGCAGGAGAACATCCCGCCCGGGCCCGGCACACCCAACTCCCAGCCGTAGCGGTTGAGCTCAATGTCCAACGCGTGCCACACGATGCCCGGCTCGACGGCGACCACCTTGTTGTCGAAATCCATCTCGACGATCTTGTCCATCAGGTCCAAGGCCATCAAGATGCAGCCGGCCTGAATGCCGGCGCCGATGAACGTGGTCGAGCGCCCCCACAAAAAGACAGGCGTGCGATGCTCATTGGCCACGCGCAGGACCCCTGCCACCTCCTGTGGGGTGGTGGGGCGCACGACGACACCGGGGATGCCGCCCGGGCTGGGCCCGGCATCGCGGGTGTAGCAGATTCGATCCGGCAACTTGACCGATACGCGCTCGGGCGCACACACTTCGATCAGTTGCTCCACCATATTGCTCATTGACGACTGCCTCCTCGTTGATTCTGTGTTCGACGTCCAGGGGTGCGATCTACCCGGCGGGCCCACCGGCCACCCCCTCGGGGTGAAGCGGGCTCAGCAGGCTCTTCTGGCGCAGGCTGGCGCCACACTCCTGGGCCAGGTCCAGTATCTCGTCTTCGTCCATGGTCAACAGCCTGCGGTCGCGCATCACCACCTGCCCGTTGATGATCGTCGCCTCGACGTCTTCCGCCCGCGCGCAATAGACCAGGCTGTTGATGACATCATGCACCGGCACCAGGTGCGGCTTGCGAAGATTGATCACGGCCAGGTCGGCCAGCCGGCCAGGGTCGATGGTGCCGGCGTCGATCCCGCACGCCCTCGCGCCGCTTTCCGTCGCCATCCGGAACACGTCCACGGCCGAGATGGCCGAAGGGTCTTCGGCTGCCACCTTTTGCAGCAGAGCGGCCGTGCGCATCTCTTCAAACATGTCCAACAGGTCGTTCGACGCGCTGCCGTCGTTGGCCAGTGCCACGGGGATCCCGCGCTCCAGCATGGCGCAGACCGGCGCGATCCCACTGCCGAGCTTCATGTTGCTCTTGGGGTTGTGCACCACCACGACCCCCCGCTCCGCCATGAGGTCCAGATCGGCCTCGCTCATGTGCACACAATGAACAGCCGCCAGGCGACCGTCCACGAGGCCGTGGCGATCCAGATAGGTCAGCGGGCTGCAGCCGGCCGTTGCTGCGAGCTGCTCGATCTCGTAGCGGGTTTCGGCCACGTGGATCTGGACAGCCAACCCCAGGCGGTCACGCTGCTGCCGCGTCCAGTCCAGCAGATCCGAGCTGGCGAGAAAGGGCGTCGAGGGAGCCAAGGCCATCTGGATCCGCGGGCTGGACGCCGGCACATTGTGCCAGCGATCCAGGTAGCCGAGTGCCTCCTCGCGGCTGACCTCTGGAGGGCGCCGCAGCTGCGCCGGGATCCACTGATCGCTGAGCGTCACGGCACCCACGCCACGGAAGCCGATGTCAAGCCAGGCCTGAAACACGGCATCCATGCTCATGTCCATGTCGATGCAGCAGGTCGTGCCAGCCTTGATCATCTCCAACGCAGCCACCAGCGACCAGGCACGGCCCAGGCGCTCATCGTGAGCGTTCCAATGCTCGTCGTGGATCACGTCCGCGGCCGGGTAGAGCACCTGAGCACACCATTCGACCAGCGGCACGCCGTCGTTCAGTCCCTTGAGGAAATTCTGATACAGGTGGGTGTGGGCGTTGACCAGGCCGGGGATCACGGCACATCCCGCCGCGTCGATCACGTCCCAGCCATCCTGCGGGACGAAGCGGCCAATGGCAGCGATCCGGTCGCCCTCGACGAGCACATCAGAGTCGCGCTCGACGCGCTGGGCATCGCGTACCACATAGGCGGCATTGCGTACAAGAGCCGTCATGGCCATAGCCTCCCTGGAGCGGAGCGTCGCTGCAGCGCCTGATCAGGCGCGCAGCCGCAGCCCGTGCGGGTCGTAGGGCGAGCGCTGGCTCACCTGGCCCGGATGCTCATTGCCATCGCCATCGCGGATCGCAACAGCCGTGCCCGGCGGTGTGCCCACCGGCAGATAGGCCAGCGTCATGGCGCAGCCCAGCGTGTAGCCATACGCGGCGCTGGTCGCCCTGCCGGCATCCCGGCCGCCCACCAGGATGGCGTCGCCACCCGCTGGCACGTAGCCGTCATCCAGCAGGATGGTCACCAGCCGCTCAGCGAAGCCGGCCTCCCGGCGCCGCACCAAGGCCTCGCGGCCGATGAAATCGCCCTTGTCCAGCTTGACCGTCCAGCCCAGACCGACCTCGTAGGGCGTGTGGCCGCCGGCGAAATCAAAACGCATGATGTAGCTCTTTTCGATACGCAGCCCAAAGGCGGCGGCCATGCCGACAGGGGCCAGGCCATACTTCTGGCCGGCCTCGGTCACCGCCTCCCAGAAGTCGTGGGCATGCTCGGCCGGGATCAGGATCTCGTAGCCCAGCTCGCCGGTGTAGCCCGTGCGCGAAATGAGCGCCCGCACGCCGGCCACGTGTGCCGGAAGCGACCACATGTAGGGCAGAGCGGTCAGATCGGCGTCAGTCAGCTCCGCCAGAAGCGCCCGCGACCCGGGGCCCTGCATCGCCAGCAACCCCACGCCCGGCGAGGCATCGTGGACGTAGGCGTTCTTGCCCCGGCTGTGCTCCAGAAGGAGGTCGTACTCGGGACGCTCGCCGGCGGCGTTGCTGCCCCAGGCGGTCATGAGCATATAGTGCTCTTCTCCCAGCCGGTAGACCGTGATGTCGGAGCGCATGCCGCCATCGTCGTCGAGGATGGACGTGTAGAGCACCCGGTTGACCGGTATCCGCGCGTCGTTGACCACCAGCTTCTGGACCACCGCCAACGCATCGGGCCCCTGGATCTCGAACTCGCCGGTGGTCGACCAGTCCAGCAGGCCAACCCGCTGGCGCACGGCCGCGTGCTCTTCGGCGGCGGTCGTAAAGACGTTGGCCACTTCCCAGCCCTGCATGGTCACCATGCTAGGCTGGTGGGCGGCAATCTCGGGGTAGAACGGCGATCGCTTCATCGGCGGGTATCCTCCTAAAAGATGGCGGGCGTCACGGCCGACACAAAGACGGCCGGCCGATCGCCCCAGGCACACAGGCCGGACAGGCCCGAACCCTCAAAGTAGATGCTGTCCCCGGCCTCCAGCCGGTACTCGGCCTCTCCGAGCTGTACGCTGAGGTTGCCCTCCAGGACCAGGATGCACTCTTCCGTGGGAAAGGGCAGGGGCTCGGCAATGTTGTCGTCCGAAGGCAGCACCCGCGCCACAAACATCTCTAACTTGCGGTTCAGATCAGGCGTCAGCAGTTCGTACGTCACCGGCGAGCCTGGCAGCATCAGCTTCTTGCGATGGTCGCGGCGCACGACCGGGTTGGGATCGTCCTCGGTCAAGAAGTAGAGCATGGGCACGTCCAGCGCCTCGGCGACCTTGCGCAGCGACTTGATGGATGGGTCGGCCTGGTCGCGCTCGATGAGACTGAGAAAGCTGGCCGTCAGGTCCACCTGCGCTGCCAGCTCGCGAAGCGTCAGGCCCAGCTCGGTGCGGCGGGTGCGGACGCGCTCGCCGATCACGGGCTCGGTTCCTGCCCGTGAAGGACGGCGCCGACCAGTTGTCGCTGACCTCGGGCCAGCTCCATGGCATCGAGGATGCGCCGGCCCTCTAGCTGAATGCGGTCCAGCTGCAGCAGGCCGTCGCCGGTGACAACCGCCAGTCCGGCTCCATGGCGCAGGACAGCGCCCGGCGCCGTGCCGGGCGGCCCTGAGGCATCGAGGGGCGTGGCACGGTGGATCAACAGGCGCTTTCCCTCGAAGAAGGTAAAGGTGCCCGGCCATGGGGCAAAGGCCCGGCAGGCACGGGCGATCTCGAAGGCCGGCCGGGTCCAGTCGACGAGCCCCGCGCCCTTGGGCATGCGGCCGATCCAGGTCGCCTGGGAATGGTCCTGGGGCTGCGGTTCGATCTCGCCGGCCACCCAGGCAGCCAGCGTCTCGACGAAAAAGGGCGCGCCGAGATGGGCCAGGCGGGCCATGAGGCTGCCGGCCGTGTCCTCCTTGCCGACCGGCACCGCCACCTGGCCCAGCAGGTCGCCGGCATCCATCTCCTCCTCGACAAAGAGCACCGACAGGCCAACCTGATCGTCGCCGGCCAGTAGCGCGCCGGGAACCGGCGCAGCGCCGCGATGGCGTGGCAACAGGGACGGGTGCAGGTTGAGAGAGCGCTTGGGCGGCAGGTCGAATATCTCGGCGGGGATCCACTGGCCGTAGGCGGCGACGGCAGCCACATCTGGCGCCAGCGCCGAGATGGCCGCCTGCACATCGGGATCGCACAGGCTGGATGGCTGGAAAAGTGGCAGGCCAAGCTCCAGGGCGGCAGTCTTGACGGGCGGCGGGGTAAGCCGCAGGCCGCGCCCGGCCGGCTTGTCGGGCTGGGTCACCACACCCACGACCCGAAAGCGAGGATCCCGAGCCAGCAACTGCAAGGACGGGATGCCAAACTCCGGCGTGCTTATGTAGAGTATCTGAGCGACCATAGCTCGTGTCTCCCTGAGACTGCCCAGGGATTATAGCATGGGCGGCACGACCTGTCAAGCCCCACTTGACACAGATGAGAAATACTTGTCAGGCTAGGGCCTCTAGAAGACGGCGGGGGTCATGGCTGAGACAAAGACGGCCTGATGCTCGCCCCGGGCGGCGATGGATGCCAGCGTGCGACCCTCGAAGTAGATGCTATCGCCGGCCTCTAACTCATATTCTCTGTCGCTCAGGACCACCTTCAGCGAACCCTCCAGGACAAAGATGGCCTCTTCGGTCGGCTCCCGCAGCGCCTGCACGATGTTGCCGCGGGCAGGGTCGACGCGAACCAGGAATAGCTCCATCTTGCGCTGGATGTTCGGCGTGAGCAGCTCGCAGACGACCTTGGACTCGGGGAGTTGCAGCCGTTTGCGCCGGTCCTTGCGCACCACCGGGCTGACGTCATCGTCCTCGACCAGGAAGTGAAAGAGGGGCACGCCGAGGGCATCGGCGATCCGGCGCAGCGACTTGATCGAGGGGTCTGCCTGCTCCCGCTCGATGAGGCTGAGAAAACTGGCCGTCAAGTCCACCTGCTCCGCCAGATCGCGCAGCGTCAGGCCTAGCTCGGTGCGGCGCTCACGAATCCGTTCTCCGATCATCTGCGCTCCTCCCGCGGTGAGGAATGGTGGACGGGAGCCAGTATAGCACACCCGGGGTGCCGGAGCAAACAAGCCAGGGGCTCCGCTCATCGCGCAGCTCCCAGGCAGGCGCAGACCGGCCGCCGGTGCGCGGCCGATCCAGCGTTCAGAGATTTTACGAGAGGATGGGTTCTGGCAAATGCAGGGGCACGCCGCTAGGGACGCACCGAACCGTAGCTCGCGAGCTGTGATCTACTCTTCGGGCACGGGCGATTGCCCGCATCCACGGGTCACTTCTTCCTCTTGGCCAGATTCTCCTCAACCCGAAACCTGACGATCTGCCGAATAAGATCGAGGGGCAGAGGTTCATCCAGGGGGAATTGGACGGAGCCCTTGGCGTGCTTGTAGCTTGACAACTGAGCTTCGAACTGGGCAATGCCGCTCGGCGTTGGATAAAAGCCGATGTGCTTGGTATGCGCCGCGAAATGAACCAGGTTGCCGTTGAGGTAGAAGGTTGGCATCTGATAGCTGATCTTTTCCTGGGCGTCCGGCGCCGTCTCCTGTATGAGGAGCCTGAGCTCCCGCAGCTTACTCTGGGCAGGCTCAGGTGACGCGTCAATGTACTCGTCAATCGTCGTATGGCCTTGAGCTGGCATCTCCCACGGGCTCCTTCTGGCCTCTAGCTGGGTGAAGCTCCAGCCAACCGAGAGAATGGATCCGCCTATGGCACCGACGGCGGCATCCTGTCCCGCGGATGGATGGGGAACTCGCCCAAGTCCGAGCCGGCGTCACGTCGGTTTGGAACGCCCACCAGGCAGCAGACTGCCTATCCTGCGACGTTACTCCACGGAAGGCTTTATGTTCTGGTTCAGCCGAAACAGATTGGTAGGATCATACTTGTTCTTCAATGCGACCAACCGCTCGTATCTTGCTGCGCCGTACGCCGCCTTGACGCGCTCCGCGCCCTCATCGCCCAGGAAGTTCAGATACACCTGCCCTGTCGAAAGTGGCTGTATTGCCTGGGCGAAATCCCGCGCCCACGCGATATGCTGGTCCGGTTTCTCGTGCTCCATCCAGAGACCAATGATGTTCAGGACGTAATCCGCATCTCGGTGAGCGAAGGCTGTGCTGTCTGCATCCGCACGCTTGATCGCACCTCCCCAGTGGTGCAGGTGGACTGCTGCAAACGGAGAGAGCGATCTCATTCTCCCGGCGTGGTTCACCAAGACGTCGACAGCGTCATCGCCCAAGTCATGGAGATACTCGGTCTTCCAGTAGGCGTGAATCCCTCTCGGCGCAGTCGCGTCGAACATGACCTGTAGGGCAGTATAAGGCATCGGTCCGACCAAGTCAATGGCTGGCGCCACAGTGGCACGGAGCGGCTCGACCACTTGGTTGCCTTCTTCTGCCGGACCGGCATAGCACAGCGCAACCGCAATCATCGGCGTACCAACCAACTCTTCAGGGACGAACGGCTCTGGCGGCGCTGTGAGAAACACTATCATTGTGGAGAGTTCGTCGGGCAGTTTCGGTGCCCATTCGCGATAGAACTGCAGCAGGTCCTTGGCCTTGTCGGCGGGATAGAAGAACGCTCCGCCATAGATGTTCGGCCCCACGGAGTGAAGACGGTACTCAAACGACGTCACGACACCAAAATTCCCACCGCCGCCTCGCACGCCCCAGAACAAGTCGGCGTTCTCCGTTGGACTAGCAGTCACATGCTGGCCACTTGCCAAGACCATATCGACTGAGAGCAGGTTGTCCACCGTCAGCCCGTACTTCCGCACAAGCCAGCCAAAGCCGCCTCCGAGGGTGAATCCAGCGATGCCAGTGGTGCTAACGAGGCCGCCCGTCGTCGCGCGGCCATGTGCCTGGGTCGCTTTGTCAAACTCGCCCCACGTCAAGCCAGCCTGAGCGTGTGCCGTGCCTGCAGCGGCGTCGATCTCGATGCCTTTCATTTGAGATAGGTCGATCACGATACCGTCGTCGCATGTACCGAAGCCAGCGACATTATGCCCGCCGCCGCGTACGGCCACAAGCAGTTCTTGTTGCCGAGCAAAGTCGACGGCGCTGATCACGTCGCTATCGTCAGCGCAGCGAACGATCAGCACGGGATGTCTATCGATCATCCCATTCCACACTTTGCGGGCGTCATCATATTCTCCATCGCCCGGCTGAACAAGCTGTCCGTGCAGACTTGCCCCGAGCCTTTCTATACTTGCTTTCTCGAGCACGATAGCCTCCTTTGTGTATGCTCCTTGTACCCCACCAAGTCAGAATCGAAAATGCCCCGTCCGAGTGTTCGCATACGTTTGGGGCTGGGCGAACTAGGGCGTTGCCTCACTTCACTTGCGACGGAGCCGGCGCGGAGAGCACACCTATGCTGCCACAAATATACCGCTCCCTATGTGGGTCTGCAAGGACCAAATGACCACTTCGGTCTAGTGCAAATGTAGTAGGCCAGCGTACCGGCTGCGGGTTCCAGTCAAGAGGCCAACCTGCTTGCTCAGGACGGTTTGGCCGTTAGGGTACGTAGTCACCCCAGCTCGCCGTGGAACACGCTGCAGCCATACGAGACAAGGGTCAAGCCCGGGTGATTCTAAGCGACTTGACAGCAGGCCAGTCTCGTTGCATACTGAAGGTCCGGCGGCTCCAGCTGGCCGAGGAATTGCAGCGACCGCTTGGTTCCTGTGCGGGTCGGTATCCAGACGTCGTGCCTCAACCGGCAAGCTGTGCGGACCGGGCGAGACGCACTGAATTGGCCCAGGAGACAGAGTCAACATCATGGCATGCTGAGAGGGAGGACAACGCCGTGTCGTCGGAAACGCCAGTCACAGACAGAATGCAGTCCCTCATCGACCAATGGGAGGGCGAATCCCACCAAGAGGCCATCTTCCTCAGCTGCTACCGGATGATGACGAGCAATGTGCTCGAGGCCATCGAGCAGGAGGAATTTGAGGATTCGGCCTGGGTCCGCGAGTTTCTCCACCGTTTTGCGGGCTACTACTTCGATGCACTAGAGGCCTATGAGCAGGACCCGGCATCCGTTCCGCCTGTCTGGCAGCTGGCCCACAGCACAGCCCACGATCCCCGCTCACTGCCCATCGAAAACCTGCTGCTGGGCGTCAATGCCCACATCAACTACGATCTGGTGCTGACCTTGGTGGACATGCTCAACCCAGAGTGGAGCCAGCTCTCCGAAGACGGGCGGGCAATTCGCTACGCTGACCACTGCTACATCAATGAGGTCCTGGCCCGTACCGTAGACGCCGTGCAGGACGAGGTCCTGGAGCCCGCCATGCCCGCGATGGCCCTCATCGATGTGCTGATGGGCCCACTGGACGAGTTGCTGATCTCGCACATGATCACGCAATGGCGGGAGACGGTCTGGCAGTACGCCTATCGCCTGCTGGAGGCCGAATCGGCCGAGGAGCAAGTGGTGCTGCTCCGTGAGGTGGAGGAGGAGACGCTCAAATTGGGCAGGCTAATCCGCCTCAGAGATCGGTAGGTTCCCTATCGGCCGTGGGTCAGCAGGACCACCAGCCTACCCCGTCGGCTCGGTTATGCTCAAGGCGAGTCACGTCGCGGCGCGCAGCCAGGCCAACGTGCGGGCCATCAACGTGAGGTCGGCGGCGGCGAGGCTGAATCCTCAAACGCCGAGCGTTGGCTCTGCCAGGCTACAGGTCTGCCAAGAAGGCCAGAACATGGGGCATGATCGAGTCAACAGTGACGCCAGCCCCACCGTGATCCAGACCTGGCAGTGAGACAAAGCGGGCATGCGGCATCTGACGCGCCGCAGCTGGCCCGTTCCGGTGCGCAGCTCCTTCGAGCTCACCAGCATACAAGAGACAGGGCAGGTTCATGCGCGACGGCGCATTCATGAAGCTCGCTCTCGGGCGCGCTGGGTCCAGGTAGGCGACCATGGCCTCCAGGTCCAGTGCTCGCAGCCGTTCTTCCCAGTGCGGGTTCACGGAGCCGGCCCACACTCGCATCCCTTCCACCAGCGCGTCAGGGCCTTCGGCCAGCCCGCGCCGAAAGATGCCAAGCAGGGGGTTGGGTTCGACTCTCTCACCCGGGGAGTAGAGCGGATCGACGCCACCGGCGATCAAGGAGATCATCCTGTCCGGGCGGTCCCTCGCTAGGCCCAGTCCGATGGCACCACCCATAGAGTACCCCCAGAAGTGGGCCCGGTCGATACCCAGCGCGTCCAGCACGGCCAACGCATCGCCGGCCATAAGCCTGAGGTCGTAGGCAGCAGGCTCGTGCGGCTTGTCGCTCTTTCCATGGCCGCGAGCATCGAAAAGGATGACCCTGAATTTGTCCTTGAGTGGTTCCATGTACCCATAGGTGCGCCAAAAGGTGGTGTCTCCTGTGAGCCCGTGGGCGAGGAGGAGGGGCGATCCCTCTCCCTCCACTTCGTAGTAGATCCGGACAGCTTGATGGTCGGCAAATGGCATCAGATTATCTCCCAGCAGGGCATTCGGGAGGCAATACGTCGATCCCCGGATGTTGTCCGCGTAGCTGGCACCCGGCTCGCCATAGATGCCTGCGACATGGCGTGTGCATTGTTCGACTCTGGCTCCAGGAGAGGAGCCCAGGGCGTGTCTAGACGGGGCCGCGCGTGATGGTCGTGAGATCGCCCAAGACCTCGAACTGTTTCACGCTGATGTCGCTCACCGCCGGGTGCTGGCCGAGCCCAGCCGCGATCGGCCCCTCGAGGTAGGCCTGCGCCGACGATTCGTCGTCGAACAGGTAGATGCCTCCCCCCACTCGTTCCTCGTCGTTCCAGGGCCATACCTTCCACCGTAGTCCGGCACTCGCTGCGATCGGCGCAGCCACCTCACGGAAAGCCTTCAGGTAGTCGGCTTTCGAGCCCTCAAACTTGAAATTGATCTGCAGGATCGTTTCAGACATGTCCTTTTCCTTTCATAGAATGTGTTCATGGAGACTTTGCGACAGCAGTGTTCAGGATTGAGAGTAGTCTATCACAAGGGCGTACACAAAACGTCTACAAACCGGCCAGCCTCCGGCCCATCCACGGCGCGCCGGGCCAGTCCGGCGTCGTAGGGCTGGCCGGTCGCCTGTGTCTCATCCCGCGCCCGGCGGGCGCAAGCCTTGGCCCCTTTGCAGTTACCGGACAGATGGTGCGCTTCGGTCACACGCAGTAGGAGATGGCTCTGCTCTGCCCAAGTGACGGCGTCCAATCCGACATGCCGTCTCTGGCCTGGTTTCTCGTGCATCGTGGAGACGATTCATCCGCTATTGCCCCCCAGGACATCACCAGCGCAGGTGACCGGAGATTGCAGAGTAGCGATAGATGTGATAGAATACAGGTGGGATTTGTCCTATCTGGTAAAACCCCACACCTCACTGAAGATTGGCGATAATCACCGGTG
>Ga0316577_10001462_pt1 | contig 11173 bp, 9 predicted proteins | sample S5NA_FD_203073 | JGI IMG/M metagenome (GOLD analysis project Ga0316577, IMG submission 203073) | Rhizosphere microbial communities from salt marsh grasses in Alabama, United States - S5-7_050615r2r1 | ecosystem: Host-associated > Plants > Roots > Rhizosphere | place: USA: Alabama | collected... | reverse complement strand
GATGGGCATCACCTTCGCGAGACCGCCGAACTCACCGAGGTCGCGGGTGTGGCGGCGCTGGTAGATGATGCCGACCAAGATGAAGAGCGCGCCGGTGGAGACACCGTGGTTGACCATCTGGAGGATGGCGCCCTCGATGCCGCCCGTGTTCATCGAGAACAGCCCGAGCATCACGAAGCCGAGGTGGCTCACCGAGGAGTACGCGATGAGCTTCTTCATGTCCTTCTGGACGAGGGTGACGAGCGCGGCGTAGATGATGGAGATGATCGCGAGTGTGACCATCCAGGGCACGGCGGCGAGCGTGGCCTCGGGCAGCAGCGGCAGCGAGAAGCGGATGAAGCCGTAGGTCCCCATCTTCAGGAGGACGCCGGCCAGGATCACCGAGCCCGCGGTGGGGGCTTCCACGTGCGCGTCGGGGAGCCAGGTGTGGAACGGGAACATCGGGACCTTGATCGCAAAGCCCAGGAAGAAGGCGAGGAAGACCCAGAACTGCATCTCGCCCGGGATCCCCATCTGCAGCCAGACGGTGTAGTCGAAGGACCCCGTCTCCTCGAGGCCCGGCAGCTGCCGCGACTGGAAGTAGAGGGCCAGGATGCCGAGCAGCATCACCACCGAGCCCACCAGCGTGTAGAGGAAGAACTTGATGGCGGCGTAGAGTCGGCGGGCGCTGCCCCAGATCCCGATGAGGAAGTACATCGGGACGAGCATGACCTCCCAGAACAAGTAGAAGAGGAAGAGGTCGAGGGCGCAGAAGACCCCGATCATCCCCGTCTGCAGGAGCAGCAGGAAGACGTAGTACTGGCGGACACGCTGGGTGATGGCCGTCCAGGACGAGAGGATGCTGATGAAGCCGAGGAGCGTCGTCAGAAGGATGAGCAGCGTGCTGATCCCGTCGACCCCGAAGAAGTACTGGACCCCGATGGAGGGGATCCACTCCTGCTTCTCGACGAACTGGAAGCCGGCGGCACCACGATCGAACCAGAACCAGAGGGGCAGGCTGACCAGGAAGCCGAGGAGCCCGAAGAAGTTCGCCGCCCAACGCACGGCGGTGTCCCGGCCCTTGAACAGCGGGAGCAGCAGGATGAGGGCTCCCGCGAGGGGGGTGTAGGTGACGATCGAGAGCAGGTGGTCCCGGAAGAAGTCCATCGTTTCTTTAGCCCCCTAGTAGAGCCCCAGCACGAAGCGTCCGGCGGCGATGAGCAGGAAGAGGCCGATCAGCATCCCGAGCGCGTAGTGCTGGACGAGGCCGTCCTGCACGGAGCGGAAGGCGTAGCTCAGGTTGTCGAGAACGAAGGCGGTGAGGTTCACCGCGCCGTCCACGACCCAGCGATCCCAGAGGTTCGAGGCCTTCGCCACCACGTCGCGAGTCCCCCAGGTGACGCCGTTGACGCCGAGTCCGGGCTGCACCTCGCCGTTGCCTCCGTCGACGACGTAGCGATCGGTGGCGAAGAGCGCGCTCCCGCCGCCGAGGGTCAGGCCGCGGACGACGACGGCGTTGTAGGCCTCGTCCACCCAGTACTTGTTCAGGAGCAGGCGGTAAGGACCGGAGAAGGTGGATGCGAGGCGCTCCGGGATGACGGCATCCCCACGGTAGAAGCGCCACGCCACCATGATGCCGGCGGCGGCGACGACGACGCTCAGCCCCATGAGGCCCAGCTCGACGCTGTGACCGGGGACAGGTGCGGCAAAGACCTCTTCGAGCGCGTGGTGGGCGTTCTCGAACGCGGGGTGGAGGTAGTGCTCGATCCAGTTGTTCCCGAAGAGGGCGGCGGGGACGCCGAGGAAGCCGGTGATGGTGGCTCCGATGGCCAGCGCCTGCAGCGGGATCACCATCACCCTCGGCGACTCGTGCAGGTGGTGCTCCTGCTCGGCCGTTCCCCGGAAGCTGCCGCCGAAGGTCATCCAGTAGAGGCGGAACATGTAGAAGGCGGTCATCGCCGCGGCCACGAGCCCGACGCCCCACACCCACCGCCCGTATCCGCCGACCTTGAAGGCCGACCACAGGATCTCGTCCTTCGAGAAGAAGCCGGCGAAGATCGGGATGCCGGCGATGGCGACGCAGCCGACGAGCATCGTCAGACGGGTCCAGGGCAGCTTGGGTCCGAGGCCCCCCATGTGGCGCATGTCCTGCTCGCCGGACATTGCGTGGATCACCGAGCCCGACCCGAGGAAGAGGAGCGCCTTGAAGAAGGCGTGGGTGCCGAGGTGGAAGATCCCGGCCCCGAAGGCCCCCACCCCGCAGGCCAGGAACATGTAGCCCAGCTGGCTCACCGTCGAGTAGGCCAGCACCCGCTTGATGTCGTTCTGGACGAGGCCGATCGAGGCGGCGAAGATCGCTGTGAATGCACCGACGAGCGCCACCACCAGCATCGCCTTCGGGGCGTGAGCGTAGATGGCCGACGAGCGGGCCACCATGTAGACACCGGCGGTGACCATGGTGGCAGCGTGGATGAGGGCTGAAACCGGGGTCGGGCCCTCCATGGCGTCGGGGAGCCACACGTAGAGCGGCACCTGGGCGCTCTTGCCCGCGGCCCCGACGAAGAGGAGCAATCCGATCACGGTGAGGGTGCCGCCCCAGGCGTATTCGACCGGCATGTGCCCTGCCGCCGCCATCACCTCGCGGAAGTCGAGGGTGCCGAAGGTCACGAACACCAGGAACATCCCGACCAGGAAGCCGGCGTCCCCGATCCGGTTGACGATGAAGGCCTTCTTGCCCGCGTCGCTCGCGCTCTGTTTGTCGAACCAGAAGCCGATGAGGATGTACGAGCAGAACCCCACGCCCTCCCAGCCCACGAAGAGGACCGCGTAGTTCGCGCCCATGACGAGCGTCAGCATGGCGAACATGAAGAGGTTCAGGTACGCCATGTAGCGCGCGTAGCCAGGGTCGTGCCCCATGTACCCGATCGAGTACACGTGGATCAGGAAGCCGACGAGCGTGACGACCAGGACCATCACCGAGGAGATCGGGTCGAGGAGATAGCCCCACTCAACATTGAACGGGGTCGCGCCGGCCGCTCCGTGGACCGCGGTCTCGGTCACCCCGCCCGGGATCCAGGTCCACAGCGTCTGCGCGAGGGTGTGGTCGGGGGCCTGGTGCGCATCTATGACCGCCCAGACGGACACCAGGAACGAGGCCAGGACCGTCCCGCACGAGACCAGGCCGATGATGGGCGACGGCGCGCCGGTGTGCGCTTCAGCGCCGTCGCCTTCACGACGGCCGAGGACACGGACCCCGACGGTGAGGTTGAAGAGGAAACCGAGGAGCGGGAAGAGGGGGATGAGGAAGAGGGAAGAGTCCATCTAAACCCTTAAGAGCCGGGCGGATCTTATTAGAACGCTCGGAATGACGTCAAGCCGGGTGCTCCGTGTGCCCTTCCAGGAGCTCAAGAACGTGGGGAAGCAGGGGCACCAGGGCCGCGAGCCCGTCCCGCACGCCGGCGGGGCTGCCCGGCAGGTTGACGACGAGGCAGCGGCCAATGAGGCCGGTCCGGCCACGCGACAGCGCGGCCAGGGGCGTCTTCCCGAGCCCGTGGGCGCGGATCCGCTCGGCCAGGCCGGGGGCCTCGCGCTCGACCACCTGGAGCGTCGCCTCCGGGGTCACGTCCCGCGGCCCGAAGCCGGTCCCGCCGGTGGTCACGACGAGACGCGAGGACGACGACGCCGCCCGGAGGGCGGAGGCAATGACGGGGAGGTCGTCGGGCACGACCCACGGACCCTCCACCTCGAGGCCCTCCGCGCCAAGGAGGCGGCAGGCCTCGGGGCCGGAGAGGTCCTCGCGCTCGCCCGCCGCGCAGCCGTCACTCACCGTGATCACCGTGGCACGCGGCATGGGGGAAGAGGCGCTGGACCCAGGGTTTGACCTTCGCTGACGGCGAAACCTATAGTGGATGTTAGAAGTCCATCGGGGACCGCGCAAGCCGAATCCGGCCCCTCGGAGGACACAATGACAGCTTTCTCTCTCTCGCTGCTCGTCCTGGCCCAGGCTGCGACCATCGCGCCCGATGCCGAGGTGCGCGCCATCACGACCATCGTGCTCGACAAGGAGGGCGCACCCGTCGAGGGACTCAGCGGGACGGATGTCGCCCTTTCCGAGAATGGGGTCATCCGAGACATCACCTCCTTCAGGCCGGACACCCGCCCCCTCACCGTGGCGGTGATCGTGGACACGAGCCAAGCAGTGGGGTCCGCTCTCCGAGCCCACGTCGTCGACGCGGTCTCCGCCTTCATCGCCCGGATGCCCTCGGGGACGGCGTACGCGTTGTGGGCGACGGGTGATCGGCCGACGAAGCTCGTCGACTACACCGAGGACCCCGCGGAGGCGTCGAAGGCCCTCCTTCGGGTCCCCCCCCTCGGGGGAAACTACATGCTCGACGCACTCGCCGAGGCTTCGAAGGACCTCAAGGAGAACGCTCGCGAGGGAACCCGATCCGCGGTCGTCGCGATCAGCGGCACCGGCCCCGAGCTCAGCTACCTCGACAAGTGGCGCTCCGCGGACACCGCGGAGGAGAACGCCGACCTCTTCCTGATGCTCCAGGTTGACGTGGGCGGGGCGGACTTCGAGATGCGGGCCAACCTGAGCTTCGTCTTCGACCGTCTGGCCAAGGCCACCGGCGGTGAGTACGACATCATCCTGTCCTACATGGGGACGGACACCGGGCTCCGGAAGCTGTCCCCGTTCCTGACGGCGGGCTATCGGCTGGCCTACGCCACCGTCCCCGATCTGAAGAAGCGCGAGATCGAGGTCACCGTGGCCCGGCCCGACACGGAGGCGCGCGTGCCGATTCGAACGGACATCGAATCAGAGCTGGCACCCGAGCTCTGACCTTCAGTCTCCCGGTCAAGACGATGACGAGAAGAGTCCTCCTTTCCATCGCCGTCCTCGCTGCCGCGATCGGGCTCGATCCCCGTGCGAGCCTCGCCCAGGTCACGCCGCCCACCTTCGGGACCGGCATCGAGATCATCAACCTCAACCTCTCGGTCACCGACCCCACCGACAACTACGTGACCGACCTCGACGCCCCCGACTTCGCGGTCTACGAGGACGGCATCCGGCAGGAGCTGAGCCTCTTCACCCACGAGAACCTCCCGATCTCGATGGTCATCATGCTGGATACCTCCGCCTCGATGGAGGAGAAGATCGCGGTGGCGCAGCAGGCGGCCATCCGCTTCACGAAGACGCTGCGCCCGGTGGATCTCGCCCAGATCGTGCAGTTCAACGACCGCGCCACGACGCTGCAGCCCTTCACCAACGACCAGGCGGCACTCGAGAGGGCAATCCTGGCGACCGAGACCTCGGGGCCGACCGCGCTCCACAACGCGCTCTACATCGCCCTGAAGGACCTCACCCGCGAGAGGGACCCGAGCCAGCTGCGTCGCCGCGCGGTGGTTCTGCTCTCGGACGGCGAGGACACGGCCTCCCTGGTGAGCGACGAGCAAGTTCTCGAGCTCGCCAAGAAGAGCGAGATCAACATCTACGCGATCAGCCTTCGGCCCAACCGCCCCCAGGACCGCACCCGACAGGCCTTCAGCCAGGCCGAGTACCTGCTGACCTCGCTGACCCGGGAGACCGGGGGGCGTGTCTACTTCCCGGCCTCGCTCTCGGAGCTCGACGCCGTCTACGACCGCATCGCCGAGGAGCTGCGCACGCTCTACAGCGTGGGCTATGTCTCCACGAACCAGCGCCGCGACGGCAAGTGGCGACGCATCGTGGTGCGCGTCCCCGAGCGCGAAGGCGTGACCATTCGCCACAAGCTCGGCTACTACGCCCCCGGAGGCTGACGAGCCCCGGCGGAGAGGCGGCTCGCCGTCCCGAGGAGCCTGGCTGGAGCGGTACCTACTTGCGCCGGTTCTTGTCGAAGAGCGCGTCCCAGCCTTTCTGGATGGCCTTCGCCGATCCAAGCCCAACGGCGATGGCGAAGGCGATCCCGAGGGCACCGAAGCCGATGAGGAATGCCGCGAGGACGATCTCCCGAGCGAAGTTGAGCTGCCAGAGGGCCAAAGCCCCGACCATCCCCAGGGCCGCGGCCTTGAAGCCCTTCGCCACCAGCCGGGGGCGGGGCGCCCCCTCCTCCTCCAGGGTGTTCTCGATGGCCCCGGCCAGGGTGTTGGCCAGGAACACCCCGCCGCCGAAGATCAGCGCAACCAGGGCCAGGTTGGGAAGGTAGACGATGAGTCCCTCGATCATCCGCGACAGCACGACCAGGCCCCAGATCTCCAGCGAGTTGTCGAGGAACACGAGCACCAGGAGGAGGAACACCGCGTTGCCGGCGAGGTCGTAGAAAGCCGCCCGCACGTCACCCTTGCCGAGTGCCGCGCGCCACGACGCGTTGCCCCCGAGACGATCGAGGCGAAGCCAGATCAAAACGCGAACGACTGCCTTCTTCGCGAGCCACCCGACCACCACGCCCAGGAGCAGCACCAGCAGGCCGGCGGTCAGGGTCGGCGCGTAGCCGATGAGCCGCTGGACGAACTCGGCGAACGGTCCCGTATCAGGTGTCGGCATGCTGCATCAGCTCCTGGCGAAGAACGACCGCTCGAAACGCCGCGCGCGCAGCTCCTCCACGTGCCGCACGACCACCACCGAGTTGCGCCCCCGCCTGGCGATGAGCGCGGGAATCGTCTCCCCGAACAGGGGAACGACGGGGCCGGAGCTGGGGGCGCCGATCAGGACCAGCTCTCCGCGCTTGAGGTTGCGGAGCAGGCCGCTCGCGATCTCGCCCCGCAGGAGCACGTCGAGCTGAACCACGCTCCCGGCCGCGCGGAGGGTCTCGCGGGCCTCGGCCGCGTGCGCTTCCCCGCCGTCGCCCGCCCGCTCCCGCTCGATGACGGTGAGCGCGCGGATGGGCGCCCTGAACCAGTCGGAGAAGGGGGCCGCGAGCTCGGCCGCGAGCTTGGAGTTGCCGCCCTTGGTCACCGGAACCACGATGTGATTCACCCGCTCCTTGTCGATGGCCCCGTAGACGACCGCGACGTGGCAGGGCGCGTCCTGCAACACGCGCTCGACGATCGAGGCGACGAGGCGCTCGACGAAGGAGCCCGTGGAGGGCTGGCCGATGATGAGGAAGTTGCAGCCCTCCTCGCGGGCGGTCTGGGTGAGCCCGTGCCCGATGCGGCGCGCGATCTTGATCACCGGCTGGGCGGCCACGCCCCGCTCCTCGGCGTATCGCACCGCGCTCTCGAGGACGGGCTCGAGCTCCCGGACCCGGCGCCGGCCCGAGAAGAGCGTCTCTCCTTCCGGGACCTCGGCGACCGTCACCACGACGAGCTCCCCGTCGTGACGGCGAGCGATGGCGATCGCGCTCTCCATGAGCGACTCCATCGTCCGAGGGGACGAGATCGCGACGAGGACCCGGTACTCCCGGCGCTCGATGCGCTCCATCCAGGTCACGCGCTCCCCGAAGGCGGTCTCGCGCTTGCGGCTGTATGCGTAGTAGAAGGCACAGCCGGCGGCGATCCAGCCCCCGGCCGCGATGCCGGCCAGGGGATAGTCGACGAGCATGAACCCGGCGAGGAGCAGCATGGCCACGATCGCGAGGATCGGGGTGAGCGGTACGAAGGGGACCTTGAAGCCGCGGTCGAGCTCCGGATGCAGGCGTCGGAGCCGGATGAGGGCGACGTTCACGCCCCCGAAGAGAAGAAGGAACATTACGCCGGCCGCGGCCGCCACGTCCTCGATTGGCAGCGCCACCGCCATTCCAATGACCAGCACCGTCGAGAAGAGGATCGCGAAGTGGGGCGTGGCGCGCTCGCGGTGGACGCGCGCGACGAGCTGGGGGAGGCTCGCGTCCCGCGCCATCGCGAAGGCCACCCGCGAGGAGGAGTAGATGGTGGCGTTGAGCGCGGAGAGGGTCGAGAGGAGTCCACCGACCAGGATGACGAGAGCCCCGCCGCGAAAGAACTGCTCCGCCGCCCTGACGAGTGCGATCTCCTTCTGCTCTCCCAGGTACTGGGTGACCTCGGTGCCCGGCGGCGGGGTCACCGCGCCGATCGCGACGAAGGCCACCAGCAGGTAGATGGGCACGACGATGAACAAGGAGAGGAAGACCGCCTGCGGCACGTTGCGCTTGGGGTTCTCCACCTCCTCGCTGGTCTGGGCGATGATCTCGTAGCCTTCGAAGGCGATGAACGTGAGGCCCATGGCGGCGAAGACACCGGTCCATCCGTGGGTCATGAACGGGGTGAAGGAGGATTCCCACGCCCCGCGCAACCCCATGGTCCAGAGGCCCGCCGCCACGAACACGCCGATGATCACCACCTTCCCGATGGTCACCACGTTTCCGGCCTTCCCCGTCTCCGAAGCCCCGCGGTAGTTGATGTAGGAGAAGAGGGCGCAGGCGCCCACCGCCAGCCAGATCTCGAGCGGAGCCAGGGGAGGGCGGATCTCCGGGGCGCCGATGAGGGCGAGCACCTCTCCGAAGTACGCGCCGAACCCGAGCGCGTAGAGCGAGCAGGCCACGGCGTGGGCGAACCAGTCCATCCATCCGGCCAGAAACCCGCTCGGGTCGGGGAGCGACCGCTTGATCCAGAGGTAGCCGCCCCCGGCGCCGTGGATGGCCCCGCCGAGCTCGGCGTAGGCGGCGGCGCTGAGCAGGGCCACGAGGCCGTTGAGGCCGAAGACCACGAGGAGTGCGGGGCCGGCGACCCCGGCGGCGATGCCGGTGAGAACGAAGATCCCGGCGCCGATCATGGCCCCGACGCCGATCATCGTGACGTCGACGAGCCGCATCTCGCGGCTCAGCCGGATTTCCAGGGCCATGGTGCGCGGACCTCTCGGGACGGCCTCGGCGACGAGACTGCGGAAGCCTAGGCCCGCGCGGATCCATCGTCAACAGCGCGCCGCCGGGCGCGCCGCCGGGGAGAGTTCACCCCACGAGCCGCGGCGTTGTCAGAAGTGCAGGCTGACGCCGAGGAAAGGCAGCCCGACCGAGACCGAGCCGTGGACACCGCCACGGCGGAGCGGGACCGGGTAGCCGTAGGGTGCGCGCGGCGGGTAGTACGCCGGGGGAACCGGCCGATACCCGTAGTAGGGGCGGGAGTACGGCCGGTAGCGGTACGCCCGCGGGGACGGGAGCAGGTAGCGGCGGGGTGGCGGGGTGTACCGGCGATGGCGGTACACGCGCGGGTACCCCCGCTGGTACGCGCTTCTGTCGCTCCGGCCCACGGAACGATAGGAGTCGCGGTGGCCGGGTGACGACCGATCGTAGCCCGGCCCACGACCACCGTCGCGGGAGCGGTGCTGATCAGGCTCGGCGAGAAGTGACGACGGGGCGACGAGCGCCGCGGCGACAGCGAGCGTGGGGACGAGTGCTCGAATCTTCATGGCGAACCTCCCGAGTCTTCAGCGAAAGGGAAGGCAAGGGCCGTTCCAGCACGGTGGGGCTCGTCTTCAACGACTTACAGAGGGCGGCACCGGATCGCCGTCCTCCCCGGTGCACAGGGGGGTGTCGCCGGATGCGGGCACGTCCCGGGAGACGTGCGGGGACGCGTGTGAGGGTGGGTGCGGGCTACTCGACCCAGACCCGGACCGTGGCGTCGTCGTCCTCGATCTCCACGAGGCTCTCGCCGGTGTCGAGAGACCGCAACACCTCGCCGATCGTGAGATGCCGGTCGCGTCCGCCGCAGCCGGGAATGGGCACATCGTCGCCGAGTGCGTGGACGAGGGCGAGGGGGAGGTTGACCTTCACCGTGGCCTTCTTCTTCCCTTTCTCGACGATCCGCACACGGAACCACTCGGGCTCATCCGCACTCGAGCGGGGCGGAGCCTCCGCGGCCACCGCCTGGCCGTTGCCCGAGGCCGTCGCCTTCTTCACGACCGCGAGGTCTTCGTCTGCAGAGCTACCGGCGGCGGAGGGAGTGGCCAGGCCGGCGAGAGCCAGCACGAGCGTTAGCGTCAGCGTCTTCATCAGGTTTCTCCTCCTACTCGATCCAGACCTGGATGCGGCCCCCGTCCTTCCCCTCCACGGTGAGGATGTCGGTCGGCCCTGACCTCTTCAGGCGTTCCCAGAAGCTCTGGGCGTCGAAGCCTTCCTTCCGCAGATCGTCCCGCGTCTCGTCGGGGAGGCTCTTGAACACCATATCGGCCAGAAAAACGGGCAAGTTCAAGGAGAGCTGCGGCTTGCTCGCTCCCTTTTCCCAGACCCGCACGCGGATCCACGTGGCCGAACCCCCGCCCCGTCGAGCCGGGGGCGGGCTCGCCTCGGCCAGGGCCTTGCGATCGAGCCGGAGGAGCGCCAGCTTGGCCCGCTCCACGAGATCCTCGTCCGTCTCCTTCTCGAGGATCTCCTGGAGCACGGGCACCGCGGGGTGCCCGACTGCGGGGCCCAGCGAGGCCATCTGGAGTGCCGCGAAGTAGCGGACGGTCCGGCTCGGGTCGTGGAGAGCCCCGAGCATGACGTCGAGTTGGCGTGGTTCGCCGGACTTGTAGAGCTTCGCGGCCAGGGCGACCCGGCTGGTCTTCGCCTCCTCGCGAAGCGTGCGGTCGGAGGGGCGGGAGTCGAGGTACTGGCCGTACTCCTCCAGGGCCCGGTCATCCTCCCCCAGCTTCTCGCTGCAGCGCGCGATCCAGTAGAGGGCGCTCCCCGTCTCCCGACCGTCACCCGCCTCGCGGACCTCCTGCCAGGCGGCGCGCGCCTCGGCATACTGCCGGTCGAAGAACAGGGTCTTGGCGTTGCGGAGCGTCTGGGCGTCCACCTGCGCCCAGCCCGCGGCCGGGGCGACGAGGAGCGCCATCGCGGTGAGCGCCACTGTCGGGGTCCTCATCCCTCGAGCTCCCTCGTCATGAGGCGGATCCGCATGTGCAGCTGGCGCCGGTCGATGTCCTGACGCAGCCGCTCCACGTCGCGACGCCGGACACACGAGGGCAGGTCCGCGACCTCCCGCAGCGCCAGCTCAACGTCGTCGAGGACCGCCTGCGCGCTCGCCACCGCCTCGGGGCGACCCTCGACGAGCAGCGCCCGCCGGGCGAGCAGCTGCCGGCTTCGATCGGGGGCTTCGCCGACGTCCAGCCGGTCCTCCGCCCGCAGGCAGTCCGCCTCCGTAGCCGAGACTGCCAGCAGGACGTCCTGGGCCTCGCTCAGGTAGCGCGCGGCCTGCTCCCGCGCCAGATTCCGCTCGAGGCGGTCGAGGACCTCGGAGGGCAACGCCGCCGCCGGGACCGGCGTGGGCGCCACCGGCT
>Ga0316577_10001461_pt1 | contig 11180 bp, 5 predicted proteins | sample S5NA_FD_203073 | JGI IMG/M metagenome (GOLD analysis project Ga0316577, IMG submission 203073) | Rhizosphere microbial communities from salt marsh grasses in Alabama, United States - S5-7_050615r2r1 | ecosystem: Host-associated > Plants > Roots > Rhizosphere | place: USA: Alabama | collected... | reverse complement strand
GGAGAGATGTCTGCCTGGTGTGGCATGCTCGATGAGGACGATGCGATCTGCGCGCTGGCGTGGAATAAATGAGGGAGAGTGGTGCGATGAAGTTTCTGCAAAACATCTCGGTAGGCGTCAAGGTGCTCATCCCACCAGCGATCTTGATCTTGGCACTTGTGGCAATGTTGGTGCTAGCCTCTTACGGGCTAGCGCAGCAGCGCAGGGCGCTGGGCGCAGTAAACGACCTCGCCCTGGAAAAGATATCGCTGGTCGAAGAATTCATCGCCAAAAGTGAGCATGTGCAATCGGATGTATTTCACATCGCTGTATTGCGCTTTATGGATTTGCCCGAGGAGGAAGTCCAACCCATCCAGGAGCACCTGGAGCAAGGCGTGAGCGACTTGAACGTCATCTACGGTCACATCCTTACCAAGTGGTCATTGGACGAGACGGAGCAAGCACTTCTCGAAAAAATGAAAGAACCGATGGACGATTTCATCGCCCAATCCCAGCAGGCAGTCACCGTAGCTTCCAGCAACCCGTCCTTTGGCGTTCTCCTGGTGCGCTCGTCCGCCGCTCCCTTCGCCAAGTTCCGCGACGTGCTCTCCGAGTTTCTGTCATACCAGCAGGCCAAGATCATGCGCGCCGAGGCGGAGGCCAACCAAAAAGCGCAGACCGTCAGGATGGTCATCATCGCGCTTACATTCTCAATCTCACTGGTCGGCATATTCAGCACAGCACTGATCAGCACCCGCTTGATCTCCCACCCTATACGATCCATGACCAACCTGATGCAACGCTTGGCGGCAGGCGATCTATCGGTGACGGTCGGCGGCCTTGATCGCCGGGACGAGATCGGAGCGATGGCCCAGGCAGTGGAAGTGTTCCACGGCAACGCTGTTAAAAAAGCCCGGGCGGAGGAAGCGCTGCGGGCCTCGGAGGAAAACTATCGCGCCATTTTCAACGCCGCCAACGATGCCATATTCATCCACGACATCGAGACGGGCGATATCCTAGATGTCAACCCCAAGATGAGCGAGATATTTGGCTACACGCGCGAAGAAGCCCAAAGCCTCACCGTGGAAGCTGTGAGCGCCGGCACATCGCCGTACTCTAAGCCTGAAGCCATGCAGCGGATCAAAAAGGCAGCCGAAGGAGAACCACAGCTCTTTGACTGGCGGTGCAAGGACAAAGCCGGGCAGATTTTCTGGACCGAGGTAAACCTCAAACGCGCCTCAATTGGCGGGCAGGACCGCGTGCTGGCTCTCTTGCGGGACATCACCGAGCGCAAGCAGGCAGAGGAGGAAATACAGTGGCTGTCCAAATTCCCAGCCGAGAACCCCAACCCTGTATTGCGTGTTGCGAACGATGGGAGCATCCTCTACGCCAATCAGGCCGCTTTGCCTCTGCTGGATGAGTGGCAGAGCCAAGTAGGGCATCTTTTACCCGAGCAATGGCAAAATATGGCTGCCGAAGCGCTGAGCGTCCCAGCAAGCAAGCAAGCTGATGTTACAATCACCGATCAAGTCCTTTCTTTGACCTTTGCACCTGTAAGCGATGCTGGCTACGTCAACGTGTATGGCCTCGACATCACCGATCGTAAACAAGCCGAGGAAGCACTAAAAGAAAGCAACCATCGACTTGAAGAAACGTTGAGGGAACTACAAGACACACAGGAACGCATGGTGCAGCAGGAGCGCCTGGCTGCCGTGGGCCAACTGGCCGCCGGTATCGCCCACGACTTTAACAACATACTGGCAGGCATCACCCTATACACTCAAATGTCGCTGCGCACCGATGAGCTATCCTCCCGAGTTCGCGAACGCTTGGAAATCATCGCAGAGCAAGCAAGGCGCGCCGCCGACCTGGTCCAACAAATTCTAGATTTCGGTCGACGAGCAATCATCGAGCGCCGTCCATTGGCCCTAGCACCGTTCCTCGAGGAGACGGTCGCCCTATTGAGGCGCACTCTCCCAGAGAGCATTCAGATTAACTTTGAATGCACATCAGATGAGTTTGCAGTCGAGGTCGACCCCACGCGCATACAACAGGCCATCGTGAACCTGGCACTCAACGCGCGCGACGCTATGCCGAAAGGAGGAGAGTTACACATCGCCGTGTCCAGAACAATGGCGGCGGACGGTATCAAGTGCGTGACCTGTGGTCAAGTTGTGACAGGAGATTGGGTGCTGGTCGCGGTAAAAGACACCGGCACCGGCATACCACCTGACGTGCTCCCCCACATCTTTGAGCCATTCTTCACCACCAAGGCGCCTCTGGGAAGCGGCTTGGGATTGGCACAGGTGTACGGTATCGTGAAACAGCATGGGGGTCACATCGACGTAGAGACAGAGGAAGGGCAAGGTACAACGTTTAAACTCTATTGGCCTTCTCTGCAAGCACCTCCGTCCGAGACTGCCAAGCCAAGCAAACCCAATCAGTCTCAAGGAGAGGGACAGACGATATTAGTGGTGGAGGATGACCTCTCCATCCAAGCGGCACTGGCAGACGCATTGGAGATGGAAAACTACCAGGTGCTGAAGGCATCCAATGGAAAAGATGCTCTGGATATTATCGAGCAACACGAGGGCGAGATCTCGCTGGCCTTGAGCGATTGGGTGATGCCCCTCATGGGAGGACTGGAATTGGTCCAGGAGATGAGGCAGCGTCGCCCGAACATCAAAGTCTTGATGTTGACCGGGCATCCGTTGAGTGAATCAACGAAGGACTCAGCACCGGAGGGCATAGTCGGTTGGATACAGAAGCCACCGAGGCTGGAACAACTGATAGAGGCAGTAGCGCGGGCAATGATTTCTACCCAACCCACCGACTTACAGAAACCCTAGCTCCCGTGCTCGTTGCACCGCGTCCGATCTACTGTGAACGCCCAACTTGCCATAGATATTCTTGACGTGGTATCGGACGGTGTTTGCAGAGATGCAGAGATGTTCCGCAATCTCGGTGCTCGACAAGTACGTGGCCAGCAGTTGCAGCACCTCCAGCTCACGCTCACTGAGAGGCTCGGGAAGTGGTTGGGTATGGGGGGCTGGGCGTGGTTCCTCCAAACTCCCATACTCTGAAACACCAAGTGCCGCGAGCAACTTGTTCGCGTATCCTGGCGTGATTCCGCGCTTCACCGCCTCTCGCAGCAACGTCCGCATCGGCCCGCCCTCGCCGGTAAAGATGCCCACATACCCCTTCGGCTCGGCGAGAGAAATGGCGCGCTCTAGAGCATCCATCGCCCGATCGAGGTCTCCCTGCGCCTGGCAAGCCAGCGCCTGAAGCGCATAGATCTCTGCCAGCATCGCCGGGCGTCCGCGCCATTCGGCAAGCGGCACCAAGGACTCGAGCAGCTTCAACGCCTCCCCGGGTCGCTCCTGAGCGATCAACAGTCGCGCCAGCACGAGAAGCTCATACTTGCGCATACGCAGATCGTACGAGTCACTAGCCTCCTCTTGCAGGGGTGTATCGATATACTCGAACAGTTCACGCCCCTCAGCCCAGCGTCGAGCTGGCTCCAGGTCCCCCTGCGAGATCCGCATCCACGCCCGGAACATTGCCACAGAGAGATCGTCCAGATCCGTGACATCATACTTTACGGCCAGCTCCTGCGCCTTTTGGAGCGCATCCCAGGCACTTGCCATATTCCCCTGCGCCCACCGGACGCGTGATAGAGCGATGTAGGCCTCAAGGGGACCGACCTCCGTCCATTGCTCGGCCAGTTCAATGCCCTCCACGAGATACCGCTCTGCAGTATCAAGATCGCCCCATTCTCGCGATAGCTCTCCCAAGCCGACCAGTGCCTGACCTGCGATAGGCATACGCCGCCCCTGCGCATCGGTCGCCAATTCGACAGCCTTCTGATAAGCTGCCGCTGCCTCGTGAGGCTGCCCCTGCCGCATGAGGATCTCTGCCCGATTGCAAGCAATCATGACAGAAAGCATCACGTTACCGGCGCTTTGGCTCATCCTGAACACGTCGTCGAGAGCCTGCATACCAGCCTTGCTCTCGCCCTCAGCCAACTTGATCGCGCGTAGCAGCCAGAGAGCAAGCGGGCGCACAAACCGATCTTCCTCCGGCAGTTGTTCAAGTGCAAGGCGGCACAGCTCGACAGTGCCCTCCGTTTGCCCTCGAAGACCGGCGATCAGACCCCGCAAGGCGGTCGCCCTGCCAGAAATACGTTCACCTCCCTCCTCGGCATCGCGCAAAAGGGATTCGATAAGCTTTAGGGATTGTCCCTGCCACAACAGCATCCAGGCATACAAGACGCTTAGCACCGGACGGGCGCGCACCAAGCCATCTGGCAGTGCGTTGACCCAGCGCAGAAACGTGGCCACCTCTCCGCGCATCAGAGTCGCCTCAGCGTTCACCTCGATCAGGTCCGCTGCCCGCTCGATATCCTCTGCCGCCAAGGCATGATCTATCGCCTCGGCCATCAGGCCGCTTTCCTCGTGCCACACGTTGGCACGACGATGCAAAGCCGGCACGCGATCTGGATACACCTGGTGCAGCCGCTGGCGCAGCAGGTCGGCAAAGAGACGGTGATAGCGATACCATTCCCGGCGATCATCAAGGGGCACGATAAAGAGATTGGCGTGTTCCAGATATTCAAGCGTAGACTGTGAGTCAGCTTCACCGCTTTCGAGGATAGCATCACACAAAGGGGCACACAGCCGATCCAGGATCGAGGTCTGCAGCAAGAACGCCTGCACCCTCTCCGGCTCGCGGCGTAGCACCTCCTCCAAAAGATAGTCGAGGATGTAGCGATTGGAGCCCGTGAACGCGGCAACGAAACGAGAAACGTCGCCCTTCCCCTGCAGCGACAAAGCCGCCATCTGCAAGCCAGCGACCCATCCCTCAGTGTGTGTAGCCAACGCGGCGACGTCGTCGGAAGAAAGCTTCAACTCCATAACCCGGCTCAGAAACTCGCTCACTTCGTCCGCCGTGAAGCGCAAGTCAACCAGGCGCAGCTCGGTCAACTGCCCTCGCGCCCGCAACCGCGCCACCGGCAGCGGCGGATCGGCCCGAGTGGCGATGACCAGATGCATAGTCTCCGGAAGATGATCGAGTAGAAACGTCAGGGCATCGTGAACCGGATGAGCCGTGATAAAGTGGTAATCGTCCAAGACGAGGATAAAGGGAGCAACACCATTAGCCTGATTGACCAACGCCGTCAGGTACGCCTCCGTGACGGCAGCCTCTCCCTCAACCTGCACGCCCACCGTCTGCAATGCCACAGTCAGGTAAGCCAGAAAGCGGGCGGGATCATTATCCCCCTCGTCCAATGCGAGCCAGGCCACGGGCCTATCACTGCCTGTCACCCACGCACTGAGAAGCGTCGTCTTGCCAAAGCCCGCCGGCGCAGAGATGAGTGTGAGCTTGCGCGCCAGGCGCAGCCCATCGTCCAGTCGCTCGATCAGGCGCGTACGCAGGACAGAATTTGGACGCGGTGGTGGAGCGTAGAGTTTGGTGGTCAGGAGCGGAACGTCCCGACCGTTCTCAGAAGATTGACCAAATACCACAGCATCTCTCCACAAACTATGGATTCACACCAAGCAACCTCTATTATACCCGACGGCAGTGCTCGCACAAACCCAAACCCCCTCTCATTTTCCCTTCTCTTGGAGAAGAGGGTTTTCTTGATCGAAAGATACCCCCCGCTTGCAGTTGAGTCAGACGTGTTATTGTGGTACAATTGGGCCACAGCGCTGGAGTGGAAGGACGCAGCGCAGCCCTTCGTGGGCGAGCACGATGTCCTGGATCAATATAGATAATCGTTCCCAAAACAGGAGGACTGATAAAACGAATGTCAGGTGAGGACAAAGAAGACGTAAGCGAGCTCTTGCAACTGCTGAACTATCCGCTGGTCACAAGAAGCACAAAAGACCCGTTGGACGGCGAGCCAGACAGCAGTTTGCTTCAAGTGCCATCCCATCTCCCGATTCTACCGTTGCGAGGCGTGGTCGTTTACCCGATGACGGCGATGCCTCTGCGCATCGGGCAACCCCGTTCGATCCGCCTGGTCGATGATGCAGTGACCGGGAAAAGACTGATCGGGCTTGTGACCAGCCGCGACCCGGAACTGGAGACGCCCGGACCAGACGACGTGTATCGAATCGGCACGGTGGCGGCTGTCCAGCGCCTGTTCAAATCCCAGGACGGCACGATCACTTTGATCGCCCACGGGTTGCTGCGCATAAAAATCGAAGAGTTCACCAGCGACAAGCCCTACCTGACGGCCCGCGTATCCACCATCCCAGAAATCCTCGAGAGCACGTCAGAGATCGAAGCGCTGCGACGGAACATTGTGGACGGGTTCCGCCATCTCAACGAGCTATCTCCAACGGTCGCCGAGGAAATGGTCACAGTGATCAGCAACATGGACGACTCCCTGCAGCTCGTCTATAACGTCGCGGACCAGATCAAGCGCATGGATTTGGAAGACGCGCAGCGGCTGTTGGAGTTAGACAAAGTCACTGAAAAGATGCACTTTCTGGCCGGTATAGTGACCAAGGAAATCGAGGTGCTCGAACTGGGGCGCAAAATCCAGCACGAAGCCCAGTCGGAGATGGAAAAGACGCAGCGCGAGTACTTTTTGCGCGAACAACTCAAAGCCATCCAACGGGAGCTCGGCGAGGCCGACGAGCAGCAGATGGAGGTGGAAGAGTTTCGCAAAAAGATCGAAGAGTCGGGGATGCCGGAGGAAGCGGAGAAAGAGGCCCGGCGCGAGCTCGACCGACTGAGCAAGCTTCCCACCGCTGCAGCCGAATACGGCGTCATCCGCACATATTTGGATTGGCTGACCAGTCTTCCATGGAGCGTTCAGACAGAGGATGACCTGGACATCACCCACGCACGCGAGGTTCTGGACGAAGACCACTACGACCTCGAGGAGATCAAGGAACGCATTTTGGAATATCTGGCGGTACGCAAGCTGCGGGAAGAACGCAAGGAGGAGCTCGAAGAGGAAGAGCCGACCGATCTGATCCGGCGCGAGCGAGAGGGCGTCATCCTGTGCTTCGTCGGGCCGCCGGGGACGGGAAAGACCAGTCTGGGACAATCGATCGCACGGGCGATGGGACGCAAGTTCATCCGCCAATCACTGGGCGGCGTGCGCGACGAAGCCGAGATTCGCGGGCACCGGCGCACTTATATCGGCGCGCTGCCCGGACGCATCATGCAGGCACTGCGCAGGGTGGAATCAAAGAACCCGGTATTTATGCTCGACGAGGTCGACAAGCTGGGGACGGATTTTCGGGGAGATCCGGCGGCGGCCCTATTGGAGGTACTCGATCCAGAACAAAACCGCGAGTTCCGTGACCACTACCTGGACGTGCCGTTCGACCTCTCTCGGGTGATGTTCATCACCACTGCCAACCTGCTCGATCCCATCCCGCCCCCCCTGAAGGACCGCATGGAGATCTTGCAGCTCTCGGGATACACCGAGACGGAAAAAGTGCACATCGCCCAGGGATATTTGATCCCCCGCCAGCTTCGAGAGAACGGCCTGCGCAAGAGCGAGCTGTGCTTTTCCGAGGGCGCGCTGCGTCAGATCATCCGCGACTATACCCGCGAGGCCGGGGTGCGCAATTTCGAGCGCGAGATCGGAAAGGTGTGCCGCAAAGTAGTGACCAAAATAGCTGAGGGGACCGACTCGGAATCGGTCAAGGTGACCAAGAACAATGTGGCCAAGTTTTTGAAAAAGCCGCGCTTTTTCCCCGAGACGGCGTTACGCACCCAGTTGCCCGGCGTCGCCACAGGCCTTGGCGTCACGGTCGCCGGCGGCGACCTGATGTTCTTTGAGGCCACCAAGATGCCCGGACAAAAGGGGTTTATGGTCACCGGACAGTTGGGCGAGGTGATGAAGGAATCGGCACAAGCAGCGCTGAGCTACGTGCGTGCCAAAGCCCAAGAGCTGGGAATCCCAAAAAGCGTCTTTGAAGAAGTCGACATCCACCTGCACGTACCGGCAGGTGCGGTACCAAAGGATGGGCCATCGGCCGGCGTCACGATGGCCGCTGCACTGGCATCGCTGCTAACGGGCCGCAGGGTGCGCGACGACGTGGGGATGACGGGCGAGATCACGCTGCGTGGTCAGGTGCTCCCCGTAGGCGGCATCAAAGAAAAAGTGCTGGCTGCCCACCGGGCCGGTCTCAAGACCGTCATTTTGCCCAAACAGAACGAAAAGGATTTGGAGGACATTCCCGACGAAGCACGCAAAAGCCTCAAGTTCATCTTGGCCGAGCGGGTCGATGATATATTCGAGTCCGCGCTGGTGCCAACGGGTGACGCATAGCAATATCCGGAGGGAAAAACAAACTGTGGAAACAGCTACGATCCTCATACTAGACGATGACAAGACCTTCACGGGTCTTCTTAAAACAGTATTCGAGTTGGAAGGGTACCAAGCAGCCGTCACAACCAGGCTGGCCGACCTGATGCCGGTGGTGCGTCAAGTCAAGCCCGCACTATTGGTGATGGATGTACACGTTGGACAGGAAGATACGCTTGGCACGCTACGAGAGCTTAAATCGGACGAAATGACCAAGACGATGCCTGTGATCATGGCATCAGGTATGGATCGCTCCGACGAATGTCTGAACGCAGGCGCCAACGCTTTCATCCTAAAGCCCTTCCGGCCAACCGAACTGTTAGAAATCGCCGAGCAGTTTATCGGCAAACAGGATAAAAGTAAATGAGCAAACGAAGAAAAGGAAAAAGCAATCAGACGTGGAGGCGGATTGACCTACATTTACATACCGCCATCTCCACGGATTATCAAGAGCCCGGTGTTTCATACCTAGATATCGTCAAGGCCGCGGAACAAAAAGGGCTCGACATCATCGCGTTCACCGACCACAATACTGTGGCCGGTTACCGAGAGATGTTGGAGGAAATTCAAAAGCTAGAGTTATTGGAAAACCTCGGCAGACTACAGAAAGAAGAAAAGGAGCGGCTTGGAGAATATCGCCGCCTGCTAGAAAAGGTATTGGTGCTGCCCGGTTTTGAATTTACGGCTACGTTGGGCTTTCACATCTTGGGCATCTTTTCGCCCGAGACGGATATACGGGAGCTAGAATTCATCCTGCGCAAGCTCAACATCCCGCCGGACAAGCTCGATGTTGGAAGTGGCGAGGTAGGCGCGACGTCAGACGTACTGACGGCCTACAGGGTGATAGACGAGGCCGGCGGCATCGTCATCGCCGCTCACGCCAACTCCAATCACGGCGTAGCCATGCGCGGGTTGGGTTTTGGCGGACAAACGCGCATCGCGTATACACAGGACCCACACCTGCACGTGTTGGAGGCGACTGACCTGGAAAAGAGAGAGCGGCGTACAACAGCACGCTTCTTTGACGGCTCACGCCCAGAATACCCACGTCGTATGCGGTGCATCCAAGGCTCCGACGCGCACCGGCTTCACAAGGACCCGAGCAATGCCAAAAACTTGGGAGTCGGCGATCGGGTGACAGAGATACTCCTACCCGAGGTCAGCTTTGCCGCTCTACGAGAGGCACTTCTGAGCAACGACTTTGCCCGCACACGCCCCTACCGCGCTGCAAAAGCACCGGTGGATTACATTCAGGCAGCGCGGGAAGAAGGCGCCTCGATCATACAGGACTTTCACGTCGGTTACACCCGCCGCGGCGGGAGGCTCTATGCCATCTTGGCCGATATCTGCGCCTTCGCCAACACCAACGGCGGCACGATCTACATCGGCGTCGGCGCCAGCTCTAAGGAACGCCCAATTGGGGTCAGCAACCCCTCCCAGGCGGCCAAAATGTTGCAGGAGGAAATCGAGCACCGCATCACGCCCCCCCTGAGCGTCACGATTGACGCACAGGAGACACAAGGCGTCAAAATAGTGCGGGTAGGCATACCCAAGGGCAGCGATCCGCCTTACGCCATCGACGATAGTAAAATCTATGTGCGCAGTGAAACCGAGACCGGTTTGGCCGTGCGGGACGAGATCGTGAACCTGGTCAAGCGTACGTCAGGCGGCGCCAAAGTAACCCACGAACAAGCGCCGGCCAGCCACATCGAGCCTCCCCGAACTGGGGTGGAGGTCGTCGAGACGGAAGAACGCAAAGGCACGCTCTATCATACTGTCCGCGACCTGCGCAACGGGAACGTGGTCAAGAACGTCACGCGCAAGTCGGCCCGAAAGCTGTGGCACTATGCCATCGCCCAGGCCGAGGACCACCCGGTAGAGGCAAAAAAGGTCGATTGGCGCGGCGACATCGCCCAGATCGAGAAACGAGAGCACGCAGGCCAAACGCGCTACGACCTCGTGCAGCGAGAGAACGGGAAACTGCGCGTCTACTACGGGGTGACGGAGGAAGGCATCCACAGCGAGTGGACGCGGCTGGTGGGGTTGGATTCGGAAAGTGATTAGCGCTTAGCACGCTATACCAGTAAAACAAGCCGCGCCCAAAAAGCGCGGCTGCGTTTATGGGGGAAAGCCAGAAAACGCTACAGCAAGCAGTGGGGAGAAATAGCAAAGCGGGGAATTTGAGGGCAACAGCCCCCGCGCGAGCGAAGCTCGCACAGGCTTCTTCCTTAAGAAGCTCCGACGCAAAGCGCCGGAGCTTCCCTGATAGGAACGCGTTCGACTGATGCGGCGTCACTTATTGCTCATCGACCTACTTAGTTTAACCCTCTTGGCGCTGATCGTCGTGGGATTCTTTTGGCCGCTGGTGTTTGCCGGCTATTGGATCCCACACGGCGGCGGCGACCTGGTCTCGTTTCTGTGGCCGATGTACCGCTTCTCCGCCCGTAGCTTACAGAGTGGCGAGGTCCCTCTCTGGAATCCCCATCTCTACAGCGGTGCCCCATTCGTGGCAGATAATCAATCCAGTGTCTTTTATCCCATCAACCTTCTGGCCTTTATCCTGTTTGGCGAACCCTCCTACAAAGTCTTGGAGGGTTTGGTCGTCTTTCACATCTGGCTGGCGGGCACAAACATGTTTGCCCTGCTGCGTGGATTGGGGTTGAAACGTCCTGCCGCGGCGCTCGGCAGCATAGCCTTTGCCCTTTCCGATCTGTTCGTCACGCACATCGGCAATCTGAACTTGAATGCGACGATGGCATGGATGCCGCTGCTGTTGCTGTTCACCCACCGCGCGCTGACCGGAGAAGGCAGACGAGCGGCTCACTATGCACTGGGAGCAGGTGCGGTATTGGCGATCGCGGCGCTG
>Ga0316577_10001460_pt1 | contig 11187 bp, 12 predicted proteins | sample S5NA_FD_203073 | JGI IMG/M metagenome (GOLD analysis project Ga0316577, IMG submission 203073) | Rhizosphere microbial communities from salt marsh grasses in Alabama, United States - S5-7_050615r2r1 | ecosystem: Host-associated > Plants > Roots > Rhizosphere | place: USA: Alabama | collected... | reverse complement strand
CGCCGGGTCCAGCAGCGCGGCTCGCTCGGCTTCGCCGGGCTCGAGCTGTGCGCACAATGCGGCCAGTCCGTCGGCGCCGGTCCAGGGAAACATCACGGCCAGCGGCTTGTCCGGCCGCCGCTTGCGCTCCCGCAGCCGCGCGACAGCCGCCTCGCTGCGCGCGTCGCAGACCAGGTGATAACCGCCAATCCCGCGCACGGCCAGCACCTCGCCGCGGCGCAGCAGCCCGACCGCGGCCTCGAGCGCCGACTCGTCACCGCCGGCGAGGCCTTCATGACCCCGCCCTGCGAACTGCAGGTGCGGGCCGCAGGCCGGGCAGGCGACCGGCTCGGCATGGAAGCGTCGATCGAGCGGATCCTCGTATTCCCGGCGGCAGGCTTCGCACAACGGAAAGGCCGCCATGCTGGTGTTGGGACGGTCGTAGGGCAGCGAGGCGATCAGCGTGTAGCGCGGGCCGCACTGAGTGCAGTTGATGAACGGATAGCGATGACGCCGGTCCCCGGGTTCGCCGAGTTCCCTCAGGCAGTCGCCGCAGGTGAAGAAGTCCGGGGGCACCGAGACCTCGGGCGCATCGGCAGCACTGCTCGCGGCGATCCTGAACCCGACGTTCGGCGGGTGGGCGACCTCGGCTTGCTCGCGGATGACCGGTATCGCGAGTGGCGGGGCACGCTCGATCAGCGCGCGGCTGAAGGCCGCCAGGCGCTCCGGCGGACCACCGATCAGGATCTCGACGTCGCCGCGCAGGTTCCGGACCTCGCCGGCCAGACCGAACTCGTGGGCCAGGCGATAGACGAAGGGCCGGAAGCCCACGCCCTGCACGCGGCCGGTCATCACCAGCCGTCGCGCCTTCTCGCAGCCGGGGTCGCGGCTCACTCGCTTCGACCGCGCCTGGGTTCGCAGTCTGCGGCGCGGGTCAGGGCTGGTCGCCTGCGGCCTTGTCGCGGCCGGTCCAGACGTTCTCGCGCACGCCGTTGGCCCACCAGATGCGGCACGCGCCCTCGTCCGAGACCATGCACGGGCCGATCGGGTGACGGGGCGTACAGGCCGAGCCGTAGAGGCGGCATTCGTTCGGGTAGATGCGGCCGAGCACGACTTTCGCGCAATCGCAGCCGGGCGGCATCTCGCCCGCGCGCTTGCGCGACATCTCCGTGTAGCCGGGCAGTCGCACCCGCGAGTCGTGGCCGGCGTACTGCTCCTTCAGCACGTAGCCGGAGTCCGGTATCGGCCCGATGCCGCGCCAGTTGCCCGCCACCACGTCCATCGTCTCGTCCATGAAGCGACGCGCAGCCGCGTTGCCGCCGGGGCGCACGACCTGCGGGTAGCAGTTGTCCAGGAAACAGCGCTGCTCGATGCGCTGGCGAAGCACCGAGTACAGCGCCGCGAGCAACGACTCGGGCGTGAAGCCGGCGATGGCCGTCGGGATGCCGTGCTCGCGCGGAATGAACTCCCACTCCTCAGGACCCATCACCGTGGCGACGTGGCCCGGAGCGATCAGTGCCTCGAAACCGGGCTCTCCCGAGGCGAGCAGCATGGCCACCGCGGGCCAGGTCCGCCGCCCCGACATCAGCATCAGCAGGTTCGGCGGCGCACCCTGCGCGAGCAGCGCCGCCGCAGGCGCGGTCGTGGTCTCGAAGCCGGCCGCGAGGAACACGACCGTGCGCGAAGGGTTCTCGAGCGCCACGCGCGCCGCCTCGAGCGGGCTCGCGATCGGCCGCACGTCGGCACCGGCCGCCTTGGCCTGCTCCAGCGAGCGCGGCTCGCTCTTCGGCGCGTTCACCGGCACGCGCAGCATGTCGCCGTAGGCGAGCAGGATGACGCCCTCGTGCAGCGCGAGCTGGATGGCCTCGTAGATGTCCTCCTCGGGGCAGATGCAGACCGGGCAGCCCGGCCCCGGCACCAGCTCGATGCTGGACGGGATCGCCTTGCGCAGCCCGGCCAGCGCGATCGAGCGCTCGTGCCCTCCGCAGACGTTCATCACCTTGATGCCCGCCGGCAGCGGCAGCGCCCGGATCCGGTCGAGCCACTCGGTGGCGGTGGTCATCTGCGAATCAGCGCTATTCGCTTGGCGAGGCGTGCAGCGCGGCACCCTCGGGCTGCACGGCCGGCCGCAGCCGCTCGCCGCGCGCCGCGCGGGCCCGTTGCGCCTGGATTTCGCCGCGCAGCCAGTCGAGCCAGCCTGTGAATCCCTCGCCGCCGCGGCTCGACACCTCGAGCACCGGGCCCTGGAAGCCCACCTGGCGCAGCGCGTCGCGCGCCCGTGCGGGCTTGAAGTCCTCGAGATAGGCGAGCAGGTCGGACTTGGTCAGCAGCGCCAGGTCGGACGCGCGGAACATCACCGGGTATTTCGCTGGTTTGTCGTCGCCTTCGGGCACCGACAGCAGCGTCACGTTCCTGTGCTGGCCGAGGTCGAAGCTCGCCGGGCACACCAGGTTGCCGACGTTCTCGATGAACAGCACGTCGAGCTCCGCGACCGGCAGCTCGTGCAGCGCGTCGTGAACCATGCTGGCGTCGAGGTGGCAGGCGTTGCCGGTCGTGATCTGCACGGCCGGGACGCCGCAGTCGCGGATTCTCCGCGCGTCGTTCTCGGTCGCCAGGTCCCCCTCGACGACGCCGATGCGCAGCTCGCCACCGACGGCACGGATCGTCGCCTCGAGCAACGAGGTCTTGCCGGCACCGGGCGAGGACATCAGGTTCAGCGCCAGCACGCCGTGACGGTCGAAGTGCTCGCGGTTGTGGGCGGCCACCGCGTCGTTCGCGCTCAGGATCGCGGTGATGACCTCCACCGTCTCGGTGCGAAGACCGGCCCCGGCGGTCCCGGACTGCGCACGTTGTGCATCAGGTCCGAGCGAGCAGCCGCAATCACGACACATGGTTTCCTCCTCCCGCTAATGCACTGGTTCGGCCGAGGTCTCGAGCTCGACCCGCTTGAGCAGCAGTTCCTCGCCCTCGAGCACCTCGACCTGCCAGTCGCCGCAGTCCGCGCAGACGATCCGGTTGGCCGCCGCCGCCGACTGCGCACCGCAGCTGCGGCAGCGGACCCGGACCGGCGTCCGCTCGATCGTCAGCGTGGCGCGCTCGGCCAGCGTCCCCTGCGCCGCAATCGGGTAAGCGTGCTCGAGCAGGTCGGGCTCGACGCCGGAAAGCGGGCCCACGGCCACGACGATGGACACGACGCCACAGGCATCGTTGTCCCGCGCCACCCGCTCGACCTGCTCGATCAGCGCCTGGCATACCGAGAGTTCATGCATGCTCGAGGATCTCGTCGAACAGGTCCCACGAAGACTGTGCCTCCTCGGCGCTCACCTTCTGGATCGCATAGCCGACGTGCACCAGCACGTGGTCGCCGGCCACGATGTCCTCACCCTGCAGCATGAACAGGCTGACTTCGCGCTCGATGCCCTTCGCCTCGCAAACCGCGGCGTAGCCATCGACTGACTTGATTCTCATCGGCACGGCCAGGCACATCTTTGCGATCCTCCGGAACCTCGGGTTCGAATGCCGCGGCAGACTGTCAAAGGCCCGGGGCATTGACCAATAGGTAATTGCACGGGCTCAGGCCGCCCGACGGCGCTTTCCCGCCACTCGCAGACCCTGCGGCAGTCCGCAATTACCGAAGCATAGCCCCGGAAGGCCCCGGGGACCATGCGTCAACCGGGATCCTGCCCTTCAAGGGGAGGACCGCCGCGCCGCCTGAAGGTTCCGAGCAGCAGCGTCAGCAGCGCCAGGAAGATCTCGTCGAAGAACGGGATCATGTCCGGAACGACCAGATCCACCAGGAACAGCGCCGCGCTGATCATGAACAGCGTCGGAAAGCGCAGGCCGGTCGCGAATCGAGTGATCAGCGGGCCGATCATGCAGCGCTCCTCGGCCGGCTGCGACCGGCGCCATTGCACGGGCCCGCTGCGCCGCGCGGTCCCGGCGCAGCGAGGCAGTCTGCAGCGTTCGTCGCACCATGTCCGTTTCCGTTCATCAGCCCGTACCCATTCCCGATCCTGCGCAACTGCAGCTCGGCAATTTCGCTCAGATCGATGCCGCTGGCAATCCTCGCGGGGCTACTCATTCGACAAACGACTGCGGCGACGGCGCTGAACGAGTAGCGCTCGGGCGGCGCAGGCACCGCGCGCTGCACCGCGGTGTACCATCTGCGATCCATGCTGCAAGGCCAGAGCGGGGTGTGAACGGATGGCGTGGAAGCTGAGCAACCGGCTTTTCTTTGCGGCGATTTTCCTGTCCGGGTTCTCGGCCCTGGTCTACCAGCTGATCTGGGTCCGCCTGCTGGGGCTGGCGTTCGGCGTCAGCAGCTTCGCGGTCGCGACGGTCGTGGCGGTCTTCCTGCTCGGGCTGGGACTGGGCAGCTACTTCTTCGGCAAGTGGTCGGAGAAGACCAGCAATCCGCTCAGGACCTACATGTACGTCGAGGCCGGCATCGCGGTGACCTCGCTGGCGTCGTACCTGATCATCGATTACCTGCCGGTATATCGCTACCTGTACGAATTCGCGTACAACAACCTCGACTTCTACGGGATGTCGCTGGTCCGCCTGCTGCTGTCGGTGGTGGTGCTGCTGCCGCCGGTCTTCCTGATCGGCGGCACGATCCCGCTGATCTCGAAGTACTTCCTGACGGCCTCGAACACGTTCGGCTCCGGCTTCAGCCGGATCTATTACCTCAATACGCTGGGCGCCTTCGCCGGGGCGCTGCTCACCGGTTTCGTGCTGGTCAGGTACGTCGGGGTCTTCGCGACGCTGATGATCGCGGTCGGCTGCAACCTGCTGGTCGCGGCGATCGTCGCGGCCGGCAGGTCGGACTCTGAGCCGCAGCCGGAACCGGCCGAGCAGCGGGCGCCGTATTCCTACATGCTGTTCGTGCTCTTCCTGACGGGCTTCATCAGCCTGAGCTACGAGATTCTCTGGGTCAGGATCCTCTCGACCTACGGCCTGTCGACCTCGCAGGCCTTTGCACTGATCGTGGCCGGTTTCCTGCTCGGCTTCTCCGTCGGCTCGTTCCTGGTGTCGCGCCGGATCGACGACCGCAGCAACCTCGAGGCCTTGTTCGGCAGGGTCTGCATCCTGACCGCACTCAGTGGCGCGCTGGTGCTGTTCGGGTTCAGGCGGTTCGAGGCGTTGACGGCAGTGATGGAGCAGTCGCTGTCGCTCGGCATGCTGACCACGAGCCTGGCCGTCGCTTTCGTCGTTTCGTTCATCCCTGCCGTGTTCATGGGCATGCTGTTCCCGCTCGGTCTGAGGATCTATGCGCACGACGTGCACAAGATCGGCGCCAAGGCCGGCAACATCCTGTTCACGAACACCGCCGGATGCGTGCTCGGCAGCCTGCTGACCGGTTTCGTGCTGATCCCGTTCGCCGGGATGTGGAACACCACGCTGATCCTCGTGAACCTGAGCCTGCTGATCTCACTGTTCGTGTTCGTGCAAGTCCGCGATTTCTCGCGCGCGCACTGGGCCTCGCTCGTAATGGCCGCGGTGCTCGCGAACCTGCTCGTTTTCTCGGACAGCAAGACCTTCCACAAGGAGGTGGACGGATTCGACGTCGTCTATTACTCCGAAGGGCTCTCCGGCACCGTCTCGGTCATCGAGAGAAAGGACTACCGGGGATTGTTCGTCGACGGCCAGAACGTCTCCGGGACCGACCCGGTCCTGGTCGCGGACTCGAAGATGCTCGCCCACCTGCCGCTGCTGCTGGCCGAAGACCCGCAGGCGGCACTGACGGTCGGCTATGGCACCGGCACGACCTCCGGCAGCATGCTGCTGCACGATGTCGCGGTCGATGCGGTGGAGATCGAGGAGAAGATCATCGAGGCCGCACCGCTGTTCAGCGACCTCAACGCCCGTTCATATCAGGATCCGGCGCTCAACCTGGTGCTGGACGATGCGCGCAACTACATCGGCGTCGCGGATCGAGGATTCGACGTGATCGTCACCGACGTCACGAACCTCAAGTACAAGCGCAACCCCTACCTGTACACGCGCAAGTATTTCAGGATCATGCAGGACGCCTTGACCGAGGACGGAATCGCCGCGGCCTGGCTGCCGCTCGGGGGACTGTCGTTCCAGGACCTGCGGATCCTGATCGCGACCTTTGACCAGGTCTATCCCCACACCACGTTGTGGTACTTCACGCCGTACCCGACGCACTTCATCATCGCGGTCGGCACGCCGCAGCGGACCAAGGTCGACCTGGACGCGCTGGCGGACAAGATGGCCAAGGTCAGTGCCGACCTCGAGACGATCAACGTGAAGGACGTCTTCGAGGTGGCCGGCATGCTGCTGCTCGGCGAGCAGGACGTCGACGACTTGGTGGCCGGCCAGCCGATCCATACCGACAACCGGCCGATCCTGGAGTTCTCCGACATGGGGCTCTACATGATGACCGACGTCGCGCCCAACCTGAAACGGCTGCTCGACTACCAGAACGAAGACCTGCAGCAGTACTTCATCGGGACGGACGCGCAGCTGGCCACGCTCAGCCGGCGCCTGGAGAAGTACACCCGCAACTACTGGAACTACATCGCCCACTACGAAAGGACTTCCGGCGACGAGGTCGACTGACGGGTGCGGCCCGGTATCGCCCGAGCCGCGGGAACCGGATCGCTGGGGGCAGTCGCTGTGGGAGTGGTGCTGGCAGAGGGACTTGAACCCCCGACCTGCCGCTTACAAGGCGGCTGCTCTACCAACTGAGCTATGCCAGCACTGTGACGAATTCTAACCGTCGCTGCGGGGCACCGGCGTGCCGTCGTCGACAATCGACGGCGACTCGTCCGTTGCCGGGCAGGAGCGCATCTCCAGCGAGGTGTTGCTCGGGCCACCGAGTTCGAGGTCATCGAGCGGTGGCAGACCGGCGTTCGCCTCACGGTCCACGTCCAGCCAGTGGACCCGGGCGTCGGCGTAGCGGTCGGTCGTGATCGGCCTGAACCCCGCGGATCTGGCCTTGCGGGCCGCTTCGGCGGCGAGCTCCGGGTCGGCGAAGACCCCGAGCGACACGACGAGATCCCCATCCGCGTCGTTCATCACGACGGAGTCCTCGAGTCCCTGCTCCCGCAGAGCTGCGACCGTGTTCGCCGCATCCGAAGCGGTCGCCTGGCCTGCGACCCGCAGCCACTGGCCGACCCGGACGGAATCGGCTGACTCCCTGAGCGTCCAGGAGAATCCAAGCTCGGTCAGCCGCGCGCCCGCGAGCTCCGCCTGGAGGCGCTCGGCGAACGGACCGATGCTGACGCAGGCCGGCCCCGCTGCGAGCTGCGGCGGTGTTTCCCCGCTGCCCCGCACGGACTGGTCATCCGGCGGCAGCTCGCGTATCAGGCGGATCTCGCCCGGCTCGCGGCTGCTCGGCAACGCGTGGCCTGCAACGGCGGGTGGCGGCGCAACCCAGCGCGCCCAGGAAAAAAAGAGCAGGTTGGCGAGCAGCAGCAGCAGGAATAGGACGCGCACGGCGGCATGTTAGCCAATAACAGAAGGCCCGTCTTTTGGACGGGCCTTCACGTTGCCGGAATGAACCGGAGACTTATGAGACTTACTTGCCGCCACTGGCCATGAAAGCCGCCACGTCGGCGATCTCCTGGTCGGAGAGCTTGAGTGCCTTCTTGTGCTTCAACTGCCCGCCGACGATCTGCTTCAGCGAATCGGCCAGCGCCGCTGCATCCTCGCCCTCGAAGTCGCCGGCCTCGTGGCAATCGGCACAGACCGCCTCGAACTTGGCCTTGCCCGCCGCCGCGTCAGCGCTGGCGGAAAGGCTCCAGCCGGCCAGGCCCAGCGTCGCCAGGCCCACAACAAACAAACGGCTCATCTTCATCGCTTGCTCCTCAAGGACAAGACTGCCCGGACGGCCGCCAGGCATCGTGAATGACACGCTGTGGATTCTATCCAAGACGCGGCCTCACCCCGGCAAGGGTGTTCCGCAGTCCGCCTGCGGTTTTCCCAGGGCCCCGCGAAATGCCCATCGGCGTCCCGGCCTTTCGCTCCGGGACGCCGGACGGACTCGTTCGATGGCTGCGCCTACTTGCCGCCTGCAGCCAGGAAAGACGCGATTTCCGCAACTTCGGCGTCGGACAAAGTCAGCTTCTTCTTGTGCTTGAGTTCGCCGTTGACGATCTCGCTGATCGTTGCCTGCAGGTCGGTTACCGCCTCGCCCTCAAAATCGGCGGCGTCGTGGCATTCGGCGCAGATGCCCTCGAAGGTCGCCTTGCCGTCGGCCAGCGCAGCGCCGCTCCAGCCGATCAACCCGGCCGCGATACCCGCGGCAAATCCCAGATGCTTGATGTTCATTCGCTAGCTCCTGATTTCATTTCCCGCCGGCTTGAACGAAAGGGTTGCCGGAGACCCGTCACGCGGCGCCGATGATACAACACGCTGAAAACAAAGGCCTGAGTCCCTGAATTCACCGGTTTTGACCGTCCCGGACCGCCAGCAGTTCCGCGAGGCCCCGCAGGACGAGGTCCGGAGCCCACCTCGCCGGGCTGCGCAGCAGCGGCAGAACCTCGCCGGCGCCGCCCCCGGTGACCCACAAGGCCGGCCTCGCGCCGAGCTGCCGGCCCACGTCGTCCACGACCCGGTCGGCGAAGGCGGCGACGCAGGTCGCGCAGCCTCGTTCGATCGCGTCGCGGGTGTTGTCTGCGAGGCCCGATTCCGGCGCATCGAACTTCGCCTCGGACCGCACGGCAAGCTCGCGTGTCCCGGTGTGCAGCGAGCTGACCATCAGTTGCGGCCCGGGCACGATGTAGCCACCGAGGTGGGTCCCATCCTGCGCGACGGCATCGAGCGTCGCGGCCGTTCCCACGTCCAGCACGCAGCAGTGCCCGTGCTGCAGACGATGGGCGCCGAACATCGCCACCCAGCGATCGACGCCCAGCTGGCCTGGCACGCGGTAAGCGTTTCTCATACCAGCCAGCTCAGCCGCCGGCTCCGCGAAATCGAGCCCGAGACCCGCGCTCCGTGCAGCGTCGGCGAGCAGCGCGGCGGTCCCATCGCCCGCCACGTTTGCGACCAGCAGCCCCCGGATGCCCCGGACACGGCGGAGCCAGGCGCGCCATTGCTCCAGATCCCAGCCGGAGTGTTGCTCGGCGCGCTGCGCGGACAGCCGCCCGTCCGCGAGCGTGGCCCATTTGACCCGGGTGTTGCCGATGTCCACCAGCAGCATCACCGCGGGACGGCTCCCGACGGGCGCAGGCTCACGTCGCCCGAATAGAATCGCTCCAGCCGGCCGACTGTCTCGAGCAGCAGCGCGCCGTCGCGGTCAGCGCCGCGCGCAACGCCTTCGATGCTCGCCTCGCCCTGCACCAGCGTCACCGGGGCATCGCGCAGCGCGTCGAAAGAACGCCAGTCCTCGAGAAACGGGTCGAAACCGCCTGCGGCAAACCGCTGCAGCGCTTCGAGCATTGCCGAGGCAAGGCTCGCCGCCAGCGCGTTCCTGCCCGGCAACGACCCGTGCAGGGCCTCGGCAAGGTCCGCGACCGGCAGGACCCCGGGACCCTCGATGCCTGCACGCGCCACTTCGGACAGCTGCAGGTTGAGCCCCAGGCCGATCACGGCCGAGGCTCCGGCCCCGGATTCCGCACGCAGCTGGATCAGCAGGCCGCCCAGCTTGCGCCCGCAGACCAGCAGGTCGTTCGGCCACTTCAGCATCGCCTGGTCGGCGCCCCAGTCCCGCAGGCAGCGCACCAGTGCAGCGCCGATGGCGAGGCTCAGCGAGCTGAGGCCGGCGGGCGTCTCGGTGAAAGTCCAGCCCATCGAGAACGTCAGCCCCGAACCGAACGGGGCGATCCACGACCTGCCGCGCCGGCCGCGGCCGGCACGCTGGATCTCGGCGAACACCAGCCGCGGGCGGTCGGCCGGCGGCGGCGGCGCGCGATGCAGGCGGTCGCTGGTCGAGTCGAGCTCGAATTCGAGCTCGATGTCTTCGGGCAGCACGAGCCCGAGCCTGAGCGCCTCGTCGCGTATTCGGCCGAGGTCCAGCAGTTCAACCGGCTTCACGAGTCGATAGCCCCGCCGCGCGACGCTCTCGAGTTCCACCCCGAGACCACGCAGCTCGCCGGCGAGCTTCCATACGCCAGCGCGCGTCATTCCAAGCTGCTTCGCAAGCAAGGCGCCCGAGTGCAGTTCCCCGTCCTGCAGCAGCGCGACCAGCGCGCGGGCACCGCGGCTCATCGGGGCCGCAGCAGCCAGAGCCGACGGGCGCGATTTTCGCTGCCCTGCCGCATCCGCTCGATGTTGCCTCGATGCGTGTAGGCGACGAACAGGCTCATCAGCAGCGCAAAGCACAACAGCGCCATGCTGAGCGGCCGCGACAGCGCGAAATAGACCGGCAGGCTCGCCGTACCCAGTATCGTGCCGAGCCCGACGTAGCCGGTCAGCATCACGCAGCCGAGCCAGACCAGCACGACGGGCAGCAGCGCTGCCGGCGCCAGCACCGCGACCGCGCCGACCAGCGTCGCGGCGCCCTTCCCGCCCCGGAACTCGTACCAGACCGGGTAGACGTGGCCGACGACCACGGCGACGGCACAAGCCACCGCGAGCCATTCGCGATCAAGCCTCGGGTCGATGCCTGCGACCGGCAGCTCGACCGGCGGCAGCCAGCCGACCGCGAGCACCGCCTTGCCGACGTCGATCACGACGACCGCGATCGCGAACAACCATCCCTGGGTTCGTAACGCATTGGTTCCGCCCGCATTGCCGCTGCCGAGGCGGCGGATGTCCACGCCGCGGATACTGCCGACCACGAGGCTGCCGACCAGCGAGCCGAGCAGGTAGGCGAGCAGCATCTTGACACCGAGTTCGAGCACGGCGGTCCTCCGCCGGCGATTCTAGCACCGGCCTCGCAGGCCCCCGGCGGCGTACACTCCGGCGCCGGACACCGTGCAGGAGACTGGACGTGGGCAAGCTGCAAGACGAATTCACCTCATATCGCGAGCGGATGAACGAGCGGATCCTCGGAGAGGACAACCGGGTCATAAAGCGCATCTACTCGGTCGACTCGCTGGCCTATGGCGCCGACGGCGAGCTGCCGCAGAAGACACGGGAACTGCTCGGCCTCGTGGCCTCGCTGGTCCTGCGCTGCGACGATTGCGTGAAATATCACCTGGTCGAGGCGCGCGGCCGGGGCAACACCCGCACCGAGATCCTCGAGGCGATGAGCATCGGGCTCGTCGTGGGCGGCACAATCGTGATCCCTCACCTGCG
>Ga0316577_10001459_pt1 | contig 11189 bp, 12 predicted proteins | sample S5NA_FD_203073 | JGI IMG/M metagenome (GOLD analysis project Ga0316577, IMG submission 203073) | Rhizosphere microbial communities from salt marsh grasses in Alabama, United States - S5-7_050615r2r1 | ecosystem: Host-associated > Plants > Roots > Rhizosphere | place: USA: Alabama | collected... | reverse complement strand
CTCGAATGCGACGTACTGAAAGAGTCTCCCGTCGCGTCTGATCAACAGGTGGGCCGAGACGCGCTGCCCCGCAATGTGGTGAAAATAAGGGTGCGCGCCCGCGTCGAGCCGGTTGAGAAAGAGGTCGTCGATCCAATCACCCGAGAAGTTTCCCGGCGGCAGGCTGATATTGTGGATGACCAACAGATCGATGCCCGTGCCCGGCGGGCGAGGGTCATGGTTCGGCGAGGGCCGGCGCTCAGCTCCAGTTAGCCAGCCTTCGATATCGACCCCAGCCTCGCGCGTGTGGCATTGCTGATGCCCAGTGCCGAGTCTCTGCGCAGCGGCCGGTGTCGTTCGCTTAGGTGTGATGATCATGGATGCCTGCCCGCCGACTCGTGTCTTCTTCCTCGAGATCCGCCCGATAGATGGTGACACCGGTCCGTGCATTGCTTACCATCTCGACGACAAACTCCACCACGTTCCAAAGGTCCGGTCCGGACCACGCTCTCTGGTCGCGGATGGTGGCATGACCGGCAACCGGCGTCGAGATCCCATTGGTCGAGTCCCATCCCATCAACTCCTTCCGTTCGTCCAAGGAGCATTCCTTCTCTGCGCCGAGGCGTTTCGCGGCGGATTGTATCCGCTTGCTCCGTGACCTTCTGCCACCTTTGTGGGAGACCCTGTTCGGGAAGCTCGACGAGGCGCTCTACAATCTTGCGGACAGATCCACGAATGATCTGAGCTATCGGGTGTACTTCGATGCCCAGAAGCTCCTCCAACAGCAATGCAATCGTCTGCGGATCGAGTTTCTGCGCCAGGTCCAGCAGGGGGCCGCAGACCTCGTCTCCCGGCTCCGGGAACATCAGTCTCGGCTCGAGCCAAGACTGGGATTCGGGGATCTTGCGTTGGTCGCGGATGCGGAGCTGGAAGAGATCCTCGTCATCGACAACCTGGTTTCGAAGGCGGAGTCCCGATACCGGAAAGAGTTGCTCGAGACCGATCGTTTGATCGCCTGCTTGATGGGGTGGAGCGAGGTCGGTCTTGCCGAGAATCCGTTTGGGCCTTCCGCGCTGTGCAGCGCGTTTCGCGGTGCATTGGAGGCGGTTCCCGAGTTGGAGCCTTCGATCAAGCTCGCCATTTACAAGCTTTTCGACAAGCATGTGATGGACCATCTGGGCGATTTCTACTGCGGCTGTTTGAGCGCGGCCGACTGTCATTGGGAGCCGAGTCGAGCCCCGGCTGCGCCGACGCTCGGGACGCCTGATCGAGCCGCTGACGCGCGGACGTCAGGCGCCGGCGAGGCTGTCGCGCCGGGGGAAACCGTTCTCGCTGGACCCATCCCTGAGGCTGTTTCGATCCCGTTCGATGTCTTGCAAGGCCTGCTTGCGCGACAGCGACCGCCGGTTCGCCCGGAGGCCAATCGCGGCGTCGTGATTCAGACCGCCGAGCTGGTGGCCTTGTTGGACAGTCTGGACGTCACACCGGTCGACGCGGGCGGGTCGCCGAGCGCTGAGAGCCAGCTGCGTGAACGATTGTCCGCATCGCTCGCGGGGCCGACCGGGGATGAGCCGCGCCGCACCCTGGCAGAGCGTGATGCGGACACCCTGGACCTCGTCTTTCTCTTCTTCGAGCACCTGCTCGGAGGCAGTGAGCTTCCGGATCCCATCAAGACACTGATCGCGCGAATGCAGATACCGGTTGCCAAGCTCGCGCTGCTCGACAAAGCGTTCTTTGCGGATCAGGAGCACCCGGCGCGGCGCCTTCTCAACGACATCGGGGAGGCCGGTGTCGGTTGGAGCGAAGACGACGGCCGAGGCCCCGACAGCCTCTATGGCATGATCGAGCGCGTCATCGAGCGACTCGTCCTCGATTTCGATGGTGATACCCGGCTGTTCGCTCGCATGGACCGCTATTTTCGAGCCTTCATCGCGCGCGAGCAGGCGCGGGCGCGGGCCGCCGGCCTGCTCGATACTCAGCCCGATCGCGCGCGGCTTGCGCCCGAGCAGGCCACTGTCGCCGCTGCAATCGCCGAGCGCTTGGCGACCTATGCCCGGGTGCCGGTGGTCATCGAGACGATTCTGAATCGGGGCTGGTCACTTGTCCTGCTTCAGATCCATCGGACTCATGGCCCGGGCAGCCGCGAGTGGCAATATGCGTTGGAGTTGATCGATCGGTTACTCTGGAGCGTTCGAGCGAAAGGCAACGCCGAGGAGCGGCGCCAGTTGCTCAAACGGATCCCCGGTCTGCTCGAAACCTTGCGGCAGCGCCTGTCGGAGGTCGGCTGCGATCAGCGTCAAATGGCCTCCTGGTTCAAAGAGCTGCAGGCGCTTCATTTGGATGTACTCCAGGGGGCAGGTAGGGGCGCGGAGCTCGCGACCCAGGGGCCTGCGACCGATCTCCCCGATGCCACCTCGCCTGATTGTGCAGTGGGCGATTGGATCGACTGGGTGCGTGACGACGGGGGAAGGGTCCGTCTCCAGCTGGCTGCCTGGCACCCCGATCGAGATGATTTCGCCTTTGTGGATCGCGCCGGCCGGATTCGCGCGCACCTCACCGGGGGGGAGCTCGCCGGTCTGATTCAGCAGGGTCGGGTGACCGTATTGGCCGGTGGTCAGCCGCCGATCGCGGATCGGGCCCTGAGCGCGCTTTTGACGAGTCTGGAGTCGGAGTCCAACTGATCGGCTGAGCCTTCGCTGGAGCAACCTCGATGTCTGAATCTGAACAGCCTCGGAAGCGCCCGCAACCCCCGGCCGGGGCTGTCCACCTGCCGGATGTCGAGCTGATCGAGGTGCAGGTTCGAGCGGCATTGAGCGAGGACGTCGGTTCGGGTGATCTCACTGCCGCCCTGTTGGCGCCAGGTGCCCGAGGGCGTGCCGAGCTGATCACCCGTGAGCAGGCGATCCTGTGCGGCTGCGCTTGGTTTGACGCGGTGTTTCGGCTCCTCGATCCGCTGGTCCAGGTCCACTGGGAGGCGGCGGACGGCGATCGTATCCAGCCGGGTCAGCGTCTATCGATCCTCGAGGGTTCGGCGGCGACGCTGCTGACTGGCGAACGCACCGCGTTGAACTACCTTCAGACCCTCTCGGGAACGGCGACGCGGGCCGGGAATTTCGCTGCTGCCGTTGCGGGGCTTCCGGTCCGCATATTGGACACCCGTAAGACCCTTCCAGGTCTTCGCGTCCAGCAGAAATACGCCGTGGCCTGCGGTGGCTGCGACAATCACCGCATGGGGCTGTTCGACGCGATTCTGATTAAAGAGAACCATATCCTTGCGGCGGGCTCGATCCCAGCGGCGCTGGCTGCGGCGACGGGCGCCGGGGCCCAGGTCGACATTCAGATCGAGGTGGAGTCGCTCGAGCAACTCAAGGTTGCCTTGGACGCGGGCGCGGTATCGATCCTTCTCGACAACTTCACTCTGGAAGATCTCCGTCGAGCGGTGACCCTGAACGGCGGTCGCGCCTGCCTCGAGGCATCCGGCGGTGTCACGCTTGAGAGCATTCGAGCGATTGCGGAGACAGGTGTCGACCGCATCTCGGTCGGTGCTCTCACCAAGGATGTGACCGCGGTCGACCTCTCCATGCGGTTCTCTTCATCGTCAGGCTATTCAGAGTCGATGACGGGCCGCAATCAGGCGGGTGGATAGACCAATCGCAGACCGGAAAACATCTCGCGAGTCTCGGGCTTTTCTCCGAATCGGTAGCTGGTCTGGCCCAGAGAGCTGCGGGTGTGGAGCATGCCCCGCGCAGGACACCTTGACCGAGCACGAAGCCGGCCTCTGAAGTGCCGCCATGCGGGAAGGGGCGGAAATCAGGATAGGCATGGAAGGGGTTGGCGCACCATTCCCACACGCGTCCCTTCGCCCTGATCAAGCCCCGGCGTGCGGCGACTTCCCACGGATACTCGTGCTGGAGAATCGCACCGCTGTGCGCGCCGCCGAGACTCGCAACCCAAGTCGTATAGGCAGGCGCCCCATGGCGGTTGATTCCTGCCACCGGCTCATCCGGGGGGAGTGCGCAGGGCCCATTCAGTCCGAGCTGATACCAAGAGCCGCCTGGGTCAAGGCGCCAGCCGAGAGGTGATCTCGGCGGCCTTTCCTGCTGCCGTTGCCATGCGAGACCGGCTGGGTTCCAGAATGCCGGCTCCCGGTAGCCTCGACCGGCAGGTCCCCGGGGTGGGCGCGCGCGGTGGCATCGGCAAGCGGGCCCTCTGCGTCGGGATTATGGGAGCTCGCGGCGGCGCTGTCCCACTTGGTGCTCGAGGATACGGAGCCGTTCCCGCAGGGATTCCAGCTCGTCGAGGAGGTCAAGGGCCAAGGCGGTCCCCGCCAGGTTCAGCTCGAGGTCGCGCTGCAAGCGGACGGCGCGCCGCGCGCGGCGCACTTGGAAGCCGTCGAACCGCCAATCCTCCGGCCGTTCGCCCTTCGGTCTCAACAAGCCCTCGGTGACCATCAGCCTCACCGCGCGCCCGCTGGAGCCGCACAGCTGGGTGAGCTCGGAGAGGGTCACCGTGAGTCCCTCGTCGAGCACGATCCCTTCAATGCGTGTCTCGGTCCGCGTCATCGGTCAGACTCCCAGTTGGGCTCTAGGGTTGAAGTGTAGACGCTCGGCCATGTCGAGGTAGACCGCTTTTGCGGCATCCGTCTTGGCCGGGGGGGTGACGATCTCGAGGATCACCAGCTCATCCCCGGGAGGATTACCCGGGAGGCCTCTGCCCTTTAAGCGCAGGCGCTGTCCCGACTGAGATCCCGCCGGAACCTTCAGCTTCACTGTTCCGCCCAGCGTTGGTGCCGAGACAGTGGCGCCCAGGGCAGCCTCCCATGGGGCGATCGGCAGTCGCAGCAGGACGTCCTTGCCTTCGTGTGTGAAGATGCAATGGGGGCTGATCTCGACCTCGAGATAGAGGTCGCCGGGATGGCCGCCGTTGAGGCCCGGGGCGCCCTGGCCGGCCAGCCGGATCTGGCGGCCTTGCGTCACGCCGGCGGGGATCCGGACGTTCAGCGTCCGAGCCCTTGATGTGACCAGTCCGTCGGCTCCGATTTCCGGCACATCCAGACGTAATTGGCGGGTCCCGCCGTGATAGGCCTCCTCCAGGTCAATGCTGATCCGGACGGTCTGGTCATGGCCGCGCCGGCGCCGATGATCGTCGGCACCGGTGTGGAGCTCGCGGCCGAAGATGCTGGCGAAGAAATCGCTGAACTCGGCTGCCTCATCGGGGCCGAAGTGGAACTCGCGATGGAACCCGCCGGATCCGGGCGGTGGTCGAAAATCCTGCCCGGCACGCCAGTTGCCGCCGAGCGCGTCGTAGGCGGCGCGCTTCTCCGGATCGCGAAGGACCTCATTGGCCTCGTTGATCTCCTTGAACCTGGCCTCGGCGTTCGGCTCCGTGCTGACATCGGGGTGGAACTTGCGCGCCAGCCGCCGATAGGCCCGCTTGATCTCGTCCTGGGTGGCATCCCGCGCCACACCAAGGGTCTTATAGTAATCCTTGTATTCCATCGCAGCGCCTCAGCGGAGTTTCAGACGATGATCCCCCTTCCTGGCGCGATCTATGGGCTTTCAGGTGCCATTGCACCGTACCGTCCAGCGGCGGGCTGTCGAGCCCTGTTACGCGGGGCGCTGGGCGCTCTGCGCTCGGGTTTGCGGCGCGGCCCGGTTGGAGTCGTTTGCACCTGGCCGCGGCACCTGACTCTCCCCCTTTCGCCCTGACCTGCGCGGCCTGGTCTGATCCGCGTCTTCGGACCCGTGTGCCTGCAACTCGCGTCCGACGGCCCAGGCCCGCAGCGCATTCAGCTGCTCATGCATGATCACCGAAAGGGGTTGCGTGCTCTCGATCCGATCGCTCCAGAGGACGCAGGGTGACAGGACATCCGCCGTGGCGAGTGCCTCGCGGAGGTTTTTTTCGCTCTCACCGATATACTCGTCGTAGAGCCTACCGAAGGCGAGCCGCAGCAGCGGCACCCCGAAACGGCCTCCATGCGCGAATCGCCTACAATGCCCTGCAGGAGAGCAGGCACGATCGTCCCGGCATCCTCGTCAATCCAGAGGGCATCCATGAGCGCAACAGACCACCTGATCATTTTCGACACCACCCTCCGGGACGGCGAGCAGAGCCCAGGGGCATCGATGACCCGTGATGAGAAGGTGCGGATCGCCAAGGCCCTGGAGCGCCTGCGTGTGGACGTCATTGAGGCGGGCTTTCCCATCGCGAGTCCGGGTGACTTCGACGCGGTCAAGGCGGTGGCCGAGACGGTCAAGGAGAGCCGTGTCTGCGGGCTGGCACGTGCGCTGGACAAGGACATCGACCGGGCCGGCGAGGCGATTGCGGGGGCTGCAGCCGGACGCATCCACACCTTCATCGCCACCTCGCCGATCCACATGGAGAAGAAGCTGCGGATGACGCCCGATCAAGTGCTCGCGCAGGCCGTGCATGCGGTCCAGCGGGCGCGCCGCTATACCGACGACGTCGAGTTTTCGCCCGAGGACGCGGGTCGCTCTGAGATCGATTTTCTCTGCCGTGTCTTGGAGGCGGTCATCGCCGCGGGTGCGGGAACCGTCAACATCCCAGACACCGTCGGCTACAGTATCCCTGATCAATTCGGCAGTCTGATCGCAGCCTTGCGCGAACGCGTCCCAAACGCCGATCACGCCGTGTTCTCGGTCCATTGTCACAACGACCTTGGCCTTGCGGTGGCGAACTCACTGGCGGCGGTCCGGAACGGCGCACGTCAGGTCGAATGCACGATCAATGGCCTGGGCGAGCGGGCCGGCAATGCCGCGCTCGAAGAGATCGTCATGGCGGTGCGCACGCGTCAGGATCTATTCGACTGCAAGACCCGACTCGACACCACGCAAATCATGAGCTGCTCTCGTCTGGTGGCGGGGATCACCGGTTTCGCGGTGCAGCCGAACAAGGCCGTTGTCGGCGCCAATGCATTTGCTCATGAGTCCGGGATTCACCAGGACGGCGTTCTCAAGAGCCGTGAAACCTACGAGATCATGCGTGCGGAGGACGTGGGCTGGAATGCGAGCCGCATGGTGCTCGGCAAGCATTCGGGTCGCAATGCCTTTCGCACCCGTCTCCAGGAACTGGGGGTTGTGATGGGTTCGGAGGAAGAGCTCAACGCCGCCTTCTCGCGGTTCAAGGAGCTCGCGGACAAGAAGCACGACATCTTCGACGAAGACCTTCAGGCGTTGGTGACGGATGCAACCCTGGATGCGTCCAATGAGCGGGTGAAGCTGGTCTCTCTGCGGGTCTGCTCGGAGACCGGCGAGACACCGCTCGCCGATCTGGTCCTCGCCTTCGATGGCGAGGAACGGAGTGCGACCGCGATCGGTGGCGGGCCGGTGGATGCGACCTTCAAGGCGATCGAGTCGATCGTGGAGAGCGAGACGGCGCTGAAGCTTTATTCGGTCAATGCGATCACCAGCGGCACGGATGCACAGGGCGAGGTCACGGTCAGGTTGGAGCGCGGGGGACGGATCGTCAACGGTCAAGGTGCCGATACCGATATCGTGATCGCTTCCGCCAAGGCCTACATCAACGCCTGCAACAAGATTCTTCAGCCCGTTGCGCGGGCGCATCCTCAGACCGGCGACGTCTGAGCGGTTGGCGATGGACGAGCGGCGACGTCTGGGATACCTCGATGCGATAGGCATCGATGTCTGGGTCCGGCGCTGCCCAGAGGAGAGGTTGGTCGTTGCGCGCCGCGCATCGTCGGTGGCCGAGCCGGCTTCGAGCGTCGCGCGGCTCGGAGAGCCTCGGCGACCCGTGTCGGTCCCGGCGACCGATTGGCCGATCGCGCGCGGCGGACCGGATGCGCAGCCGCTGGAGGGTTGGACGTCCGGCGACATCGCAGCGATGGATTGGCGGGCACTCGAGATGGCGGTGGCCGGCTGTCGTGGCTGCCCACTCTGCGAGACTCGCACGCAGACTGTCTTCGGGGTTGGCAATCGCGCTGCCGATCTCATGATCGTCGGAGAGGCACCCGGCGCCGAGGAGGATCGCGCGGGGGAACCCTTCGTCGGTCGCGCCGGCCAGTTGCTGAATCGAATGCTCTCTGCCATCGGCCTCGCGCGCGAGCAGGCCTATATCGCCAATGTGCTCAAGTGTCGCCCACCAGGGAATCGCGACCCGCGCCGAGAAGAGGCCGAACGGTGCGAGGCGTATCTGATGCGACAGATCAGCTTGACTGGTCCGCGTCTCATTCTCTGCGTTGGGCGCGTTGCGGCTCAACATCTCCTGGAGACGGATGCGCCTGTGGGTACCCTCAGGGGGCGGTGGTTCGAGCTCGGCGGCGAGAAGGTGCCGCTGCGTGTGACCTATCACCCCGCCTATCTGCTCCGTTCGCCCGAGCAGAAGGCGAAGGTCTGGGCGGATCTGGTCGCGGTCGCGCATCGCCTGAACGAGGCGGGGCGGGTTTCACGATAGATATTGAAAATGGAACATCGCTTGGCGATCGCGATTAATTATTTCCTATTTCATTAAGTGCTAATATAATGTCCCACGTGGTTGTTGATAAGGCATCCACGCTTGCTGCCCAACACATAAATCGACCGGAGAAATCAAAATGAAAAAGCTTGCTACCGCTGCTGCCATCGCCGCCCTTCTGGGCGCTTCCGCTTCCGCTTCCGCTTGGTGGGGGCCCGGCTACGGCGGCTACGGCCCCGGCTACGGCTCGGGACTCGGCGATGTCTTCAGCGACATGTTCGGTGACGGCTACGGCGACTTCAACTTCGGCATGAGCGGCGGTGGCACTGGCCGCGGCTACGGCCGTGGATACGGTCGCGGTTATGGATACGGCTACGACTATCCCTACTATGGCGGTTGGGGTGGTCCTTACGGGTACGGTGCCCCTTACTACGGGGGCGGCTATCCCTACGCCTTCCCGTATGCGGCTCCGGTCGCTCCGGTCGCGCCGGCCGCGCCGGCTCAACCTGAAGCCAAGTAGGACCCCAAAAAGAACAGGGTGCACATGGGAAGTGCCGCGGCTGCAAAGGCCAGGCGTCTGCCTGGTCTTTTTTCGTTGTCGGATCTCGCTTGCCGGTCGCGGTGCGGACGTTACAGGGTCCCGGCCGATGCCTCGCGATCCTTGTCCCGCGTTTCCTGCTCAGGGCGTCCGATCAGTGGCTCTAGTTTGGATTCAGGCGACCATCACGATGCTGGTGAAGGCGAGGCCGAGTCCGATGAGTGTGGCGACAAGCACGTCGCTAGGGTAATGCAGGCCGAGGACGATTCGGGAGCTTGCGACCAGCATCGTAAACGGAACCAGCATCCAGGCCAGCCCCGGAAAGTGGTAGATGGCAACGGTCGAGAAGCTCACTGCGTGGAGTGTGTGGCCAGAGGGGAAACTGTAGCGGTCGAGAGGGGGGACCAGGGCGATGATCTCGTTCGCGTAATGGCAAGGACGCTCGCGCCGGGTAATCCCTTTGAGTGATTTGTACAAGGCTAGCGCGACACCGGCCGTCGCGAGCATATGCAGGCTGGCCTTGAGTCCCGCCAAGCCCTGCACCAGCGGAAGGATGGCGATCAAGCTGTACCAGAAAACGCCGTCGCCGAGGCGACTGATGGCGGCGAACGGCCGCTGTACCCAACGGCGCTGACCACCGCGGCTCCAGGCTCGGCAGACAGAAACCTCGATGTCATTCAGATGTTGTAGCCATAGTCGCACGGCAAGCCTCCGTTCCACCCGACCGGTGGATCACCTGATAGAGACGCTCCTCGACCCCTCGGATCACACGATCCCAACTGATTCCCTCAGCCGTCTGTCTAGCCCGCTCTCCGAGATTCCGGAGACGTTCGAGATCTCGGGCCAGCTCGCACCCGGCAGCGACAAAGGCATCGCGATCCGCACCCTTTAATGTAACCCCGTTACTCCAGGGATCAATAAGCGATCCGGCTGCCGCGTAGCCGAAGGCGACGACCGGCAAACCGCTTGCCATGGCCTCGGGTACGACGTTCCCGTAGGTCTCTGTCAAGCTTGGGAAAAGGAACAGGTCGCCGGATGCGTAATACCTGGAGAGCTCTTCTCCAACTCTAGCCCCCGGGCAGATGTATTCCGGATTGTCACGCCGAATCTGTTCCAAGAGGGGCCCGTCGCCGACCAGGACGAACCGGGCGGTCCGCCGAACGGCCCGAATCGCTCGATAGGTCTGGCGTGCGAGCGCTAGGTTCTTCTCCGGTGCGATCCGCCCAACGTAGAGGATCGCCAAGGTGTCATCATCGCACCCCCACTCGCGACGAAGCCCCGGATCGCGCCACGCGGGGGAGAAGAGATTCACATCCACGCCGCGACCGAAGACATGAACATGTCGGAAGCCTTCGTTCGACAGCTCCTGCTGCAGCTCGGCTGTCGGCACCAGCGTCATATCCGATCGGTTGTGGAAGTGGCGAAGGGTTTCGGCGATCTGCTGCGTGAAGAAGCCGAGCCCGTAGTGCTGGCTGTACTGCTGGAACTGTGTATGAAAGCCCGTGACGGTAGGAATCCGATGGGCGCGCGCCGCGGAGAGGGCGGCATGGCCGAGTGGCCCCTGGGTCGCGATGTAAACGAGATCGGGGGTGCTGCGACTCCAGAGGCGACGCAGTCGCCAATACACGGGAAGCCCGAATCGAAGACCCTGGTAGCCGGGAATAGGAAGCCCGGGAACCAGATGCACGGCGATCCGATCGGAATCGAGTGGACGTTGCTCTGCCTGTTGTCGCGGGCGGATGAGTTGAAGGCGATGGCCACGCCGAGCCAGACCCTCCACCAAGTGTCGCATCGTATTCGCGACACCATTGATCTCGGGTGGGTAGGTCTCGGTGACGATCGCCAGATGGAGTCCGCCGACCCGCTTGGGGCGCGCTGCATGCGCAGTGTCAGGCAGCATGGGGGGCTTCGACCAGCGCCGACTCTGGCTCGCTCCGGTCGGCGTCAGAATGGCCGTCGGCGCCGCGCCACCCCTCCGCCGGATCCATGCCGAGTGCCTGGGTGATCGCCAGGCGTGTGCGCTCGGCGAGGACCCGCCGCTGGACACCTTGATCGACTGGCAGCGGCGGCAGGAAATGGACCGTGACCACGAGGTCCGAGTGTCGGATGATCCGCAGGAGACTCTCGAGCAAGGTGTCATCCCCGATGAAGGCGGCGATCGGGTCCGGTGCCTTGTCCTCGCCGCGATGGTAGGCAATCGCGACCGGCTGAATGCGGAGTCCGGTATCTTGCACGAGTCCGA
>Ga0316577_10001458_pt1 | contig 11192 bp, 11 predicted proteins | sample S5NA_FD_203073 | JGI IMG/M metagenome (GOLD analysis project Ga0316577, IMG submission 203073) | Rhizosphere microbial communities from salt marsh grasses in Alabama, United States - S5-7_050615r2r1 | ecosystem: Host-associated > Plants > Roots > Rhizosphere | place: USA: Alabama | collected... | reverse complement strand
TGCAGGAGCTCTTAGGCCACAAGGATGTCAAGACCACCCAGATCTACACCCATGTGCTCAACAGGGGGCCCAAGGCGGTTCGCAGTCCGCTGGATAGGAAATCACGTCGAACAGTTGGATTTGGATATATGGATGCGTAGCAAGTTTTGGAAGACACCTTTTCGAATTCTCGCTAAGATGAGCCCGTCCGATTTATATGCTACTTCATGAAGTCTTTTACAAATTCGCATTAAAGCCATGCTCTTAATATTGCTGCGATAAAAAAGGCTCTCAGCATGTGGCTGCTACCCTTGCTTATGATTGGCGCGCCCGGCAGGATTCGAACCTGCGGCCTACGGATTCGAAGTCCGGCGCTCTATCCAGCTGAGCTACGGGCGCATGGGGGTTGGATTTTATTAGAGACATGAGCAGACTTGGCGTTTCGGCGAAGGCCTCTTTTCCAAAGTCTGCCGGATTGGAGACATACATCGTTTGCCGGTTGCATTCAAGCAATTTAAATGGCTGGGCTTGAAAACAATCGCCCATGGCGCCAATGCAAACGGTGCCATTTGTTTTATGGTCCCACCATGATCCCATGATCGCCTTTACAGCAGCGTTGCCGCTGCAAACCGGTCGCCCGGCTATTTCATCATCTCCAGAATCTTGCTTTGTTGGCCTTTTTCGATGTCGTCCAGGGCGAACGTCAGGGCAAGCTCCACGAGGGCGGACTTGTTTACGACGGCCACGCCAGCCAGCTTCAATTGGTAAAACTGGCGGTTGAATCGATCCAGGAGGGCCTCGGAAAGATAGAAGCCGGCCTTCTTTTTGGGGACGGGGGCCTCCTCCTCTGGGCCGCCGCCGGTGGCCACACGCACCGGATCCAGGCTGTGGTTTTCAAAAAAATCTGGGGACTTGTTTCGATCGGATGGCGTCATCGATCAATCTCCTGGAGAGTTTGAGGTAATCCTCGGCGCCCGAGGCGTGGTTGTCGAACTCAAAGATGGTCTGACCGCTGGATGGGGCTTCTGAGAGGCGCACGTTGTGGCGGATGGGATGGCAGATCTGTTTGGTGAAGAGGCGCTTCAGCTTCCGGTAGATCTGAAAACTCTGGCGCGTGCGGCGGTCGAACATGGTGGGCAGGATGTACTTCAGTTCAAGCCATTTATTGATATTCTGGGCCGAGATGAGGTAGCCGAAGAAAGTCTTCAAACCCTCCAGGGCCGGACCCTGGAGGGCCACGGGGCAGAGCACTTCCTGGACGGCCATGAGGATGTTGACGCTGAGGATATCCCAGCCCGGTGCACAGTCAAAGATCAGGTAGTCGAGGCTGTTGCTCTTGGGCACCAGCGCTTTTCTAAGACAGGTGGAGCGCAATTCCCGGGGTTGCTCTCCCAGCCAGCTCTTTAGCTCCACCAGCTTGATGCCGCCGTCGAGGATCCAGAGGTTTTTGCGGGCGGCAAAGACCGTTTCCTGTTTGGTCACCGGCTCGCCCCGCTCGTTGCGCCCGGTGATAAATTCATACATGCCATAGGTGGGCTTGACACCCAAAAATTTGGAGACCTGGGCCTGGGTGTCGCAGTCCACCAGCAACACCCGCTGCCCCTGGTTGGCCAGTGCATGGGCCAGGTTCACCGCCGTGGTGGTTTTGCCCACCCCGCCTTTGGCCATGGCAATGGCGATTTTACGCATCTTACAGCCTCTCCGGCTGCTGCCGCTGCATGGGCGCATGGATCTCGTGTCCTTTTCCAAAACCCCCATGCGCAAGACAATGAATATATTCGTGGCAGCATTCTGAATTGCCGTTTTTTATTAAGTTTATGCAGCGGCAGAGTATACTATTCTACTACGGAATACAAAGGCTAATTTACGGGTACCTGTCATGTACCCGGCGGGATGGCACCTTTAACCAACAAGTAAACAACAAGACCGCTGGCGGCACCCACGCCGGCAGCGGTCTTCTGTCTGGAGGGATGGGGTGAGTGATGGGACTTGAACCCACGACCACTTGGGCCACAACCAAGCGCTCTACCAACTGAGCTACACCCACCATGTAAGAAATTCTTATTAACAAAGCGGTCCTGTCATTTCAAGCGCAAAATCGCGTGGGGCAGGGCAATCGCATGAAAAGCGATCCAAATGCGATTGCCCTGCGATTAAGACCATAGGGAGCCCGGGCCGCCCCTGCCCTTCCTCGTCGGCCCAGGCACCGTCGGGCGGCCGCGCCTCCGAAAGCGGCGCGAAGGTGTTGACCCGTTCAGCGAGACTGCTATATAACTCCAAGATCATGATTTGGGGCTGTGCTATGGGCGACCGCGGTATTGGACAGTCCGGCTTCCTTCCGCCAGCTGGGCCGGTGCATGATTTTGAAGTTTCTGACAGCGGGAAAACGCCGCGTCTGCAGATGGAACCCTGAACCTGCCGACTCCCACCAAGGGCTGAGTCCGGCGGGGCCCAGGGGAAAGGTGTCAAATTCGGTGCGAAATTTCCAGATTTTTGTGATCAGAGCGATTCTCGGTGCATTTTTCGCGGTGATATTGTCGCGTTTTTTTTACCCGGATGCCAACCTGGTATATGTCATCGGGTTGGGCATCATTCTCGTGGGCCTAGCCTACTTTTCGGAATACCTGCGCCAACGCAAGAAGCACAACTGACCCCCTTCCGGGTTTGCGGAAAAAGTGCCGCCACCTGCATGCCGTGGTCCGGCCGCCTCCTCTCGGCCGGCCCGGGCCGCTGGTGATGATGGCCTCACAAAGGAACGGATAGGTTGACCATGAAACAGATGATCCTCGGAACGGCCGGACACATCGACCATGGCAAGACCAGCCTGGTCAAGGCCTTGACCGGAACCGACACCGACCGGCTCAAGGAGGAGAAGCTCCGGGGGATCACCATCGAACTGGGATTTGCATCCATCGATCTTCCCAGCGGTCAGCACCTGGGCATCGTGGATGTCCCGGGCCATGAAAAATTCGTCAAGAATATGGTGGCCGGGGCCAGCGGCATCGACCTGGTGGCCATGGTGATTGCCGCCGATGAAGGGGTTATGCCGCAGACCCGCGAGCACATGGAGATCTGCACCTTGCTGGGCGTCCAGCATGGCATGGTGGTGCTCACCAAGATCGACATGGTGGAGGAGGAGTGGCTGGAACTGGTCAAAGACGACATCGCGCAGTTCACCCGGGACTCGTTTCTCCAGGGCGCACCTATCATGGCCGTGTCATCGGTCACCGGCGAAGGCATTCCCCAATTGATCGAAGCCCTGGACAACCTCTGCCGCGAAATCCCGGCCCGTGAGTCCACAGGGCTCTTCCGGCTGCCCGTGGACCGGGTCTTCACCATGAGGGGCTTTGGCACCGTAATCACCGGCACCCTGGTGTCGGGCAAGATATCGGTGGGCGAGGCCGTCCAGATCTATCCCGCCGACATCACCTCCAAGGTCCGCGGCCTGCAGGTCCACGGCCAGAGCGTGGAGACGGCCAGCGCCGGCCTGCGCACGGCCATCAACTTCCAGGGGCTGGACCGCGAGATGGTCAGCCGCGGCGACGTGCTGGCCCGCCCCAAGAGCCTGACCAATACCTACATGGTGGATCTTGAGACCCACTTTCTCAACAGCAACAAGAAGCCCATCAAGAACCGCACCCGGGTGCGTTTTCACACCGGCACCAGCGAGATCCTGGGGGTGCTGGTGCTGCTGGACCGCGAAGAGCTCAAACCCGGCGAATCGGCCGTAACCCAGGTCCGCCTGGACCAGCCGGTGGCGCTGGTGCGCGACGACCGCTACGTGCTGCGCAGCTATTCCCCCATCCGCACCATCGGCGGCGGGGCGGTCCTGAACCCCGTGCCTTCAAAACACAAGCGTCTCAAACGCACTGTGGTGGAGGGACTCGGCGCCATCATCCAGGCAGCGCCGGCGGATCTGATCCTCCACCACCTCAGGGAGGCCGGCTACGGCGGAGTATCGCACAATCACCTGCTGTTGATGACCAATTTACCCGAGAAGCGGCTGGAGCAGTTCATGCAGGAGTATCTCTCCAAGCGCCTGGCGGTTCTGGCCGACCGTGATCAGCGCATCTATCTACACGGCGACAATTTCGAACGCTTTAAAGAGGCGTTCACGGCCGCCCTGCAAGCCTACCATGGGCGTCATCCGCTAAAACCGGGCATGCCCAAGGAAGAGCTGAAAAGCAAATACCGCACCGAGATGGAGAACAAGCTCTTCACCCTAGCCCTGGCCCAGCTGGTCAAGGAGGGGCGTATCGTCCAACAGGGCGATATCATCCATCTGGCCAACCACAAGGTCTCCCTGGCCGTGGACCAGCAGGACCTGCGCAAGAAGATCCTTTCGGCCTACCGCCAAAGTGCCCTGATGCCGCCCTATTTCCGGGAGCTGGCCAAGACGCTGAAGGTCACCCCGGACCAGGTCCAGGGGGTGCTGCAGCTCCTGCTCAGGGAGGGCCACCTGATCAAGGTCAAGGAAGATCTTTACTACCACCACCAGGTCTTGGAAAAGCTGAAAACACAGCTGGTGGCACACATTCAGGAAAAGGGCGAGATCTCAACACCCGAGTTCAAGGATATGACTGGAGCTTCGCGGAAATTTGTGATACCGTTGCTGGAATACTTCGATCACACCAATCTCACCATTCGCGTGGGAGACATCCGCAAATTGAGAAAACGACTGTAAGCGCGGTGCCTGTTCGCCAAGGGAGTTGTCATGGCCGAGTCGCAAGACAATGAAAACAAGCGTGGTTTTAAAATTTTTGCCACCAAGCGCCTGATCATCGGTGTGATCCTGGCCGCGGCCGCCCTGTGGCTGCTGGGCAGCCTAATGGGCATGTTCGAAAAAACGGAATCCAAGCCCCCCACGGCTGCTTCCCTGACTCAGCCGGAGCGAGGGCATGGCACGGCCGTTGGCGAAGCCGAAAAAACGCCCCCCACACCCGCAGGCAGTGAAGGCACCCATGCAGAAAGTGCCGCCCCGAGCGAGTCCCATTCAACGCAGCCGGCCACTGGTGCGCATCCGGCCCCGGCCACGGAACATCCCCAGGCCCAGCCGGAAACCATCTCGGAACAGAAACCCGCGGCCCACACCACGCCTCAAAAGCCTGCCGAAGAGACCGGCCACGCCAAGCCCGCTACCGCTGCCCCCAGTGCCGAAGCGGTGTCCCGTCCCAAAAAGGGGGTCCAGTTCGTAGATTCCGTCATCAAGCCCATGGAGTATGAACTCACCGAACGGTGGTGGGGCTGGCGTCCCAACGATCTGATCGAGTTCACCGACAACGTCAACAATTTCCAGCGCGGCGTGTTGGAGGTCACCCGCCGGGCCGTCGTCGTCCTGATGGAACGTCTCTCGCGCACCGGTAGCACCGATGCCCTTAACGACCACCTGAACAACGCCGTAAACTGGTTCATGATCGAGGAGACCCGCTACTGGTTTCCCAGCGCCGAAACCAAATACAAAGAGTGTCTCGAGGAGCTCCGCGTTTACGAGAAACAACTGGCCCGGGGCCAGGCCACCTTCTTCACCCGGGCCGACAACCTGATCCCCCTGCTCGCCTCTTTTGCCGATCTGCTCGGAAGCTGTGAAGAGAATCTGGTCAAGCATACCGAGAAGGACGGCAGCGAAGTCAGCTTCTTCAAGGCCGACGACTACTTTTACTATGCCCAGGGGGTGGCCAGCTCCATGGCCACGGTGCTGGAGGCGATCCACGAAGACTTCCTCATCACCCTGGAGACGCGCCACGGCACCGAATCGCTGCATCATGCCATCGTGTCGTGCCAGCTGGCGGCCGGTCTCTCGCCCCTGATCGTCACCGACAGCAAGCTGGACGGCATTCTGGCCAACCACCGCGCCAACATGGCCGCCCCCATCAGTCATGCCCGCTTTTTCTTGGAGGTGTTGGTCAAGACCCTCTCTACCTAGCCCTATTGACGGACCATGGCTACAGGAACATCCCGATGACACTGTCCATGACCAGCATGCCGTCGAGGGTCAGGCGGCAGCGATCGGCTTCAAGGACGATCAGCCCTTCCTCAGTCAGAATCTTCAGCGGGTGCGCGAAGCGGGTCTGAAATTCGAACCCGAAGCGTTCTTTCAAGGCCTGCAGGTGGATCCCTTCGCGGGTGCGCAGGCCCAGGAAAAGCGCCTCGACAAACTCCTGTCGGGCGCTCAGGGTTTCAACACCGGCCACGGGAAGTTTGCCGCCAGCAATGGCATTGAGGTAATCCGCTAAGGAGCGCTGATTCCAGAGCCGGCAAGGCGGCCGAAAACCATGCGCCGAGGGCCCCAACCCCGTGTAGGCGACCTGAGACCAGTACTTGCGGTTGTGCCGGGAGCGAAAATCGCCTGCGCTGTCGCTGTCCAGACGGGCAAAGTTGGAAACCTCGTAAAGACGATAGCCGTGATCGGCCAGATATCCCACCGTTACCTTAAAAAGCCGTGCCGTCTGCCCGTCGGAAAGGGGGCGCCATTTTCCCCGGCGGGCTGCTTCGGCCAGGGGCGTGCCGGCCTCCAGGGTGAGCATGTAACAGGATAGGTGCTCGGGCTTCCAGGCCAAGGCGCCGGCCAGATCACGCCGCCAGGTGGCCGCGGTTTGGTTGGGCAGCCCGTAAATCAGGTCCAGACCGAGGTTTTCAAAGCCCGCTTGACGGGCCTGATCCAGGACCTGCCGGGACTGGTGGGCGTCGTGAACGCGCCCCAGAAAGCGCAGGTTGCCATTGTCAAAGGATTGCACCCCGATGTTGAGGCGGTTGATCCCCATGCGGCGGTAGGCCATGAGCTTGCCTCGCGAGACCGTGCCCGGATTGACCTCCAAGGTGATTTCCGCATGGGCCTGAAGGTTGAAATGCTTTCCGATGGATTGGATGATGCGATCCAATGGGTCTGCTTCCAGCAGGGAGGGCGTGCCGCCGCCAAAGTAGAGCGTATCGTAAGCCGGCGCCCGCAAGTTCTGCCATTGAATCTCCTTTTCAAGGGCCTCGAGGAAATCCGGCAGGCGGGAACGTTCAGTCACGGAATAGAAGTCGCAGTAGACACATTTGCGCAGGCAGAAGGGAATGTGAATGTAAAGCCCGGCCGCATGCGGCTGGGTGGATCCACCACCACCGGGGCGATCCTCGCTTCGCACCGCCGTTGCAGCGATGTCTTGGGGAGCAATATTTTGCAAGGTTTCTGCTGAGGCTTATTTGCCCTCGTCCTCGTCGGTAATGATTTCAATGGCCAGATCGGGACAGCGCAGCTCGCACAGCTTACAGGCGATACACTCCTCAGGGCGGGCAGCAACTGCCTTGTCCTTCTCATCGAGTTCGAGAACGTTTTTAGGACAAAACGCAACGCAAATGCCGCAACCCTTACACCATTCGCGATTGATGAGGTGCTCTTTCAACTTGGGTTTACCCATGCTGCGCTCCTCGAAGGGGTCGTGAAGAGATCGTTCGCTAAACCTCTAATGGTCTAACCATTTAAAATTTCTCGGCGACCGTTTAGAGGGATTTCCATTCCATGTCAAGCAAAATGGTGCCCTGCCAGCAGCCCTTAAATAAAGCGGGTCATCAGCTCATCGACAACCTGGTCCACATTCTGGGGGGTGATCTCGTGTTGACGGCAGAAGTCGCTCACCCGCTGCGTTCGGCGGGGCTGCTGTATATCCGCCAGCCGCCGGAAGATGCCCAACCGCCGGCCCACCTGGTAGAGGCACTGGGACTGGGGATCGAGGGCCAGAAAGTGGTCCAAAACCTGCAGCATACGCGGTTTGTCATCGGGCAGCTGTCCTTTTACCTCCTCAAACAGGTTGAGAATGTGGTCACTGACCAGGGTGCTCTGAATGCCGTCCAGGTTGGCGATAAAGGTCCGTACCTCTCCGGCCATTTCCACATCGCCGCATTTTTCAAAACGTTGCGCCACCCACGCTTTATAAAGCGGTACATTGGCGGGAATGGCCAGGGTGCGCAGGCGGATGAAATCAGGGTCGATGCGGTTGAGAGCCTCGGCGGTCTGCTGGGCATGGATCCGGGAGAGCACCCGCCCCCCCAATCCGGGCATGACATATTCCGAGAGCTGCATTCCGGCCCCCTTGACCTTTAGCCCGGCTTTGATATGGATCGCCTGGGTGGCGCCCTTTTTCACGGCGGCGAGCACCGCATCGGCCCCGGATTCCATGCCGATGTGGATGCGATTCAAACCCGCCCGCTGCATGGCTGCCAGATGCGCGTCGCTGATACGCGCCACCGTATGGGAGCGCGCATAGGAGGTAATCCGCGCCACCCAGGGAAATCGCCGGGTCAGGTGTTCCAAGATCCGAATCAGATCCTGGGGTTTGATGATCAGACTGTTGGCATCCTGAAGAAAAATCGAATGCATTCCAGCCGCAAACCAGTTGACGGCGGCATAGAAGGCATCGCTGTCATGGGCTTGGACCTGCCCTGCCAAATCGTTCAGATCCATCTGGGAGATACGACCGTCGGCGTCCACCCGCTCGCGCAGCCGGTTCACATGACGGTAAACCGCTTCGATGTCTTCGATAACATGCGCCACGGGGCGCAGGGAGAATCGCTGGGATTTGTAAACCGGGCAGAAGGTACAGTGATTCCAGGGACAATTGCGAGTCACCCGAATCAGCAAACTCTCGGCTTCGCTGGGCGGTCGGATGGGACCCTGTTCGAATCCATCGTAGGCGGGTGGGGCTTCTTTTTTTAACGGCATGTTATTTTTCCCGGGTTATCGGGAGCCACAAAAGACGGGGCTCCTTGGTTCCTTTATTGCAGCATATTGATTTTTTAAGCGAGTTTCAAGCCGTTGATGGCGATTGGATTGGATCTGGGGGCTTGGAAACAACTTGGCAAATGGTTATCATCTATGGCATGAAAGCGTTCGAGAACCTGCCGGATCGGCTGCGTTGCAAGGGGTAACAAGGGCTCATGTTTAGGCGCATACAGCCGATGTTCAACCTGACATTTGGATCAAGCAATTAGCGCCCTGCGCTGGCGCGTCCCATGGGAAGCCGGCGCCAAACCTCCCACGATCCACAGAAACGACAGCACAAGGGTCACTGAATTGAACGATCAAAAGGATACCCCATCTCCAAAGCGGAGGGTTTTCCTCCTGTTGCTGATTCCGTTGCTGACAGCCCTGGCTGCCGCATGGGGGTACTTGGACCTGCGCGCCTATAGCCGCACGGCCTCCGACCTTCACGGCAGTGATCAAACGGTCCTGATTCTGCCCGGGGAAGAGTTCGCGGGTGTGCTTCAAAAACTGAACCAGTCCCAGGTGATCCGGAGCCCGTTGCGCTTTGAACTGCTGGCCCGCATCAAGGGCCTGGACAAGCAGCTCAAGGCCGGCGAGTACCATCTCTCCTCGGCGATGACACCCCGGCAAGTGCTGGACACCCTGGTCAGCGGCCGCGTAACCTTGCACCGGCTGACCATCCCGGAGGGCTACCAACTGAAGCAAATCGCCCAGGCTGTCGAAACCGCCGGGTTCTGCGACGCTGAAACCTTTCTGCAGACGGCATCCGATGCGACGCTGATCGCCCAGTGGGGAATCGAGGCCGACAGCCTGGAGGGCTACCTCTTCCCCGACACCTATCTACTGCCCGCCACGGTATCCCCCCAGGATATCATATCCGTAATGGTGGAACGCTTCCACCAGGTATACTGCCCCCAATGGCAGCAGCGAGCCGCCCAGTTGGGCTACACCACACACCAGATTATCACCCTGGCCTCGATTATCGAAAAGGAAACCGGCGATCCTGCCGAACGGCCCCTGATCGCCTCGGTCTTCCACAACCGTTTAAAACGCGGAATGCGGCTGGATAGCGACCCCACCGTGATCTACGGCATTAAAGACTTTGACGGCAATCTCAAGCGCATCCATCTTCGCACACCAACGGCCTATAACACATACATTATCAGTGGGTTGCCACCGGGGCCAATCGCCAGCCCAGGCAAGTCCGCCATCAAGGCGGCCCTCTATCCGGCCGATACCAAGTACCTCTATTTTGTCTCCAAAAAGGACAAGACCCATTACTTTTCTGCCACCATCGCCGAACACAACCGGGCGGTCAGAAAGTACCAGCTCCGCAGGAGGCGGCAATAGCACATGAAGCGTCGGCATCGGTCTGAGCCGGACCAGGCTTGGCTCTCGAGCACCATCTCCGGCATGTCTCCGGCCCAGCTGGCCGGGCAGCGCCTGATGATCGGCTTCGACGGCCATGCGCTCGAAACGGACCTGGAGGCGTGCATCCCACGTCTTCAGCCGGGGGGCATTATCCTCTTTGCCTGCAATCTGGAATCTCCTGAGCAGATCCGGAGGCTCTGCACCGACGCCCAGGCATGCGCGGCCCGGTGTGGCCTGCCGCCCCTGCTGATCGCCGTGGACCAGGAGGGTGGCCAGGTGGCCCGACTTAAACCGCCCTTCAGCCAGTTCGGCGGTAACCCGGCCATGCGTAGCGGGGCAGATGCGGAACGCTTCGGTCGCGTGACTGCCGCCGAATTGAACAGCGTCGGCATCAACATGGATATGGCGCCGGTAATGGATGTGGCACCGCCCGATATCGAAAGCGTAATGCGCCAGCGGGTCTTTACGGGCGATGCACACCAGGTGGCAACCATGGGCTGCCGGATCATCGAGACCCTGCAGAGCAACGGCATCATGGCCGTGGCCAAACATTTTCCCGGCATCGGCCGCACGGTGCTCGATTCGCACCTTGAACTGCCCGACCTGGAAACCCCCCGCGAAGCGTTGGCCCAGAGCGATTTCATCCCTTTTCAGGCCGCCATCCAGGCCGGTGTCGCGGCCGTCATGCTCTCCCATATCCGCTATACCCTGATGGACCCCAGATGGCCGGCAAGCCTTTCACCGGCCATCGCCGGAACCTTGCTGCGTGACGAGATGCGCTACGACGGCCTGGTGATCACCGACGATCTGGACATGGGCGCCATCCGCAACCATTACGATATGGCCGAGATCGTGCATCAGATGTTGCGCGGCCGGATCGACATGGCCCTGATTTGCCATCGGGGGCCCCACCGCGATATCGCCCACCAACTCCTGGAAGCGTCATTTCGCAGCAGCGATGGCCAACCGGCGACCTACCAGTCGGTCAGGCGTATACTTTCCCTGAAACAGCGATTTTTAGCTGTATAAATTTGGTCAAAAGTTGATGGACAAATTTAGAAGGAAGGTGTGTGTGAGATCCTCCTTGGAATGCGCCGCA
>Ga0316577_10001456_pt1 | contig 11199 bp, 11 predicted proteins | sample S5NA_FD_203073 | JGI IMG/M metagenome (GOLD analysis project Ga0316577, IMG submission 203073) | Rhizosphere microbial communities from salt marsh grasses in Alabama, United States - S5-7_050615r2r1 | ecosystem: Host-associated > Plants > Roots > Rhizosphere | place: USA: Alabama | collected... | reverse complement strand
GGTGGCCAGCCCGCAGTGCGGGTGCGGTGCGACGTCCATCCCGCCGGTGGCGGCGACGTCGTCGGGTCCGTAGTGGTCGACGAAGCACCAGGCGCCGACGAACGACCGCTCCCGCGCCGGGAGGGTACGCCGCACCGTCATCGCGCGGGGCCCCCCGAGGGGAACCTCCCGCGGCGTCAGCACCTGGACGTCGACCACGGCCCCCACGGTACGGGGCCGACCCCCACGCACCGCGTCCGGAGTGCACGCGGGTGTGGCAGATACCCTGTCGAGGACGTCCACCGCCCGGCGCCGCGGGCGGACCACGCCCGAGTCCGGATGAGGAGGAGCACCGTGGGCCTGTTCGACCGCCTCGAGGCGGGCATCGAGCGTGCCGTCCAGGGCACCTTCGCGCGGCACCTGCGCTCGTCCGTGCACCCGGTCGAGATCGCGAGCAACATCCGGCGAGCCATGGACGACCGCGCGGTCACCTCCTCCGGACGGGCCATCGTGCCGAACCAGTTCGTCATCGAGCTGTCCCCCGGCGACTACGACCGGCTCGCCCCCGACCTCCAGAACGTCGAGATGGACCTGGTCGCCGCTGCCGAGGAGCACTGCGACGGCCAGCGCTACCAGCCTGCCGGTCCGATCGACATCATCTTCGAGGAGCACGACGACCTCGAGACCGGCGTCTTCCGACTGCGGCCCTCGAAGGCCTCCCGCCCCCGGGCCACCGGGATGACCGGCCAGCACCGCGCCGTCCGCCCGAGCGACCACGGCGACAGCCCCCGCGACCTGGGCCCCTCGTCCCCGGCCGCGGGTGCCGCGGCCGGCGTTGCCGCCGGTGCTGCCGGGGCGGCCGCCGCCCGGGCTGCGGCCCCGCAGGCACCCCAGCCGGAGGACCCACCGGCCCCGCCGCCGCGCCGCCGGGTCAACCCCGCCGACCGCCCGTGGCTCGACGTCGACGGTGAGCGCTACCCCCTGATGGGCGCGATGACGATCCTCGGCCGCGACGACAGCGCCGACATCATCCTCGACGACCCGGGGATCTCGCGCCGGCACAGCGAGCTGCGGGTCACCACCGACGGACCCCGCTTCGTCACGACGATCCGCGACCTCGGCTCGACCAACGGCACGTACGTCAACGGCGAGCGGGTCACGACGACCCATCTCGAGGACGGTGACCGGATCACGGTGGGGCGCACCTCCATCACCTTCCGCTCGGGACGACGGTGAGTCCCGGATGTTGAGCGAGCTCACCCTCACCGTGCTCCGACTCGGGCTGCTCGTGCTGCTCTGGGTGTTCGTCTTCTCCGTCGTCGGCGTGCTCCGCGGCGACCTCTACGGCACCCGGGTCAGGCGCCGCCCGGCGAGCGCCGAGGAGCGCGGTGCCGCCGCCCCGGCGGGCCGACGGTCCGCCCGGGGAGCCGCTGCCGGCCGCGCATCCCGCAAGGGTCCCAGCCGCCTCGTCGTCACCGCCGGCCCGCTCGCCGGCACGACGCTGCCGCTGCGTCCCGCCGGGACCCTCATCGGCCGCAGTCCCGAGTGCGCCCTCGTCCTCGACGACGACTACGCCTCCGGACGGCACGCTCGCATCTTCCAGTCCGACAGCGGAGCGTGGATGGTCGAGGACCTTCGCTCCACGAACGGCACGTACCTCGGGGCCACCCGCCTGACCGAGCCACGGGAGGTCGCCGTCGGCAGCGTCCTACGCATCGGGCAGACGGTGCTGGAGCTGCAGAGGTAGCCGATGCCCCTCGCCTTCCACTACGCGGCCCGCTCCGACGTCGGCATGGTCCGGTCCAACAACGAGGACTCGGGCTACGCCGGCCCGCACCTGCTCGCCATGGCCGACGGCATGGGTGGTCATGCCGGGGGCGACGTCGCCAGCTCGCTCGTCATCGGCTCCCTCGTCGAGCTCGACGGCGAGGCACTGTCCACCCGGGACGCCGGCGAGGCCCTCCTCGACCACATCAAGGCGGCAAACCGCCAGATCGGCAGCCAGGTGCGGGGGAACCCCCGGCTCGAGGGGATGGGCACGACGCTGATCGCGGTGCTGCGTGCCCGCGACACCATGGTGCTCGCGCACATCGGCGACTCCCGCGCGTTCCTCCTGCGCGACGGTGAGGTCACCCAGATCACCAAGGACCACTCCTTCGTGCAGAGCCTCGTCGACGAGGGCCGGATCACCAGCGAGGAGGCCAAGACCCACCCGCAGCGCTCCCTCGTCACCCGCGTGCTCACCGGCTCCGCGGAGGACGAGCCGGACCTCGTCGTCCGCCAGGGACGTGCCGGCGACCGCTACCTCATCGCCTCCGACGGCCTCACCGACTACGTCGCCCGCGACACCGTGGACGAGGTGCTCGCCGCGACGAAGGACCCCGGCGAGTGCGCCGACACCCTCGTCTCGCTCGCCCTGAAGGCCGGCGCGCCGGACAACGTCACGGTGGTCGTGGGTGACCTCGTCGACGTCAGCCGCGGCGAGACCCCGCCCACCCAGCCGCAGGTGGTCGGTGCCGCCTCGGCCCGTCGGGGCACCCGCCCGATGCCGCTGACCCCCGCCGCCAAGGCCGCGGCCCTGACCAAGTCGGTCACCGGCGGGGACGACGGTGACGGCGACGACCTGACCCTCGCCGAGGAGGGGCCGCGCTCCAGGCGCGGCGTGCTCGCCCTGGTCGCCGCGGTGGTGCTCGTGGCGGCGGTCGTCGTCGCCGGCGGCTCGTACGCGGCGTACACGTGGACCCGTCAGCAGTACTACATCGGCGCCCTCGACGGCCAGGTGACGGTGTTCCGCGGCGTCCACCAGGACCTCGGGCCGCTGTCGCTCTCCAGCCCGGAGGAGGAGACCGCCATCCTCGTCTCGGACCTACCCGACTCCTACCAGCGCAGCATCGAGGCCGGCATCGGCGTCGCCGACCGCACCGAGGCCGAGGACCGCGTCGAGGAGCTGCGCCTCCAGGCCACCGCCTGCCGCTACGCCCGCAGCACCGGGCAGGAGTGCCAGACCGTCCCCGACACGTGGACCCCGCCGACGGCCACCCCGAGCCCCAGCCCGTCGCCGAGCGAGAGCCCCAGCACGAGCCGCACCTCGGTCCCGTCGCGCGGCCCCACGAGCAGCGGCTTCCCCTCCGCCCTGACCCCGCCCGGCGCGGTCACCGATCACCAGACGGCGTCATGAGCGTCGTCGCGTCGCTCACCCCCCGCAAGGGCCGCAACATCGAGCTCGTGCTGCTCCTCGGGGCGGTGGCGATCGTCGGGCTCGCGTACCTCAACGTCGGGCTCGCCACGACCGGCACCGTGCCGCCCGGCATCATCGCGCTCACCGGCGGCTACCTCGCCGTCGCCGTCGGCATGCACCTCGTGCTCCGCTGGCGGGCCTCGTACGCCGACCCGCTGATGCTCCCCATCGCCACCCTGCTCAACGGACTCGGGCTGGTGATGATCCACCGCATCGACGTCGCCAAGGGCAACTCGCTCACCGACGGCGTGGCCCTGCGGCAGCTGATGTGGAGCGCGCTCGCGGTCGCGATCGCCGCAGGGGTCGTCATCGTCCTGCGCGACCACCGCATCCTGCGCCGCTACACCTACCTCGCCGGCGTCCTCGGCTTCGGGATGCTGCTGCTCCCGCTCCTCCCGGTCATCGGCACCAGCGAGTTCGGCTCGCGGATCTGGATCCGCATCGGGCCGATGTCCTTCCAGCCCGGCGAGATCGCCAAGCTGCTCCTCGCGATCTTCTTCGCCGGCTACCTCGTCCAGACCCGCGACGCCCTCTCGGTGGCCGGTCGCAAGGTGCTCGGGATGACGCTGCCGCGCGCCCGGGACCTCGGCCCCATCCTCGTCGCGTGGCTCGCCAGCCTCGCCGTGCTCGTCTTCGAGCGCGACCTCGGTTCCTCGCTGCTCTTCTTCGGCCTCTTCGTCGCGATGCTCTACGTCGCCACCGAGCGGATCTCGTGGATCGCGATCGGCCTCTCGCTCTTCCTCGCCGGTGCCTATCTGGCGTACCTGGTCTTCGGCCACGTCCAGACCCGCGTGCTGCTCTGGCTGCACACCTTCAGCCCGGAGGCCCTCGCCGCGTCCGACCAGCTGGCCAAGGGGCTGATGGGCATGGCCGCCGGCGGGATGGTGGGCACGGGCCTGGGCCGCGGGCGCCCGGACCTCACGTACTTCGCCGAGTCCGACTTCATCATCCCGAGCTTCGGCGAGGAGATCGGGATGATCGGACTCTTCGCCCTCCTCGTCCTCTACGGGCTGCTCGTCGAGCGTGGCCTGCGCACCTCGCTCGGCTGCCGCGACGGCTTCGGCAAGCTCCTCGCCGCGGGCCTGGCCTTCTCGGTGGCGCTGCAGTGCTTCGTCGTCGTCGGCGGAGTCACCCGGGTCATCCCGCTCACCGGCCTGACGATGCCGTTCCTGTCCTCCGGCGGCTCCTCACTCCTCGCGAACTGGACCCTCGTCGCCATCCTCCTGCGCATCTCCGACCATGCCCGCCGCCCCCTGCCCGAGGTGGGGCCGAGCCCGGTCGCGGAGGCGCAGACGCAGGTGGTGAAGATGCCGTGAACGCCCCCGTGCGCCGCCTCTCCCTGCTCGTCGGGATCCTCTTCGCCTCGCTGCTCGTCTCGACGACGCTCATCCAGTACGTCTTCGCCGCGGACCTCAACGCGCGGCCCGACAACCGCCGCACGCTGCTCTCCACGTACGCCCGTGACCGCGGCGACATCCTCGTCGGCGAGAGGGCGATCGCCACATCCGAGGAGAGCGACGACGAGTTCAAGTACCAGCGGATCTACTCTCCCGGCGAGCGCTACGCCCACGTCACCGGCTTCTACTCCTTCTACGGCGCGAGCGGCGGCCTCGAGCAGTCGGAGAACGCGCTGCTCTCCGGCTCCAGCGACAAGCTGTTCTACCGCCGGGTCTCCGACCTGTTCACCGGGCGCCGGCCCCAGGGGGCGACCATCGAGACCACCCTCGACGCCGCCGTCCAGAAGGCCGCCGACGACGGGCTGCAGGGCGTCAAGGGCGCCGCCGTCGCGCTCGACCCGAGCACCGGCGCCGTGCTCGCGCTCGTCAGCCACCCGACCTTCGACCCGAACTCGGTCGCCGGGCACGACCTGGGCGAGGTCGAGCAGAACTACGCGGCCCTCAACGACGACCCGGACCGGCCGCTGGTCGACCGCGCCATCGCCGGCGACCTGTATCCGCCCGGCTCGACGTTCAAGGTCGTCACCGCCGCGGCGGCGCTGACGAGCGGCGAGTACACGCCCGAGTCCACGCTGTACGGCGGGGCGGTGCTCGACCTGCCGCAGACCGACGCCGGGCTCCCCAACCACGACGGGGTCGCCTGCTCGCCGACGGGCGAGATCTCCCTCACCGACGCGCTCGTCGTCTCGTGCAACCCGGCGTTCGGCGAGATCGGCCTGGACCTCGGCGGCGCCGCTCTCCAGGACCAGGCGGACCGCTTCGGCTTCGGCGACACGGTGCAGATCCCGATGCGGGTCACCCCGAGCTCGGTGCCGAGCGACATGAACCCCCCGCAAACCGCGCAGGCGGCCATCGGCCAGTACGACGTGCGGGTGACCCCCGTGCAGATGGCGATGGTCGCGGCCGGCGTCGGCAACCGGGGCAGGGTGATGCAGCCCTACCTCGTGCAGTCGGTCATCGGGTCGGACCTGTCCGTCATCGAGACGTCCAGCCCCACCGAGCTCTCCGAGGCGGTGCCGTCCGACGTCGCGGCCCAGCTGCGCGACATGATGGTGCAGGTCGTGCAGCGCGGCACCGGCGTTGCTGCCCAGATCCCCGGGGTCGACGTGGCGGGGAAGACGGGCACGGCAGAGCACGGCGACGAGGGCAAGGCGCACTCGTGGTTCATCGCGTTCGCGCCCGCCGACGACCCCGAGATCGCGGTGGCCGTCGTCGTCGAGAACGGCGCCGTGGCGGGCAGCGAGGACTCGAGCAGCAAGGCGGCGCCGATCGCGAGGTCGATGATGGAAGCACGGTTGGACGGATGAGGAGTACACGACATGGCTGAGGTCCCCACGCTCCTCGGGGGTCGGTACGAGGTCGGCGAGCTCCTGGGCCGAGGTGGCATGGCCGAGGTCCACCGCGGCTACGACTCGCGGCTGGGCCGCGACGTCGCGATCAAGATGCTGCGCAGCGAGCTCGCGCGCGACGCCACCTTCCTCAGCCGGTTCCGTCGCGAGGCGCAGTCGGCGGCAGCCCTGAACCACTCCTCGATCGTCGCCATCTACGACCACGGCGAGGACCACGTCCACGTCGAGTCCGGCGGCACCGAGGTCAACGTGCCCTACATCGTCATGGAGTACGTCGCGGGCCAGACGCTCCGCGAGGTGCTCACCGAGAACGGGCCACTCGACCCCACCGAGGCCGTCCGGGTCACCGAGGGCGTTCTCGACGCACTCGCGTACAGCCACCGCCAGGGCATCGTCCACCGCGACATCAAGCCGGCCAACGTCATGATCGGCGAGGACGGCGCGGTCAAGGTGATGGACTTCGGCATCGCCCGGGCCATGACCGACGCGAGCGCCACCGTCACGGCCACCCAGGCGGTCATCGGCACCGCGCAGTACCTGTCGCCCGAGCAGGCCCAGGGGCAGCCGGTCGACGAGCGGTCCGACCTGTACTCCACCGGGTGCATGCTCTTCGAGCTGCTCACCGGACGCCCGCCCTTCATGGGTGAGAGCCCCGTGGCCATCGCGTACCAGCACGTCGGCGAGAAGCCGCAGCCGCCGTCACGCTTCGCCGAGGGCGTCTCCACGGACCTCGACGCGGTCGTCGTCCACTCCCTCGCGAAGGCCCGCGAGGACCGGTACCAGGATGCCGGCGAGTTCCGCGCCGACCTCATGGCCGTCCGCCTCGGGCGCCCGATCAGCCCGGCGGCCAAGGCCGCGCTCGCCGCACTGGCCGGCGCGGCCGCGGCCGGGGTCATGGTCACCGAGGCGATGCCCGCCCTCGGGGGCACCACCGAGGCCTACCTCCCCCCGACCGACGGCGGCCCGCTGCCGCCGGTCGGCGACGAGGACGAGGAGGAGCGGCGCCGCCCCGCGATGTACGTGCTCCTCACGATCGCGGTCCTCGCCGCGCTCGGGCTCCTCGGCTACGGGCTCTACCAGGCGTTCGGCGGGGACGACACGCCCATGGTCACCGTGCCGAGCGTCGTCGGCGACCCCGAGCAGACGGCCCTGGTCAAGCTGAGCCAGGCCGGGCTCCAGGCGGAGGTCGTGCGAGAGCCCAGCGACACCGCACCCGAGGACGAGGTCATCGCCCAGGACCCTGCTGCCGGCCGTGACGTGCCACAGGACTCGACGGTCACGCTCACCGTCTCCACCGGGCCGGAGGCCGTGCAGGTCCCCGACCTGCGTGGGCTGACGCTCGACGAGGCCACGGCCCTGCTCGCCGACCTCGACCTCGAGGTCGGGAAGATCACCAGGACCGATGCTCCCGACGTCGCCGAGGACGAGGTCATCTCCAGCGACCCGGCCGGCGGTACCGACACCGCACCCGGCTCGAAGGTCGACCTCGAGGTCGGCACCGGCAAGGTGGAGGTGCCCAACGTCGTCGGGATGACGCAGAGCGAGGCCCAGAACGCGCTGTCGAAGGTCGGCCTGCAGTCCGAGTCCTCGTTCACGCAGACCGACTCCGCCGCGGAGGGCACGGTCATCGAGCAGGACCCGGGCAACGGCAAGGCCGTGGAGTCCGGCAGCACCGTGAAGATCACCGTGGCCCAGGCCCCGGCGCCGACCGTCACCGCGACGACGGTGACCCCGACGCCCTCGGACACTCCCACGACGAGCGACTCGGCCTCGCCCACGCCCTCGTCGGCGCCGACGGCCAGCTCCTCCTGACCGGCCGGCCCCCGGGGGCGTCCCCGGGGCTCTCCCGGGGACGGGTTGCGCCCGGCGCGCGGGTCAGCGCCCCGCGTCTCAGGACGCGGCGACCATCCGGGCCACCCCGGCGGCGTCGTGGACGAGCGGGGACATGCCGGCGGACCGCTCGACCGCGCCGGGGTCGCCGCAGGTGACGAGCCAGTTGGCGAGCATCCGGTGGCCGCCCTCGGTGAGCACCGACTCGGGGTGGAACTGCACCCCGTGCAGCGGCAGCGTGGTGTGCCGGATGGCCATGATGATGCCGCTCGCCGTGTGCCCGTTCGCGACGAGGGAGTCCGGGAGGGTGGGCGGCTCGATGGTCAGCGAGTGGTAGCGGGTCGCGGTGAAGGGGTCGGGGACGCCCGCGAGGACGCCGCTGCCGTCGTGGGCCACACGCGAGGTCTTGCCGTGGAGCAGCTCGGGGGCCCGGCCCACGGTGGCGCCCATGACGACCCCGAGGGCCTGGTGGCCGAGGCAGACCCCGAGCATCGGCTGCGCCCGCTCGGCGCAGGCCTCGATCATCGCCGTCGAGACGCCGGCCTCCTCGGGGGTACCGGGTCCGGGGGAGACCAGGACGCCGTCGAAGTCGGCGCCGTCCGCCGGGGCGACCGCGTCGTTGCGCACGACCTCGCACTCGGCACCGAGCTGCTCGAGGTAGCCGACGATGGTGAAGACGAAGCTGTCGTAGTTGTCGACGACGAGGATCCGGGCCATCCGCCCATGATGCCCGTCCCCGTCAGGGACCGACCGTGACGTCCGCGAACGGCATCAACGGCTCCAGCACCGGGAAGACCCACCGGAAGCAGACGGCGACGACCACGGCGAGCAGGACAGCCGCCTGCAGCGCCTTGGCCCAGGTCGGGCCCGGGAGGGCGCGCCAGAGCGCTGCGTACACGGGTCAGCCCTCCGTGGCGGCGCTGAGCGCCGGGTCGAGGTCGGCGGGGTCGAGGGTGTCGAGCAGCTCGGCGTGCACGACGTAGCGTTCGGCCGCGCTGTAGCGGGGGTGGCACGAGGTCATCGTGAGCACGGCCCGCTCCGGGGCGGCGCCCGGGTCGCCGGGGACGGCTGCCACGACGTCGACCTCGGTGGGGGGCACCACCTCGTGGCCGGTCACCGCATAGACGTAGACGTGGTCGGCCGTCTCGACGAGGACCCGGTCACCGGCCCGAAGACGGTCGATGTCGTGGAAGGGTCGGCCCCAGGTGGTGCGGTGGCCGGCGACGGCGAAGTTGCCGACCTCGCCCGGCCCGGCGGTCCCGTCGTAGTGGCCGACCCCGCTGGCGAGCACCTCGCGGTCGGTGCCGTCGAGCACCGGACGCACCCAGCCGTCGCCGAACCGGGGGACGTGGAGGAGGGCGAAGGCGCCGGACGGGAGACCGACCGGGGCGACACCGTCGCCGCCCGCCGCTGTGCTCCCGGTGTCGTCCGCGAAGTCCTCGCGCAGTCGCTCGACGACCTGCGCGGCCTGCCGGTTCGCGACGACGTCGGTCCACCAGAGCTGCCAGACGACGAAGAGCAGCAGCAGGGCGCCGAGGGTGACGAGGAGCTCGCCGGCCACGCCGAGGAGGCGACGCGCCATCAGCGCGGGACCCTCACGACTCGGGGACTTCGGCGTGCTCCGGCGTGATCGAGCCCGCATACGCAGGCAGCCGGGTGGTGCCCAGCGCCGCGACCTGGTAGCCGAGGCCGACGGCCACGGACCACTCCTGGAGGATGTTGACCTGGGGGTCGGCGTCGAGCGAGGCCATGAGTCGGTTGGTGTCTCCGATGGCGGTGATGACGTAGGGCGGGGAGTAGACCCGGCCCTGGAGGATCAGGGTGTTGCCGACGCAGCGGACGGCGCTGGTGGAGACGATCCGCTGGTCCTGGATCATCATCGCCTCGGCGCCGCCGGCCCACAGCGCGTTGACGACGGCCTGGACGTCCTGCTGGTGGATGACGTAGTTGTCGGGGTCCTGACCCGCGGGCACCTCGCCGCCGACGAGCTTGGCGTCCTGGAGGCTCACCTGGAGGGCCGGCCCCTCGACCGGGGTCCGGCCGGCCGTGACGGCCACCTCGTTCGCCTGCTGGTCCAGCGACTGGGTCTCGCTGTCGCCGGGGGCCAAGGCGGCGGTGATGCTGTCGACCTCCGACTGGAGCTCGTCGACCGTGGACTGACGCTGCTCGTTGACCCGGGTCTGCTCGCGGATGAGGTCGGGCAGACGGGCGTAGTCGGTGCGCAGGTCACGGCCGTCCGCGGCGTTGACGCTGGAGGCGAAGAGGGCACCCGCGAGCAGCGCCGTGACGGGCACCAGCCACGGCCACGGCGAGGGACGGCGGGTCCGTCCGGCGTGGGTCCCGGCCACCTCTCACGCTCCTCTCGGGGTCAACATCTACGCTAGGTCACGCACCAGACCGAACAAGGAGTGTCCCGTGCCCGAGTCCAAGGGTCGATCCAAGCCCGCCTACACCCCGCCGCGCTCGGCGCAGAAGAAGGCGCAGGGCCCGAACCCACCGTGGTTCGTACCCGTCATGGTCGGCCTCATGGTCGTGGGCCTCATCTGGGTCGTGACGTACTACATCAGCGGGGTCAACCAGTACCCGGTCCCCGCCCTTGAACGCTGGAACCTCGCCGTGGGTTTCGCACTGATGCTCTCCGGCTTCCTCATGACCACCCGCTGGCGCTGACTCCCGCGCAGCCGCCCGGCCCGGTTGTCCACAGGGGTTGTCCCCACTGGGGACGAATGACACCGGTGTAACCATCAGCCCGCGGGCGGGTCAGACCGAGGCGTACTTGAGCACGGTGAGCACGAGCAGCAGGACGAAGATGGCACCCAGCCCGGCCCACTGGAGCGGGCTCGCCTGACGCCGGGCCCGGTTGACCTCCGCCGCACCCGCCACGGCCTGGGGCCGGCCCCGCCCGGCGTAGGCGATGACGCCCGCGCCCGCCGCCCCGGTGAGCAGTCCCCCGAGGTGCGCCTGCCACGCGATCCCCGGCACGACGAACCCGATGACGGCGTTGAGGCCGATGATGACGTACATGCCGGCCGCGGACCGCCCGAGCCGCCGCTGCAGCACGAGGAACGCCCCGAACAGGCCGAACACCGCGCCGGACGCCCCGACCGCGCCGGTGCACCAGCTGCCGCACTGCCCGACGGCGCGGTCGGCGAGCCCCGGCGGCGACGACAGCAGCAGGTACATCACCGAGCCGCCGAACGCGCTGAGCAGGTAGAGCGCCACGAACCGCGCCCGGCCGAGCATCGGCTCGAGGTAGGTGCCCATGATCCACAGCGCGTACATGTTGAACGCGATGTGCAGCATCCCGCCGTGCGCGAACGCCGAGGTGACGAACCGCCACGGCTCG
>Ga0316577_10001455_pt1 | contig 11200 bp, 12 predicted proteins | sample S5NA_FD_203073 | JGI IMG/M metagenome (GOLD analysis project Ga0316577, IMG submission 203073) | Rhizosphere microbial communities from salt marsh grasses in Alabama, United States - S5-7_050615r2r1 | ecosystem: Host-associated > Plants > Roots > Rhizosphere | place: USA: Alabama | collected... | reverse complement strand
AAAATATATGAGATTCGCTCTTTACCATGCATAAAGACGCTGAGTCATGTCTTTATCCCAGTTCTACGATTTCGCACACCTTCCAGGGAAGTAGTCTTACTTTGAGATTCGCTTGGATAATGCGAAGGACTGGCACACCAGAAATGGATGCCGTAGCGATCAATCTTTTGCGCCCGACCGCTGGCTTCTAAATCAGCCAATGCCTGCTCCACCTGTTGGGAAGACAATTGGCTTAAAGATCGTTCAATTTGTTCCTGGCTCATTGGATGGCGTGTGATGATGCTAACAATAGCATCCAGAGGATTTTCATAACCACTGAGATCAAAGGTGCCTTCCGCTGGATGCACTACCTTGGAAAACACTCCCAGGATAGCCATCGCCCGGATAATTCCATCCTCATCCGGAGGCTGCACCCAGGTCTCAACAGGTGGTCTTGTCGGTTGATTGATATGCACCTCATCCGGTTGAATCTTGGCTAATGCTCTGGAGATTGCCCACAAAGCCTTCTCTGTATCATTTAGCCCGCGGACCAACATCACCTCAATCCACAGGTTTCCCTGGTATTCCTTCCTGAAATTGACCAACCCTTCGACAAAACTCTCGTATGGAATTGCTGGATGGGGACGATTAATCTGGCGATACAGGTCAGCTGTACCTGCATCGATGGAAGGAAGCACAGCGTCAGCAGCTGATAAATCCTCGCGCATCTCCGCTAGATTCAGTAGTGATCCATTCGTGATCACTGCTACCGGTAGATGCGTTATCTTCTTAACCTGGCGAATCAGCCATCCAATATTTGCGTGCAATGTTGGTTCACCAGATCCAACAAAAGTTACCCAATCAATATCTCCAGCTGCATGCGACTTCAGCGATTCCTTAACTTCCTGAAGAATTTCTTCCTTGGGGAAGTATTCCATGCGTTTGTTTGTTAAAGGCCGGGTGCGGCCTAATTGGCAATAGACGCAGTTCCAATTGCAGGTCTTAAGGGGTATGGTGTCAATCCCCAGAGATTGACCTAAGCGTCTTGATGGGACTGGACCAAAGACATACTTCATTTCTTTTCTATCTCACTCCATGTTCGATAGGGACACGCACCAGTCCACCAGCAGCATCTCTTGTTATCCGGTATAAGTCGCGCATGTCTTTTATCCGGTCAACAAACAGTACACCGTCCAAATGGTCAATCTCGTGGTGCACCGTAACAGCATCGGACCCTTCATAAACGCGATTTATGGGATTCCCTTGCCCATCGAAACCACTGACATGCAGGTAATGAGGCCGCACGGTTTCTCCATAAAGGTTTGGGAAACTGAGACAGCCATCGGAATCCCTGCGTTCATCCTTCGCCTCGAGTATCGTCGGATTAATCAATGCTATCGGTTGCCCAAAGGTCACCTTTTCCTCCCTTCCTTCTTTAGGACGGTAAATGATCACTCGTTGGTGAATATTGATTTGTGGTGCAGCTAACCCGATTCCACCTGGATAAGCCAGAAGTGTATCTTTCAAATCGCGTACCAGACGCTTTACCTGAATATCCACTTCAGGAACAGGTTCGCTTAACCGCCGCAGCTCCACTTTATTTTCTGGATATATCAACACTTCACGAATTGCCATCTTTACACGCTTACGATGACCGCAGTTTTACTCTCTTTTTTGTGATGATCAACTTCCCAGTCTCTACGAGACTCCCGATTAATAAACATTCGCTTGATTATTTCACCGCCTCCATTTTGTCAACATCAGATTGGCACGCTTCCAATACTACTGCGATATTGTGTACTTCCTGGGTAATATCATTTCCAGAAAGGGGTTCTCCACGCAACCATTTCATCGACATCGAGTGGTCTTCGTAGAGAATACCAATCGGCTCAATTCCCCGGGATGATAATTCTTTGCTCATGTAGATTTCGGTTTCCCTATCCTGGACTTTGTTCAATACGGACAAGACTCCATGAATTCTTGCTTCTGTAAAGATTTTATTTGCAAGAGCGATCAGTTCTGGGTCATCAAGGTGTAGAGTGGCGGGCAATTCCAAAGCTTTCATTCTAGCTACCATTTTGGACAAGTCGCTGGCCATTTCGATCGCCGCTAAAGTAGGATCAACAACAACAATTGCCCAATCCAGGCTGGTGATCGCCCCACGAGCTGTATCTTCGAACCCTGCTTTGAAGTCAACCAGGGTGACCAGTGGTTGGTCTTGAGTATAAACCTTCAGATCTCTGGCGATTTTGGACACGGGACCATCACACCCCGCACCCGGTCCGAGGGCCCCAATTTTTCCCGCTGTCAGCAAGGTGATCCCATCTTGTTGAACGAAAAATTCGGGTGGAATTTTTTCTAGGTAAATCTCAGCTCCTGCCAGGGGAGTTGGATCATCTACAGGACAGGTAACAGATCCCCCGCTGAAGACCATTCCCCCGAAATAATCCAGCAATGTCTTCGGTGAGTGATCAAATCCGAGTGCTTGCGCTAACCCAATATTTGTTGAATCAGCATCCAGCAGGCATACCTGGTAGCCCAAGTCCCTGAGCGCCATGGTCAGCAAGACCGCAATGGTACTCTTTCCAGAACCCCCCTTTCCCAAAAGACCAATCCGCTTCCCAAAGAGTTTCCCTTTCCGGTTGGTATTCATTTTCTCCATATTCCTTGATTTGTTATTGATCCTTGTTATCTTCTCGAGCCATACTGATCAAACGCACACCTACCCTGTGAACCTGGCGGAAATTGGCTCCCTGGCGGACTGCCCTCAGGACTGGAGCAATTTTGGTAACCAGAGAACCACAAATTAAATTAACTCCATAATCAAACAAAACCGGGCTGAGGGGAGCGCTGGGACCCAGCACGATAACATAAGCTTCAGGAGGACAGAGATTCAGCAGGTCCTCAAAAGTATGGTTGATCAGAGACATTCCAGTAATGGCAACAACGTCCGCAGCAGGAACTACATCCTGCGCAGATGATGCGGGGACTTCGCCTGGATGTGGATGAATTTCCAATATCGTTAAATCTCTGATGGTCTTCCTTAAACTGGGTACAAATGGAAATCTTCCTACCAGGACTACTTTCTTCCCTTCCCCGTGAGCAGCAATCGCCTGCTCAGCGTTTTGGTCAACTAGATTTAGATCATTTTGGATTAAAAGAGAGTTGATGGTTGCGATCCCCACACTTCTCATCACGGGGCGATCTGATTGAGCATTTGTTGCCAGCACCAAACCATTAACAGTCTCAAGCTCCCCGGCATTGGGAACATCCGCGGCTTCATGGTGATCGTGAGGTTCCGAATAGGTCGTAGCCAAGCCACAATATCTACCCTCTTTGACACCGGTGACAACCGCTGTCCAATGCAGACCAATGATGACCTCAGAAACCTCCCTGTCAGGGAGAGTGTTTAATAAATCGTTGATTAATGTCATTGAATCTTGTCCGCATCCAATCGATCCTCAGACTAGAAGCCAGGCGATGTTTGGTAAATTTACTGGATGGCTGACCATCATCTTTGGATTGATTTTTCTGTTCAGATCTTTGTTGGGGATTTCCCTGTACCTGAAGCTCTGGATGCCCGTGAGTCCCAGCTGAATTTTCTTGGTCCCAACCTCGAATTTTTTCAATTCTCTGAACGTTTAGACTCTTACATTGCGGGCAAGCTATTTTTACGCCTTCCCTTTCCTCCCAGAAAATAGTATTCCAGCAATGCCCGCAATCGAAACATTGAAAGTAAATCATCAGCGCCACATCTTGAGATATTCGATTTTTAGAAATAAGAGATCCCAAATAATCATATCAACTTACAACCATGTTTCCACTAATTAGGGAATATTTCCATCAAATTCCCGGATCACGAAAAGGCAACCATGCTGATCTATTTGCAGATGGACTCAATTACTTGAAGGAAGCATCCTGACTCCCAAGCAACCTACCTGGCTTAATGCTTCCATTGCTTTTTCCGCGTGCTCGACCTCTGTTTTGAGTACGAAAACCTTTTCGCCAAAAGCAATCCCCTGTGTATAAAGATGGGTGTCAGATTCGTATTCCGCCCACCCAACGAATATGCCAAGGAATCCACCAAAAAAAGCTCCTGCGAGGATGCCGCCGAGCGCAATTTCTAGGGCGATTAATTGGCTGATTGGATAAATGATGCAGTCACACCAGACAGCAACTAGGACAAAAATTCCGTAGATTGCCATTCCAAGTATTGCGCCCCAAGATGCGTATCGCTTTATGGTTTGTGTGGGATTACAACCCAAGAGGCATTTGATCGATTTTTCCTGGGTTATCACGCTCAAACAATCCTCGGTGAAGCCCGCCTCTTCAATTCTTTTACATTGCTCACTTACATCTTGCTTGGAGGGATATAAACCGATCACAGTTTCCATTTTCTAACCTCCTTCTGACATAACGGCTTTTGATCGAATCAATGATGGAGGACGATCAATAATACTGAGAATACAAGCTGCGTAATTTCCATAAAATCAGCTTTCCAAAACGGTGAACAGCAACTGGTCATATTGAAAATCATAGTTAATGATTGAAATCTGAGAACCGTCCCTCAATTTGGAATGTTTTTTGTCGTATTCCATGAATTTCGTTACCGTTGCCCAGATTTTATTTCAACCCGATTGTACTACTTTAATTTACAACTGTCAATTTTAGTGATACAATATGACTTGCATTCAGATAGAGTCATCAGCCAAAAGTAGGAGATGGGATTGTGTTGGAAGAAAAAACAGATCTGAACGTTGGAAGTAAGATTCGCGATTTGAGAAAACAGAGGGGGTTATCATTGAGAGCCCTTGCTACACTTTGTGGGATGTCGCCAAATGCAATCAGCCTCATTGAACGCAACGAGAACTCACCCAACGTTTCATCTTTACACCAGATGGCGACTGCGTTGAACATACCCATCACGGATTTCTTTTATGACGAAAAAGAACCTACCTCCTTATTCGTTAAGAATGATCAGGGAGTACGTTATAGAAATAACGGTGTTGAGCTGGAAAGTTTAGGTATGGGTCTTCCAAACCAACAGTTAGAACCTTTTCGGCTTACGATCGAGCCTCATTCCGGATCTGCCCACGAACCTATTTCCCACCCAGGACACGAATTTGTTTATTGCCTTTTAGGGAAGATTGAGTATTACATCAACGAGGAAACATATCACTTAGATATGGGAGATAGCCTTTTATTGGATGCTTCAAATCCCCATTGTTGGCAAAATACCTCAAATCATCCTGCAATCATCTTATTAATCTTTCAGGCTACATTGAGCCATCACCTCGCCCGGTTGAGTCATCTGGATGCAGAGGGATGACATCAAGAAGAAAAATGTTTATGGTTCTTTCAAGGTGACCTCCTTTAGAAATTCGGGAACCACCAGCTAAAAAAACAATTCTCTATTTTGAAATTTTCCACGATCCAGAGGCAGCGTGCTCTCTCTCTGGTTCAGCTTTTTATAGTGTGTAAATTTCCATTCTGGAAACTTTAGCATGCATTGGACAGCATGCAAAACCTTTATTCGATAACCTTCCGGAACGAGCGCTATTCTCTCTGCCTATCCAAGATTATGAACTGCTCTGGCAAGACCTAAAAAATCCACCAAACTATCCGGAAGAACAATAAATGATCGTCTTAATCCTGAATTTCAGGGTATTTCTTCGACGGTTCCTGGTTTGTAAAAACCGGAGTAAATCCTGGTTCGTGTGAGATTTGAGCTTATAGAGATAATCTATAGGCTCAAATAGATATTTCCGATAATACTTGTGACAGAAATCACTAGCGAGGATGGTGCGAGGGGAATATATTACTAAATGAATTCTGTAATTGCGTAAATCCTTAACAAGTCTCATGGAACCGCATATGGACTCTCGATTGATGAATTTAGCACAGGAACAAGCCCAATATTGTCAGGTTTTCAGCAACGCAAAGCGAATCATGATTCTTTGGGTCTTGGGGAAAAATGAAAAGTCTGTCAGCGATATCGCTTCGGAAGTAGATGCTTCCCTCCAAAATACCTCACAACATCTGCGTTTGATGAGAGATCGAGGCATCCTGGGTTCACGCCGGGAGGGCAACACAATTTTCTACCGCATCGTAAATAATGAGTGTCTTAAGAATCAGAATCCATTTATTGAGCAACAACTACTGGAAGAAAACAAACATTAGATCAGAAAGAATTGGAGGTTTTCATGACTGAACAAGATTTATCTACAATTGAAGCTGCGAAGGTCGTAGATGCCCGCGCAATGGCTTGCCCCGGTCCGCTGCTGGAAGCTAAGAAAAGCATCGGTGGAGTCAAGGTTGGCGAGGTACTGGAAATTTGGTCTGGTGATCCGGGTACCAAAATCGATATGCCACGCTGGTGTAATAAGGTTGGCCACGAATATCTTGGCGATCTGGCAAGCGATGGCTACGACCGGCTCTTCATCAAGCGCACGAAATAGGTTCAACCAGCCTGACAGGATTGCACCGATCATTTGCTGCCAAGGAGGGGTACATTTTTTATAGCTCTTCGATAAGGTTCAGTCCCGTCAGGTTTTTTTGTTGTTATATGAGGTCAAAGAGATGAATTCCAATCCAACCACCAGTAATCCCAAAATACTGATTCTGGCTACCATTTCTGGCGGCTACGCTGGTGCTGATGCTGTTGGTCAGCTACACGCAGATTATCCAGCAAATACCTACATTCTGCCCGTTCTATGCCCATCCATGTTTCCATCTGAATTTTATTTACGTTCTTATAAACAGGGCATTGACGGCATTATCGTGATGTACAGCGGTACTGACAGCCCCTTCAAAGGAGGGCCTGAAAGAACAGCCCAACTCATTAACGAGACTTATCCACTGATGAAAGAGCACGGTATTGACTCCCGCCGTCTAAAACTGGCTGCCATATGCACAGTCTGCACGAAACCCTTCTTGAAGGAGGTCAGGCAGATGGAAGAGCTACTCAGCGGGATCGGTTTCGTGCGTGATGAGATCAATGCCTTCGATTCCCAGGCAGCTTTACCTGCCTGAGATTACAGACGAAAGGATTTATATCGTGGAAAACATTCAAGTTGATGCGTTGGTAATCGGTGGTGGGATTGCTGGAATGCAAACTGCATTAGACCTGGGAGATCAAGGCTACCAGGTTGCAATGGTTGAAAAGGAAGCCAGCATTGGTGGCAAGATGATTGCTCTCAGTAAAGTCTTCCCCACCCTAGATTGCTGCAGCTGCATTACCACTCCCAAGATGTCTGCGGTAGCTCACCACGCCAACATCCAATTATTTACCTATAGTGAAGTCAAATCAGTTTCCCAAAATGGCCGTGGCTATCAAGCACAGATCATCAAAAAGCCACGCTATGTTAATGAAGATACCTGTACAGGCTGCCGCCAATGTGAGTATGCCTGCCCCATCACGCTACCTAATGCTTTTGACTCGAACTTGGGTGCCACCCGAGCCGTGAGGGTGCCTTTCTCGACTGCAGTACCCCAGACTGCAGTTTTGGATATAGATAATTGTATCTTGTGCGGAAAGTGTGAGAAAGTCTGTCCAGCAAATTCGATTGATTTCACCCAAAAACCAGAAACCTTCCAAATCACAGCAACCAGCGTGGTTCTGGCAACCGGTTTCGAGATCACCCCTCGCGATGCCAAGAAAGAATATGGTGCAGGGAAGCTTCACAATGTTATTGATGGTCTATTCATGGAACGCCTGCTTGCACCCACCGGTCCTTATGGTCGAGTCATCCGCCCCGGAGACGGTAAAGAACCTGAATCGATTGCTTACGTGCAATGCGCCGGTTCACGCGACCAGACCCTGGGTGTTGAATATTGCTCGCGAGTCTGTTGTATGTATGCCATCAAGCAAGCCATGTTGATCTCCGGCTCTCTTCCGATGGCAGATATCACTATTTATTACATGGATATCCGCAGCTTCGGTAAGGGATATGAGCAGTTCTTCCAAAACGCCCGTGCTATGGGGGTGGAATTTGTCAAAGCCAAGGTGGCATCCATCACTCAGGATGATCATCAAAACCCGGTTTTGCGATTGGAAATGATGGAGGGAGATGCGCACATTGTTGAGCGAACACATGACCTGGTGGTACTATCCGTCGGGTTGTTGCCGGGCTACAATCCTCAGGCAATTTATGGGGTTCAGGTTGAAGATGATGGCTTTGTTTCAATACCAGCACCGAATTTCTCTCCCTGCGTGACAAATATCCCTGGTATTTTTGTAACCGGCACGGCCGGAGGACCTATGGACATTGTCGACAGCGTAGTCATGGCAGGGGCAGCAGCGGCAGAAGCAGCCGCGTATATACACCAAAGAGAGCCAGTTTTGGCATACGCGGATTGACGGAGATTTATTATGTCAGAAAAACCTGAACAAAAACAGCAAGAAGAAGAAATTAAAATTGGTGTTTATACTTGTTACTGCGGAGGCAACATCAGTGACGTTGTCGCTTGCGAGAAAGTCGCCCACTCACTGCGGGGGATGGAGAATGTGGTTGTATCGCGCACCAATATGTCGATGTGCTCGGATGCCGGACAAGCACTGATTGAGAATGATATTAAAGAAAAGGGTGTCAACCGCGTCATTGTTGGTGCTTGTGCCCCATCACTCCACGAGCAGACATTCCGAGGCACGGTCAGCCGAGCTGGGCTGAATCCCTATTATTATCATCATATCGGTATCCGGGAGCAGGATAGCTGGGTGCACCACAATAACCACGAAGCTGCCACCGAAAAAGCTGTCCGGTTAATGGCAGCTGGATTGGCAAAAGCGCGTTTACTCTCAGCCCTTGATCCGATAATGTTGGATGCCGAGCAACACGCCCTAGTGATTGGCGGCGGAGTTGCTGGTTTGCGTGCAGCATTAGATGTAGCTCGTAGAGGCATTCGGGTCACCTTAATTGAAAAATCCCCCTTCCTTGGCGGACGCGTAGCTCAACTCGAGAAAATATTCCCCACCGGACATGATGCGCGCGAGGATTTGCATGCTTTGATCAAGAAGGTAACTGCAAATCCCCTCGTCACGGTTTTCACGCAGGCTGAACTGGTTGATATTAAGGGTTACATCGGCGATTACCAAGTACAAATCATTCAACAATCACGTGGTGTCAGCGACGATACCGCCGAGGCGATCATGGCAGCCTGCACACAGGAAATGCCCGACGAATTCAATTACGGTATAACAAACCGAAAAGTAATTTACCGTGCTTATCCCGGGTGTTATCCTGCCACCCCCGCGGTGGATTGGGAAAATTATGATGGCGCACCCATCTCCGTGAATGGTGGATCCATCATTCTGCAGAATGAACCGAAAACATTCGATTTGAAAGTAGGTGCCGTGGTGATGGCCACTGGCTTTGACCCTTATGAGCCGCGCCAGGGTGAATTTGGTTATGGTGAGTTGTCACAGGTGGTCACGCTGCCCAAGTTTATCCGCTACTTGGCACTGACCGGGGCTGGAGACAAAATCACCTGGGAAGGTAAACCTGTACGGAATATCGCCTTCATTCACTGTGTAGGCAGTCGGGAGATTGATGGCATCCACGAACCTCAAACGGATGGGCATGTAAATGATTACTGCTCGCGAGTCTGCTGTACAGCCACCCTGCACATGACAACGGAGCTGCGGGACCGCTTTCCAGATGTGAACGTTTTCAGCCTGTATGAAGATATACGCACCTACGGACGGGGGCATGAAAAAATCTATCAGGAATCCCTCGATAAATTTGTGCGTTTCTTCCGTTTCCATGGGGATGATCGACCCGAAGTGGTTTCGGCTCCTGAGGGAGATGAGTATCCTGTATTGGTCAAAATCAAAGATCAACTTACCTGGGGTGAAGAATTAGAAATTCCCGCAGATTTGGTCGTTTTAGCTGTGGGATTCATGCCTCGGGATATCGGCGACCTGGTCGAAAAGCTGAAAATCTCGCGTGGTGTAGATCGGTTCCTGGCAGAAGTCCATCCCAAGCTGCGTCCCGTTGAAACCGCCGTTCCCGGAATAATTCTGGCGGGTTCTGCTCAAGGACCGATGAATATTCTGGAAACGGTAGCAGCTGCATCAGCCGCTGCCTCGAAAGTATCCACTTTATTGGCTGCTGGTGAGGTCAAGTTGGAACCTTTCGTTGCGAAAGTCGATTTTGAAAAATGCGATGGCACCGGTGCTTGTGTGGAAGTTTGCGAATATGAAGACGCTATCTCCATCGAAAATTTCATCGTTGATGGGGTGGAAGTCCAACGAGCCGTGGTGACACCAGCAAACTGCTCTGGCTGTGGGAACTGTGTCAGCGCCTGCCCCAACCGGGCGATTGATATCCAGGGGTGGACCCTGGCGCAATATGAAGCCATGGTGGATGCCCTCACGATCAATCTGCCACAATTGATGGAGGTGTCAGCATGACAAATGTAAACGTAGATAAAGTAGCCGCCAAAAAACGAACTGCAGTACTGATGGAATTGCGGACTGAACATGCCGAGAGTGTAGCGCGCACCCAAGCCCTGCTGAAAGAACAAAAACAAGTGCAGAAGAAAATCTGCCAAACTATACGCGAGAAAGCCAAAACCGTACCCGAGATCGCCGCAGAGGTAGAAATGCCCACTCACGAGGTACTCTGGTACCTGACGGGGTATAAGAAATATGACCTTGTCGTTGAAGATGGCATGTGCGACGACTACGTGCTATATCGCATGGTAAAGGAGAGATAATCATGGCCACTCGCATTGATCCGAATTTTATGGGCGAACTTAAAGCTTATGGTGCGGTTGGGATAGAGAAGTGCTTCAACTGTGGCAATTGCACCGCAATTTGCCCTTTGACCAGTGATGATTATCCCTTCCCACGTAATATGATCCGCATGGTGCAGATCGGACAGAAGGAGGATCTGACCCAGAAAATCGATCCCTGGCTGTGCTACTACTGCGGGGATTGTTCAGATACATGCCCAAAGGGTGCAGAACCTGGTGAGACAATGATGGCTATGCGCCGCTGGTTGACAGCCCAGTATGATTGGACAGGATTGGCAAAAAAATTCTACACCTCTGAAGCCTGGGAATTTGGCTCAATGATCTTTTTAGGTCTGCTGGTCGTGGTTCTAGCAGTACTGCTGACCGGACCGATGGTCACGGACCAGGTCGAATTGAATACTTTTGCCCCGGTGGAAATCGTTCATATCGCCGACTGGATTATGGCTGGGTTGCTTATATTGCTCAT
>Ga0316577_10001454_pt1 | contig 11206 bp, 6 predicted proteins | sample S5NA_FD_203073 | JGI IMG/M metagenome (GOLD analysis project Ga0316577, IMG submission 203073) | Rhizosphere microbial communities from salt marsh grasses in Alabama, United States - S5-7_050615r2r1 | ecosystem: Host-associated > Plants > Roots > Rhizosphere | place: USA: Alabama | collected... | reverse complement strand
TCGAATGTCGACAACCACGAGCGCGGACCCCCGCTACGACGTGGAGCACGACACCGCGTCCGGAACCCTTCGCCTCCGGCTGAACGGCACCTGGACCGTAGACACAGGGCTTCCTCCGGGCCGAGAGCTGGTGCCGCTCGTCCAGTCCCTGCCCCGGGGCTCGCGTGTTGTTCTCGAGGACGCCGGCATCGGGGACTGGGACAGCCTCCTCGTGGCCTTCGCGCGCACGACGTTCCTCGTCGCGATGGATCACGGCGTGAGCGTCGATGCCTCGGGACTGCCCGAGGGGGCACGGAAGCTGCTCGACCTCGCGGCGGAGGTGCCGCCGAAGGACGAGGATCGCCCCGGCGAGGACGACGCCCTCACCGCGCGGGTGGGGCGCATCGCTCTCGGGGCCTGGGACACGGTCTCCGACGCCACCGAGTTCCTGGGCGAGGTCGTGCAGGCCTTCGGGACCTTCCTCCGCGGTCGAGCGCGGTTCCGCCGCGTCGACCTGATGCACGCGACGGAGAGTGCCGGGGTGGGGGCCCTCGGGATCGTGGCCCTGATCAACTTCCTCGTTGGAACGGTGCTGGCCTTCGTGGGGGCGGTCCAGCTCGAGCAGTTCGGGGCGACGATCTACGTGGCCAACCTGGTGGGCATCGCGGTGGCCCGGGTCCTCGGGGCACTCATGACGGGAATCGTGATGTCGGGGAGAACGGGAGCCTCCTTTGCCGCGGTCCTGGGCACGATGAACGTGAACGAGGAGACCGACGCGCTGCAGACGATGGGCCTGAAGCCGGTCGAGTTCCTCGTCCTGCCGCGGGTCCTCGCCACCACCCTCATGCTGCCCGCCCTCACCGCCTATGCGATCCTCATGGGCATGCTGGGCGGGATGTTCGTCGGGGTGACGCTCCTCAGGATCGGACCCATCCAGTACCTCACGCAGACGCAGGACGCGCTGGACCTGAGGCAGGTGGTGATCGGCCTCTCGATGGGCCTGGCCTTCGGGATGGTCGTGGCCCTCACTGGCTGCTACTACGGTCTGCGCTGCGGGCGCAGCTCCGCCGCGGTGGGCCAGGCGACGACGAAGGCGGTGGTCTCGTCGATCGTGCTGGTGGTCGTCGTGACCGCTGTCTTCACCGTGATTCTGTACCTTCTGGAGTTGTGATGGACGAGACCCAGGCGGCGAGCGTGCAGATCCAGGTCGAGAGCCTGACGATGGCGTTCGGCAGCCACGTTGTGCAGCGGGACGTCAGCTTCGACGTGCGTCCGGGCGAGATCTTCGTGATCATGGGGGATAGCGGCTGCGGCAAGAGCACGCTGATGCGGCACATGATCGGGCTGAACCGGCCGGCGGCGGGGCGCGTGCTCTACCGGGGTGAGGACTTCTGGGACGCCGACGTGGACGAGCAGGAGCGGCTCCAGCGCGGCTTCGGCGTCCTCTACCAGACCGCGGCCCTCTTCACCTCGATGACCCTCATCGAGAACGTGTCCCTGCCCCTGCTCGAGTACTCCGACCTCGCGCCGAGCCAGGTCCAGCAGGTGGCGAAGCTCAAGCTCGCCCTCGTCGGCCTCGCCGGGTTCGAGGAGTACTACCCCTCCGAGATCAGCGGGGGGATGAGAAAGCGCGCGGGCCTGGCCCGGGCCATGGCCCTCGATCCCGACATCCTCTACTTCGACGAGCCCTCCGCCGGGCTCGACCCCCTGAGCTCGCGCCGCCTCGACGACCTGATCCTCGAGCTGCGCGACAGCCTCGGGACGACCGTCGTGCTCGTGACGCACGAGCTGCCCAGCATCTTCGAGCTGGGCGACAACGCCATATTCCTCGACGCGGAGCGGAAGACCATGATTGCGCAGGGCAAGCCGGGCGAACTCAAGGAAAGCCCCGACCCCAAGGTCCGAGCCTTCATGAGCCGGGGGCGGCTATGAGCGCGAAGACCCACCCGCGCCTGGTCGGCGCCTTCGTCCTCGGGGCGGTGGCGCTGGTCCTGGCGGCGATCGTGTTCCTGAGCTCCGGGGGCTGGTTTCAGCAGAGGGATCGGTTCGTCGTCTTCTTCCCGGGCTCGGTCAAGGGGCTGCAGACCGGATCGGAGATCACGTTCCGCGGCGTCCGGGTCGGGGAGGTGGTCGAGGTGAGCGCCTTCCAGACCGGCCTGCCCGACAACCCGATCCAGATCGAGGTGATCTGCGAGCTCTACGGGGGCGTGGTCGAGGTCCCGGAAGGCGTCGAAGATCCCTACAAGGGCCTCGACAACGAAGAGGCGGTTGCACTGTTCGTCCAGCAGGGCATCCGCGCCCGCATGATGAGCGCGAGCCTGCTCACCGGCCAGAAGTACATCGAGCTCGACTTCCTGCCCGACGAGCCGGCCCGCCTCGCCGGACTGAGCCGCCGGTACCCGGAGATCCCGACCAGCCCCACCGCAATGGAGAAGCTGAGCGAGCGGATGGAAGACCTCATGAACAAGCTCGCCGAGGTGCCGCTCGACCAGGTCGTCGAGAACGTGCAGAAGGCGATCCGGGCCGCCCGCGATCTGCTCGAGTCGGAGGAGCTCAAGGGGGCCATCGCGGGCGCGAACCGCGCCGCCAGCTCGCTCGAGCCCACCCTCGCCGAGGCCCGCAAGACGCTGAGGTCGGCCCGCGAGGTCATCGAGAACCTCGGCAAGGAGACGGAGGGCCTGGGCGACGAGGTCAAGGGTGCCGTTGCCGATCTGCGGGAGCGCCTGGCCCGAACGGAGAAGACGTTCGAGACGCTCGAGGCCACGCTACGTGGTGCCGACGATGCGCGCGTGGACATCGCGGAGACCCTCAGCGAGCTGGAGCAGGCGCTCCAGGCGTTCCGCAACCTTGCGGAGTACATCCAGACGCATCCGGAGGCCCTCCTCCAGGGCAAGGAGAAGAAGTGATGCGGACCCGCCTTTCTGCGACCCTCGCTCTCGCCGGCCTCGTGCTCGCGTCAGCCGGCTGCGTCTCGCTGAAGCGGACGCCCGAAGCGCGTTTCTTCGTCCTCGAATCCCTGGTCGAGGCCGGTCCGGCTCCGCTGGGCGAGGCCCCGACCGCGGTCATCGGCGTCGAGGCGGTGCGTCTGCCGGGGCACCTCGCGCGCCCACAGATCGTCACCTGGACGGCCAAGAACGAGCTGGCCATCGACGAGTTCGTCCGCTGGGCCGAGCCACTCGAGGACGGCATCACCCGCACGCTGCAGGAGGATCTCGCCACCCTTCTCCCCGACACCATGATCGTCCGTCGACCCTGGTCGGGGGATACGGAGACCCGGTGTCGGGTCCGGGTGTCCCTGCGCGTGTTCGGACTGCAGCGGGACGGCATGGTGAAGCTGGAGGGACGCTGGACCCTCCTGCCGGACCGGGGTGGCCTGGCCCTCGCGCAGCAGCCGGTGAGCCTGCAGCGGGGGCCGGTGTCGAGCGTCGGAGGCGCGCCGCCGGCCACCGGGGTCGACCTGATGAGCGAGCTGATCGCCGACCTGAGCCGGCAGATTGCCGGCGCGATCCGTGCCCTGCCGCCGGAGCAGACCCTCGTCGAGATCGAAGAGGAAAGGATCATGTCGGAGGAGATCGAGGACCCCTCGGACCGGGAGCGATGATCTCGAACCTGGGCGACCGCGAGAAGCTCCACCGGCTCTTCATCCTGTTTCTCGTCGTGGTCGTGTCCGCGGCGTTCCTCCACATGATCCGCGGCTTCATCGTCACGGTGCTGATGGCGGCGATCTTCTCGGGGCTGGCTCACCCCCTGCACCGCCGTCTCCTGCCGAGGGTCAGGGGAAGCCGGGCGACGGCGTCGGTGCTGACCCTCCTGATCGTTCTCCTCCTCGTCGTCGTTCCCCTCGTCGCCTTCCTGGGGATCGTGGCGGCAGAGGCGGTCTCCATCAGCCAGTCGGTGACCCCGTGGGTGAGCGCGCATCTGCGGGAGCCCGGCGGGCTCGGCCGGCTGCTCGAGCGTGTTCCCTACCTCGCCCAGTTGCAGGATCAGTTCCAGGCCTACAGTGCCCAGATCATCGAGAAGCTCGGGGAGCTGGCGGGCCGGGTGAGCACCTTCCTGGTGAACAGCCTGTCCGCGGCCACGAAGGGGACCGTCGGCTTCCTCTTCCAGCTCTTCGTCATGATCTACGCCATGTTCTTCTTCCTCGTCTGGGGTCGTGCGGCGCTGGACCGGGCGATGGTCTACGTCCCGCTCCCAGAGAGCGACAAGGACCTGCTCCTCGACAAGTTCATCTCGGTCGCCCGGGCGACCATCAAAGGCACCTTCGTGGTGGGGCTCGTCCAGGGGGGCCTGGCCGGCCTGGCCTTCGCCGTCGCGGGCATCCAGGGGGCGACGTTCTGGGGCACGATCATGGTCGTGCTGTCCATCATCCCCGGTATCGGGACCGCCCTCGTCTGGGTCCCTGCCGTCATCTATCTCTTCGCCGTCGGCGAGACCGCCTCCGCCGTCGGCCTGGCCGTCTGGTGCGCGATCGTCGTCGGGACGGTGGACAACTTCCTCCGGCCGAAGCTCGTGGGCGGCGACACCAAGATGCCCGACCTCCTGATCCTGCTCAGCACGTTCGGGGGGCTCTCGATGTTCGGCGCGGTCGGCCTGGTCCTCGGTCCCATCATCGCTGCGGTGTTCATCGCGGTGTGGCAGATCTACGGAGAGGAGTTCGGGGACCTGCTGCGCGCCGAGGGCCCGGCCGCGGCGGACGGGGCTGTGGTCACCGATCGCGACCCGCCGAAGGGCTCGGCGTCCGCCTGACCGCTCGCCGCGTGTGGGCCTGCCTTGAGGGGGCCCCTCGCGTGTGGGAGTATGGATATCTCGGAGGTTTCTCAGAATGAGCCTACGGCGCCGGCTGGGCCTGCTGTCGCTCACCGTATCCCTCGTCGTGTCCGGCTGCTCCGGCCTGCGTCTCTCGCCGGTGACGGCCGAGCCCACGAACACCTGGATCCCCGGCAAGTTCATCTGGCACGACCTCATCACCCACGACGTCGACGCGGTGAAGAGCTTCTACGGTGACGTCTTCGGCTGGACCTTCGAGCCCCTGCCCGGGACGGACCGCTACACGGTGATTCGCCACAACGGGGAGATGATCGGTGGCATCGCGTTCAGCGACCGCAAGGTCGACGGGGAGCCGGTATCCCAGTGGGTGAGCTGGATGTCCGTCCCCAACGTCGACCTGGCGACCTCCCGTCTCCGCCAGGCCGGTGGGCGGGTTCTGGGCGGTCCCCGCGACCTCGACGACCGGGGCCGCCTGGCCATCGTCGGCGATCCCCAGGGGGCCGTTCTTGGCCTCGTTCGGACCACTGGCGGGGATCCCCCTGACCGGCAGGCCGGGCTCGGCGACTGGCTCTGGAACGAGCTGTGGTGCGACGACCAGGAGTCGGCGGGCCGGGTCTACGCCAGCCTCGTCGGCTTCGAGCTGGACACCGAGGAGACGGTGGCGGGCAAGCCCTACACGGTCTTCAAGCGCGACGGCACGCCCCGCGCCGGGCTGCTCGTCGACCCGTTTCCCGAGGTGACACCACTCTGGCTTCCCTACGTCCGGGTGGCCGACCCGGCGGCGATCGCGGCGAAGGTGGATGGGCTCGGAGGCCAGGTGCTCCTGAAGCCCGACCCGAGGCACCGCCAGGGCTCGGTCGCCATCATCGCCGACCCGACCGGCGCGGAGGTGGCCATCCAGAAGTGGCCGATCGACGACGCGGGAGCCGGAGGCGACGACTAGACATCGCGTACGGCGAGGTGCGCCGGCGGAGGTGACGAAGTTGAAGAAGGTGACACGGATCGCAATGCTGCTGACCCTGCTGGCCGCGAGCCTGACCATGACGGCCTGCACGGGAGGGAACCTCTACAGGGGTGTGGACTTCAACGGCGGCTGGCACGGCCCGTCGACGTCGGGGAACATGGGCGGCGGAATCGCCGGCTATCCGTTCTAGCGTCCTCCGGGGGTCGGTCACACCCGGAATCACGAGATGAACGACCCCGAGCCCGTGACCGCGGGGCGCCCTGAGCCGGCGCCGCCCACGAGACCGCGGGCCGGACGGCGCTGGCTCCGCCGCATCCTCTGGGTCCTCGGAGTCCTGTCGGTTCTCTTCGCCATTCTGCACACCCCCCCCGCGAAGCGACTCCTCACCTCGGCCCTGGTCTCCCTCGCGAGCCGCGCCCTCGGCGCCGAGGTGAGGGTCGACCGTTTCGACTACCGGCTGTGGGCCGGTGAGGCGCGCCTGGACGGGGTGCACGTCCGTCGTCCTCGCCTGGAGATCACGTGCGCGCGAGCGGAGGTGAAGGTGGGCCTCGACGCCAGCGTCCGGGCCCGGATCGAGGCGCCACGGGTCGTCGTGACCCAGGGACCGCTGGGCGACGACCGACCACCCTCCGGGCCCTCGCGACCGTGGACGATTCTCGCGTGGGTCGACGAGATGGACCTGCGCGAGGGGGCGCTGGAGCTCCGCAACCGTGAGGACGTCCCGTGGCTGCGCCTCGAAGGCCTCGAGGTGCAGGTCGAGAGCCCGTCCGGCCACCCCCGCGGCTCGGTGCGCGTGGCCAAAGCCGGCGTGGGCTGGCCCGGGGCCGGGATCCGGGTCGAGCCGGTGCGGGCCGCGGGGGAGTTCGAGCTGGAGCGGGACTCCGGCGCCGTACATCTCGTCCGGGCCGAGGTCGCCACCGGCAACACGACGCTCGGTGGGATGGGCTGGCTCGAGCAGATCACGCCCATCCTGGTCCGCGCCGACGTTGGAGGCCGAGTCGACGCGCGGCTCCTCCAGCAGCTCGTTCCGGATCTGAAGGTCGAGGGCCGGGTCGACGCCCGGGCGACATTCGAGAAGGACGCCGCGGGGGCTCGTGGCTCGCTGGAGGTGGAGGCCGCGGACCTCCGGGTCTTCGAGGTGGGTCCCTGGGACGGCACGATCCGCGGGCGGCTCGAGGATCGCCGCCTGCACGTCGAGTCGCTGGACCTGGCCGGCTACGACGGCCGAGCCGAGGCCAGCGGGACCGTCTTCCTCGGCGACGGCCCGAGCACGATGGAGGCCCGCGCGCACGACCTCGACGTGGAGACGCTCGTGGGGACCTTCGTCGACACGCCGCCCCCGCTGGCGTCCCGGGTGGACGCCCGGCTGGGGCTCGCGATCCGGGATTGGGAGGTGGACACGCTGGAGGGCCGGGGCGGGGTGGTGTTACGCGCCGCGGAGGGGGAGGGCTGGCCGGTCACCGGCCCGGTGCAGGTGAGCCTGGCGGAGAGACGGGTTTCGTTTGCCGCCGAGGACCTGCGGGTGCGCTCGGCTGAGGTGACGGCGGAGGGCTCCTTCACGTTCACGAAGGATCTGAACCTGCGCTACGCAGTGCGGGTCCCCGGGCTCGAGGGGGTCCCCGAGCTCCTGGCCGACGCGGCCGTCGATCTGCCCGAGCTCGCGTTGGGCGGCAGCGTGGAGGTCGAAGGAGAGATCGAGGGACGCTTGCCTGAGTGGCAGGGAACGGCTCGGATCGCCAGCGGCGGCGTGAGCGTGGAGGACGTCGACGTCGGTCTCGAGGGAGTGCTGGCGATGTCGCGCACCGGCGTCGAGATCGAGTCGTTCGAGGCGAGGGGCGAGGACGGCTCGCTGAGCGCCGCCGGCTTCATTCCATTCGACGAAGCGAGCTCGTGGAGTGTCGACGCGAAGGTCGCCGAGCTGCGGCTCACGGACGCGCTGGGTCTCCACGGCGTGCCGGTCCCCACCACCGCCCACGGCCGGGCTCGGGTCGAGGGACCGAAGGGCGACCCGACCGTGGAGTACGAGGTCGAAGCCCGTGTGGAGCCCAGTCATTCCGAGTCCGGTGCCGGAGCGACGGACTCGGAACCCGCCGTTTCCGTCACTGATTCTGAAGACACGTCCCTTGCCAACGGCGGAGCTCCAGAGGGAACGCCGCCCGCGCGGGAGGCGGCAATCTTTCACCTGGCAGGCTCCGCGAGCCGTCGCGGGGTGGTCGTGGAGGAGCTGACAGGGGTCGTGGGCGGCGGTGCGGCGGAGGCCTCGGGCACCTGGATCCGCGAAGGTGAGGTGCTGGACCTGCGCGCGCGCGTTGCCGACGTCCAACTGGCCCGCGTTCCGTGGCTGCCGGGGCCCGCTGCCCTGGGTGAGCTCCGCTCCACTCTCACCGGGGAGGCCGACCTGGCAGGGCGGCTGGACGCGCCCGAGGGCCGGTTGAGCCTGCTCCTCGCCGAGACACGCCATCGCGAGCAGGCGTTTGGCAACCTCACCTTCGAAGCCGTTCTGGACGGCGCCCAGGCCCGCCTCGACGGCCGCATCGGCGAGCAGCCGCTGCTGTCCGGGCTGCTCCGCTTCGAGGATCAGTGGCCGCTCCACGCGGACCTGGAGCTGGCGGCGCTGCCCCTGACCCAGGTGGCCCAGGCCCTTCCCGGGGTGGGCGGGGCGGAGCGGATCCTGGCCGTCACCGGCACGGCATCCCTCGACGTGCCCTTGCGCCAGATGACCCAGCTCGAGTACGAGAGCCGCGTCGACTCGCTCGAGGTGGACCTCGGCGGGGAAGGGTCGTCGGCGGGCCCGTTCACGGTGAGCGGCACTCGGGAGGCCGTGTCCATCCGGGGTCTGGCCTTGCGCGGGGGGGAGGGCCGCCTCGAGGTAGACGGCGAGCTCGGCCTGGCCTCCGAGACGTCCTCCCCGCTGACCGTCCACGGTGAGATCCCCCTGGCGCAGCTGGCGGCGTTCCTGCCGGACACGGAGCTCGTGGGGAGGGCCGTCGCGGATGTGAGGATCGGGGGGAGGCTGGCGGCCCCCGACATCACGGGGGAGCTTCGCGTCGCGGGCGAGGCGGGGCGTGTCGGTCCCCTCGTCGTGGAGGCCATGGGGCTGGAGGCGACCGCCCGCGATGGCGTGGTGACGGTCCAGAGGTCCAGCGTCGAGGTGGCGGGGGGGGAGATCTCGGCCCGCGGGAGTCTCCCAATCGGCCCGCAGGCGGAGGGGACCCAGACGCTCGAGTTTCGCCTGCAGGGGGTCGACCCCGGGTTGCTGCTGGAAGCGAAACCCGGCGACCCGCGCCTCGTCGCTCCTCTGGACATGTCGGGCCGGCTCCGCGTCGCGGCCCCCGCCTTCGATGCGATGGAGGCCGAAGGGGAGATCACGGGCTGGTCGGTGAACGTGGGCAAGGAGACGCTGGTCCTGGAGAAGCCCGTGGGGTGGCAATACCGGGAGGGGCGGCTCACCGTCGGCGACCTCCGCCTGCGGGGGAGCCAGGGGCACCTCGGTCTGGACGGGACGTGGGCACCCAATGGGGGTGGTCAGGTGCATCTCAGCGGAGAGACCGATCTCGCCCTTCTCGATCCGCTGCTCGGTGGAGGGCTTCTCCTCTCGGGGCCGGGCCGCGTCGACCTCACCGTGAGCGGGGACATCGACGACCTGGCCCTGGAAGGGGGGGCGAGCCTCGACAACGCACGCGCCGTCCTGCGCGAGCCCCCCGTCGTGGTGTCCCAGCTGACGGGGTCCCTCGAGGCGCGGGGGCGTGCCCTCGAGATCGACGCCCGCGGGACCGTCGGGGACGGGACGCTGCGCGTGAGCGGACGAGTCGGTGTGGCTCCCACCGGGCCGGAGGTGGACGTCACCCTCGACGCAGAACGCGTGCCCCTCACCTTCCCGGAGGGCCTGCGCAGCCGGTCCTCGGGAAAGGTACGCCTGTCGGGCGGGGAGCACCGGTACCGCGTCGACGGTGACGTGACCGTCCACCGGGCTGTCTACGACCGCGAGATGGACTTCACCAACTATTCGCTGGACAGCGTGGGGGCCGAGCTGAAGGCGCTCGAAGAGCGCGGGTCTGTCCTCGAGCGCGTCCAGCTGGACGTGCGGGTCCGCCTGTCGGAGGGCCTGCGTATCCAGAACCGTCAGGTGCAGGTCGTCCTGGACGGCGCGGTGACGCTGGGGGGCGACCTGCTCATGCCCGAGCTGCAGGGATCGGTGTCGCTCCGCGACGGGGGCACGATCCGGCTCTCGCGGGCGACGGTCCGCCTGGTGGACGGCCGCATCAACCTCGCGGGTTTCCCGGCACAGCCCCTCGAGGTCGACGTCTCGGGGCGGACCCAGGTGACGGGGATCCAGATCGACGTCGAACTCGAGGGACCCCTGGACGACCTCCGGACGAGCCTCTCCTCGCCGAACCGCTCCGACCTGACCCAGGCCGACCTCGCCACGCTCCTTCTCACCGGCCGGACGGCCCAGGCCGCCGCCGACGAGAGCGGGGCCATCGTGGCCGAAGAGGTGGCGGCGGCCCTGGGCTCCGCCCTCAACGAACGCCTCGGGGGAGCGGTCCTCATCGACGTGTCCCGCGACGAGTCGCTGATCGTCCAGGACACCGACCCCACCCAGCGCTTCAACATCGGGATCCCGATCGGTGAGAGGCTCTACGTGATCCACTCCCAGGCCCTCGACCGCAGTGGAGTCCGGTGGATCCTCGACTTTCGCCCGACGGGGAGCTACCGGGTCCGACTCATCAGCGACTCGAACGAGACGGGGGCGATCGAGGCCAGCCACAGTCTCGATTTCAATCTCTGGTCCCGTGGCCGGCACACCCCACAGGAGGAGGACGAGCGCCCGCGGGTTCGAGAGATCCGTGTCGAGGGGGTCTCCGGGGCCGACGCCGCGGAGCTCGAGAAGAAGGCCAAGCTGAAGGCCGGCCACCGGTACGACTTCTTCGAAGGCGACCAGTCGGCCCACCGGATGCAGGAGCTCCTGGTCGACCAGGGCTATCGGACGGCCCTCGTCGAGGCCGCCGAGAAGCCGGCGGACGAGGGCCGGGTCGACGTCGTGTTCCGGGTCGAGCGGGGCCCCCGCGTCGAGGTGGAATGGGCGGGGGACGATCCGGGGCGCAAGCTGCGAAAGCGATTCGGCGAGACGTGGGACCCCTACCTGTCGCTCGAGGAGACGGCGGCCCGCCGCGCACGCGACCTGCGGAACGAGCTGCGTGCCCGAGGCTACTACCAGGCCACGGTCTCGGCGAAGGTGGAGGGATCCGAGACCGACGCCCGTGTCGTGTTCGACGTCAGACGAGGCCCACGGGGCCAGGGCGTCGATCTGGAGTTCGAAGGCAACGACTCGCTCCTCGCCCAGTCGCTGGCCGCGGTGCTCCCCCCGCCGACGGAGGCCGCGTTCTTCGCCCTGATCGAGCCGGGAGGGGCGAGCCGTCTCGACACCGCCCTGCGCACCGCCGGGGCCCGGGCCGGCTTCCTTTCGCTGACGGTCGGAGCCCCCCGGGAGAGCTT
>Ga0316577_10001453_pt1 | contig 11209 bp, 10 predicted proteins | sample S5NA_FD_203073 | JGI IMG/M metagenome (GOLD analysis project Ga0316577, IMG submission 203073) | Rhizosphere microbial communities from salt marsh grasses in Alabama, United States - S5-7_050615r2r1 | ecosystem: Host-associated > Plants > Roots > Rhizosphere | place: USA: Alabama | collected... | reverse complement strand
CAAGCAACTGATCTGGAATACGACGATGGCCGACCCTTCCATCATGACCGTTACCCTCCGGTATCGAACCAAGCGGTTCGCCCTGGATCCCTGGTCGGATTGGAGCGCCCCCTATTCGTCGTCGTCCGCCCCGGGGACCATCACCACCACTGTGGCTCTGGCGGGCAAAGCTCGCTATTTCCAATACGAAGCCTATCTGGCAACGGATGACACCCAGCAGACCCCTGCGTTGAACGCCGTGCAGCTGGTGTACGAGACGCCCACCTACGAGGTACAGATCGCCAAGGACGCCGACCCTGCGCCGGGCAGCACGGTGTATCCCGGAGAGCGGATCACCTATACGATAGACTATTGGAACACCCTGGACGGCATCACGGCCACGAACACGATTCTCGTGGATGCGCCACCCCAATACACCGCCTACGTGCCGGGCAGCATCGTCGGGCCCGGCGCCGACGACAGCAATCCCAAGCAGTTGAGCTGGAACCTGACGACGCTCGACCCCGGGGAAGTGGGGCAGGTGGGGTTCACCGTGGTCATTAGCCCCGAGTTGGCCCGAGAAACAGTCCTGGAGAATATCGCCAGCATCAACAGCGATCAGGGGCCTATGCGCTGGAGCAACGTGGTAACCCACCTCGTCGACATTCCCTACCAGATCGAGGTGACCCAGGACGCTGTGCCGGCACCGGGCAGCTTTGTCGACCTGGGCTCACAAATCGCTTACACGATCCGCCTGACCAACACGGGCGAGATCCCGGTTACGAACGCGGTGCTGACGGATACCTTTGATTGGACCGAGGACTATACCGTCATCTCGACCCTACCGAATCCCGATCTGGGGACGACCAACATCTGGAGCCTGGGGACGCTGGCCATCGGTGAGACGCGCCAGATCGAAATTGTGGTGCAGTTGGCGGACGTCTTGCCCAACAACTGGCCGGTCACCAACCAGGCGGACGTGAACAGCGACCAGGGGCCGGGCCGGCGCAGCGCGGTGGTTACGCATACGACCCAGTACGAGCCCGGCACACCGCTGGTCGACCTGGTCGTCACGAATCTGCGCATGCAGCCGGCCAACCCGGAAGCGGGCCATCCGGTCAGCTTTTTCGTCGACGTGGCCAACATGGGCGACGCCGACGCAGGCGCGTTCTGGGTCGAGCTCTATGTCAGGCCCTCGCCCTCAGATCCGCCCGCCAGGGCGAACGATCACGAAGGGGGATTCTTTCCCATCGGTGGGGGCGCTGGCCGCCTGGAGTATACGTGGAATCCCAGCGGCCTAGCGAGCGGGATGGGGGCGACCCTCAGCTTCCCCAGGCCCGGATATACCTGGTCCGACCTTCCCTTCCCATATCCGGACACACAATACGATGTCTATGTCCAGGTGGATGTGGCCGCCAACGTGCCGCCGGACAATGCTTACTGGGGTATCTATCCCGAGGACGAGGAGGCGAACAATATCGTGCACCTGACGTACACGACGCCGCCAGTGGACGATGGCAGAATCTTTTTGCCGCTGGTGGCCAAGCACTAGCGCCAGGGGGCCCTGATGGTCCCGCCGGGCAAGGTATGAAGGCGGCCCTTTGAAGAGTTGCTTTTCAGGCAATTTTCTGGTACAATCAGATCTACTGCCAGGTAGAGTAGGTTCAGGTCGGCCGGGAGGCTAGTGCCATGAGGAAACTGGGACAGATCCTGTTGATAGTCGGCAGCATGGTGGTGCTTCTTGGCTCCACCATGGTGGCGCAAAACCTGACGGCCGGGGCAGCTCCGGCGGAAAACGCGGCAGCGCAATTGCCCACGGGCACGGCGCAAGAGATTACGCCGACACAGCTCACGCCGCCGAGTACCGAGCCGTCTACACAGACGCCGACGGCCACCGACGAGCCGACGCTGACGCCGACGGCCACCAATACCGAGCCGCCGCCCCCCACCAACACACCTACCAACACACCTACCAACACGCCTGTCAACACGCCCACCTGGACGCCGACCCGGCAGCAGACGCCCATCGTGCCGCCGTCGACCGTGCCCACCCGCACGCCGCGGCCCACCGAGCCCGGGCAGCCAGCACCGGCCAACCCCGGGTGTAGCTCGTCGGTGGAGGGTCGCGTGCTCAACGCCGCCGGCCAGGGGGTTGCCGGGGCCACGGTTACGATCCAGGGCGAGGGCTGGTCCGACGGGATCATGACCAACGACGAGGGGCACTATGGCTTTGCCGGGCTCTGCTCGGGCACGGCTGTCTTGCAAGCGTATCTGCCTGACGGGCAGGCCAGTCCGGCGGTGAGCATCAGCCTGACGGGCCAGAACAGCGTGCAACTTGATCTGGGACCCAACCTGGGCGGCACGAGCGTTCCCACGGCATCGGGCCAGGAGACGACGGCGCCCACCGCGGGCGCGACGGCGTCCGAGGCCGAAATGCCGACCACGGGCTTTTCCGGCTGGCTGCTGGCCGGCGGTGCCGGGCTGGCCGCGCTGCTGCTGCTCTCGGCAGGGGCACGGCGCCGGCTGCGCGGCGGTGATGCTGCCGGCAGGCAGGAATAAGCTCAAGCAGGGACGATTGGGCGTAGCCAGAGATGGCTTGACACGAAGCCTGGGATGGCTTTCGAAAACTGGAGACACGGAGGAAAACAATGCGACGGGGTAGAATTCTGATCTTGTTGGGGTTGATCCTGGCCTTGGGTACCGCAGCGGCCGTATTCGTCTTGTTACAAAGCACCGGGTCCCCCACCGAGCAGGCGGAGGTCCAGCGCGCGGATGTCGTGGTCGCCATCCAGCCCATCGCCGAGGACGAGCCGGTAGAGGGGCGCATCGAGCTGCGCCCTGTTCCGGTGGAAACCATCCCCGATGGTGCCTTGCGCTCGTTGGATGGTACGAGCGGCATGTTGGCCGCCGGGCCGATCCCTCAGGGCACCATCATCCAGAACGATCTGCTCATCAGCCCCGCAGAGCGTATGCAAGAGGGAGAGCTGGGCAAGCTGCTGGAGCCGGGCTTTGTGGCCGTCGCCCTGCCCATCGACGAGCTGTCCAGCGTATCGTACGGCATCCAGCCCGGGGACCACGTGGACGTACTGATGACGTTCTTTTTCGTCGACCTGGACCAGGAGACGCAGACTATCGAACCCCTGTGTCCTCCCTTGTGTACATCGGGCGAGGCTCAGCAGCAGCAAGCCCAGGTTAGCGAGCAGAGACCGCGTCTGGCATCTCAGCTTACCCTGCAGGACGTGCGCGTGCTGGGGGTTGGGCGTTGGGAGCACGAGGATGAGCAGGCAACAGAGGAGCAGCAGCCCCGAGCGCAGCAGCCTGTAGCTGCGGCCTTGCCCAAGTATGTTACGGTCATGGTCACGCCCCAGGATGCCCTGGTGCTCAAGCTGGCCCGCGAGCATGGCATGAGCATCGACCTGGCCGTGCGCGCTCAGGATGATGCGCAGCAGTTCGCGACGCAACAGGTGACGCTGGACTATATCATGGCCCGCTTTAGCGTCAGCCTGCCCGGCCAGCAGCCGTACACGATCCAGGACGTGGAAGATGTGCAGCCGCGTCCCGAGCCAGAGACCGAATAGATGATGCAACAAGCCAAGATCTCTATCCTCATCGTCGACGACATTCCGGAGACGCGGGAGAATCTCCGGAAACTCCTGTACTTTGAGCCCGACATCGAGATCCTGGGGACGGCGGCCAACGGCCAGGAGGCCATCGATCAGGCGCGCAAGCTGCAGCCCAACATCGTCCTGATGGACATCAACATGCCCGACATGGATGGCATCACCGCCAGCCAGGAGATCACGCGCGTGGCGCCGATGTGCCAGGTCATCATGATGTCGGTACAGAGCGAGGCGGACTATCTGCGGCGCTCGATGCTGGCCGGGGCCATGGACTTTCTGACCAAGCCCTTTACCAGCGAAGAGCTGACCAGCAGCATCCACCGCGTCTACGAGATGGGGGCCAGCCGCCGGGCCGCGATGCCCGAGGTGCGGCCGGCCGAGCCGGGCAAGGCCGAAGGTCCCGCCGGGCCCGAAGTGGTCGCCCGCCGCCGGCCGTCGGGCGGGAGGCTGCTGCTGATCTACAGTCCCAAGGGCGGGACGGGGTGCTCGACGGTGGCCTGCAACCTGGCCATTGCCCTGCAAAAGGCGACCGGGAAAAAGGTTGCCCTGGTGGACGGCAGCTTGCAGTTCGGCGACATCGAGGTGATGCTCAACCTGCAGGGCAATCGCACCCTGGCTGAAGTGATGGCCCGGCTGGACGAGCTCGATTGGGATCTTTTGAATGCGATGCTGGCACCGCACGCCTCGGGCATCCAGGTGCTGGCGGCGCCGCCCTCACCCGAGATGGCCGAGACGATCGGGGCCGAGGATCTAAAAAAGGTCCTGTCGCTCCTCCTCCAACATCTGGACTATGTGGTGTTGGATAGCTGGAGCTTTTTGGACGACATTGTGCTGGCTGCCATGGACCGGGCCGATCGTATCATCCTGGTCCTGACACCCGAGATTCCGTCCATCAAGGCCACCAAGCAGTTCTTTGAAATCGCCGAGGCGTTGAGCTTTCCTCAGCAGCAGATCGATCTGGTCTTGAACAAGGTGATTCCCCGGGATGGGATCCGGGCCGAGCAGCTGGAGGGCAGCATGCAGCACAGCATCGTGGGCCAGCTCGAGCTGGATCCCCGGGCCATACGCCAGGCCACCAACCAGGGCCTGCCGCTCGTCGTGGCCCAGCCCAATCACCCGCTGGCCGAGGCCTTTGCCGATCTGGCCCGGCGCGTGGTAGCCGAGCTGGAGCCTGAGGCGGCCACGGCCGTAGAGGAGGAAAAAGAAGCTCCCGCCGAAGAACGCAGCAAGCGGTCGGGGTTGTTTGGCCGCCTGCGCAGATGAGGTGAAGTGAGACTATGTCCTTGCTAAGAAGAATCGAAAAAAGCCAGCAGATCGCACCCACGGACGCGGCCGAGCAGCCCGAGCGCAGCACGCGCCTGGAGGATCTGCGCATTCGCCGCACGCCGGCCGCACCGGTGCGCGATACGTTCCATGATCTGAAGAGCCGCATCCACAAGAAGCTGATCGCCGATCTCGATCCCAAGATGGACGTCTCCAAGACCGACGAAGTGCGGCAGACCATCGAAGAGATGTATGACGCACTCCTGACCCAGGAGAACCTGATCTTGGGCCGGGCCGACCGGCAGCGGCTCCTGGAGCAGATCGTGGCCGAGATCCTGGGCTATGGACCCATCGAGCCCCTGCTGGCCGAGGACGCGGTGACCGAGATCATGGTCAACGGCCCGAACAGCGTGTACGTCGAGCGGGCGGGGCGTGTGCACACGACCGAGGTCAAGTTCGAGAACAACGACCACGTGCTGCGCATCATCGACCGCATCGTCTCGCCCCTCGGCCGCCGCATCGACGAAAGCCAGCCCTACGTGGATGCCCGCCTGCCCGATGGCTCGCGCGTCAACGCCGTCATCCCGCCCCTGTCGCTCATCGGCCCCATCCTGACCATCCGCAAGTTTGCGCGCATTCCCATCACGGCCCAGTCGCTGATCGACTTTGGCTCCATCACGGCCGAATCGCTCGAGTTTATCAAGGCCTGTGTACAGGCCAAGTTGAACATGGTCATCTCGGGCGGCACCGGCTCGGGCAAGACGACGACACTCAACGTCTTTTCGGCCTTTATCCCCAATGACGAGCGGATCATTACCATCGAGAACGCTGCCGAGTTGCAGCTCCAGCAGGACCACGTCCTGCCCCTGGAGACCCGCCCGGCGAACGTGGAAGGCAAGGGGGCCATCAGCATGCAGCAGCTGGTGATCAACAGCCTGCGCATGAGGCCCGACCGCATCATCGTCGGCGAGTGCCGCGGCGCCGAGGCGCTGGATATGTTGCAGGCCATGAACACGGGCCACGATGGCAGCATGACCACGGCTCACTCGAACGGCCCGCGTGATACCCTGTCCCGCCTGGAGACCATGGTGCTCATGGCCGGCATGGACCTGCCCCTGCGGGCCATCCGTGAGCAGATCGCCTCGGCCCTCAACCTGGTCGTGCACCAGGAGCGCATGCGCGATGGCACGCGCAAGATCACCAAGATTACCGAGGTGCAGGGCATGGAGGGGGACGTCATTGTCATGCAGGACCTTTTCCAATTCGAGCAGCAGGGCTTTGAAGGAGGAAAGGTCATTGGCCGGCTAAAACCGACCGGCATCCGCCCCAAGTTCATGGAAGTGATCGAGGCGTCCAATATCCACCTGCCGCCGACGATCTTTGGCGTTGGGCGCCGGTTCTAGCCTATCCGTTCCCGCCCGCCCGCCGGCGATGCGCCGGCGTGTCGGGCGACGAGCCTGGAATCGAGACGAAGGACTATGGAATATCTGGATGTGTTGCTGAATCCGCTCGTGATACCCGTGGTCGCCGGGCTGGCGGTGTTGCTGCTCTTTATCGGCTTTAGCCGGGCGCAGCGCTCTGGCGACGAGGTGATCGAGGAGCGCCTGGACCGTTACGCGGTCCGAGAGGAGCCCCAGGAAGAAAAGAAAGGCAAAAAGCGCCGCTCGGCCATGGATGGCCTGGAAGATGCGATGGTCGAGCGCGGCTTTGCCGCCAATCTGCGTGTCGACCTGTCCCGCGCCGACCTGAAGCTGCGTACCTCTGAATTCATGGTAATCAACGTGGGTGCTGTCTTTGTCTTCTTTCTCCTGGGCCGGCTGATCTTTGGCTCGGCCCTGCTGGGCCTCATCTTTGGTGTGATCGGCTTTTTTGTGCCGCGCATCTATGTCCGCATACGCCAGCAGCAGCGCCTGAATCAGTTCAACGACCAGCTCAGCGATACCATCACGCTGCTGGCCAACTCGCTGCGCTCCGGGTTTAGCATCGTCCAATCGATGGAGACGGTGGCCCAGCAGCTGCCCAATCCCATCGCCGCCGAGTTTCGGCGTGTGACGCAGGAGATTGGCCTGGGACTGCACTATGAGCAGGCGCTGAACAACATGCTGCGCCGCGTGCCCAGCGACGACCTGGACCTGATGATTACGGCCATCAACATCCAGAGTAAGGTGGGTGGCAACCTGGCCGAAATCCTGGATACTATCGGGCACACCATCCGGGAGCGGGTGCGCATCAAGGGCGAGATCCGGGTGCTCACGGCCCAGCAGATGATCTCGGGCTATATCCTGACCGCCTTGCCCATCGTCCTCGGCCTGGTACTGTATCTGATCAACAAGCAGTATATCGGCCGGATGTTCAACGATCCCTGTGGCTGGATCATGATCGGCGTGTCTCTGACCATGATCGGCATCGGATTCATGATCATTCGCAAGATCGTGAACATCGAGGTCTAGGATCTCGTGCAAACGGGGAAATGGGGGTGGTGTGCAGGAGGCAAAGCCGCCCGCACACCACCCCACCCCGGACTATGAGTGGAAAGGTCTAACAAGCTATGGGTTCCATGCTAATCATTGGCATTTCTGTCATGGTGTTTATGGCCCTGATGCTGATCATTGTGGGCATTGCCGCCCCTCGTCCGGCGGATGAGGTCGAAGCACGCCTCATCGAGTATGGCGGACGGCCGATGACGCTGGAAGAGATCGAGCTCTCGGCACCGTTTAGCCAGCGCGTCCTCGTCCCGCTCCTCCGGGCCAGTTCGCGGTTTGTATCACGTTTTACGCCTGAACGCACCCGGGAAGAGACCCAGCGCAAGCTGGATCTGGCCGGCAATCCCAACAACTGGAGCGCCACCGAGTTCCTGGGCATTCGCGGCCTGGCCGCACTGCTACTGGCGGCCCTCACCTTTTTCCTGACGATGCTCATGGACATCCCCCCAACTCAGCGACTGCTCTTTGTGGCGGTCATGGCCTTCCTCGGCTTCTTTTTGCCCATTATCTGGCTGGGCAGCCGGATCAGTCGCCGCCAGGACGAGGTGGTCAAGACGTTGCCCGATGCCCTGGACCTGCTGACCATCAGCGTCGAGGCCGGCCTGCCCTTTGACGGCGCTATGCAAAAGGTGGCCGAAAAGTGGGACAACGAGATCAGCAAGGCGTTCGCCCGGATGCTGAACGAGATGCGCGTGGGCAAGTCGCGCAGGGACGCCCTGCGCGACATGTCAGACCGCCTCGACGTTCCAGACGTGACGAGTTTTGTCGCGGCCCTGGTGCAGGCCGATCAGCTGGGCATCAGCATCGCCAAGGTGCTGCGCATCCAGTCAGAGCAGATGCGCATCAAGCGCCGGCAGCGAGCGGAGGAAAAGGCCCAGCAGGCGCCGATCAAGATGCTGATCCCGATGACGTTCCTGATCTTTCCCACCATCCTGGTCGTCATTTTGGGGCCCGCAGTCTTGGTTTTGAAGGACTCGGCCATCTTTGGCGTGATGTAGTTGGCCGCCTTGGCACATACCGGCCTGCCGGGGTTGGTGGGACTCAAAAAACTGCTGGATTCGGCCGTCGATCTCTTGTTTCCGCCACGTTGCGTGGCCTGCAGCCGCCTGGGCACGTGGTTGTGCGAACCCTGTATGGCCCAGATTAACGAGATCCATCCTCCGCTGTGCGAGCGCTGTGGCCTGCCGCTGGAGGCCAGCGGCGGGGGCGGCCCCGCCCCCGCCCGGTGCAGCCGCTGCCGGCAACTGCCTGCGGAATGGCAGGGACTGCTGGCCTATGCCTTTCACGATGGCCCGCTGCGCGAAGCCATCCATCAATTCAAGTACGAGGATCAGCGCTGCCTGGCGCCGCTGCTCGGCGGTCTCATGGCCAATGGTTGGGGGCGGCTGGCACCCGGGGGCTGGCAGCCCGACGTTGTGGTGCCTGTTCCCCTGCACCCCTCCCGGCAGCGCCAGCGAGGCTACAACCAGGCCGCCCTCCTGGCCCGCGAGCTGGGCGCGTACCTCGGTTGCCCCGTGATAGAAGGGACGCTGGTGCGCGTCAAGGCTACGGCGCCCCAGGTTGGGCTGGGGCCTCGGGAGCGGCGCGCCAACGTACAGGGCGCCTTCTGCTGCCGGGATGGCCACCTGCGCGGCAAAAAGATTCTGCTCGTGGACGACGTATGTACGACCGGTTCTACCCTAGAGTCTGCCTGCCTCGCCATGAAAGAGTCAGGCGCCGTCTCTGTCCTGGCCTACACGCTGGCGCGAGCCAGGCCCTCCGGCCCGGACACTTGAAAACCTGCGAAGGAGAGTAGAAATGGAACTGATCATCAAGGGCAAGAACGTCGAAGTCACAGACCGGCTCCGAGATTATGTGGAGAAGAAGGTCGGCAAGCTCGACCGCTACCTGCCAAGCATCAGCGAGGCCTGGGTGGAGCTTTCGACGGAGGAGACCCGCTCTGCCCAGGACCGCCAAGTCTGCCAGATGACGGTCCGCTCCAACGGCACCATCCTGCGTGCCGAGGAACGCTCGGACGACATCTTTACCTCGATCGATACCGTGCTGGACAAGATGTACCGCCAGATCGCGCGCTACAAGGGCAAGCGCCAGAACCGCTGGCGCAGCGCACCGACGATGCCCGAACCGCTGCCCATCGAAGTGGAAGAAGAAGTCGAAGAACCGAGCAGCATCGTGCGCGTCAAGAGCTTTGCCATGACGCCCATGCTTGCCGAAGAAGCGGTCGAGCAGATGGAGCTGTTGGGCCACGACTTTTTTGTCTTTTACAACGCCGACGAGGGCCGGGTCAATGTGCTGTACCGGCGCAAGGACGGCGACTATGGGTTGCTCCAGCCCGAGCTGGACTGACGAACCAGGCCCTGTTCTCCGGCCCTGGCGATCCAGATCGCCAGGGCCGGGGCGGACAGCGGCCCGCTGGAGCTCCACATGAGCCTGATTCTGTTCGTTTGTACCGGAAACGTCTGTCGCTCACCCATGGCCGCCGGCCTGCTGCGGCAACGGCTGGCCCAGGAAGGACTCGACGGGCGCTACGAGGTCGCTTCGGCGGGGGTGTGGGCCCTGGACGACCGGCCGGCCAGCGAAAACGCGGTGGCCGTCATGGCCGAGCGGGGGATCGACATCAGCCAGCACGTGGCCCACACCCTCACCGCTCGGGACGTGTCGACCGCGGCCCTGCTCCTGGTTATGAGCCGCGAGCACGAAGAGATGATCCGCAACACCTGGCCGCAGTACGGGTGGAAGGTGCGCCGCCTGAGCGAGATGGTGGGCAAGCGCCGCAATGTTCCCGATCCCTATCGCGGCTCCCTGGAGGAGTATCGCGAGTGCGCGGATCTGATCGCCGACTATATCGAGCGCGGTTTCGACCGCATCCTAGAACTGGCCTAGGGCCGGCCGCTTTTGCCCCCGGTGGAGGGCTGTGGTATAATGGCGGGCATGATCGTCGAGAACCAACGCCGGGGGAATTGGTCGGGCCTGATGCCGTCGGATCAGGCAAACGCAGCCGGACGGGAGCCGAAGGGCGATCCCCGGGCGGGTCGCGCCTGAGGGCCTTGTGCACCGTGCACGAGGCCCTTTTTCTTTGCTGCCGGTCGAGGAGATCCGGGCCGCGCACCGGCACGCCGGCCGTGTCTAGGAGGGGATATGAGTGCTGTCAGTCAGCTGTACCGCCTGCAACTGGTAGATAGCGAACGGGACGAAAAGAGCGAGCGCCTGGCCCACATCGAGGGCAGGCTGGGCGAAAGCCAGGAGCTCGTGCAGGCCCGGGAGGCTGTGGCCGAGACCGAGGCCTGGCTGGCCGGGCAGCGGCGGGAGCTGCGTGCCCTGGAGCTCGAGATCGCTACCGTCAATGACAAGCTGAAAAAGAACCAGGAGCGGCTTTACAGCGGCCGCGTCCGCAATCCCAAGGAGCTGACCGGCCTCCAGGAGGAGGCCGACGCCCTGCGCCGCCGGCGCTCCGAGCTGGAAGACGACCAGCTGGAGCGCATGATTGCCATCGAGGACCAGGAAGCGGAACTGGCCGAGCGGCAGGCGCGCCTGAATCAGATCCAGCAGGGCTGGCGCGAGGAACAGGCCGGCTTGCTGGCCGAGAAAGAGCAACTGGACCGGCAACTGGCCGAGTTGGACGAGGACTGCCGGCAGATGCGGTCGCGGATCCCCGCGACCGACCTTGACCTCTACGACGATCTGCGCCGGCGACAGGGTGGCAAGGCCGTCGCCCTGCTCAAGCGCGGCATCTGCCAGGGATGCGGCGTCGATGTGCCCACCAGCCTGGCTCGCACCGTCGAGCGCGGCGAGGGTATAAACTTTTGTCCCATTTGCAGCCGGCTGCTCTACGGCGGCTAGGAGAAGATGGTTATTTGATGGGGT
>Ga0316577_10001452_pt1 | contig 11212 bp, 10 predicted proteins | sample S5NA_FD_203073 | JGI IMG/M metagenome (GOLD analysis project Ga0316577, IMG submission 203073) | Rhizosphere microbial communities from salt marsh grasses in Alabama, United States - S5-7_050615r2r1 | ecosystem: Host-associated > Plants > Roots > Rhizosphere | place: USA: Alabama | collected... | reverse complement strand
CACGGCCATCGGTAGCCTGGTGGGCGAGAGCCTGATCCTGGCGATATTCGTGGTCACCTGGTTCAGCGCCGTGCTCTCGACCGTCATTGCCAACATCCCGTTCACGGCGGCCATGCTGCCCGTGGTGGGCTTTTTGACGGGCACGATCCCGGGAGCCGACAGCAAGGTATTGTTCTACAGCTTGTCGGTCGGCTCGGCCATGGGCGGCAACGGCTCGCTCATCGGCGCTTCGGCCAACATGGTCACCGCCGGCATCTCGGAGCGGGCGGGCCACCCGATTACCTATCTCTACTTCCTGCGCAAGGGGTTCCCAGCCCTCTTGCTCACCGTCGCTCTGGCGACGATCTGGCTGCTGCTCAGGTTCCTGGTGCTGGGCGGCTAGCAAGCAAGGAGGCTGAACGTGACCTCAGAGGAACAACAACACATCGTCTGTGCCGTGCGGGGCGGGCCCGAGAGCCGGGAGACGGTTACGCGTGCCATCGAGCTGGCGCTGGCCCGCGATGCCCGCCTGACCTTTTTCCGGGTGATGGATGCCGAGTTTCTGGAGCACGCCACGGTGGCCCCCCTGAGCGTCATCTACCGTGAGCTGGAAAACATGGCCGAGTTTGCGATCAGGATCTTGTGCGATCGGGCCGAGCGCAAGGGGGTCAAGGACGTGGACTGCCTGGTCCGTGCCGGCAATATCCAGCGCCAGATCCGGGAGTTTGTGGCCGAACAGCACATCGACCTGGTGGTGATGGGCCGGCCGGTGCGCAGCCCGGGTAGCAACGTCTTCAAGCCGGCGGCCTTTGACACCTTTGTGGCCGACCTGGAGCAGGCAGCGGGCGTGCGGGTTGAGGTGGTGACGCCATCCCCCCAGCCGAAAGAGTGATGGCCCACCGGCGACCCGGGCCTCGGAGCATAGGCTCGGGGCGGGCGCGAAATTGCCCAACCCGGCCGCTTGGAGTATACTGCAAGGTACAGGCCGGCCGGCTCGCCTGATTCAAGTCGACACGACGTCGAGGGAGCAGCGTGCAGCGATGCGCGGATTGGAAGCAGCAAAGGTGAAACGATACGGTCGCTGGGCCCTGGTTGTCCTGGGGGCCGCCCTGCTGGCCCTCGGCGCCTGGTGGATCTGGTCCGCATCGGGCGGTGCCGAGGCCACGTCCTCTGGCACGGCTGCTGCCTCGGCCATCCTGTCGGCCAGCATCTTTGTCCTCGTCTTTGCGGCCATCAGCCTGCGCTGGATGCACGAGACGGCCGCGGCACTCATGGGCGCGGTGACCGTCTGGTTGTTCCACTATGTGGGGGGCGTCATCTGGCCCGGCATCCGGCTCCTCGATTTTGAGGAGTCGATGTCGTTCGTGGATTGGAATGTCATCTTTTTGATCCTGGGCATGATGATCTTTATGGCCATGTTTAGCGAGACCGGCATCTTTGGCTGGATGGCCTTTCGCGCGTTTCGTCTGGCCCGGGGCAGCGCCTGGCTGTTGGGCGTGGCCCTGGTCGTCCTCACCGGCGTGGTTTCTGCCTTCCTGAACGACGTGACGGCCATCCTGCTGCTGGTGCCGCTGTCCATCGAGATCGCCGAGACGGTGGGCGTCCACCCTTTTGCCTACGTCATCCCTGAAGTGCTGGCCTCCAACATCGGCGGCTCGGCGACCCTCATCGGCGATCCGCCGAGCACCATCGTCGGCTCGCACCTGGGGCTGAGCTTTTTGGAGTACATGGTCAACATGGTGCCCATCGCCCTGCTGTGCATGGTCGCCCTGGCGGTCATGACCATGGCCCTTTACCGGCGCGATTTCATCGGCGCCCGCAGCCGGCTCTCGCCGGCCTTGGTGGCCCGCCTGGAGGCCGATGCCCGCATCCGTGATGCGACGCTCCTGCGCAAGGCGGGCGTTGTGGGCCTGGGCACCATGCTTCTCTTTTTGTTCGGCGACCTGTTCGGCATGCCGGCCAGCGTCATAGCCCTGGTGGGCGCGGCGCTGCTGGTGGCCTGGGTGCGGCCCGACATGCATCGCATGCTGCACGAAGTAGACTGGACGACACTTGTGTTTTTCATCTGCATCTTTGTGCTGGTGGGTGGGCTGGAGGCGACGGGCGTCATCAGCCAGCTCGCCGGGGCCATTGGCGAGTGGGCCGGCGAGAGTCAACGGCTGGCCACAGTGCTCATGGTCTGGGTGCCGGGGCTGGCCTCGGCCGTGGTGGCCAACATTCCCTTTACCGTGGCCGCGCTGCCCATTGCCGACTATTTGACGGCCACGACCCACGCCGGCCAGAACCTGGCCATCTACTGGGCCCTGATCCTGGGCGCCGACCTGGGCGGCAACGCCACTTACCTGGGCTCGGCGCCCAACATTGTGGCCGTGGGCCTGCTGGCCCAGGCCGGATACCGGCTGAGCTTTGGGCGTTTTATGCGCGATGGAGTGCCGGTGACGCTGGTCACGCTGCTGTTGGCCACCGCCTGGCTGTTGCTGCGCTATTAAGCGTTTCTCTTGGTACCGTGTGTAGGGCAGTTTGCCCTACACACGGTAGCGGAAAACCCGAGGGACAGGAGGGAAACATGGGCAGGATCCTGTGTGCCACGCGGGGCGGAGAGGGCAGTCACCGGACCCAGGACGCGGCTGCCGCCCTGGCCCGCGAACGGGGAGATGAGCTGTTGTTCGTCTATATCGTGGACACCAGTTTCCTGAACCATACGGCGGCGCCGCTGGTCGTGGACGTCGAGGGGCGGTTGGAGAGGATGGGCCGCTTCCAACTGACCATGGCCCAGGAGCGAGTCGCGGACCAGGGGGTGCAGGCCCGGGTGCTGATACGCCGTGGTCGGTTGCGCACAGAGCTGGCGGCCGCGGCGCAAGAGGAGGGGGCAGACCTGATCGTGCTGGGTCGCCCGGTTGACCAGGGAGCGGTCTTGACCGAGTCCGCCCTGCAATCACTGGCCTCTTTCCTGGAGGATGAGGCCGGAGTCAAGGTGCTTGTTTTATGATTCGTAAACGATTGCTTCGCCACCGCTGGCTGCTGCTGGTGCTGGCGGTGGCCCTGGCCATCACGTTGGGAGCAACCGGCCGTGAGAGCCTATCCCGCGCCCAGGAGCCCGGCCTGGAGACAACAGAGGGGCCCAGTGTTTCAGGCCACGTGCTGGACCCCCTGGGCGAGCCGGTGCACGATGCCGAGATCGTGGCGCTGGCCGGCGGGGGACAAGAGACCGTAGCCGAGACAGCCAGCCAGGGTGATGGCAGCTACTTGCTGGACCTGCCGCAGGGCCATTATGAGGCCCTCACCATCGAGATCTCGCGGCCGCACTTTGAGAGCCACGAGATCGAGCTGGAGCCGGCGGCCATGTCCCGGCTGAATGCCGGGCAGCCGGTACGCGTGGAAGACGTGACGTTGGAGCGACGCATTACGGCCGGCTTTTGGGTGGCGACCCTGTCGTTCGTGCTGGTTCTGCTGCTCATCGCCCTGGAGCGCCTGCACAAGACGACGGCGGCGCTGTTGGGCGTGGCCCTGGTGCTGGGCACCAGTTTCGTCGGCGGCGCCCTGAGCCCGGACCTGTTTATCTTTGACTTTGAACGGGCGCTGAGCTACGTTGATTTTGACGTCATCTTTCTCGTGCTGGGCATGATGATCGTCATCGCCGTGATCGAAGAGACGGGCATTTTTCAGTGGATGGCCTACCAGGCCTACAGGCTGTCGGGGGGCAGGATCTGGCTGTTGGTGACGATCCTGATCGCCATCACAGCGGTAGCCTCGGCCCTGCTGGACAATGTGACGACGATGCTGCTGATGGCGCCCATCACCATCCAGATCGCGCTGACGCTGGGCCTCAACCCCCTGACGCTGCTCATCCCCGAGGTGCTGGCCTCCAACGTGGGCGGCATCAGCACGCTGATCGGTACGCCGACCAACATCCTCATCGGTTCCTACGCCGGGCTGGGCTTTAACGACTTTTTGCTCAAGCTGACGCCCGGCGTGGTGGCGGCCCTGGTGGTCCTGGTCCTCTATGTCGTGCTGCGCTACCGGCGATCGTTTGCCGCGGCGGGCGGCGAGCTGTCGGACGCCATGCGCCAGCGGTTGAAAGAGAGCGGCCGGATTACCCAGCCGGCCAAGCTGCGCAAGGCAGGCACCATCTTTGGCTTTATGCTGCTGCTGTTCGTCGTCGGCGATACCATCCACCTGGTGCCGGCGGTGACGGCCATCATGGGTGCGGTGGCCATGCTGCTGTGGGTTTCGCCCGACATCGAGGAGATGCTCCACGTGGTGGACTGGACGACGCTGATGTTTTTCATCGCCCTGTTCATAACCGTCGGGGCGCTGCAAGAGGTGGGCCTGATCAGCATCATCGCCACGGGCATCGGCGACCTGGTGGGCGATAACCTGACGGCCGCCATCCTGGTGCTGGTCTGGTCGGCGGCGCTGCTTTCGGGTGTCATCGACAACATCCCGTTCGCGGCGACGATGCTGCCTGTGGTGGCCTATCTGACCCGCACGGTGCCGGGGGCCGAAAGCGGCGTGTTGTGGTTCGGGCTGTCGGTGGGGGCGGCCATGGGTGGCAACAGCACCCTCATCGGTGCCTCGCCCAACCTGGTGACGGCCGGTATCTCGGAACGGGCGGGCTTTCGCATTACCTACCTGGATTTCCTCAAGGTGGGTTTGCCCGCCACCATCGTCACGGTCATCGTCGGCACGCTGTGGCTGTTTATTCGTTTCTAGCGAGGATATTCTCTCGGGTATAGTGCGAATGGGCAATTCGCACTATACCCACCCAGGATGGGAGGATATGAGGGAGGACTATGAACAAGATACTGTGCGCCACCCGCGGTGGTGAAGCGAGCCGTAGAACCCAGGAGGCCGTGATCGAGATGGCCCGCCAGGAGGGGGCCACCATCGTCTTTCTCTACGTGGTCGACGTCGAGTTCCTGCGGCTGACAGCTCGGGGCGTGCGACCCGACGTCGTCAGCACCGAGATGGAACACATGGGCGAGTTTCTGCTGGCCATCGCCGTGGAACGGGCGCAAAAGGGCGGCGTCGCGGCCGAGGCCGTGGTCCGCCACGGCCCCCTGATCGAGGCCCTGGAATCGGCGGCCCTGGAGCAAGGTGCCGACGCCATCGCCTTTGGCCGGCCGGCCGGCGTGGAGAGCTCTTTTTCGCTGAGTGATCTGGAAGCGATGGCGGCCAGGATCACAGAAGATACGGGCATCGAGACGTTTATCGTCTGAGCGGATTCTATGACAACCACTCATGGGGAGGGCGGCTACCATGTGGTGGCCGCCATCGGTGCAGAAAATCAGCTTGGCCCGCTGCTGTCGTTGGCCTGCGCGCTGGCCGCGCCGCGGGAGGGCCGGGTCACCGTCCTGACCGTGACCGCCAGCGGGCGGCGGCCCGCCTGGCTACAGGTCGAGGCAGAGCAGCCGGCCACCCTCGCAGAGGCATCCTCGCCCCCTGCTTCACCCCCCGCCCAGGATGCCGCCGGGGCCACATCCTCTCCCGCGGCCTGTGCCGGCGTGCCGGTCAACGTCGTGGTGCGCGCCGGCCGCTATCCCGCCGCCGAGATTCTGGCCTCCGTGCGCGCCGACCCGCCGGACCTGATCCTGCTCGGCTGGCGGGGCGACCCCGGCGGCGGCCGCTACCTGTTGGGCCGCACCCTGGATCCCGTGGTGCAGGAGACGCCCTGTGATGTGGCCGTGGTCCGGGCCGGCAGCGGCAAGGAGCTGGCGGGCGACGAACTGGACCGCGTCGAGCGGGTATTGGTGCCCGCCGCCGGCGGCCCCAACGCCGGGCTGGCCATCGATCTGGCCTTGAGCATTTCGCCCCAGGTACACGTCGTGGCCCTCAACATCGCCCGGGCGGCCCAGGGCGAGGTGGGCCTGTCGGTGAGCCGGGAGCGCCTGGACGAGATCCTGCTGCCCTGGGCCGACGAGCCGCGGGTGCAGGGCAAAGTGGTGCAAGCCGGCTCGATCGTGCAGGGCATCCTGGGAGAGGCGGCCCGCGATTACGACATGGTAATGATCGGGGCCAGCCACGAGAGCTACCTGGACCGCGTGCTGTTCGGCAACATCCCCCAGACGGTGGCCGCCCGCACGCCCGTGCCCTCAGTCGTCGTCCGGCGGGCCACGCCGCGAATGCGGGTGGGCACCATGCTGCGCCGCACGGGCTGGCGGCTGTTCGAGGTGCTGCCCACCCTGGACCTCCACCAGCAGATCGAAGTCTACAAGGCCATCCGTGATGGCGCCGGGCCGGACGTCGACTTTTTTATCATGATTGCCCTCTCGGCCGCCATCGCCACCATCGGCCTGCTGCAAAACAGCGCCGCGGTGATTATCGGCGCCATGCTCGTCGCCCCGCTGATGGCCGCCATCTTTGGGCTGAGCCTGGGCGTGGTCCGCGGTGACCTGCGGCTGATGCGGCGCGCGGCCAGCGCCACGCTGCGCGGTGTGTTCCTGGCTATTCTTGTGTCGGCGGTGCTGGCCTTTGTCATCCCCACCGAATCCTCGGGCAGCGAGATCATGAACCGCACCCAGCCCAGCCTGCTGGACCTGGGCGTGGCCCTGGCCTCAGGCGCGGCGGGCGCCTATGCCCTGTCGCGCAGGGAGGTATCGGCCTCGCTGCCAGGCGTGGCCATCGCCGCCGCCCTGGTGCCGCCCCTGGCCGTCATCGGCATCGGCCTGGCCTCGCGACGCGGGCCGGTGGCCGGTGGGGCCAGCCTGCTCTTTCTCACCAACCTGGTGAGCATCGTCGCCGCCGGCGGCCTGGTCTTCCTCTGGCTTGGCTTCCGTCCCCACCCCGGCGCCGAGGCCCGCACCCGGGTCTTTCGCCGCGGCGTGCTGGGCACGATCCTATTGTTGGTGGGGGTCACGGTGCCCCTGGGCGTGCTCACGGCCGACTCGCTACAGGAGGCCCGGCTCAACCGCACCGTGCGCCAGGTGCTCCGGGAGGAGATCGCGGCCATGCCCGGCGTCGACTGGGAGGACGAGTGGCAGATGCAGGTGCTGGAGGATGGCACGCTGCAGCTGGACGTGACGGTCCGCTCGCGGCGGACGGTGGCCCACCAGGAAGTAGTAGATCTTCAGGAGCGAGTGGCAGGCAACCTGCAACGGTCGGTGAGCCTCAGGCTGGACGTCATCGCCTCGACGCGGCTGGATCCCATTGTGCCCCCCACGCCCACCCCAACACCGCGGCCCGGCGCCACCTCGACCTGGACGCCCAGCCCTGTGCCGACGCGCACCCCGACGCCGACGCCCACCCCGACGGCCACCTCCACCTCGACACCCACCCCGACGGCCACCTCTACCTCGACACCCACCCCAACGTGGACGGCCACCCCGACGTGGACGCCCAGTCCCACCCCCACGCCCACGCCCATCCTGGTGCGGGTGGGTGGCACGGGCGGGCTGGGGGTGTGGATGTACCGCGATCCCGGCCTGGACAGCACCAAGATCCGCGCCTGGCACGAGGGCGCCCGGATGGTCATCGTCGGCGGGCCGGTGCCCCTCGATGGCTATCTCTGGATCCAGGTGGTCGATCCCCAGGGGACCCTGGGCTGGATCCCTGACGTGTATCTGGTGTCTGTGCGGAGGTAAGAGCTTATGCTGCAATTGTGGTTGGTGCTCGACAATCCGGCGCTGCTGAACGACGTGCTGGCGGCCTGGAGCGAGGTCGGCGTGCGGGGCATCACCATCCTGGAAAGCACGGGCGTGCACCGGGTGCGCTCCAAGGCCAGCCGCCAGGACGCGCCCTTTATGCTGGGCTTTAGCCGGCTGCTGCGCACCGACCAGGTGGGTCACTACACCCTCTTTGCCGTGGTGCCCAGCATGGACATCGTCGAGAAGCTGGTGGCCGCCACGGAACGGATCGTGGGCGACCTGAGCCAGCCCAATACCGGCGTGCTCTTTGCCACGCCGCTGGTGGCAGCCTGGGGCCTGCCCAAGCAGCCCTTTGACCCCGACCCGGACGGCAGCGAGGGGGAGGTGCCGCCCACCGCGGCGCCCTAGGTCGGCGGCGATGACCTGGCTCATTTTTGTCGGCAGCAGCATCGTCCTGGTGGGCGCCGCCATCAAGCTGGCCCAGTATGGCGACGTCATCGCCGTGCGCACCCGGCTGGGCGGCATGTTCATCGGCGTTCTGCTGCTGGCCGGCGCGACCTCACTGCCCGAGATGTTGACCATGATCAACTCCTTCCGGGTCGAGGCCCCGGGGCTGGCAGCGGGCAACATGTTTGGCAGCAACATGTTCAACATGTTCCTGCTGGCGGTCCTGGACCTGCTCAACCAGCAGGCGCGCATCCTGCGCCGGGTGGCCATGACCCACGCTCTGACGGCGGCCCTGGGCAGCGCCATGATTGGCCTGGCCATCTTTTTTATCCTGGGCGACGTCGACCTAGTGCTGGGCTGGATGGGGGTCGACAGCCTGACACTGGTTCTGGTCTATGTGGCCGGCATCCGCCTCATCCAGAGCAACGGCCAGGCTTCGAGCACGACGGTCGAGTTGCCCCAGGCCGGGCCGGCCATGCCGCTGTGGCGGGCAGGGCTCGGCTTCCTGGCCGCCACGGCGGTCCTGGTTTTCATCACACCCTACCTGGTGCGCTCCAGCAACCAGATCGCCGAGATCACGGGCCTGGGGGCGGGGTTCATTGGGACGACGTTGCTGGCCGTGGTGACATCGCTGCCCGAGGCGGTGGCGGTGGTGGCCGCGTCACGGATGGGGGCCTACGACATGGCCGTGGGCAACCTCTTTGGCAGCAATGTCTTTAACATGTTCGCCCTGGGCGTGGCCGATGCCTTCTACACGCCGGGCCGGTTCCTGGGCGCCATCGACCCTGTTTTTGCTCTGGTGGCTCTGCTGGGTCTGCTGCTCACCAACCTGGCCCTCATCGGCAACATCGCCCGCGTGGAGCGCCGGCTCGGTTTCGTCGAAGCCGATGCCCTGCTCATCCTGCTGGTCTACATCGGGGGTATGTTCTTCCTCTACATGAAGGGCATCGGCTGAGAGATTTCTTGGGATGTAGGGCAAATTGGCGCATGGCCAATTTGCCCTACATCCCAGCAAATTATGGGAGCCAGGCGGGGTTTTTGTCGGCGGCGGGGTTGTCCGTCAGCCGGATCGCGGCCCCGTCGCCGTCCACGTCGACGAGGTACACCTCGCGGTTGCCGTCGCGCCACGACATAAAGGCCAGTCCTCCCCCGTCCGCGCCCGCACCCGGCGCCCAGGCCGGGTCCCAGTCGTCGGCCGGGTGCCGCGTCACGTTGGCCTGGGCGCCGCTCGCCAGGTCCAGGAGGTAGATCTCCCAATTGCCGTCGCGGTCTGACTGGAAGGCAAGCCGGCCGGGCAGCGAGCCATCGGCCCCCGGCGCCCAAACCGGCACCCAATCGTCCGCCGGATGTTGCGTCAGGTTCGTCGCCCGCCCGCTCGCCAGGTCCAGGAGATAGATCTCCATGTTGCCATCGCGATCCGAGACAAAGGCCAGGCGCCCCCCCCCACCCTCGCCGCCGGGGACCCAGGCCGGCAGCCAGTCCTCGGCCGGGTGTTGGGTCAGGTCCATCGTCTCGCCCGTCTCCAGGTCCAGGAGAAAGACGTCGCGCTGGCCGCCACTGATGGCCGAGTAGGCCAGGTAGCGGCCGTCGGGCGACGGGGCTGGGTCCCAGTTGCTCTCGGTCTCGTGGGTCAGCCGCACCGGCTGCCCGCTGCGCGCTTGCTCCAAGATCGCGGCCAGCCGCCCACCGCTGACGGCCACTGCCTCGGAAACACCGTCCGCTCCCAGTGGATCACAATCCGCTGGTCTACAGAGAGCGCCGGATTGTGATCCGGCGCGAGCAGAGACGAGCGCGAAACCACCGTCCGCTCCCAGCGGATCACAATCCGCGGATCGTGTGGCGAGCGCGGAACAAAGTAGTGCAGCGTCCACGTCCAGCAGGTAGAGGTGCCAGCCCTCCTCGCGGTCCGAGACAAAGATGACGTAGCTGCCCTCCTCCCCGGCTGGCGTCGGCAGCCGGCGAGGCAGCCAGTCCCCGGCGGGGTCGTCGGTCAGGCGTCGCTGCCCGCTGCCATCGGCGTTCATGACGTACAGCTCCCAGTTGCCGTCGCGGTCGGTCTGAAAGACGATGCGCCCCTGGTCGGGGGCGCCGCCCGGCGGCGGCGCGATGGCCAGCAGGCACAGGGCAGGCAGCAGGGCCAGGGTCAGCGCGGCCAGAAGTCGGCCCCGGGGCTCAGGCGCGGCCAAGGCAGGCAATCTCCCGCCGGCGGGCACGGCTCACAGCCAGTCCTCGGCGTCCTCGCCCAACTGGAAGGCGACGCCCTGGAGAAAGCCCCGGGCCCGCTCGGTGCGGGGATAGCGCTCCAGGTAGGCCCAGAAATCCTCGCTGTGGTTGGGGTGCTTGCGATGGGCCAGCTCGTGGGCCACGATGTACTCCACGACCCATTGAGGCCAGCCCCGCACTCGGTCGCTAATGCGAATGTCGCCGTCGGTGGGGCCGCCGTAGGTGCAACTGCCCAGCCGGCGGCGCATGTTGCCCACCCAGCGGATCGAGTGCCACTCGATCTCGCCGCCAAAGTAGTGGCGATTGATCTCCCGGGCCAGGGCCTCCAGGTCGGCGTCGGCCCGGGCGCGGACCTGGGCGCGGCGGCGCTTGACTTCCTCGACGATGTTGGCCACGTGGCGGTCGACCTCGCGCTGCGGGGCGCGGGGCGGCACGCGCACCCGCACCCGGTTGCCGTCCCACTCCCAGTGGACGCGGCTGCGCAGGCGGCGGTCGACCACAACCACGACGTCGATGGGATCGTCGTCGTGGCCGTCAGGAGGCGGCGAGGTCATCGGCTCCTCCCCTGGATGGCGTCGCGGCCGTTCCTCCCGGCACCTGCTCCCACGTATGCAGGCCCAGGCGGCTGAGGGTGGTGGGAATGTGCCGGAAGCGGGCATCCTCCTGCTCGATCTCGCGGATCATGGCCCGCCGGGCGTGGTAGCGGCCGGCGCACAGGAGGCTCACCGAGCCGCCCTCGCCCCCGGCACCGTTGACCTTCCAGCCCAGCGCGCCGTGATCGCGGGCGACGTCGATGATGCGCTGGGCGTCGCGGCCGATGAGGTCGGGGTGCAGGCGCCGCTGGGCCTCGGTGTTGGCGATCATGGCCCGTCCCAGCGCCGAAAAATCGCCGGCCAGCAGGGCGTCGTGCGAGGGCTCGGCCGTGGCCCGCAGAGCGTCCAGCAGGGCGTTGTCCGGCCCGGCGTCTTCCAGGCCACGGA
>Ga0316577_10001451_pt1 | contig 11214 bp, 10 predicted proteins | sample S5NA_FD_203073 | JGI IMG/M metagenome (GOLD analysis project Ga0316577, IMG submission 203073) | Rhizosphere microbial communities from salt marsh grasses in Alabama, United States - S5-7_050615r2r1 | ecosystem: Host-associated > Plants > Roots > Rhizosphere | place: USA: Alabama | collected... | reverse complement strand
AAGAGCTTTCTGAGAAATATGGGTACCTGAAAATGGTCGACATTTTTCAGGACCTGACCGAGCAGGAAATTGAAGAGATTGACCGGGCGACGACCATTACTACCTGCCGGCGGGGCAAGATCTTTTACATGCCCGAGGACACGAGCGAGGTGCTCTTCCTCTTGAAGCAGGGCAGGGTTCAGCTGTACCGCATCTCTCCTGATGGCAAGAAGCTGGTCATTGCGACCATCGGCCCCGGCTCGATCTTTGGCGAGATGGCTCTCATCGGCCAGGGTATGCACAACACCTTCGCCGAGGCGATGGAGGAGTGCGTTCTGCTGGTCATGAGCCGGGAAGACGTCGAGCATCTACTGGTGACCAAGCCGAAAGTAGCCCTGCGCATCTTTGAAGTCCTGGGTACCCGGCTCAAAGACACCGAGGCGCGCGTCGAAGAGATCGCGTTCAAAGGCATCCCGGCAAGACTGGCCTCGCTGCTGCTGCAACTGGCGGAGGATCGAGGCACCAATACGATTACGGGCTTGACGCATCAGGACCTGGGCGAGCGGATCGGCACCTATCGCGAGACCACGACCCAGACGTTGAACATGTTCAAGTCAGAGGGCCTCATCGACATCGGCCGCAAACGGATCACGATCCTGGACACCAGACGTCTGACCGAGATCGCGGAGAGCTGATCTACGGGGCAGTGGCGCTGCCCGAAGGGCAGCCGGCGCAGAGATCAAAATCCCCTGACCGAGTCAGGGGATTTGTGCTGTTGCATCGGGCTGTCCGCCGGCACTAGGCGTATACGGCGACGCCGATGACGCCCGGACCGGTGTGGGTGCCGATGACCGGACCTACGGGGCGGATACTCGGCTGTGGGCAGCCCAGCATCGCCTGCAGTTGCTGGGCCAGGGCTGCAGCCTCTTCGGGCACGAGCGCCTGGGTGATGGCAACCTTGGCCTCAGGGGCCTTGCCGTCGAGGTGTTCTGAGGCGATTTCCAGCATGCGCGCCTTGGCTTTGCCCTTGGAACGTACCTGCTCATAGGGTTCGATTGCACCGTCCTGCAGGACCAAGATCGGCTTGACCTTGAGCAAGGTTCCCAGGAAGGCCTTGGCGTTCCCAATGCGCCCACCTTTGGCCAGGTACTCCAGGGTGTCTACAACAAAGAGGACCAGGATCTGATCCCTGATCTCCTCGACACGGTCCAAGACCTGCTGCCGGCTAGACCCCGCTTCGATGGCCTCCACGGCGGCTTCGACCATGAGTTGCAGGCCAATGGCCGTGGAAAGGGAGTCGATGACGCTGATCTCTGCCTCGGGGAGCATCTCCTTGGCGGCCATCGCCGAGTTCCAGGTACCGCTCAATCGGCTCGAGATGGTGATCGCCACAATCTCGTGCCCGGCCGCAGCCAACTCCTGAAAGACCTCGTGGAACTCGCCTGCGGAAGGCTGGGATGTGGTAGGCAGTTCGGTGGCCTCTTTCAGCTGGTCGTAAAACTCTTCGTAGGAAAGGTCGACCCCTTCCTTATAATCACGGTGGCTGAAATGGACGCAGAGGGGCACGACCCGAATGTCGTGCTCCTGCACAAACTCTTCGCTCAGGTAAGCCGTCGAGTCCGTTACGATTTTGATCATGGTCATCCTTCCTCCCTGTGGGATCATGGCCTAGTCCAATGCCTCGAGGGCGTCCTCCAGGAATTGGACCAGCAGTGAGCGGGCTTCTTCGCTCAAGCGGCCGAGGTTGGCCTGGTAGCGTTGGGCGTTGTCCAACAGGCGCTGGGTCAGCGAGCGTCCATTTTCGTCTTCTGATGAGAGGGTCGCGCCCACGCTCAGCCCGGCCAGGGTCTCGAGCCCCGAACCGCCGCCGCTCCGCAGGGCGGCCAGGGCGCGAAAAGGATTCAGTCCGGCCGCCCGATCTTTGGCACGCTGCATGTTGAGCAGAAGTGCGCCGACCATCTCGGTGCAGAAAGTCATGGGGGCGTTGGCCTCAGGCAGGCGGGTCAGCAGATCGTTGAGGGCGTCTCGATAGCTGGCGTCCCGAGCGCTTCGCAGGCGACGGAGGACGGCCTCGCGCACGCTATGCCATTCCTCACCGGCCTCGAGTGTGGCGCTTGACGGTCCGAGCGTGGCCGCGGCTTTGGGGGTGGGGGCAAAAACGACCAGCGGCCGACCCGGGCCCGAGTGTCCTGCGGCGAGGGCATAGCTCGAAGACGCGAATCCCTTCTTTTCCAGGACTTTGAGCATGTCGTAGGCCGAAAAGCGACTGACGCCTAGCTTCTTGGCTACGTCGGTATAGTGCACCGGTGCCCTGTGCTCCTGATAAAGCTCGGCTAGCTTTTTCAAGAATGCCTTCTGACGGGCAGTCAGTTTGGAAGCGGTGTCCATCGCCTACTCCCCAAAAAACCAAAATATCCACTAGACATTGTACACCCTTTGGGCCAATCTGTCAACCAGGCTATTGAGCTCTTTGGGCAGAGGCTGCGAGGCTCAGGCCGGCAGGATGGAAAAGGCGACCCTGGAGCGGAACCTCATTCGGGGGGTGCCTGGCGCGTGCCCGGCACAATCTCTACGAGGACACCACCAGTTGCCGTGGCAAGCAGGTTGTACGCCAGGCCAACGAGGATGGTTATCAGCGCCAAGAACAGGCCGCTGACCAAAGCGATGCCCAGTACGGCAAGCAGAAGGACCGCGCCAGTGGCCGTGGTCAGGACGTCCAACGCCTGCAGGGCTCCTTCGAGGCCCAGGAGCCGGACGAAATCGAGGGTAGTGATCTCTGTTCCTAGGATAGAGATGGGCACCTGCTGCCAGCCAGCCAGCCAACGGTGCAAGACCTCAGCCAAGCCGACACCCAGCAGACCGCAGAGCAGGCTGGGCAGGAAAGCCGCGACCACACCCAGCAGGCAGCCCATCCGGCCCAAGGAGGACAGCTGGAAGCGGCGGATGGCGACTTTCATATTCTGGCCTCCTTTGCTGCGGCAAGGGCCGCAGCGACCTGGAAGGGATCGCTGGCTACGACGCTTTGGGCAAAGAGTTCCATGGCCCCCAGATCTGACGTCTTGTCCTGGAGGTTGCCCCGATCGATCAGGCGGACGATGGTCGGGAAGCCCTCCCACGGCTCCGGTGTGGCCGCAAGCGGCCGCTGATAGAGGGCCAAATTGAAGCTCTGCATCCCGAATCGCTCTATGAAGGTGTTCAGAACAAAGTAGATGGCGGCCACAAGGTCGCGATTGACCTCGGCGCCGATGATGTGGGTCTCTTTTTCCTTGAATGGTGTCAGGGAAGGCAGGATGGTGGCGGAATTGTGATCGATGGCCAATCCCAGGGCGCGATGGGCAGCAATGAGGTCGGTGAAATAGTCCGAGCCATTCTGCCTACGGTAGCGCAGGGCGGCTTGGCGCAACGCTTCCACTTTGACATAGTGCCCCCCTCGAGTGAGCGTCATCTGGGCGTGCCCGTGGAGGATGGAAGCCCCGCTGCGCCAGAGGCAATTCCAGAGGAAGAATGGATAGCAAGCGTCCGGATCCGCCTCATGTGCCCTTTCTGCCCAGGCCTGGGCCGTGTTGATGTGGTCGGCCAACTGCTCCTCGGTGAAGCTGAGGGGGTGGTGATCGTCAAAAATGATCACCCCGTGCCAGCCGTCATACTTGGCGATGTTTGAGGCCGAGATGGAGTGCTCGCCGCGGACCCGGCCAAAGACGTCGGCCGGGGTTCCGGTCTTGGGATGGCAGAATGGGCCACCCTCGGCATCCTCGATGGTTTCCTCGAGGTCGTCGCGGCCCGCTGGGGCCTGGAGGGGCCGGCGAGCCCGGAGCTCGTTGAAGAGGGAGCCCTCCTGGGATACTAGGTTGGTGACTTTGACGATCCGCTGTTCACCTACCGCCTCGACGGAGCCAAAGTGCTCGGCGATCCAATCGTGCATGGCCTGGGGAGCGACTAGCTGGCCGGTGATGGTGTGCACCTGAAAGATGCGCTCAAAGCGGGTGCGCTCGCCGCTGGACAGTCCCTTCAGCAATAGGCCGAGGTCGGCGATACCAGGCTGCTCGACGTGATCTGGCGTCGGCACTGGCTCAGAGTCGGTCATGGCTAGACCTGGTAGGTCTCTAGCCCTGGTCGGGGGATGCGCGTGGCGATCGCCCGCCGATAGAGATCGATATACTTGCGTGCTGAACGCTCCCAGGAAAAATCGGCACGCATGCCTCGCAGCTGTATCTGTCGCCACAGGTCCCGGTGCTTGAAGGTTTCGATGGCCCGCACGATGGCAGCAAAGAGCATCCAGCGGTCATAATCGTGAAAGACAAAACCGGTCCCTTGCCCAGTGCGCGGATCATAGTCCTGTACGGTGTCGGCCAGGCCACCCGTTGCTCTGACAATGGGCACGCTGCCATAGTGCATGGCCACAAGCTGGTTGGTGCCGCACGGCTCAACGCGGCTGGGCATGAGGAACATGTCGCTGCCGGCATAGATCCTCTGGGCCAGTGGCGTATTGAACGTCAAAAAGATGGCCACCTGGCGGGGATATTGCTGAACCATGCGACTGAAGAGGTCGTGATAGTGCTGCTCGCCAGTGCCCATCAGCACCAACTGGATGCCCAGGTCCAGGATGTGGTCAATGGCCTCGCCCAGGATATCGAGCCCTTTCGAGCCGGTCAGCCGGGAGATGACGCCGATGAGTGGGGTGTCGGCCTCTTCGGGCAGCTTGGCCTCGCGCTGGAGCGCGGCCTTGTTCTCTGCCCGCCGGTCCAGAACGCTGCTGTCATAGTTGGCTGCGAGGTGGGGATCGGTGGCTGGATTGGCTGTCTCGTAGTCGATGCCATTCAGGATCCCAAAGAGCCGGTCTCGCCGGTCGCGCAAGAGGGGATCGAGCCGCTCGCCGTACTCGGGTGTCAGGATCTCCTGGGCATAGGTCTCGCTCACAGTGCTCACCAGGTCAGCCCAATAGATGCCGCGGCCCATCAGGTCGACGACCTCATTCAGGTCGGCCATCTCGGAATGGTACTGGAAGCCCCATTCGTCGAGACCAGCAATCTCGAGGACACGATACCCAAAGATGCCCTGATAGGCGAGGTTGTGGATGGTATAGACAGTGACCGTGTCCTGGAAGAAGGGATCTTGGCGGTAGATGGTGCTGAGCCAATTGGGCACGATGGCCGTATGCCAATCGTGACAGTGGATGATGTCGGGCCGCCAGTCGAGATGTTTGAGGGCCTCCAGGATGGCCCGGCAGAAAAAGATGAATCGGTCGGCATCGTCCGGATACATGTAGATGCCTTCCCGATCAAAGTACTTGGCATTGTCCACCATGTACACCGGCACACCGTTGCCGATGCTGGCTTGCAGGATGCGTGCCGGCTCGGTCGCGCGGTGGACAGGCACGTCGAAGGGTGGCACAACCTCTTGCAGGTGGAATTTGCTGGTTTCGATCCGGCCGTAGCGGGGCATGGCCACGCGGATGTCGTGGCCCAAGGTCTGGACTGCCTTGGGGAGTGCGCCAGCGACGTCGGCCAGCCCCCCCGTCTTGGCAAAGGGCACGACCTCGGCGGCAAGTAGTAGGATCTTGAGCGGGCCGTTGTCACTCATGGATGCTCCTCGCGATTGAGCTGGGCTAGCGCGGCTCAGAGTCTAGCACAACTTGCCTGATTTCGCAAGTGCAATCGGCAAACTGAGGTGCGCTACGGGCCCAGGCCTGTTGTGGGGGGTTCGAACTCAGCCTGCCCCTTGGTGCTGTCCTTCCAGCTCCTCGCGCACGGTCCGGTACAGCTCGGATGCCCTGAGCTCGGCCAGGCAATAGCAGGGCCCCTTGAGAGCGCGGGCTAGGTTCTTGGCCAGGCCCCGATCGTAGGCCTCATGCTCCATGTTGATGACGACCGAATGGATTCCCGCCTGCCCGATCAGGTCGGCGATCTTGTGCGCTTCCTCCTGCGGGGGCGTGTCAGTCAAGGCCACATTGCCGGCACCATCGGTCAACAGGATCATCAGGGGCATGGCTTCTGGGTGCAGGCGGAGCTCGCGGCGAAAGACGCGATAGGCCATCATCAGGCCTGCCGAGAGGGGGGTCTTGCCTCCCACCGGCAGATGCCGAAGTGCCTGCTGGGCCAGTTCCACGCTAGAAGTGAATGGCAGGACCAGCCGCGCTTCCTCTTTCTGAAAGACGACCAAGCCGACGTGGTCGCGCTTCTGGTATGCATCCACAAGCAGGGACATGATGGCGCCTTTGGTGGCTTCCATGCGCTGGGCGCCGGCCATGCTCCAGCTGGCATCTACGACAAAGAGGATGAGGTTCGAGGCACGGCGGACACGCACCTTCTTCTGGACATCCTGGGGCAGGATGGTGAGGGTGCCCTGCTCGGCCTCTCGCTCCAACTGCTGAAGCGCGGCCTGGCGGATGGTCGCATCGAGGGCGATGTCGCTGAGATCGCCCTCGGCGGGGCGGGCCTGGATATACCTGCCTCGTTTGCGGCTGGTGCGGGTGCTGGACCGTTTGCCGGCGGTGCGCCGGGTCAGCCGGTCCATGGGCGTCTCGAGGCGGCGCGATTTGAACATGTCGCCGATGGGAACGACCATGTCGACCTGTTCTGGACCGCCGAGGCCCAGTGGGTCTGTGGATTGCTTCTTTATGGGCGCGCCAGACCCCCCGGCCTCGGATTCGGCGGGCTCGGGGGGCTGGTCGTCAGTCAGGTCTTTTTTTTTCCAGGCGACGGCTCGACCATGGAGGCGCCCGGTGACTTGGATTCTTGGGCCTCCTGGCGGGCTTCTTCTAACCGGTTGGATAGCTCCTCCATCCGGTTTTCGGTCTCCTGGAACGGCATGCGCTTGAGGCGGTGGGGCAGGGCCAGTTCAGCTGCGACCAGGATGTCGAGGGCCGCGACAGCCGTATCGCTGGTCGCCGCGCCGTTCTGGGCAAACCGCAGGGCGGCGTGGGCCAGTGCGGCTTTGAGAATGACGATGTCTGCCCGATGGCCGTCGACCTCGAAACTGGTCGTGAGCTCGGCAATGGTATATAGGTCCTCGGGCTGGTAGGTGACCAGGGGAAGTATCTGGCGTGCACGGCTTATTTCGTGGCCGAGCTGTTCTTCGTAGGGCTCCCACTCGGCGCGAAAGCCCTCCGGATCGCTCTCGAATTGGACCGTCCGTTCCAGGATGGCGACGCGCGCCTGATGGGCGGCAATGCCCTGGATCTCGACGCATAGCGCAAAGCGATCGAGGAGCTGCGGTCGCAGCTCCCCCTCTTCAGGGTTCATGGTTCCGACGAGGATAAAGCGCGAGGGATGGCCGAAGGAGATGCCCTCCCGCTCGACGACGTTGCGACCCATAGCCGCCGAGTCGAGGAGTAGGTCCACCACGTGGTCGTCCAGCAGGTTGACCTCGTCCACGTAGAGCAACCCCCGGTTTGCAGCGGCGAGAACCCCTGGCTCGAACTTCTTCTGACCCGTCTTGAGGGCCGCCTCGATATCGAGGGTGCCGACTACGCGGTCCTCGGTGGCGCTCACGGGCAGGTCGACGAACCGGGTGCGGCGCCGGCTAATCGGCAGGTGCTCGCCCCGGGCCACGCGCTCACGGCAATTGTCGCACAACCGTTCAGGGCGGTGGGGATCGCAATTGAAGGGGCAGTCGGCTACGACTTCGATCTCGGGCAGCAGGGCGGCGAGGGCCCGGGCCGCCGTCGACTTGGCCGTGCCCCGCTCCCCCCGGATTAGCACGCCCCCGATTCTGGGACTGATGGCGTTGAGGATCAACGCCGTTTTCATTGTATCTTGGCCTACGATGGCCGTGAAAGGAAAAATCGTGCGCATAGACGTCTAGAATACCCTGAATCGGTCTTGTTTGGCCTTGCAGACCGGGCAGCGCTCCGGCGGCTCGCCAATATGCGTGAATCCGCACACTGGGCAGATATAGACCTCACCAGCCTCGATGTCATCGCCTGCGTCGGCCGCCTCTTTGGCCTGGGCATACATCTCAGCGTGGATCTTTTCAGCTTCCATGGCATAGTTCATGGTTCGCCGGGCGCCCTTTTCCTCCTGGGTGTCGGCAACCGAGAGATAGGCTGCGTACATCTCTTCGACCTCAAAGTTCTCGCCGGCGATAGCTGCTTCGAGATTGGCGACGGTATCGCCTAGCCCACCCAGTTCGCGGAGATGGTTGATGGCGTGGACTTCTTCAGCATAGGCGATGGCCCGGAAGAGGCGGGCGATGTTTGGCCTGCCCTCCTTTTCGGCCTGGGCAGCAAAAGCCAAGTATTTGATATGCGCCTGGCTTTCGCCAGCCAGGGCACTCTTCAGGTTTTCAGTGGTCATTGCCTTCATTGGTCATACTCCTTCTTTGGAATAGTATCTCTTTCGGGCCTCCGGCAAACGTCACTAGCTCGGGGCTCGTCTTGTGTCCAACAGACTACGTACCTGCTCCAAAAGGGCCAGCACGCCAAAAGGTTTCAGCAGGTGGCCCACGACCGTCCTATTCCGCATTACCTCCCGACCAGGCGGCTCGGCGGACATCAGAACTACGGGCACTGGCTGTCTATCAAATCGCTCCTCAAAGGTGTCGAGCAGATGCCAACCTTCGGAGTTGGGCAGGTCCAAGTCTAGCAAGATCAGGTCAGGTTGGCCTTCGCCCAGCCGCTCCAGCCCATGCTTCTCCGTCACCGCCTCGCGTACTTCCAAACCCAGCGGCTCCAGGTTGGCTCGGATCAGCTTGCGCATCTGCCAGTTGCGCTCGATCGCCAATACACATCGTTCTGCCATGCCCCCATAGTACCGCGGCAGCTATTAGAGGGCCATAAACAGGCAGTGGCCAAGTGTTAAATCCCTGTTAGAGATCGTGAAACCTGTCTCGAACCTAGTTGGATCTTAGCACAGGCAACGGCTTAAGTCAAAGGCCTCCCCGTTCAGGGCGGACAACTGCTCAGGCTTGATCCTCCTCGGGCTGGTAGAGCATGTAGCCAGCGCCAGGCTGAGTGAGGAGGTAGCGCGGATCGGATGGCTGGGGCTCTAACTTCTGCCGCAAGTACCGCATATAGACCCGCAGATACTCGGTCTCCTCGCCGTATTCCGGTCCCCACACGGCGCGCAGTAGTTCGCGGTGCGAGACCACCCGGTTGGGATTGCTGGCCAGGTAGGAGAGAAGCCGGTACTCAGTTGGCGTCAGTTTGACGGGCTCCCCATCGACGGTGACGCGGTGCTGGGCAAAGTCGATCTCAAAGGGTCCTGCCTTGAACCCTTGGCGGCTGAGGATCTCTTCGGGCCACTTGGTGCGTCGCAGGACGGCCTGGACCCTCACCAGCAACTCGGTCACAGAGAAGGGCTTGGTCAGGTAGTCATCGGCCCCGACTTCGAATCCGTGCACAAGATCCACCTGTGCGCTGCGCGCTGTCAGCATGATCACCGGAACGGCCGAGAATTCCCGGACGCGGCGACAGACGGCATAGCCATCCATCTTGGGCAACATCAGGTCGAGGATGACCAGATCCGGAATCTCTTCCTCCACCATGTGGACCGCCTGCTCCCCATCGTCGGCGAGCAGGACTTTGTAGCCGGATGACTCAAGGTTCGCTTTGACCAGTTTCTGTACATGGGGCTCGTCGTCTACGACAAGAATGCTGGCTTTCTTGGACATCAGGCTCCTCCTCAATCTGGGGTAGTGGCCCGCCGCAATCCAGGCCAGGCTCAGGCCAGAGGTATACTGAAATAGAAGGTGCTACCAACACCCGCTTCGCTCTCTGCCCAGATGCTGCCTGCTTGGGCCTCGACAATGGCTTTAGAGATCGACAGGCCCAGGCCGCTGCCGCCCACTTTGCGTGTGGATGCGCTGTCCACCTGGTAGAAGCGCTCAAAGACGCGGGCGAGCTGCTGGGGCTCAATGCCGATACCCTGGTCGGCGACGCTGACGACTATCATCTCCTCGTCGGGCTGTGCCGCAATGGTGATCGGGCCGCCTCCGGGTGAGTATTTGACCGCATTCTCTACGAGGTTGCGCAGCACCTGGCGGGTGCGCCGTGGATCGGCCATGACCAGTGGAAGTGCAGGAGGCACCCGCGTCTGGAAGTGATGATCGTGTGTCATCATCTGGAACTCGGCCGCCGTCTCCTGGATGATGGGCAGCAGGTCGACGGGCTCTGGCTCCACAGGCAGTTCTCCTGCCTCGATGCGCGACATGTCGAGAAGGTTGCCGATAAGCTCCGACAGCCGGTCACTCTCCTCGTCGATGATCGACAGGAATTCACGCCGGCTGGTTTCATCCCATTCGACGTCCTCGCGCAGAAGGGTGGTGGCAAAGCCTTTGATGCTGGCCAGCGGGGTGCGCAACTCATGGCTGACTGTAGAGAGGAGCCGCGATTTGATCTCGTCCAGCTCCCGCTCTCGGGTGATGTCGTGCAGAAGCAGAGCCTTGCCCCGGGCCCTACCCTCTGCACTCTGGATGGGAAACAGACGGGCCTGCAGGGTCCGTGGCTCGGGCTGGTTCAGCGAGAACTCTATCGTGGGTGTGTCCTTGCCATTGGAAGCAGCAGCCGCCAAGGCATCAAGCATCGCCTCCGGCTCGTCGGCGCGTCCGGCCAGGATGTGGCCCATGGCCGCCAGCGTCTGCCCGATCAGCTCGCTGGCCTCCAGGTGGAGGATGGTCTCGGCGCAGGGATTCACGTAGGAGATGCGGCCGTGATGATTCAGCAGAATCAGGCCATCGACCAGGCTGTTCATGACGCTGTCGAGCGTGGCTCTGCGTCGCTCTGCATCCTTGATGAGTTGGGCGTTGGCGATGGCGATACCGATCTGGTTGCCGATGGCGGTTAGGAGCTCCAGATCATCCGGTCCAAACTCACGATAACCCGGGCTCTGGATGTTCAGCAGGCCCAGCACTTCACCTCGGGCCAAGAGGGGGAGGCGCACACAGGCGTGAAACCCCTCCCGCACGCAGCTCGTGCGCGTCCTTGCCGCGTGGGCGGCGAGGTCGGCGGTGACGAGCATCTGACCGGTCTGAAACGCCAGCCCACACAGACACTCGCCAGACCCGACGTGTGATTCCGCGTGAACAAACGCCTGGGAGACGCCGTGGTGGGTGTGCAGCACCAGTTCGTCTGTCTCCTCATCCAACAAAAAGATCTCGCCAGATTGCTCGCCGATGACCTCCAAGGTTGTCTGGAGGGCACCCTTCAGGATCTCATCCAGGTCCTGAGTGCAATTGACCTGGGCGGCAATCGCAGTCAGCGCGGCCAGCTCCTTAGCGCGCGTCGTTTCAGACAAAAAA
>Ga0316577_10001450_pt1 | contig 11217 bp, 7 predicted proteins | sample S5NA_FD_203073 | JGI IMG/M metagenome (GOLD analysis project Ga0316577, IMG submission 203073) | Rhizosphere microbial communities from salt marsh grasses in Alabama, United States - S5-7_050615r2r1 | ecosystem: Host-associated > Plants > Roots > Rhizosphere | place: USA: Alabama | collected... | reverse complement strand
ATATATTCCGGCACTCTCCGTCCGGGTCGTGATCCGGACGGTCCAAGGAAAAGCGGCGGTTAGATCGGGCAGGATCGCGTTTTCTTCGGCCGGGTTGAAGACCTCGATCGCCAGATCGCTGGCATAACCGTCCGGAATACCCAACAGGTCGCGCGCGTCATCGATGTGGAGCAGCACGATATTCGGTTCGGCGACGTCTGTCTTCGCAGCGCTGCGGCCGACAACCCTGAGTGTCGCCGTCCTCTGGCCGGTGAGGGTTAAAAACGGCGCCGCAGGGTCCCGTTTTACGTCGGTAACGGCCAGGGCTTCTCCCCGCCCGGGCAAGGCGGTCGATTGCGGCAAAGGCGGTCCATACCGATCGACACCGATGACCGTCACCGGCCCCGCGGGTCCGGCGACTCGGCCCCAGACGCGCGGGCGGGCGGCGATGACACCCGGAACGCTTTTTGCGAGTTTAACGGATTGATCCGACGGAATGGGTGTCCAGCCCAAGGCGTTAAATTTCCGGACGATCAGAGATGGGGCATCCTTGAGCATCAGGTCGGCGGTGGTCGATAGGGCCTGGGTGAACAAAAGCGGGGCAGCGGTTACGGAGACTGTCAGCAGCAGGGCGGTGACGAGCAGGCCACTCTCCAGCGGTCGACGCAGCAGATCACGAAGCGCCCATGCGAGCAGGGGCTGCAGAACCGGTCGCTTCATTTGGCGGCTTTTCGACCTGTGATGGCGGACCATTTGTCGTCGTTCATCTCATCCATCCGGAAGACGGTCTTGCCGCCGTGGCGCCGTTTAAAGGCCTCCAGGGCTTTTTCGCCCTTGACGGGGACCAGTGCCGGACCCATCGGACCGATGACATCCGAGCCGGCGACCCAGAAAACATCCCGACCGTCCACCTCTTCCCCGGTGAAGTAATCCCTGACCACCGGCGTTTTCAATTGTTCCTTTTGTGTTGCCAGGAAGATCTCCGGGTGCAGCCACGAGCGCATCATGCAGCCCGTGCCGCAGAAATAAAAAGTGGTTTCGTCCGTCAACTGAATCGCGCTGGAGAATTTTGCGTGCTCGGCCACCTTCATGCCGCATACGGGGCATCGGTCCTGGGCGCTGATCTGCATGCGGTTATTTTCGTCGAGGGGTTTGCGGCCGGGTTCAGGACCGCTTCCAGGGCCGGCAGCCCGGGCGGAGACAGTGCCCCAGAGGAACAAGGTCAGCAGTCCCGTCAGGCAGAGGGCGATTAGAAACAGCGGGCGGGCCGTCAGGCGGTTTGACATCATCGTTCTCCTTTCGTCAATCATCTCTTGTGGACACGCAGTCAGCCTTCTACGGCGACTCCAAGCTTCTACAACTATGGAAATTAAAATAGACTGTCAACGCTATTTGTTTTATACCCAACGCTGCTATGGGTGATCTCGATCTGATATCTCTTTTCCTTTTGGGCCTGCTGGGTACAGGCCACTGCATCGGGATGTGCGGCCCTCTGGTGGTGGCCTTTCCGGGCCGCACCGGCCGATATGCGCCGCACTTCTTCTATCACCTCGGGCGACTCGTCACTTACGGCGGGATCGGCGCGGTGATGGGCGGCATCGGCAGCGGTCTGGCCATGGTGTCGTCTGTCACGGGTTCCGATCATTTGCAGCTCGTCGCCGGCGTGCAAATCGTCTTGTCGGTCGTGTCGGCCGGGTTTCTGCTCTATTTCGGTCTTTGTCAGCTCGGTTTCTTCAAGCAACCCCAGTGGATGCGATTGGCGGCACCAGAAAAGATACCGGGCTACCGGCGGATTATCCGCCTGGCTTTCGTAAATCAAGGAGCGGCTGAAATGCTGTTTACCGGACTTTTAATGGGGTTTCTACCCTGTGGTCTATCCTTTGCGGCTTTTTCCAGGGCGCTTGCAGCCGGTGGTTTTCTGCACGGGTTACTGTTGCTGTCGGCCTTTGGTATCGGCACTCTGCCGGGGCTCCTGCTCATCGGGACCGGAGCGTCCGCCTTGGCCCGCCGCTATCAACACCATTCCGACATCATCGCCGGACTGTTGATGATCGCCATGGGTTTGTCCTTGGGGTTGAAAGCGGTAACGGCCGGTTAGGGCTCGCTCGAAAAACCTGGATCTCTTGGCGCGGCTTTGATATGCGTGCCTGATCGGTGGTTTTGCAGCCGCCTGACTGCTGATTTATCTCTATAGTATAAAAGCGCGGAAATCAGTATTTTATAACCCTTGAACCGTGAACATTCAACCTGGAACCGATCAGTTTAGGTTTTATTATGCTGTCCAGTAAAAATTTTTGGGGAAGCGAACACGACCGGCAATATCATTACGACGAGCGGATCCGTCGCGAAAAAATCGCCAATTATGGGTACCAGAAGGTGCCTGAGGATGAAAAGACCCAGTGGGTTCTGCGCCATTTCAATTCGGTTGCCCGCCAGTACGACCTCATGAACACTCTGCTGAGTTTCGGCATTCACTATCTGTGGAAGCGCACGGCTATCGGCACACTGGGGTTGGAACCCGGCGACCGGGTGCTCGATGTCTGTGGCGGAACCGGCGACCTGGCCATCCTGGCCAAACGTGCCGTCGGTGCCTCCGGAGAGGTGGTGGTTTATGACATCAATCGGGCTATGATCGACGCCGGACGCTTCAAAAAGACAAATGCAGGCGTTAGAAGTCGGATTCGCTACGTTCAGGGGAATGCCGAACAAATTGCATTTACTGATGAACATTTCGATGTGGTGGTGGTCGGCTTCGGTATCCGCAACGTCACCCACATGGAGCAGGGCTTCACGGAGATGCTGCGGGTGCTGAAGCCGGGCGGCCGAATGATGTGCCTGGAATTTTCCAAACCGTCCAACCCGGTTTTTTGCGGGCTGTACGATTTCTATTCTTTCACCATTATGCCCCTGTTGGGGCAGCTGCTGGCCGGCACCCGCCAGGCTTACACCCACCTGCCCGAATCAATCCGCTTGTTTCCCCTGCCCGACGAGCTGAAAACTATCTTAGAGCGCATCGGTTACACGCAGGTCTCCTGGCGGCGTCTGACCAACGGGATAGCGGTCATCCACACCGGTAAAAAACGGCACCCATAGCGTGGGGGGCTTCAACAGCCATCCCACTATGGTTGAGCTGAAAAACGTCATGAGCTCTGGCATGACAAGGCAGAATCCGACGACAAGGCGCCAACTTGTATTTTGTTAACCCCAAGCCCTACGACGACGTTTTTACCCCTAACCGGCGAACGCGCTTGAAGTAAGGAGATAGTCCCAGGAATGTTCGATAAAGGTTCACTCAGGATTCTTGAAAAGGCGTTGACGAAACTTGACGGTGGATTCGCGTCGTTGCCGGAGATCGGGCATGAGTTCGATGGCGAGAGAATCGAAAAGGTCATGCTGCAGGTCGCCGAGATCATGCAGGACAATTATCCGTATTTTCATCCGTATTACGCCGGTCAAATGCTGAAGCCCCCCCATCCTGTTGCGCGTATTGCCTATATGCTGTCGCTATGGATCAACCCGAACAATCATGCCCTGGACGGGGGGCGGGCGAGTTCACGGCTCGAAAAGGAGGCCGTTGCCGAGATCGCAGGTCTTTTTGGCTGGTATCGGTATTTGGGGCACCTGACGGGCGGAGGGACAATGGCCAATTTGGAGGCCCTGTGGATATCCGGACGGGTGAAACCGCGACAAAAAGTGGTTGCCTCGGCGCAAGCCCACTATACGCACCGGCGAATTTCCGATGTGCTTGGGCTGTCCTTTCAATCGGTTGCCTGCGATGATCGGGCCAGGATGGATATCCGCTCGCTCAGAAAAACCCTCGATGGGGGCGACGTCGGCACAGTTGTCGCCACGATGGGGACTACCGGTTCGGGATCTGTCGATCCGTTGCCGGAAATTCTCGAATTGCGACAGCACTACGATTTTCGACTGCATGCGGATGCCGCGTACGGCGGCTATTTCATCCTGAGTGACAACCTGGCGTCAGAAACGCGGAAAGCCCTCGCGTGCCTGACTCAAGTCGATTCAATTGTCCTTGATCCCCACAAGCACGGTCTGCAACCTTACGGCTGCGGCTGCGTCCTTTACCACGACCCCGAGGTCGGCAAGTTTTACAAACACGACTCTCCCTATACCTATTTCAGCTCTTCGGAACTCCACCTCGGGGAGATCAGCTTAGAGTGTTCCAGGCCGGGCGCCTCCGCCGTGGCGCTTTGGGCTACGCAGAAACTCTTGCCGCTCGTTCCGGATGGAGAATTTTCTGCGGGATTGGCCAAGGCGCGCGCAGCGGCGTTGTCTTTATACGAGAAAATTCAATCTGAAAAAAAGTTCAAGACCATTTTCCCACCGGAGCTGGACATCGTGGTTTGGGCGCCGAACGGAAGGCGTGCGTCCCAAATTTCGGAACGCTCGGAAAAGGTGTTTCGAGCCGCCGCTGAAAAAAATCTGCATTTGGCCATCTTCAAGTACCCCTCTGAACTGCTGCGATCCAGATGGGTGGATGTCACTTTCGACCGAGAAGATGTGACCTGTCTGCGGTCCTGCCTCATGAAACCGGAGCATTGCGACTGGATCGAGGAGATCTGGAAAATAATCCTCGCTGCCGCCGGAATCGTTTGACGGCGATGTCGCAATATGCTAATATATGTAATATTATCAAATTTTTATAGTCATTTTCACGTACCGGTTCTTTTTTCGCTGCGACTGGCACCCTTGCGCCATAAAGCGCCGTAAGAACCTGAACTGACACGATTCATCATTCCACCGGAGCTTTGTATGAAGCGCGCTGAGAAACCCTCCCACTCACTGGTCAAAAAATTTACCAGAGAATATCTGTTTTTTTCTCTCATTCCGGTCGGAATCTTTTTTGTCTTCGGGCTGACGGGCGTTTTTTTCGCTCAGAAGTACATTGCCGATCTTATTCATCAATCAACCTACGAGCTGAGTGAAGACGCCAAGGGCCAGCTCGAAGATATTGGGCAGACGATTATTCAGGACAAGGCCAGAGATGTCGCCAAGCAGGTCGACATATTTCTCAGGCTCAATCCCGACCTCGACATGCCGGCGCTTCAGAAAAGCGATGAATTCAAGAGCATCGCCATGCAGAAAGTCGGGCAGAACGGATACACCTGCCTGTATGAAGCCGAGACCGGCATCATGAGGATTCATCCCAACACCAAATTGATCGACAGGGAGATGGGGTTTCTGGCGGAGAAATTACCGTCATGGTGGGCGATATTCGAACCGACCCGCTCCGGAGCAGAGGTTTCCGGTTATTATGACTGGTTTGAACCGAACGGTCAGATTCGCAAGAAATACATGACCATGACGCCGGTCGGGACGAGGGTTCGCGGGCAGACCCTGATGATAGCGGCCACTGCCTACATTGACGAATTTTCGACCCGAATACTGGCGATGCAGGAGAAGTCGAAAGAAATCAGTTCACGCTACCAGAGTTTTGTCACCCAACAGGACCTGGTTATCGTCAGCGCCATGGCGGTGATCCTGGGCATGACCGCTATCGTCGTTTATTTACTGGGTCAACGGTCGGCCCGTCGGTTTATCCTTCCGATTGTGGGCTTGGCCAACACCTCCAAATCGTTTGGGGAAGGCAATTGGGAAGCCGACGGCGACTCCGCGTTACTTGCGCGTGATGATGAGATCGGAGAACTGGCCGTATCTTTCAACCAGATGCGTCTTCAGCTCAAGCAACTTTTTCAGGAACTCGCCAGCAACCTGGCCGAACTCAAAACGACCCAGGCGGCGTTGAAAAAGAGTGAGACCCACTATCGTAGTCTGTTTAACGGTCTTCCCGTCGGACTCTACCGTACGACGCCGGACGGCCGGATTCTCGATGCAAACCCGATGCTGGTGAGGATGCTCGGGTATCCCGACAAGGAAAGCTTTCTCGCCCAACGGGCAGAGGCCATGTATTTGAATTCGGAAGAACGCGTGAAGTGGAAAACCATAATTGAAAACCGAGAGTTCGGAAAACCGTACGAATTTCAAATGCGGCGGTATGACGGAACCGCCATGTGGGTCGAGAATCATTCGATCGCTGTTCGGGACGGCACGGGACAGGTTCAATATTATGAAGGGAGCCTGAAGGATATCTCCGAGCGCAAAGAGGCCGAAGCGGCCTTGCAGAAAAGTGAAAAGGAGTACAGGACCCTTTACGACGAAACCAAACGGGCGGAAGAATTGTATCGCTCGTTGCTTCACTCCTCGGCCGATGCGATCGTCATATACGATCTTCAGGGAATGGCCAAATATGTGAGCCCCGTGTTTACGAAGATGTTCGGGTGGGCGCAGGAAGAAGTTGAAGGAAAGAAAATTCCTTTTCTTCCGGAATCCGAGATGGAGACCACTTTAAACATCATCAAGTGTTTGGTGGAGAGCGGAATACCGTGCCACGGCTTCGAGACCAAACGCTACACCAAAGATGGAAAAACGATCGACGTGAGCATCAGCGCTTCGCGCTTTGAAGACCATATCGGACAACCCGCAGGAGTCCTCGTCATTCTCCGCGATATCTCCGATCGCAAGCGGCTCGAGGAACAGCTGCACCTCGTTCAGCGAATGGAGGCCATCGGCACGCTGGCCGGGGGCATTGCCCATGATTTCAACAACCTGATGATGGGGATCCTGGGAAATATTTCGCTGATGATGTGCGACCTGGATTCGACCAGTCCGCATTACAGGAATCTGCAAAATGTCGAGCAACTCGTTCAGAGCGGTACCAAACTGACCGGTCAACTGTTGGGGTATGCCCGAAAAGGTAAATACGAGCCCAAGGCCGTCGATCTCAATCATGTCGTCCGGGACAGCGTGGAAACTTTTGGGCGCACGCGGAAAGAGGTCACTATCAAATTGGACCTGGCGCCGGAACGAATCGTCGCCGATGTGGACAGATCGCAAATCGAGCAGGTCCTGTTTAACCTGTACATCAATGCGGCCGATGCGATGCCCCGCGGCGGTGAGCTTTGCGTGGAAACCACGGTGGTCGACCACGCCGATTTTACCGATAAGCCTTACTCTCCGAAGCCCGGCAAGTATTTGAAGCTGCAGGTGACCGATACGGGCATCGGCATGGATCCCGAAACCCAACAACGGATATTCGACCCCTTTTTCACCACCAAGGAAATTGGGCGGGGGACCGGTCTGGGACTGGCTTCGGTTTATGGAATCGTCAAGTCCCACGGCGGGTACATCGACGTCGTATCGGAGAAAGGCAAGGGGACGACCTTTTGCATTTACTTGCGTGTGTCGACAGGTTCACTGGTCGAGGCCGGCGCAAACCCCTCAGAGGTCAAGAGAGGAAAAGGCACGGTGCTGCTGGTCGACGACGAGGAAATGGTGATCGACATCGGGGCGCAGATGATCGAAAAAATGGGGTATGACGTCCTTTTCACCCGCAAAGGCGATGAAGCTCTGACGTTGTTCGACACTCACAGAAAGAGCATCGATCTGGTTGTCCTGGACCTCATCATGCCGGGCATGGGGGGCGGTGAAACCTTCGATGAGCTGAAGAAAATCGATCCCGACGTCAAGGTCCTGCTGTCCAGCGGCTATTGCATCGACGGGCAGGCAAGGGAGATCCTGAACCGGGGCTGCCGCGGCTTCATCCAGAAGCCATACAACATGGAGGCCCTGTCGCAGAAAATCAATGAGATATTGACCTGAAGTGAGCTCAATTTAGATTGAGTGCCGGTTCGCAAGTGGCCCTTTCCTTCAACTCTGGCCGTTCTATCCCCTGACGCTGAAAATCCTTGATAAACACGCTCAATATGATTATCAATTCAAATCTGGAACATGAGCGTTAATGCTATAATTTCTGAAACTTATTTCCAATGACTACCGAGACCCGTCACAAAGCAGGCTCTGTCCTCAAAGCTATCGTGATCTGCGTGCTGACCGTCGGCTTTTTTGCTCCAATATCTGGGGCTTCCAGCCCGGTAAACATCAAGCACGTTCTGGTCCTCTATCCACAGGATAGTTTGGCCGTCCCCGCCTACCGCATGGTTTACACGGGGATAAAAACAGTATTTGTTACCGACTCTGAAAGTCATATCAACCTGTTTAACGAAAGCCTTGACCTTGCCCTTTTTCCTGAAGAGAACGACCAGCGGCGCCTGGCCGAGTTTCTCCACACCAAATATGCCTCGGACCACATCGATGTCATCATCGCCGTGACTTTTCCGGCGCTGAACTTTGTTTTACGGCAAAGGGAAACGGCCTTCCCTGGGGTGCCTGTCGTATTTTGTGCGCTCAACGTCAATGACCTGTCGAAATTGGGCCGCATGCCCGATGTCACCGGTGTTGCGACGACCGTGAAAATTGCCGAGACAATCGACATCGCACGAAAGCTTCAGCCCGGCTTGAAACGGCTCGCCGTTGTCGCCGGTACAGGACCAACGGACCTTTACCTGGTGCCGTTTGTTCGCCAAGACTTCGTGAAAGTAGAAAGGCCGCTCGAGTGGATGGACTTGACGGGACTGCCCATGCAGGAGCTGCTGAAGAGGGTTTCCCAGTTGCCGGCAGCGACGGCTGTACTCTTCGTGACCTTGGGACAAGATGGGGCCGGTAACAGATTTGTCTCTGCAGAGGCCCAAAGAATGGTTTCGAAGTCTGCCAATGCGCCGCTCTATAACTTCATCGATTCAGCCTTTGGTTACGGAAGTGTGGGGGGGTGCATGACATCGTTAGAGGCCAATGGCCGTGAGGCGGCGGAGTTGGTTCTACGTGTCCTCTCCGGTGAGAAAGCCGGCGCGATCGAGCCTGTCGTGATGCGAGACAATCCGTATATGTTCGACTGGCGTGAGATGAAGCGCTGGGGCATCGATGAGAGCGCCCTGCCCACGGGCAGCATCGTCCGCTTCAAAGAGTTCTCCCTATGGGAAACTTATAAATGGTGGATTGCCGGCATTCTGTCTTTTCTCGTTTTTCAGAGCGTTATCATCACGGGGCTGTCGATCAACCTTTCGAGGCGTAAGCGGGCTGAAGCGGCCCTCTCCCGCAGCGAGGCCAATCTCAAGAGCAGCCAGGAGGTCGCGCGCATCGGCGGATTCATTTTTGACATTCAAAAAGATTCGTTGACGTGGTCCGAGGGGACGAGAGAGGTCTTTGGCATGCAGGCCGAATCGAAGCTCAATTACAGTGCATTTTTGCAAATGGTTCACCCGGATGACCGCGACTACGTGGACATGATCTGGCAGGCCGCCCTTAAGGGGGCCCCATCCGACATCGAATACCGCGTCATTGTCGAAGACACATCGAAGTGGATCAGAGCGAAATTCGTGGTCGATTTTGACCGGAGCGGCCAGCCGTTCCTCGTGAAAGGCATCGTCCAGGACATCTCTACACGCAAAAAATCCGAAGAGGAGGCGGCGCGGCTGCGCCATGATCTGGCTCACGTGGCACGGATGTCGACGGTGGGGGAACTCAGCCAGAACATTGCCCACGAGGTCAACCAGCCGTTGGCGGCGATTGTCGTGAATGCCGAGGCGGCTCTGCGCCTTTTGGAGGAACCGGAGCTCGACATCGAGGAAGTGCGCGAAGCCCTCGGTGACATCGTATCGGACCAGAAGCGGGCCAGCGAGGTGGTCCAGCGCATTCGCGCCCTGGTGAAAAAAGACCGGCCGGTTCATACGCTGGTCGATCTCAACGAATTAGCGCGTGACGCGGTCAAGGTGGTCCAGGGCGATGCGGCGATAAGAAATGCCCGCATCACATTGGATCTGAATGCGGGGCTGACGCCGGTGTGGGGCGACCAGGTGCAACTGCAGCAAGTGCTCATCAATCTGCTTGTCAACGCGCTGGATGCCCTGGACTGCGACGCGTCTGCGCCGCGCCTGATAACGGTCAAAACCGGTTGCGCGAGTGCGGGCGGTGCAACGCTTTCGGTATCGGACACCGGTGTGGGGATCGACACCGAAACCGCGGGCCGCCTGTTCGAGCCCTTTTTTACGACCAAAACCCAAGGGATGGGACTGGGGCTGTCGATCAGCCGCTCCATCGTCGAGGCACACGGCGGAACGATTGGCGCCGCCGCCAACGGCGACGGCGGAGCGACCTTCCATGGCAGCCTGCCGGTTGTTTCACCGGAATGTGCGGAGGGTCACCTCGCGTCATGCCCCAGGTCCGGCGTATAGAAAAATTTCATCGATCACTGGAAGTGGTTTCGAAACCGCTTCCAGCCTGCTGTATTGTGTTGCGAGGTCAGCCGTGAAAGGTCTATACCGTGCGGAGTGAATCCGAAATCGATGTTTTCATCGTCGACGACGACCCTTCCATCCAGCGTGCGCTCAAGCGGCTTGTGCGGTCACATGGCTTGCGAGCCCGTATTTATTCAAACGCCGTGGAGTTCCTCTCATCGGATATCTCTCCCGACGTCGCTGGGTGCATCTTGCTCGATGTGGAAATGCCGGAGATGAGCGGGCTTGAGCTGCAGGCGGAGCTCCAAAGTCGGGGAATCAACCTGGCGATCGTATTTATTACTGGACACGGAAACATTCCGATGAGCGTGCAGGCTGTAAAGGAGGGTGCGTTGGACTTCATAGAGAAGCCCTTCGATTCATCCGCGCTTGTAAAAGTGGTCCGCAATGCGATTGCCTGCAGCCGGCGTTTAGTCGATGAGAATTACGAACTTCGGCAGGTTCAAAAAAATTACGCATCCCTGACGCATCGCGAGCAGGAGGTTTTCCGACTGGTTGTCTGTGGCATGCTGAACAAGGAGGTCGCTATCAAGCTCGGAATTGCAGAAAAAACCGTGAAGGTACACCGATCGCGGGTGATGACGAAAATGAAAGCAGACTCACTGGCCGCCCTCGTGCGGCTGGCCGATAAGCTGAAACTTCCATCCTCTACAAATTAAACTGAACGGTCTTCGAGATTCATCTATTCTCATTTCCTGTTTCGATATGGGACCAAAGTCCAATTGACGTGACCGCCTCGTGCATTAAATTTCCATCAATTATTAATTCCTCAATCATCTACCTTGAGTCTGTCGGGTCGAGAAAACATAATTCCGTGGCCCATCCCGACCGCTTCGGCGACACTGGCTCGCTAAGAAGAGGATGAACTGAGAATAAGGGTATGGATGTCACCGGCCGCAATTACAGCATATTTAGGGAAAGGTGAAGTAATGATTAATCAGGCCTTGGCGAAGTGGAAATGGCTGAGACCGTTGCTCGTCGTGCCCTTTTTGATGACCTCTTTCGTGTGGGCGCAGGAAAGCAAGGC
>Ga0316577_10001449_pt1 | contig 11219 bp, 9 predicted proteins | sample S5NA_FD_203073 | JGI IMG/M metagenome (GOLD analysis project Ga0316577, IMG submission 203073) | Rhizosphere microbial communities from salt marsh grasses in Alabama, United States - S5-7_050615r2r1 | ecosystem: Host-associated > Plants > Roots > Rhizosphere | place: USA: Alabama | collected... | reverse complement strand
AGCGACAAGGATGACGTGGTTGCGGTAATGGAATCGGTCGTGCGGCTCAGCAATAACAAGCTGGGTAAGGTGGATACGGCTATAACATCCGACGCGGTAATCAAGGACCTGGTGCGTTGCGGCTACCTGAAGGCGGCGGATATCGCCGACCGTTTTGCCGGTAGGGATATCGATCCCTCCAAGGACAGCCTGATTGTCGGTCCGGCGGGCATATTTTCGCAGGCGGACTTCGACAGTGATGGTGAGTTCCGCAAGACGGCCTCGGTCATGAAAATGGTTATCGATGGACATGCCGGTGCAGGTACGATTGCGATGGGCGGCTATGATTACCATACCGGCGATCGTACGACGGGCGAAGTGCGTGATTTCCGCGCAGGGCAGTGTATCGGCGCCTGCCTGGAATATGCGGCGCGCTCCAATTCGCCGCTGATGATCTACGTATTCAGCGATGGCTCGCTGGCCAGTAATGGCATGATCGACAATACGCCATTGACGCTGTCAGCCAATGGCTTCTCGCTGGATGTCAGCGGCAAGGGCGTGTGGACCGGCGATAATTCGTCTACGGCCTGTTCGTTCATGCTGTTCTATGACCCGACGGCCAGTGCACGTCCCACGGTGATCAAGGATCAGATCGGCTGGTTCCGTAATGACGCCTCGGTGGATACCGCCTCCAGCCCGGCGGCGAACAACGTCAACCTGTTGGTGGAGACTGTAATCCTGAATTACCTGGCACTGCAGGGCAGGGAAGGTGAGTATGGCTCCCTGTTTGGTAACCTCGGTACGACGGTAAGCGGTCTGGCGCCTTATATCGCCTTTAACCAGATCGTCTGACCCCCGGTATGATTCGAAGCAAGGCCCCGGTAGCGCAGGTTACCGGGGCCTTCGTTTTTGCAGAATACGGGCACGTCAACGCTCAATCGTGTAGAGGATATCGCCGCCCGTCTGGGTGCCGCTTTCCCCTTGTAGCGTCCATTTCGGTGTTAACAGGTAGCGGACCTTCAGGCTGCTGCCATTTTCAAACAGGTTGACGCCATAGCTGATATACAAGCGTGGAGACAGGTAGGCGCCCACCCGTACCCAGGGCTTTTGTTCGTAGGTCTCGGTGCTTACCTCCAGCTTGTCGCTGATTCCCATTTGCTGGCTGATCCACGAGGCCAGGAACTCACCACCTGCCAGTCCTGCCGATGTGGCCGCGGTGTTGGCCAGGTTCGCGCTTTCGGTGGCATTCAATTGCTGCATCGGCCGGCCGAGTGTCAGGTAAGAAAGAATGTCCGCCTGCGACATACTGGGTTGTGAATAGAGTTGCAGTACGGGGTTTTCGGCCGTGCCGATTACACGGACTCCCGCGGTAATATCGTTGACCTTGCGTGTCGCCTGAATGTCGAGCCCCGGGTTGGTGATTTCACTGTTAATGAAAACCAGTTTGCCTGACTCAATTTTCAGGTCCTGGCCATAGGCCTTGTATGTGCCGTCCTCTATACGTAATTCTCCCTGTGCAAGCGTCAACGTGTCAGGCCGGTCGGTAATATCGAGATTGCCGCGAATCTTTCCTTTCAGGCCGAAACCATCGAATGCAATGTCCTTGCCGAGCGACAATTGAATCCTGCTGTCGAATTTCCAGCGTTTCTCCGTTGCGGATTCTTCCCGGCCCACGATTACGACATCATCGCTCGCGGATACCGACTGGGAGATTTCCTTTGGATGAATCCGTGCGCGTGGTATCTGCATCTTGCCGTTCATCTGTACCAGGCCCGGCGTGATCGTAACTACCAGGTCGGGGCTGACCCAGAGCTCGGCTTCCGGCAGGCGCGCAGCCAGGAATTCTTCGCCCTTGACGTGGATTTCTCCGCGGTATTCATTCCATGCGGGCCACGAGAGTTCTCCATCCCCATGCAGATTACCCGTATCCGAGCGCGCACTTACGACGATTGCATAGGTGTCTTGGCTGCGTGGTTTTATGTTCAGATCCAGGTCCTGTATCTGCAGGCCCAGGCGCGGCCATTCAAATTGTGTCTGCCGTAAGCCCAGCTGACCGGTAATTCGTGGATGCAGTAGTGTTCCACTTACTTTCAGGTCCGCGAAGCCATGCCCCTGCAACTTGTATAACTGGGGCATGAATACCTCGAATATCCGCAAGTCGTCTATAGAGGCATGCAAGGTACCCTGGATCGGTGAGGTGTAGGCTGCATTGAGTATGTCCTGTGCGGGCGCATGGATTTCACCGGAGATCGTATTACGGCTGGATTGCAGGATGTTCCAGGCCACAAGCAAGGTATCGTTGCGCAGGTTTGCGTCCAGCGTCCCGCCTTCGTGTGGCCAGAACAGGCTGGCGGTTTGCCCCTGTATGGTCGGCAAGGTTATCTTGCCGGGCGATAATTTCAGGTTTCCTTGCAGGCGTTTCCAGTGCCGCTCGCGAATCACCCAATCGACTTTGCCCTGTATTTCCCCGTCCGCTTCGATGTGTACCGGTAGCCAGCTCGCAATAATATTCAAGGGAACCTTGTCCACGCGGATATGGCCCTCGTTGGTATCCACTCCGGTAAACGCGAAGTCAAAACACAATTTTCCGCTAGTACCGGACAGGCAGGTGGCCGACATCCGGAGGCCCGCGGGACCGGCATTCAGGGTCGCCGGATCCGACAGTGACCAGGTGCCGATATCCGGTTGTTTCCAGGCGAGCGACTGGACGTTTGCGTTCCAGGCCTGATCGAGCCATGCACCGGTCAGCCGGACATCGAGCGATCTGTCTTCACCCGCGGCATGCAGATGCAGTGGATGGTGTTGCAGGGATCCCGAACCGTCCGCGGTTACCGATTGCCAGTTCTGGCCATACCAGCTTACCTGGTGTGCATTCAGCGCGAGTACACCTTTGGTGGTAGTCGTCGGCAAGTCCAGATTCATCGACAGTTCACCGATGGCGAGCTCGCCGATATGCAGTTTGTTTGCCCGCGCACTGATTTGCCAGTCGGGCTTTGCGGGAGAACCGCTGATTTTTCCCGATGCACTAAAGCTGCCACGGGCTTGCGGCAGCAGGTCCTGTAGCTTTGGTGCTTGTATTTTCCAGTCGAAATCGAGATGCTGTGCAAGCCCGCCCTTCGCGGTAACGAACGCGCTTCCGGAGCGTAATTGAATCCTGGACTGCTGCAGCCCGTCCCGGGACCAATGCAGGCTTGCATTGCCCGTGATAGTCTTTTGATGCAGTTGCCCGTTGATTGTGTCGATATCCACCTGAACCTGCCCGTTTGCAAGCGTACCCCGTGCTGCGCCCGTAAAATTGACATCACCTTTCCAGTCCGGCCATTGTTGTTCGGGGTTCAGGTGGCTTGCGGCAAACATAATCTCCCAGGACATGCTTTTCGCGAGATCCAGTTTGCCGGAAAAAATCGCCTCGCCATCCAGCGCCTTGATACTGGACTGTTGCAATCGGATCGATGCAGTGTCCCGATTATATTCACCCTGAAGTGAAACCAGGGCATCAGGCTGGTTTGGCGTGGAAGTCGTGAACGTGCCCGACCATTCCAGTTTGTGGACAGGTCCCCTGATCAGAAAACTGCCCGCGGGGCTGTTCACGCGTGCAGGTGGCGTAAACGGGTACGCCAGATTTTGCCACGTCCCCGTTGCGTCCAGATACAGGCCACTGTCCCATGACAGCAGTCCCTGCGACTGGAGGTGCATTTCCGATGCTGTTACCTCCAGTTGTTTCCAGGTAAGTTGTTGCCCGGTGGCGGCGAAATCGGTCCGGGTTGTATATTTACCAAGCTCGGGATGCGTGGCTGAAATTTCGAGTTGCCCCGAGGCTTGTTGCCGGTCACCTGTCGCATTCGCTTGCAGCGTGTCTATGCTGCCGATCGCGGCAAGATCCAGGTCAGCCATCAGGCCGGGATCAAGGGCGCTGCCCTGGAGCTGTGCTTCCCAATGCAAGGTATCCAGCCAATCATGCAGCGTCAGGTCCGCCTGTGCCGGAAAGGGTTGCTCGTGATGCAGGCGTACCTGCAGTAATTTCCGGTTACCCTTCAGGGACCCCGTGCCAATGTGCTCCTTATCCCGGAGACGCAATTTCCATTGCGCGTCGAGGTTCACGGGAAGTGACTCGACAAGCTCCAGTTTACCCTGTATGTGCAGATCGAAGTCCCGTGCACTGGCCGTCAACGAACGTATTTGCAGGGTCTGTCCCCTTGTCTTCGCCGCAAGAAATATCTTGTCGATACGGGTAGCCGGTCCTTCTCCGCTCGAGAGTGTGATATCGCGGACAGTACCCGAACGTAACCGGATGTCGATAGGTAATTGAGGCGCTGAAAACGTAAACCGACTCGCGTCGGATTTTTTATCCTTACCCGTCTTGCTGATTTTCGCACTTTCGGTGTTGAAGGTTGCGATATTCAGTTCACCGTACAGCAGGGACAGGAGCTGAACCTCCAGCGTGATCCCGTGCGCATCCACCTCGAGATCCGGATCCTTGTAACGGAGGTCGTCTATCCGGATCGGGCCCCACAGGTGTCCCCGCACACCGGTGAGTTCGAGTGGCTTGATACGTTCTGCGATCAGTGAGCGATAGGCCCATTGCAGGCCTTTTTCCGTGGCCAGAAAGCCTGCGCTGATACCCAGGGGTATGAGTATCAACAGGGTCCAGAGAACGATTTTGCGAGTACGCCTCATAAGTCCGGACCGAAGGTTATATGTAATCGCAAGGACCTGTCGTCGCCGGCGAGCGGGCGCGCCACGTCCAGCCGGAACAGGCCCACGGGTGATTTCCAGCGAATGCCGATGCCCGCGCTGTCGAAGAGCGGATCGCTCAGGTGATTGATCGCATTACCGATATCATAGAATATCGCGCCACGCCATTTCTCGATTATGGGATGATCATATTCCACGCTGCCCACGATCAGGTGACGTCCGCCGATGACATTGCCATTACTATCCTTGGGTCCCAATGAATTATATTCGTAGCCGCGCACACTGAAATCGCCACCGGTGAAGAAACGTACGGATGGGGGCAATTCATTGAATTCCCGTACCCAGCTCACGCCAAGATCGCCACGTAACAGTAGCCTTCCCGGGCCAATCGGCAGTATCCGTTTCCAGCCCAATCGGGTCTGGATGAAACTGTTATCCGAGGCGATGCCCTGGATGGCACCACGAATATCAAACTGCAGGCGTTGTCCCTTGCGGGTAAATATCGGGTTATCTGTTTTTACGCGCGAAAAACCGAGTGCGGGCATGAGTAACTGGGACTCGCCATACTCCGATCCTATCCGGTAGCGTTCATTCCGGTACGAGATGCCGTACGTACGTCGCCATTCCGTCAACTGCTGTTCCCGGGAAACCGCGAATATCAGCGACTCGCTGTCACTGGTAACCGAATTTTCATCGTTCCATTCCAGGGTCGTGTTAAGCCGGTCGGTCTGTGGTTTGTCCAGGGGTATGCTGTGTCGAAGATGTATGCGACTGATGAGTTCGGAAATGCTGGCATCCGCGGAAAAGCTGTGGCCGTAGGAATTCAGGTATCGTTTTTCCAGGCCCGCACTGACGCGTGGCCCCGTATCCGTGCCATATCCGGCGCCGAGCGTATACTTGCTGGGCTTACGCATGGTCAGCTCGGTAGTAACCGGAACCAGGCCATCTTCAGCCTTATCCGGATCGGCATGTACATTTACCATGTCAAAATAGTCCGAATCCCTGAGATTTCTCTGGAATTCAAGCACCTTTTGCGTGTCATACGGATCATCGGTATGAAAGGGTATAAACCGGGACAGGAAATTTTTATTGAGCTTGATTTGACTGAAGCTGACCCGGCCGAAGCGGTAACGTTCGCCGCTGTCCATACGCACAACAATATCGGCACGATCGGATTCCAGGTCGATTTTCAACTCATTCTTTAGCAGTTTGTAATGGAAATATCCGCGCTCCGTGGCGAGCCTGATCAGGGTTTTCTTGATGCCTTCATACAGGTCATGCCGGGCGATGGACCCCGGCGCCAGGGGAAGATTTTTCAGAGCCGCGGAAAAAGCATGGTCCTGCTCCGCGGCGCCGGCTACCTCTATTGATCTTGTCCTGACCAGGACGGGCGGCCCCGGGGTTACCCTGAATGTCGCGTTGTATTGATCCGTCTTGTGTTCGAGATCCGGGTCAATCGCGGCATGGTAGTAGCCCAGCGGTTCCAGGGCGGCACGAATCTCATCCGGGGCCTTTCCGTACAGCCACGCAATTCGGCCGGGGGTCAGTAATTTATCATTGCGTTGCTGATACAGGCTCAGGTAGGAAAGGATATTTCTTTGCATATCCTGGTCGACGCCCTCCAGCTTTACATTGATCTGTTCCGCCAGTGCAAGTGGAATTTGCGTGATCAGGAACAGGAGAAACGCGATTTTTTTCATATTGCTGCAAATGTGATATGCGAGTCAGGCGGGTACGGGTTCGGAACTGCCTGGTGAAAATAATCCCGGAGGTATGGGTCAATTATGCAGTATTCCCCGGGTAACTGACAATTTTTTCAAAACCTGTCATACGTGTTTGAAATGCCCGTTGCAAGCGCAGGCGTACTATTCGATAGACAGAATCGCCGGAGGTTCAATGAATCGGTTTTATCAATCCGGGGTGGTTGTTGCGCGGTGTATTTACGTCACGGGAGACCGGGAAATATTCCAACTGGTTTTCACGGTAGGGACCGAGGAAGTGCTGCAGTTTTTCCGGATCCTGCCGTGTGGGGTCGAGCCAATCCGCATATTGTTCCGGGTCGAGGATAACCGGCATGCGCTCGTGCAGTTCATGCAGGTCGTGATTGCTTGCGGTTGTGATGATGGCGCAGGAGTAGAGTTCATGGTCGCCTCTCCATAGCTCCCATATTCCGGCGAAAACCATCAGCTCACGATCCTTGCGGCATATGTAATAGGGCTGTTTGAGATTGTTCTCGTTCCTCCATTCATAAAATCCATCGGCCGGGATCAGGCAACGCCGTTGCAGGAACGCCTGTTTGTAGGCGGGTTTTTCCGTAATGGTTTCGGCCTTGGCATTGATCATACTGTAGCGGGTTGATCTTCCTCTGGCCCAGTGTGGAACGAGACCCCAGTGCATGAGTTGCAAGCGACGGGACGTATCGTCTGGGGCTACAACGGCAGGGATATCGGACGATGGCGCAATATTGTAGGAGGCGGCAACCATGGGCTGATTCCCGGTAAGGCCCAGGTGTTTACTCCATTCAGAGAGTCCCGAGAATAATGCGAATCTTCCGCACATATCGTTTGCCATCTCGTAGTTCTTCCGGTGCTGTATCCCGGATCAGCTTACACGGGGTGTTTCAAATGTTTCCCCATGTAGGTCAGTATACGGCAGAAATCCGCAGGTTTCCGCTGCTTGCGTGGATTATATCCGCTGGGAAAATGCCATGGGCGCGAGCAGATGTACGACCATCGTACATTAGGAGGTATATTGGGTACCGGCCCGATCGTTGTGAGCACAACAATCGGGCACCGGGATCAGGAAGGCAGGAATTCGATCGGGTAGGTGGTTACCATCGTGTCGACATCCTTGGCGCCGAAATTAAACAGCATTACGCGTGCCGTGAGTTTCCTCTCCAGCGCCGGAGAATTCAGTTCGCTGGACAATAATTTGCACTTGGTCACCTTGCCACTGGGCGCAATCGTCAACTCCAGTACCACCTTGCCCTGCAAGGTAGGATCTTTTCGCAGCGCACGGTTATACAGCGAATAGATCGCGCCCTTGTTCTTGTCGAACACGAGCTGTAGTTCTTCAATCGAACGGGAAGCCTTGCCGCTGCTGCCCTTGCGGCTTACCGAACCGGTGGATGCACTCTTCAGGTTACTGGACACCTGCGTAACGGTGCGCCCGGCGAGGTTCGAGCCGCCCGTATTCTGGCTCAGGCGTGCGGTATTGATACCGCCACTGCCACTCTTGGCGGAAGAAGTAATCATGGAGCGTGTAGTACGTTTGGCCTCGGTTCCGCCCTTTTCCAGGGTGCTGTTTTGCAACAGGTCCTGAGACAGGTTCTGCCGCAGATCGGCCAGGTCATCCTTAAAGGCGAGCAGGCCCGACTGTTCCGCCTTTTTACGGGCTGCATCCGGATCCCTTGGTTTGACGACCGGCTTCTTCGCTACCGGTTTCTTCTTGGGTTCCGGTTTTTTCGCTTCCTTTTTCTTCGGTTCGGGCTTTTTCTTTTCCACCTTGGGCGGTGGTGGAGGTGGTGGTGTCTTTTTCTCGAGAATCAGTTTTGCAAATCGTGGCGGTAATTCTACGGTTTTAGCACGTTCCACTTCGGCTACGGGCAGGAACGGCATGATCACACCAAAAATTGCGGTGACCAGTAATACGATAAGTGTAATGGAACGGAATCGCTTCTGTTCGTCCAGTTGTGGCGACCAGGGTAAATCAATTGCACGTTCCAGCGCTATGCTCGACACTAACTCTTCTCCTGTGCTTTCTGCATGACGGCAAGGGATATCTTGCTGTATTCGGATCTTGCGCAGGTCATCATGATCTTTTTCAGTAACAGGTAGGGGATTGCCTTGTCACCCATAATCGTTATTTCTCCCGCGAACTTTTCTCCGGGGTTCTGCACCTTGGCGCGCTGTGCATGAAAATCGAGTTCGTTCTTCAATGAGGTAATGACTTCATCGTCGGCATTGATGATGTCCGCTACCTTCGCAACTTTTTGCCCCTTGATTACGATATCCTCGCTATTGACCACGAGTACGAGGGTTTCCTTGGGCTTCTTCTCGGCGGTTGATTCGGGCAACTTGATCGCCTTGTTGGTCTGCAATACCTCGACATCGGAGGAATTGACCAGCAGGAAGAACACCAGGATGGTGAATATGTCCATCAGCGAAATCATGTTGAAACCAACAGAATTCTTTTTGCGCTTGTGATGGCGCTCCATGCGCCTGGCTCGATGCGACATTTTCATGACGTTCCACACCCCGCTTTTTTCTGTGCCGCGTTCAGTGCCGGAGCATCACCGATTGCAATGTCGGGAAACAGAGCCGCATCAACCACTTCGCCGGCGCTGACCTGCTTGATCGAGCGCACCTTGTCCATAACCTGTACGATCACGTCGTACGGCACGTCTTTTTCGGCGAGCAGGGAGATATTCGATTTGTCCGGTAACCTGACCTTGATCTGCTGGATCAGGTCGGAAAGCGTCTTGTAGTTGTAACCCTCTTCGGTCCTTGGGATACACTGTATGCGTCCGCCGAGCTGTGTGCCGACATCCAGGTAATCCTTGCGAATGATGACTTCCACCTGTAACTCCTGTTTCGGATCCTGGTTTGCCGAGCTGCCTTCCGGCAGGTTCAGTTGCAGGACGGTAATACGGGAGAACACCGCCGTTATCAGCAGGAAGGGAACCAGTACCACCATCAGGTTCATGAAGGCGGTAACGTTCAGCTCCGGCGTGGTTTTATCGCGAATGCGAATCCTTCGACTCATGATGCGCCCGTTGTCTTGACCTTTATTTCCTGGATGGCGTTCATGAACTTAACCGAAGCCATTTCCATGCTGTCTACGATCTCGTTGGTCTTGGTCTGCAAAACGGTATAGATCAGGAGCAGGGGGATGGCTGCCATCAGACCGAATGCCGTGGTATTCATCGCAACCGAAATTGCCGAGGACAGCAGTTCTGCCTTTTGCGAAGGATCAACGCCGGATACGGTTTTGAATGCGTCGATCAGGCCCATGATGGTGCCCAGCAGTCCGAGCAGCGTGGCGATATTGGCCAGGATCGCCAGGTAATGCGTGCGTTTTTCCAGGCGGGGAATGAATTCCATCAGGCCTTCTTCCAGTGCGGTCTCGATATCATCGCGGCGGCGTGCCTGGCGAATGCGATCCATGCCGTAGGACAGGATCTTGCACAAGGCGGCGCGTGACTTGTTGATGATCGTGTTGGCCTGGTCGATGCGACCATCCTTGACCAGCGGAATGATCTGTTTCCAGGCCCGTTGGTTCGTGTTTTTTGAAAGCGTTAGGTAGATATAGCGTTCGATTGCTATGGCAATACCTAATGCGAATACCACCAGGATCGGGTACATAAACATACCGCCTTCCTGGAAGAAATTCACAATGGCATTATACGTATCCATAATGATCTCCTTGTTTATCCGGGTGTTTACCCGTGCTCGTAGTGGTTCGGATTGTATGAATAAAACCCTGTTAAAACTGCAAACCCTGTATCATTTTCCTGTCCTGCCTGCGGGCTCGTCTTCTTCAGGGCTGTCCCGTCTGTATTTGTTGCTGTGCTGCCTGTAACTGGTCGTGATAGCGAATCGTCCGTGTGAATTCCTCGCGTTCCAGGGGACTCATGACCTCGTTAATCAACGTGTTTACCGGTCGGCCCAGTTCACTCATGCCCGGTTTTTTCCAGGGCGCGATGTAAAGAACCTTGGGTAATTCACGATTGCCCCGGATCGAGGTACCTTCCAGTTGTACCCGGTCTTCCGCATGAGCTTCCAGGCCGATGCTGCAACACAAGGTTACTAATATAACGGCTATTATCCTCATAAACTTAATCACCTTTTTGCGGACTTTATCCGGTTTTCGAGATCTACGATCCATTTATGTACAAGTTCATCCTGGCTTGACTGCAGGGACTGGTATTTTTCGTAGTGCTTCAGCGACTCGTCCCATTTCCGCAGGTAGATGTCATACAATATGCCGAGATTGAGATGTGCGATGGCATAATCCGGTTGACTCGATAATGCCTTTTCATAGGCCTCGGCGGCATCCTGAAAGCGCCCGCGCTTGCGATAAACGATCCCCAGGTGGGTCAGGGCTACCGCGTTCCGGTCATTGATGGACACCGCCTTTTGCAGTGCCGCTTCCGCCCGGTCCAAGTCATTCCGCTTCAGATACAGCAGGCCAAGATTGGTCTGGCTACCCGACATTTGCGGGTATTTTTCCGCCAGGGCCTCGAACATTCTTATTGCTTCTTCCTCCCGGCCCTGGTCCATGGCAGCGAGCGCTTTCCGGAATTCCGCCTGTGCTATGGGGTCGACTTTCGCGGCCGGAGCACCGGCGGCAGCATCTTTACCGGATCCCGCATCTACCACGGCCGGCTTGTCAATTATTGGCTTACTGCTGCAGGCCTGAATCAACGCAGTGATCAGTACCAATAAAAGGGCTAAGTGCCTATTGCATTGCACGGCTGACCACCTCGCTCTTTTCCGATTTTGCATATTGTATCGGCCGTAACTTGGCCAGTTTCTCCAGGCTCT
>Ga0316577_10001448_pt1 | contig 11222 bp, 7 predicted proteins | sample S5NA_FD_203073 | JGI IMG/M metagenome (GOLD analysis project Ga0316577, IMG submission 203073) | Rhizosphere microbial communities from salt marsh grasses in Alabama, United States - S5-7_050615r2r1 | ecosystem: Host-associated > Plants > Roots > Rhizosphere | place: USA: Alabama | collected... | reverse complement strand
GCTGCTCGGTGAGCAGGACTGGGCCCTCGAGACGTCGGTCTTCGGCACGCGCATCCACGTGGTGGTCGGGGACGCCGAGGTGGGTCGGCAACGCATCACCGCGGCGTTGGAGGGGGAGGGCAACCCGCCCCGCTCGATCGATCGCATCGTGCCGTCGCTCGAGGACGTCTTCATCCACCACGTCGAGGAGGAGGAGGCGCGCCTGCGAGCCGGCGCCGCCGTGGATCCGGCATGAGACGCACCTGGGCCGTGGCACGCAAGGAGCTCCGCCAGGTCGTGCGCGATCCCCTCAGCCTGATCATGCTGATCGGTCTGCCGGCATTCATGCTCGTCCTCTACGGCTACGCGCTGAACTTCGACGTGCGTCACATCGCCCTCGCCGTCCAGGACCGGGACCACAGCGTGGCGAGCCGCGACCTGATCGCCGCCTTCGTGAACTCGACCTACTTCGACGTGGTGGCGACCCCCGCGCCGGGACAGGACCTCGAGGTCCTCACCGAGCGGCTGCAGGCCAAGGCGATCCTGGTCATCCCCGAGGACTTCGGCGCCGACCTCGGCGCGGGGCGTGCCGCCAGCGTTCAGCTTCTCCTCGACGGCGCAGACGCCACCACCGCCACCACGATCCTCGGCTACGCCGGCGGCCTGGTGGCCCAGGCCAACGAGCGCCTTCTGCGGGGGAGCCTGAGCCGGATGGGGATCACCCTCGAGCCCGGCATCGCCTACGAGCCGCGGGTCTGGTACAACCCCGAGCTCGAGTCGACCCAGTTCCTGGTGCCGGGGCTGATCGGCTTCCTGCTGATGCTCACCGCCGTCCTCGCGACGGCGCTGTCGGTCGTGCGCGAGAAGGAGCGCGGCACGATGGAGCAGCTGCGAGTCGCCCCCCTGCGCACCTGGGAGCTGATCCTGGGCAAGACCCTGCCCTACCTGGCCATCTCGTACCTGGCCGCCATCATCATCCTCGTGGCCGCCCGCCTGCTCTTCGACGTGCAGGTGGAGGGGTCCTCCCTGGCCCTGTTCGTGGCCACCCTGGTGTACCTCTTCGGCGCCCTCGGCCTCGGGGTCTTGATATCCACGATCGCCGACACCCAGGCCCTGGCCTTCCAGATCAGCCTCATCAGCTCGATGCTGCCCGCCCTGCTCCTCTCGGGCTTCATCTTCCAGATCCGCTCCATGCCGCTGTTCCTGCAGGCCATCACCTATCTCGTGCCCGCCCGCTATTACCTCGTCATCCTGCGCGGCGTGATCCTCAAGGGCACGACGCTGGAGCCGTACTGGGACCAGTTCCTGGCCCTCGTCGTCTTCGCCGTGGTCATGGTCACCCTCGCCTCTGTGCGTCTGGCCCGGAAGGAGCAATAGCCATGCACGTTCTGTGGCGGGTGATCGTGAAGGAGTTCCTTCAGCTGCGGCAGGACCGGAGGATGATCCCGGTGATCTTCGTCGCCCCGGTGGTCCAGATCACCCTGTTCGGCTTCGCGGTGAACACCGACGTGACGAATGTGCCCACCGTGCTCGTGGATCAGGACAAGAGTGCGGCCAGCCGCGATCTCGTCAGCCGCTTCGTGGGCTCCGGCTACTTCGAGCTGGTGGGCGTGGAGGAGCGGGTCGAGGCGGCGAGTCCCTGGCTGGTCACCGGCGACGCCCAGCTCGCCCTCGTCATCGCCTCGGGCTACGGTCGAGCGTTGGCCTCGGGCCAGACGCCGCGGGTGCAGGTGATCGTCGACGGCTCCGATTCATCGGCCACCACCGTCGTCCTCGGATATGCGGGCGCGATCATCCGGGGCCAGGCCGGCGAAGCGACCGTCGCCCGTCTGCGGAGCCGGATCGCCCGTGCGAAGGCCCCGCCTCCGGGGGCCGGGGGCCGCATCGAGCTGGTGCCCCGCGTCTGGTACAACCCCGACCTGTCGAGCCGCTGGTTCTACGTGCCGGCGGTCCTGGCCCTGGTGCTGATGGTCATGACCATGCTGCTCTCGGCGATGGGTGTGGTGCGGGAGAAGGAGATCGGCACCATGGAGCAGCTGATGGTCACCCCGATCCGCTCCTGGCAGCTCCTCGTGGGCAAGCTGTTCCCGTTCGCGGTGATCGGCTTCGTCCAGACCCTGCTGATCACCACGGTGACGGTCTGGGGCTTCGAGATCCGCCTGGAGGGGTCCCTCGCGCTGCTGCTGGGCCTGACGATGCTCTTCGTCCTCGGCAACCTGGGACTGGGCCTCCTCGTATCCACGGTCGTCGGGAACCAGCAGCAGGCCATGATGGGCGCCGCGTTCGTGTTGTTGATCCCGATGATCCTTCTTTCCGGGCTCATCTTCCCCATCGAGAACATGCCCCGCGCCATTCAGTACGTCACCTACGCCATCCCCGTGCGCTACTACGCCGAGATCATCCGTGGCATCTTTCTGCGCGGTTCGGGCATCGACGTACTGTGGCCCCAGGCCCTGGTGCTGCTGGCGATGGGTGTCTCGATCATGATCGTGGCTGTGCTGCGCTTCCGCAAGCGGCTGGACTGAACCCGGGATCTGTCCGGCTCCTGGGTCAACGACCCGCCAACGCCGCGTGGGCGAACGGAGTCCGGCAGGCGTCTAGTACAATGCATCGCGTCGGACTGCGGATTCGTGTGCGCGCCGGAGGGCAGGGAGCGAGATAGACGGTTTGGCAGCAGTCCAGAAGAGACCGAACACGCCAGGCTCCCCGTCGGATGCTCGATCCGTCGAGCGAATCGGCAAGTACGAGGTCGTCGGCCTGCTCGGCAAGGGCGGCATGGGAGCCGTCTATCGGGCGTTCGACCCGTTCCTCGAGCGCGAGGTGGCCCTCAAGGTGATGCTTCCGCAGATCGCGGAAGACCCTGAGCAGAAGGAGCGCTTCGAGCGCGAGGCCCGCGCGGTCGCCCGGTTGACCCACCCCAACGTGGTGATGGTCTTCGATCTCGGGTACCACACCGACGGCGCGCCCTACATCGTGATGGAGCTGCTGCGGGGAGCCGACCTCCTCCACATCAGGCGTCGAGACGAGACCCTGGAGCTCGGACAGAAGGTCTCCATCGTCCTGCAGGTGCTCGATGGGCTCGGCCAGGCCCACAAGGTCGGGATCGTCCACCGCGACATCAAGCCGGCAAACGTCTTCATCACTGACGACGGGGCAGCCAAGATCATGGACTTTGGCATCGCCCGCCTCGGCCCGGCCTCCGTGACCGGAACCGGGGCCATCCTGGGAACGGCGGCCTACATGTCGCCCGAGCAGGTGAACGGGGACGCGATCGACGGCCGGAGCGATCTCTTCGCCGTGGGCTCGATGCTGTGCGAGCTTCTGAGCGGGCAGCGGCCGTTCGACGCCGAAACACCGGTGGCCACCCTCTACCGGATCGCCCACAAAGAGCCGGTCCTGGAGCTGCCGACGGGACCGGAGTATGACCGCTTCATCCCGATCTTGAAGCGCGCGCTGGCCCGGAACCCGGACAACAGATACGCCACGAGCGCCGAGTTCGCCCACGCGCTCTCAGGATGTCTCGATGACGTCGCTCTCCAGACGAGACGCAAGATCGCTGTCACGAAGGGGGGTGGGGACCAGGGGAAGGTGGCGACGGGCGAGCTCAGGACGACCAAGCCGCTCGTGCGCGCGCCGACGCCCGCCGTCGCGGAGCCCGAGGTCCGGCCGGGGCCCCCGGCACACCCGCCCGACCCGAGCGAGCTCTTCGGGATCCTGCGTGACGTCTACGTCGGGGGGAAATCCGGGCACCTCCACTTCTCGTCCGGTCGGAATCACCGGAGTCTTCGCATCCTGAAGGGACAGATCACCCACGCGATCAGCGACACCGACGGGGAGCACCTGGGAGAGGTGCTCGTGCGGTACGGCGTGATCAGTCAGGGCGACCTGGAGCGTGCGCTGGAGACGGAGAAGCGCCTGGGGCCCGTTCTCTCGGGGATGGGGCTTCTGGATCGGGAAGGCCTGGAAGAGGCCCTCGGCCTCCACGTCCGCGAGATCCTGTTCGCGATGCTCGAGGGAGCCGACGGGTCGCCCAGCTTCGAGGAGCTGGACGACAGTGCCTCGGAGTCGGAGGTGATCTGCAGCCTCTCCACCGGCCAGGTGATCCTCGAGGCGACACGGCGCGTCCTGGATCCCGAGATGGTCCGCCAGGTCCTGGGCGACATGGACCGCGTGCTGGTCCTGTCGAACGATCCCCTGCTTCGCTCCCAGCGCATCACGCTCACCCCCACGGACGGCTTCGTGCTGTCGCGGATCGACGGCACGGTCAGCGCTCACGACGTCATCGGGCTGAGCCCGGTCTCTCCCGAGGAGACGGAGCGGAGTCTCTTCGGACTGCTCTGCACCGGGATCGTCGACTATCAGGAGAAGGAGCCGACGTCCCGCACGCGTCCCAACCTGTTGCCAAAGGCTCTCCGCGGCAGGGAGAACAGGTCCGGGACCGGACCGCACACCCGCCCCGTGCCCCGGTCGGCGGTCGCCCCACCGCCTCCCCCGTCCCTCGAGGCGCCACCGACGACGGATCCACACCCTCGGGAGGCCTCGATTCCGCCGCCCGAGGCGCCAGGGTCCTCGGAGCCGGCGCCTGAGGCACGGGGTTCAGACCCGGCAGTCACGATCCGCGAGGCGGAGGGACTGTTTGCCCGGGGCCGATACGCAGACGTCGTCCGGGCGGTCGAGCCTCTCCTGTCGCAGGTCGATGGCCCGCTCAAGACGCGGGCGGCGATGCTCCTCGCGCGTGGCTGCATGAAGAGCGGAACCCAGGATGATCAGGCCGAGCGCGTTCTGCTCGAGCTCGTCGACGAGGAGCCCGGGTGCACCCCCGCCTACCTGTTCCTGGGTGCTCTCTACCGGAGCCAGAACCGCATCGATCGCGCCCGGAGCATGTACCAGAAGGTCCTCGAGCGGGAGCCCCGCCATCGCGGCGCCGCAGCCGAGCTCTCCGCCCTCGGGGGCGAGCCAGCGGATTGACGGGAGTGGTATGGCGCGGGACGAGCTCGATGTCGAGGCCTACCTCAAGCGCACCAGGGCCCGCCGCCCACTCGCCCCTTCCGCCGAGGCCCTGGCCGACCTCCAACAGGCCCACGTCGGCGCCATTCCGTTCGAGAACCTCGACATCCTGCTCGGTCGCCCGATCGCCCTCGACCTGACGAGCCTGCAGGCGAAGCTCGTAGCCGCCCGGCGCGGCGGCTACTGCTTCGAGCACAACACGCTGTTCCAGGCGGTTCTCGATCGCCTCGGGTTCGACGTGACCCCGCTGGCCGCCCGGGTGCGGATGGGAGCCACCGCGGTCCTGGCCCGGACCCACATGCTCCTGCGCGTGGACCTCGCCGAAGGTCCCTTCGTGGCCGACGTGGGCTTCGGTCGGAACGCCCCGGTTCGCTCGCTCCCGCTCGAGGAGAAGCGGGAGCACTGGCTCGGCCCGACGGGTCACCGGTTCCGTCGCGAGGACGACCTGTGGGTGCTCGAGGGCAACCCTGATGGAGAGTGGATCGATCTCTTCGCCTTCACCCTCGAGCCTCAGTACCCGGTCGACTTCGAGATGGCCAACCACTTCACGAGCACGCACCCGGGGTCGGCATTCGTGAACAACCTGACCGCGCAGCGCCTGTTTCCCGAAGGAGGCACCGTCCTGCGCAACCGCGAGCTCACCGTCCGCGAGGGCCGGACCACGGAGACGACGACCATACGCGATCCCGAGCACCTGCTCGACGTGCTGGAAGGCCACTTCGACCTCGCGTTCCCCCCGGGAACGCGCTTCTCCCGGCCGGAGTTCTAGGGCACCAACTTGACGTGAATCCGGCCGCCGCCCTTCCTCGGCGGCCTTGCCGTAGACCCAGCAGGCCCGAAGCTCAGCGCTCCTCCCCCTCCCCCACCACCTCCGCCACGGGCAGGGGTTCCACGCGCCAGATGTCGCGGCAGTACTCGTAGATCGACCGGTCGGAGGAGAAGCGCCCGCTGCGGGCGGCGTTGAGGATCGAGGCCCGCGTCCAGCGCTCCTCGTCCCGCCAGGCCGTCTCCACCTCGGCCTGCGCGTCGACGTAGGCGCGATAGTCGGCCAGGACCAGGAACGGGTCGTCGTGCAGGAGGTTGTCCACGAGGGGGCGGAACACCTCGCGGTCTCCTCCGGAGAACTCCCCCGCGGCCAGCGCATCCAGGGCGTCGCGAAGTCCTTCGTCTTCGTCGTACCGGTCGCGCGGCTGGTAGCCGTCGGCCCGCAGGCGCTGCACCTCGTCCACGGTCAGGCCGAACAGGAAGAAGTTGTCCGGCCCGACCGCCTCGCGGATCTCGACGTTCGCGCCGTCGAGGGTCCCGATCGTGAGGGCGCCATTCAGGGCGAACTTCATGTTCCCGGTGCCCGAGGCCTCCTTGCCCGCGGTGGAGATCTGCTCCGAGAGATCGGCGGCCGGGAAGATGCGCTGGCAGTTCTTGACGTTGTAGTCCGGCAGGAAGACGATCCGCAGCCGTCCACGCATGCCGGGATCGGTGTTCACCACCGCGCCGACGGAGTGGACGAGCTTGATGATCCGCTTCGCCATGAAGTACCCGGGCGCGGCCTTTCCCGCGAAGAACACGGTTCGCGACGGGACATCCAGCCCCGGGTCTTTCTTCAGGCGACGGTAGAGCGTGATCGCGTGCAGGATGTTGAGGTGCTGGCGCTTGTACTCGTGGATGCGCTTGACCTGGATATCGAAGAGGCTGCCGGGATCGACGAGCACCCCCGCGCGCGCCTCGCTCTCCGCGGCCAGCGCCTCCTTGTTGGCGTGCTTGACGCGACGCCATTCGGCACGGAAGGCCTCGTCCCCGGCAAGGGGCTCAAGCTCCTGCAGCTCCTCGAGGTTCCGGATCCAGCCGTCTCCGATGGCCTCGGTGACGAGCCGGGCGAGACCGGGGTTGATGAGGGCCACGAACCGCCGGGGGGTCACGCCGTTGGTGACGTTTCGGATCTTGCTCGGCCAGAGCTCGTCGAAGTCCCGCAGCACGTGGCGCTTCAGGAGGTCGGAGTGAAGGGCGGCCACTCCGTTGATGGTGTGGCTCCCCACGCTGGCGAGGTGGGCCATCCGGACCGAGCGGCCGCCGGCTTCGTCGATGAGCGACATCCGCCGCACCCGCTCCTCGTCGCCGGGGAACCGGCGTCGGACCTCGTCGAGAAAGCGGGTGTTGATCTCGTACACGATCTCGAGGTGCCGGGGCAGGAGCGAGCCGAAGAGGTCCACCGGCCAGGTCTCGAGGGCCTCCGGCAGCAGGGTGTGGTTGGTGTAGCCGAACGTCCGCCGGGTGATCTCCCAGGCCTCCTCCCAGCCCAGGGCGTGCTCGTCCATCAGCAGCCGCATGAGCTCGGCCACCGCGATCGCGGGGTGCGTGTCGTTCAGCTGCGTGGCGTACCTCTCGTCGAGGCCCCTGACGTCGGGGGCGGTCTGGAGATGGAGGCGGATCATGTCCTGCAGCGAGCAGGAGACGAAGAAGTACTGCTGGGCCAGACGCAGGCGCCGGCCCGCCTCGGGCTCGTCATTCGGGTAGAGGACCTTGCTGATCGTCTCCGAGGACACCTTTTCCTCGACCGCCCCCCAGTAGTCCCCCACGTTGAAGGCCTGGAAGTCGAAGGACTCCGTGGCCTCCGCCCGCCAGAGGCGCAGGAGGTTGGCGTTGCCCGTGCGGTAGCCGAGGATCGGGGTGTCGCAGGCTTCCCCGCGCACGACACGTTCGGGGAACCAGCACGCCCGCTCCCGGCCATCCTCGTCCGTGTACCAACCCGTGTGGCCCCCGAGGCCGACCTCGAACGAGATCTCGGGGTGGGCGATCTCCCAGGGATTGCCGAGGTGCAGCCACTTGTCGGTCACCTCCACCTGCCAGCCATCCCGGATGGCCTGGTCGAAGATGCCGAACTCGTAGCGGATGCCGTAGCCGATGGCCGGCACCTGGAGCGTGGCCAGGGAGTCCATGTAGCAGGCGGCCAGCCGCCCGAGGCCTCCGTTGCCCAGGCCGGGCTCCTCCTCCTGTTCGAGCAGGCGGTCGAAGTCGAGCCCCAGCTCTTCCATCGCCTGCCGCGCCTCGTCGAGGACGCCGAGGTTCAGGAGGTTGTTCCCGAGGTGCGGGCCAAGGAGGTACTCCGCCGACAGGTAGCACACCGTCCGGGCGTGGGCGCGGTAGTACGCCTCGCCCGAGCGCATCCAGCGGTCCATCAGCCGGTCGCGAACGGCGTGGGCGAGGGCCAGGTAGCGGTCGTTGGGGGTGGCCACCGCGGGGAAGCGACCGAGGGTGTATCGAAGGTTGTCGGCGTACGCTCGCTTGAAGGCGTCCGCACTGAGGCCGGTGTGGACGTCGTCTGGTCCCCCGCCCGCATCTCGCGCCCGGCTCGGCTCGATCATGCTTCACCCCTGGGCTGATGCCGACCCGGACGGCCCCGGGCCGACGGCGCGCCCATTATCCCCCGTCACCGACGGAGAGCCCCGACCCGCGCGACGCCCGCTACCGTATGCGTTCGCGCTGGCGCTCGGGCTTCGTCGCACCCGCGAAGTGGAAGTGGAAGCCGCCTTCCGGGCTCCAGCCCACGTCGAAACGGAGCATCTCGGAGCCCGGAATCAGGACCCGGAGCCCAGTCCCCAGGCCCGCCCGCGCCCGGCTGGCGTTGAGCTCGTGGCTCTCGTTCCAGGCGACCCCGACGTCGCCGAACAGTCGGGTCAAGGCCGTGGCGAGGCGCGGCGCGTCGGGCCCCTTTGAGAAGTCCTGGGCAAAGCGAGGACTCAGCGGCCGGCGAGCCGGTAAACGGCGTCGAACGGCGTCGATCCGGGCCAGCGGCTCACCCCCCGCTCCGGGTTCGCGGCGAGACGCTCCAGGATGTGGAAGACCGTCTCGACCTCGTCCGGCGCGCCTGAGGCCTCGGCCAGCCCCTCGCAGGTCGCACCATCCGCGCCCTTCTCCCGGAGCGCGGCGAGGACGCGCGTCTGGAGATCGAGCACGCCGGCCGCCGCCTTCTTGCCGGCTTCGACCCCGGGCTGGTGGTACGCGTTGATGTTGATGAGGCTGGCATACAGCCCCACCGCCCGCTCGTAGAGGGCGATCAGCATCCCGAGGCTTCGGGGAGACACATCGGGGATGGTCAAGGTCAACGAGGGACGACCGCTCTCGAAGAGTGCCCGGCGCGTGCCGAGCAGGAAGCCGTCGAGGAAGTCCCCGCTCGTCGTCCCCGGTGCCACCTCGAGGCCGGCTCCCTGCCGATCCCGCAGGACGCGGACGAACGTCAGGAAGAAGTCCGCGGTCCCGTCGCGGAGCTGCTGGACGAAGGCGTGCTGGTCCGTCGAGCCCTTGTTTCCGTACACCGTGAGTCCCTGGTGGACCACGCGGCCCGCACGGTCCTTTTCCTTCCCGACCGACTCCATCACGAGCTGCTGGAGGTAGCGGCTGAACAGCAGGAGGCGGTCGCGGTACGGCAGCACCACCATCGCCTTCGAGCCGCGTCCCTCACCCGCAGCGTGCCAGGCCGAGGCGAGGAGCGCGGCCGGGTTGCGGCGCGTCTCGTGGCGCCGCGTGGCCTCGTCCATCGCCGCCGCCCCGTCGAGAAGCGCCCGGACGTCGATCCCCTGCAGGGCGGCCGGAAGGAGTCCGACCGCGCTCGTCTCGGAGGTTCGCCCGCCCACCCAGTCCCACAACGGGGACCGATCGAGGAACCCCTCCTGCCGGGCATGCCGGTCGAGGGCGCTGCCGTCACGGGTGATGGCCACGGCCTGAGGACCGAAGTCGAGCCCGCGGGAGCGCCAGGCCGCCGCGGCCTCGAGCATGCCGTTGCGCGTCTCGGCGGTCCCCCCCGACTTGGAGATCACGATGGCCAGGGTCTCGGCGAGCCCGTCGCCGAGGCCCTCGAGGACGCGGTCGATGCCGTCTGGATCGGTGTTGTCCAGGAAGTGCGCCGAGAGGCGGTCACCTGGTCCACCCAGGGCGTCGGCGACGAGCTGCGGTCCGAGGGCGGAGCCCCCGATCCCGATGACGAGGAGCCGCCGGAAGCGGTCGGCCTGGGGGGGCTTCACCCGACCCCCGTGAACCCGTGCCGCGAAGTCGAAGACCTCGTCCTGGGTGTCCCGGATCGTCTTCGTGATCGCCGGGTCGGGTGCGCGCTCGGGGGCCCGCAGCCAGTAGTGGCCCACCATGCGGTTCTCGTCGGCGTTGGCGATGCCCCCTGCCTCGAGGTCGTCCATCTCGGCGTAGGCCGCCTGCAGAGCGGGCTCGCTCTTCTCGAGGCTTCGGGCGAATGGGCCCATGCGGCTCAGATCCAGTCGAACCCCGAGATCGGGGTCGTCGAACAGCAGGGCCTTGTAGCTCTCCCAGAGCTCGCGGGGGGTCATGGCTCCTCCTCGGTCCCGTTGGGTCGGGGGCTCATTCTAATGTCGCGAGCCCCGGGCGGGTGGCATCAGTCACCACCGCGGATCCACTCGAGGCGCCGCGAGGGGACCGGCTATGCTACCGTCGGGACAGGAGGTCCTCCAGTGGTCCGACGCACTCCGGCTCTTCCCCTCGCCCTCACCTTCGGGCTCCTGCTCCCCTTCTTCGGGTGTGGGGGAGACTCGGCGAGTCCCACCGAGCCGACGACCCCGAACGCGGGCGGGGAGTGCTCGACCCTGGGACAGGTCAGCTTCGTCCGGGACACGATGCAGGACATCTACCTGTGGTACCAGGAGCTCCCAGATCCCGACCCGGCCGGCTTCGACTCCCCAGAGGCCTACCTCGACGCCGTGCGCTACCGACCCCTGGACTCGTCCTTCAGCTACATCAACTCCCAGGCGGCGAGCGATGCCTTCTTCTCCGACAGCCAGTTCATCGGCGTCGGCGTCTCCTATCGACAGACGAGCGCCACCGAGCTGCGCGTGAGCCAGGTCTTCCCCGGGGGACCCGCCGCCGCGGCCGGGCTCGCCCGCAGCGACTACCTGGTCTCGATCGGCGGACGGGCGGTGTCCGAGCTCCTGCAGACCGGCGAGATCGCGACCGCCTTCGGGCCGGACCAGATCGGGTATGCGGTGGAGATCGCCTGGCGCACGACAGAGGGCGCCGAACGCCAGGCCACGCTCGTCAAGCAGCTGGTGACGATCCCCACGGTCTCGGCGGTGTCGACCTTCGACATCAGGGGGTCCCGGGTCGGCTACATCTTCTTCCGCAACTTCGTCACCCCGTCCGTCGAGGCCCTCAACACCGCCTTCGATCAGCTCCTGGCCGACGGGGCCACCGACCTCGTGCTCGACCTTCGCTACAACGGC
>Ga0316577_10001447_pt1 | contig 11225 bp, 9 predicted proteins | sample S5NA_FD_203073 | JGI IMG/M metagenome (GOLD analysis project Ga0316577, IMG submission 203073) | Rhizosphere microbial communities from salt marsh grasses in Alabama, United States - S5-7_050615r2r1 | ecosystem: Host-associated > Plants > Roots > Rhizosphere | place: USA: Alabama | collected... | reverse complement strand
GTGCCTGACCGCGGTCGAGACGGCCGTGGCCGCGGCGGAGGCCCTGGACCCGGACCTGCGGCCTCGCCTGGCGGAAGTGCGGTCGTTGATGGAGTGGGTGCCGGACCCGGGCGTGCCGCGGAAGGCCCTGGCGGTGCTGGCGGGGTAGGGGGGGTACCCTGTTGCGGGCGCGGGAACGCCGCGCGGTTCCCCTCCAGTTCCCGCTGCTTCACCAGGATGATGCGTCTTCCCGTGGTTCGGCTGTAGGGGCGCCCTGCCTCTAGGCGCGCTCGAGCGTCGCGGCGGCAATCCCCTCGGCGGCCACTTCGCCGACTTCCACGGGCGCCAGCGGCACCGTCTCCGGGGCGGCCTGCCGCACCCTGTCGGTCCCGTGGAACCACTTCCAGAGCAGCGAAGTGGAGATCGTGTACAGCACGATGATGGTCACGAAGTTGACGGTGTAGCCGCCGGTGAAGCCGAGGGTGGCCTGGAGGGTGCCGTAGTAGATCGGGGCGATGACCCAGCCCACCGACCACAGCATCGTCATCAGGGCGGACAGGGTCGCGCGCTCCGCGGGAGTGACCCGCTCCATGGCGAAGGCGTCGAAGATGGGGTTGCCGGCGTTCATCAGCGAGTTGCGCACGGCCATGGCCACGATCACCGTCCCCAGCACGGGCGAAAAGCCGAGGACCGCCAGGAAGGGGATGCTGGTTCCCTGGACCAGCACAATCGACCCGATGCGCCCGAACCGCGCCGCCAGCGCCGGCTGGGCCAGTATCGCCAGCGTCGTTCCAAGGCTGGTGATGCCGAAGATGAGGTTGATCGAGAAAAGGTCCAGGCCGAACTTGGTCTGAATGAAGAGGTTCAGGAAGGGAATGAGCTGGCCCGCGCCGAGAGAAGTGATGAAGCCCGGCAGCAGCAGGCGGAAGAAGAGGCGCCGATCGACGATGTGGAGCCCGAACAGGCTCGCGCCGGCCGGCGACCGTTCCGCCCTTGCCTTCGTGACAGCCCCTCGATCGTTCGACAGCAGGGCCACTGTGCCCAGACCGGCGATCCCCAGGATGGCCACGCCCACGAACAGCACCTGGTAGGGGCCGGCGGCGGAGGTGAGCGCCAGGCGGTCCGCTACGAGCTGGGCGACGGCCGCACCGACGAGTGCCGAGACGAGCATCGTCAGGTTGGTGATGCCGGCCCACACGGCGTAGTAGTGGTTGCGCTGGTCGTCCCTGGTGTGTTCGGCGATGTACGGGACCTGGACCACCCAGACCATCTGCGACCCCGCGCCGAGCGCCGCCACGCCGGCGAAGAGCAGGAGAAGCTGCCCGGGGAGGAAGGTCAGCAGCGCGACGGCGGCCAGGGTCATGCCGATCGCCATCACCGTTCGTCGCCCGATGCGGTCCGAGAGGGCGGAAGTGGGCAGGGCCACGGCCACGCCGGCGAGTTGTGAGGTGGCCATCAGCCAGCCGATCGTCGAGCGGTCCACGCCCAGGGCGTCCAGATAGAGGTTGAAGTCGATCCAGTAGAGACTGGTCGCCGCTCCGAAAACGATCGTGGTCAGCAGGAACAGCCGGGCGTCCCGTTCGAACCCGGTGAAGCTGCGCGCGTAGGTGGCCAGGGCCCGAATCACTCGCAAACCTCAGCGGCCGAAGGGGTCACCAGGGGCCGCGTCACGGCCGGAGCGGCCTCGGGCGAGGAGTCTCCTCGTCGTAGAGCGTCCGGCCTACGGCGACGATGAACTCTCCTATGTGCAGATGCAAGCCGCGGATGCGGTGCCGGGCGGGGCGGCAGCGGGCCTGCCGTCCAAGCCGGCTCGACTCCGCCTCCCGGCGCAGCTCGGTCTGGCGTCGCAAGGCCAGCTCGAGCTGGATATCAGGGTCGCTGTACATGGCGGTGCTCCTCTCGGTTAGAGATCTTGGTGACGCTAGTTAGCCGGGTATCTAACATCCTGACGTGGCGAATGGGGTTGTCGTCCATCGGGTGGGCGGGCTCAGCGGGCCAGGAACGTGGCCAGCTCGGGGCCGGCTTCCTGGATTCGGTCGCGGCGCAGGGAGTAGTAGATGACGTTGCCCTGCTCGGTCGTCGTCACCAGGCCGGCGCTGCGAAGCTGGGCCAGGTGATGGCTGATGGTGGGCTTGCTCAGGTCCAGGTCCGCTGCCAGCTCGGTCAGGTATCGATCCTGGTCGGCCAGCAGGCGCAGGATCCGCAGCCGCGTCTCGTCACCGAGGGCCCGGTAGAGGCGAATCGTGGCCGCCGGGGGAGCCGTCATGCTCGCCGCGCCCAGGGCTGAGTCGGCGATCGGGTAGCAGACCAGTTGCAGGTCGCCCGCCCTGGTGAGGGCGTTGTAGGGCCGGCCGAAGTAGGTGGGCGCCAGGACGATCCGCTTGACAGTGGGCTCGGGCACGAGCCGGATGCCGTTGGTCGTGCGCTCGACGAAGCCCAGCGGATCTGCGGCCATGTCGGCGGTGCTTCGAGAGGCGACGTCGCTGGCAATCATCCGGTTCACGCGGGCCTCGATATGCTCGAAACGAGCCAGCCAGGCGTGCACGATCCGCCGTGCGGCGGGCGCCAGGACGTCGAAGGAGCCGGGAATGACCGCGTGGCCCTTGGCGGCCTCGAGCTGGCCCTTCAGCTCGGCGAAGGCATCGGCGTCGCCGTCAACGGCGCGGCGAGTGACGGCGCCTAGCTCCGGGCTCTCCAGCAGCTCGCCGACCAGGATGTCCAGCAGGGCCCTGTCGTCCAGCTTGTCCACCGCCTCCACGACCTGGCGGGCGGTCTTGATCTCAGGATGGAAAACGAGATGGCGGCCGAGCTCGGTGACAAACGGCGAGCAGGCCGCGCAGTCGGAACCGGTCAGCTCTGTCAGGGCGGAGCGACCCTCGGTCAGCCAGGTGCGATCCTCGGGCAGGAGGTCGTCCAGCTCGCCGCACTCGTTGCAGGCGCTCATGAGGAAGTCGTAGACGGGCCTCGGATCGAGCTCCACCGCGGGCAGCGCGGCCGAGGTCAGGCCCGGGCGGACAAGCGCTCCGGATCGCTCCCGAGCGCGGCGCTGGTGGCTCTGAGTCTCAGTCATTGCAGCACTTCCGGCTAACTGATGTTAGACGGAAGGCTAACATTGCCGCGGGGGCCCTGTCAAGTGAGGGGCGCCGTGGAGCGGCAGGGCGGTCCGGGTCGTGGGGCTGGCGGTGGGCCTCGATCTCCGGCGGCTACAATGCCGCTGCCCGTACCGGTACGCGCCCTCGCGGGCCGGAACTGCCGACAGGAGTCTGAGATGCCCGCACCGACGGTCAGGTTCACCGACGAGCGCCTCGCCAACGGCCTGCGGCTGATCGTCGCCCCTGATCCGCTGGCTCCGATCGTCGCGGTCAACGTCTGGTATGCGGTGGGCTCCAAGAACGAGGTCCCGGGCAAGACGGGCTTCGCCCATCTCTTCGAGCACGTCATGTTCCAGGGTTCGGCTCACGTCGGGAAGACGGAGCACATGGCCCTGGTCCAGGCGGCCGGCGGCTCGCTGAACGGGACCACCTGGCTGGATCGGACGAACTACTTCGAGACGGTGCCGAGTCACCAGCTAGAGCTGGCGTTGTGGCTCGAAGCGGATCGAATGGCGACGCTGCTCGACGCGTTGAACCAGGAGAACCTGGACAACCAGCGCGACGTGGTCAAGAACGAGAAGCGCTCCAGCTATGACAACCGGCCTTACGGGCTGTGGTTCCACAAGCTGCAGGGTCACCTCTTTCCGCCGGAGCACCCGTACCACCACCCCACGATCGGCTCGATGGAAGACCTGGACGCGGCCTCGCTCGAGGACGTGTCGGCCTTCTTCCGCACCTACTACGCCCCCAACAACGCTGTTCTGACTATCGCCGGGGACGTGGACCCGGCTGCCGCTCGGGCCGCGGCCGAGCGCTACTTCGGCCAGATCCCCGCGGTGAAGGAGATCCCGTCTCCGGGGAGCCTGTCAGTGCCCGCGTCTCTCGGCGGCGAGAGGCGCGAGGTGGTCGAGGATCGCGTGCCGCTGTCGCGCCACTACTTCGGCTTCCGAGCCCCGGTCTTCGGCGACACGCGCCTGGACGCCCTGGAGATGGGGGTCCAGATCCTTGCCGGCGGGAAGGGTAGCCGGCTGCACAAACGCCTGGTGCGCCAGGAGAAGCTGGCCCAGGACGTGGCGCTGTTCGTCCTGGGTTTCGTCGGCGGGGCGTCGATCTGCGCCGGTCAGGCCACGGTTCGGCCCGGCGTGGACGGCGAGGCCGTCGAGCGGGCCTTCGAGGAGGAGCTGGCGAAGCTGGGCCGGGAGCCTGTCACAGACGACGAGCTGGACCGGGCCCGGGCCCTGATCGAGACGATGGAGCTGGAGGCGCTGCAGCGGGTGGACGAGCGGGCGGATCGCCTGTCGATGTACGCCACGCTTCTCGACGATCCGGACATGATCAACCGCCAGCTGGCGCGCTACCTGGCCGTCACCCCGGAGGCCATTCGCGAGGTCGCGGCCGACGTCTTCCAGCCAGAGAACAGGGTCGTCATCACCTACCTCCCCGTGCCCGGCATGGCGAACGAGGCCGAGGACGAGGAGGGCGCGGCATGACCCTCGAAGAGGTCCTGGCGGCACGCCCCACGCCCGGCCGCCCGCGAGGCTACACCTTCCCCTCGTTCGAACGGTCGATTCTTCCGTCTGGTCTGCAGGTGCTGACCGTGCACGTTCCCGGCCGCCCGCTGCTCTCGGCCAACGTGGTCGTCCGGCGCGGGGCGGCCGACGAGCCGGCCGAGCTGGCCGGGGCGACCGCCCTGGCGGCCAGGGCCATGACCGAGGGCACGGCCCGCTATCCGGGAGTGGAAGTGGTGGAAGCGGCGGAGCGCCTGGGGACCACGATCAACGTCCAGGCCGGGTGGGACTCCTTCACCGCCGGCGTCGAGGTCACGGCCGGTCGTCTCGGGCCTGCCCTGGAGCTGCTCGACGAGGTCCTGAGGCGGCCCGCCTTTCCGGCCGGCGACGTGGCCCGGTTGCGCGAGGAGCGCCTGAACGACCTGATGCAGCTCCGCGCTGAGCCCCGCCGGCGGGTGGACTGGGCTTTCGTGGAGACGATCTACACCCGCCAGTCGCCCTACGCCCGGCTTCTCGGTGGGAAAGAGGCCACCGTCAGAGGCCTGGGTCGGGAGGAGCTGGCGGGGGTCCACGCCGCGCTGCTCGATCCGCGGCGGATGGCCGTTGTCGTTGGCGGCGACCTGACGGGGCTCGACGTGCCACAGCTCATCCTGGACAAGCTGGGCGAGCTTGCTACCAGGCCGGCTTCCGGTGGCGCTTCGCCGGCCGAGGTACGCGCCCCCGAGGCCACGCCGGCGGTCGATAGTCGGGCGGTCCGCCTCGTGGACAGGCAAGGCTCCGTGCAGTCGGAGATCCGCATCGGGCACGTCGGCCTGCCGCGCCGCGTTCCGGATTTCCACGCGGTCCAGGTCATGAACGCCATCCTGGGCGGCCTCTTCAACTCCCGTCTTCAGCTGAACCTGCGCGAGACGAAGGGCTACACCTACGGCGTGGGCTCAAGCTTCGACATGCGCCGCGGCGCTGGGCCGTTCAGCGTCCGCACGGCCGTCCAGACCGCCGTCACACTCCCGGCGATCTCGGAGGCGCTGGCGGAGCTGGAGCGGATGCGCGACGGGCAGGTCACGCCGGCCGAGCTGGCGTCCGCGCGCGATTACCTGGTCGGCGTCTTTCCCCTACGCTTCGAGGTTCCGAGCGCGGTCGTGGGCGCCGTCGGCGGACTCTTCGCCTTCGACCTGCCCGACGACGAGCTGGCCCGTTACCGCGACTGCGTTGAGGCGGTCGACATAGCGGCGGTCCAGAAGGCGGCCCGCGACCACCTTCACACCGACCGGCTGGCGATCGTGGTCGTGGGCGATGCCGCGGCCGTGGCCGGGGACCTTGAGGCGGCCGGGCTCGGCGAATTCGAGTTGGTGGCGGAGGAGGACGTCTGATGATCGTCGTCGTGGGCCTGCCGGCCTATCGCGAGGCCGACGGCGAAGGCGGGGTCGGCGGCGCGGCCGCCGGGGTTGCGATCGCCGCCCGGGAGGTGGGTTGCGCGGTGGAGCTGGCCGGCAAGGTCGGGGACGACGCGGCCGGGGACGCGGTGGTGCTGGCCCTGGGTCAGCTGGGGATCGGGCACGCGGCGCTGCTGCGGGACGCGACGCGGCCGACACCGTTGCTGGTGGAGGCGGAGGCCGCGGCCGGGGCAGGTGATGAGGCGGCCGGGGATGACGCGGTCGGCGCGTCGAGCGGCGCGCGGCTGCTGCCTGAGGACGCGGCCGAACGGCCAGCTCTGGAGGCGGCCGACGTGGCCCTGGGGCTGCAGTACCTGCCCGCGACCTCCGTCGTGGTCCTGGCGGAGCCACTGCCCGCTGAGGCGGTCGCGGCGGCCGTGGAGCAGGCGGCCTTCTGCGGCTCCCAGCTGGTCGTAGTGAGCGCGAGCGGCGCGGCCCTGCCCGCGCTGCCTGCCGGGGTAACGGCACTCGAAGCGCCGCCGGACGACGATGGCGCGTTCGCCCGCCTGGTGGGGGTGTTCGCGGCGGGGTTGGACGGGGGACTGCCCGCGGCCGAAGCCTTCGCGGCGGCGGTCGGTTCGACCGGCTGGGAGGAGATCTCGGGCGACGACCCGAGCTGACCGCCGAGCGGGCGTTCCCAAGCCCGGCGTGCGACCGTTCGCGCCGCTCCTGTAGAGTGGCCTTATGGATAGAGCTTCCGACGGCATCCGCTTCGACGGCACTCCCGCGCTCCCGCCCGGGTTCGACCCCAACGTTCATCCCCCCGTCGACCGTTCCACGGCACTGGCGGTCCTCCTCCGTGCCGACGATCTGCTGGACGAAAGCGAGCCCGAGCAGGCGCTCGCGCTCTACGGCCGGCTGGCGTCCGTGCCCGATCGCGACGTGGCAGCGGCGGCCTACCTTGGCGCGGGGACCTGCCTGTACCGCCTCGACCGCGACGAAGAAGCCCTGCAGGCCTGGGAGACAGTCACGGCGGGCGCGGAAACCCCGGCCACGTATCGGGCCTGGCGCCAGATCGCGGCGGCGCGGGTGCGCTCCGGCGATCTCAAGGGCGCCCTCGACGCCTACCGCCAGTGTGAGAAGCGCGCCCCCGCGGCGGACAAGGCGGAGATCCACTCCCGACTGGGCTGGCTCTCCAAGGAGACCGGCCACTCCGGCGCGGCCAATCGCTACTTCGCTCGCAGCCGGGGCGACCTCCTGCCGCCGGTCATGACCTACGGCATCATCGCCGTCACTTCCGTTATCTCGTTGGTGGCCCTGAGCGGCCAGGTCAGCTGCAGGGGCGTGGTGCTCGAGGGGAGCCCGATCTACTACCGCCTCATGATGGACAAGGTGCTGATTGCCGAGGGCGAGCTATACCGGCTCCTGAGCGTGGTGCTGGTTCATGGCGGCGCTCTGCACCTGCTCTTCAACATGTACTGCCTGTGGTACGCGGGACAGCTCGTAGAGCGGATGTACGGCTCGCGCCTCTTCCCGTTCTTCTTCGCCCTGGGCGGTATCTCCGGCTCGGTAGCCTCGTTCGTCTTCGGCGACGGGATGTACGGCGTCGGGGCATCGGGCGCCGTCTTCTGCCTTTTCGGCATGGTCCTCGTGGCGACCAGGTACCACCACGCCGTCCTGGACGCTCAGTCTCGGTCCATTGCCTCGCAGGTTGGCTTCCTGATCGTAGTGAACCTGGCGCTCGGCTTCTCCGGGATCATGGGCAACATCGACAACGCGGCCCACGTCGGCGGCCTGGCGGCCGGGCTGTGGCTGGCGCTGGCCATACCGCCGGGCCAGGTACCGACGCTCGCGTCCCTGTGGCAGTCGCCGCGCGCCGTGCCCTCGAGGCTGGTGGGAGCGGGGCGCGGCCTGCTGGCAGTCGCGGCTCTGGCGGCGGTGCTGGCCGGCGGGTACGTGATTGGCATGGACCGCTGGCAGGGTCAGTTCGACGTCTACAGGGAGTGCGGCATCACCCGGTCGTCCGCCGCGGCTCCAGTGGTGGCAGGTGAGTGCGGCCTGTCGTTCGAGGAGCGCTAGAGCCGCCTAGAAGAGGTCGGGGCGCCAGCCGTAGCGGCTCAGGACGCGGTACATGTTGCGGCGGTTCAGGCGCGTCCGCTCCGGTGGCCAGGTGTGACCGCCTTCGAGAGGCAGGTCGAGGCGGGCGGCTCGCCTGAGCGCGGGGAGCTCGAATCCTTCCGGAACCTGCGCCGCCGGAGCCTCGCCGTCGCCCGGCCCCTCGCTGGTCCGGCCTTTGGTTGGCAGCTCGGTCTCGTCGAGCCATTCCGGGTCTAGCCCCGCTCGAAGGCGTAGGCTCAGCCAAACGTCCAGCCAGGCCGGGGTGACGAATCGCTCGTCCAGCGGGCCCAGATCCGCATAGTCGGACCGCCGGAAGGCGATCCAGCCCCAGGCAAGCGCCCCAGGCGAATCGGAAGCGGACAGCTCCAGGGCTCCAGGCTGTGGCCGGCCCGGTTCCGCCATCGAGACGCCGAAGGCACCGGCCAGCGCCACGCCCGGGTCGGCCAGGACCTTCGCCAGCGGCCCCAGGGCATCGCCGGTGGGGATCGCTGAGCCGTCCGCCAGCAGCACCAGCTCGCCGGAGGCACGCCGCAGGGCGATGTCCAGCGTCGTCGCGTGGCCCAGGCGCACGGCCGTTCGCAGGACTTCGATGTCGCGTCCACCGATCGGCTCGCGATCCGGCGCCCCGGGGGCGAGAGCCGCGGCCTGGGCGTCGCTGGGGTCGTTGAGGACCACGACGACCTGCGTGCCGTTCGTGGCGTGGGCGCGCAGCCCCGCCAGCAGGGCTGAGACCCGATCGGGCGTCTCGCCGGCCACTATCGCCACCGTCCACGGCGCGTCGGCCGGTCCGCCCAGGCGAGAGGGCACGTCCGCGGCGGAGCCGTACCGGAGTTCGCCGGCCACTTCCACGCTCACCGGGTGGGTGCGCCGGACCGCGGACTGGGTCCCGCGATCCACGACCGACCAGCCGGCCTCTTCGATCTGGGCCTTCAGGCTGTCTGCCGTTGCCCAATCGCGACGGGCGCGCGCTTCAGACCGCTGGCGGACCAGCTGGTGGATTTCGGGGGGCGGGGTGTTGGGGCCGCTCGCGGCAGCCGGTTCGGTCTCTTCACTCACCCGCGAAGGATAGGGCCGTCCGATCGAATGCGCCCGGCCGTGTCCGTCGGGGGGTCTTCCGCTCCCGTCAGGCCTCGGCCGGTTCGTTCGCTGTCGCATCCGGCGGGATGGCCGGGGAGAACGGCAGCAGGACCGTCACCCGCGCTCCGTGGGGCGCCACGTTCTCGGCCCAGGCTTCGCCGCCGTGGGCCCTGGCCAGCTCGCGCACGATGGCGAGGCCCAGTCCCGAGCCCGAGCCGGTGCGCGACGGATCGGCCCTGTAGAAACGCTCGAAGACGCGCTCCGATGTACCGGGCGGGAAGCCGGGACCGTCGTCGGTGATGCTGATCCCGACCCCTGGCGCCATGCCGGCCAGGTGGAGCGGGCCGGCTCTCAGCCAGACGTGGCCGCTCTCGGGCACCGCCGACAGGGCGTTCTCGACCAGGTTCTGCAGGATCCGCTCCACCGCCAGCCGATCGGCAGTGAAGATCACGTCCTCTTCGCCGGGGGCGTCCTGGGCCGTCTCGAGGGCCACGCCCGCCGCGCCGGCGCGGCTCTCGAAGCGAGCTACCGCGTCGGCCAGCAGCGCCGTGGCATCCAGCGCCTCCGGCCGCAGCGCCGACGGTCCCTCGCGCAGCCGCTCGACCACGCCCAGTTCGCCCACCAGGCGCTCCAGGCGCTGGGCCTCCTCGGCGATGGTTCGGGCCGCGGCCGCGGCCTCCGGCCCGGCGGCCGTGCCGTCCGCGATGGCCTCGGCATAGCCGCCGATGCTCGTCAGGGGCGTCCGCAGGTCGTGGCGCAGATTGGCCAGGAGGGCCGTCTCCTCGGCTCGGGTGGAGGCCAGCTCGCGGGCCATGGCGTTGAACCGTTCCGTCAGAACGCGCACCTCGGCCGGCCCCTCCAGGGGCAGCGACTGCGGCTCCTCCGGAGCGGCAGGCAGCGCGGACGCGGCATTGGCCAGGCGCCGCATCGGTCCGGTCAGCGAGCGCGACAGCAACCAGGCCAGGGGCGCTCCGACCAGCAGCAGGATGAGGACGATGATCACCATGGCCCGGCCCAGGTCGGCCAACGCCTGCTGGCCCGAGCGGTCCGGAACGGCGAAGACGAAGACCATGCCGCCGGTGCGCGACGCGACGGGCTCGATGTAGATGAAGTCCTGGCCGTCCGAGGTCCGTATCGTGCCTGTGGCGTAGCGGTCCGTGCCGGTTGGCTGTGGCGGCAGCTCCAGCGACGAGGGTTCACCGGCCACGACGATGATCGCCCCCGTCTTGCGCTGGACGAGGACGAAGCCGCCGTCCTCGGCGATCCCGGCCGAGAGCTCGCGGGCAGTCTGCTCGACCGGCGCGCCGGCCGCGCGCCGCACCAGGGCCGCCTCGATCAGGGTTACCTGGCTGCTCAGCGAGGCCTCGGTGGCGTCGCGGTGCATCTCCCGCAGGACCACGAAGAGGGACCCTGTGACGGCCACGAGCATCGCCAGGGCCAGCCCGGCGAAGGCGAGGAGGATGCGGCCGGTGATGCCTCTGGGTCGCATGACGGCTCCTCTAGCTGCCCGGTGCGGCACCGCCGCGCGGTGGCGGCACCAGCCTGTACCCAAGTCCCCGGACCGTCTCGATCTGCGGCCCATCCTGGGCGAGCTTCTTGCGCACTTCGGCTATGTGGACATCCACGGTTCTCGTCTCGCCCGGGAAGTCGGTGCCCCACACGTCTTCGAGGAGAGCCTCGCGCGTCAGGACGACGCCCGGGTCGCGGGCCAGGGCAGCCAGCAGGTCGAACTCGCGGGCGCGCAGCTGAAGTGGCCGCTCGCCGACGCTCGCCTCGCGCCGGCGCGGATCGATCCGCAGGTCGCCCACCTCGATCGGCCGGCCGCCACGACTGGTCGCCTCGGTGCGGCGCAGGATCGCCTTCACCCGGGCCACGAGAGCCCGCGGGTTGAAGGGCTTGGTCACGTAGTCGTCCGCACCCAACTCCAGGCCCACGATCGCGTCCACGTCCTCGGAGCGGGCGGTGAGCATCAGGATCGGCACGTCGCCCCGGCGCCGCAGCTCGCGACAGACTTCGAAGCCGTCCACCTTGGGCAGCATCAGGTCCAGCACCACCAGGTCCGGGCCGCTGCGCTCGTA
>Ga0316577_10001446_pt1 | contig 11233 bp, 12 predicted proteins | sample S5NA_FD_203073 | JGI IMG/M metagenome (GOLD analysis project Ga0316577, IMG submission 203073) | Rhizosphere microbial communities from salt marsh grasses in Alabama, United States - S5-7_050615r2r1 | ecosystem: Host-associated > Plants > Roots > Rhizosphere | place: USA: Alabama | collected... | reverse complement strand
CAGGATCTCCTCGTGCGGAGCATCCTTCTCCTTGATGATCAGATGCGTCACCTTTTCCGTGTTTGGCTTGAGCACCACGCCCGTCGATCGCCCGCACTTGCCATCCGTGCAAAACACCTCAACATCCATCGGAATATCCATCTCTCTACCTCACTTCACGTTCAATTCTGCTTTGCCTGCTCAGCCGACACCCCACCAGTTGCGCGCTGGCACCAGTTGCCTGCTGAGCGCGCCAGAAACACACAGACATCATGCCCGGCCCGCGTTCTCTGCCGTCGATCCGATGCCTTCTCTTTCATCGGGGTGGAATATGGCCCCGGGCCTCCAGGGTGTGCCCAGTGCCGGCAAAATCCAGCGGTCCAGGCCCCACCAGCCTGCGGTCTTCCAGGCCAGCATCAACAGGACGGCGATGACGAGCAGAATGGGGTTGGTGCTCACAGCACCAGCCAACAGGTAGTTCATGTTCATGAAGGAGCCAAAGAAAGCCGCAATCCCAGTAAAGATACCAAGGATCAAGGCAACACCAACCAGAAACTCACCCCAGGCCACCACGTGGCCCCATACTGCCGTGTAGGGTGACACGAGATGCTGCAAGAACCAGGCATACCAGCCCTGTACGTTCGCATGGGCTCCGCTCGTCTCTGTCAAGGCGTGGGTCACGAATCCGCTCAGGGCCGTGCCAGCCTTGGCCCCGGTCCACGTTGGATCATGCAGCTTTTCCCACCCCGCCTGCACCCAGACCGCACCCGCGTAAAGCCGCAGGATCAACCAGATCCAGGCCCAGCGGACATGCCCAAACAATGCCTGGGCCACAGGTGGATCTTGAAAATGCTCAACTACTTGTCTCCTTTTCGTTGCTACGTGCGTACTCATGACTATTCTCCTTACACACTTTGTGAGAGCCATACACCTTATGGGAATCGGTCACTCCCGTCTCTCGGATTCCCCCTAATCACCGAGCGGGCTCGGCAGTCAATGCCTCACTTTTCCAGTTCCTGCAACACGTGGTAGGCAGCGATCGGCGCCTCGATCCGTGGTTCCAGATTCTCCAACGCTTCCAAGACCGGGATGGCCTCCTCTGCCACGCCCTCCCTGACGAGACTGCGGAGCACGTGGTGTGCCCCATCGCGAAACCAGATCGAATCCGAGCTGCCCTCTAGCCCTCGCAGCAGCGGGGCCAGAGCGTCGCGACCCAGATTGATGAGCGCTTCGCCGGCCAACCACCGCACGGCAGCCTTGTTGTCATCCAGAACCCTCACCAGGGCCGGGGCAGCACTCGGATCGCCAATGGTAGATAGGGCCTTGGCTGCTTCCCAGCGACAGTGTTCTTTCGGCGACTGGAGCGCAGCAACCAGATAAGGCACTGCCGGCCTACCGGCTTTCTCCAGCCGCTCACGGGCAGCGTGCCGAGTTACACCGTCGCCATCGCACAATGCGTCGAACGCGGCCTTCATTTCCTCGTCACTCAGCACCACAAGCTCTTCCTCCACAATTCGTGCTATCATTCTACTCGTACTCCCTCCAGAGTTTCTCAAGTCTTCTACCTACAGAATATCACAAACCTGAGAAGCCGTCTTTATCAGCCTCTAAAGCTCGCCTTAAGTTTTCCTTTCGACAGATTCGACAGCCTGCCCATCCACGATCTGCATGCCGCGGCCGCTCAAGGCGACGTCGAAGCCGGCTGCTCCGAACTGTTCTCCTCTTGGTCGATCTCGCTTGGATTGGCCTGCCAGACAACGCGGGCCTCTGCGACAAGCGCCGCCAATACAACGGCCACCGGCACTGCAAATAGAACCCCCAATACCCCCCCGGCCTTGACGCCCACCAGCAAGGCAACCAGGACAACTGCTGGGTGAAGCCCTATGACTCGGCCGTAGAAGGCAGGCGCGATGACGTGGGACTCCAATTGTGTGACCACGAGGTACAGGACAAAAACCCAGAAGGCCAGTATGGGTCGCACCGTGAATGCGCTCATCAGAGCCAGCAGACCGGCCACAAGCCCGCCCAGGTAAGGGACAATCTCCAGGATGCCGCCTACCAGCCCGATGATGAAGGCAAAGGGTACGCCCAGCAGCGCCAATCCGGCGCTAAATGTCAAGGCGAAGTAGAGTGCGATCCCTACCTGTGCCCACACCCAGCGAGTGAGCCGGATTCGGAGACGCTTCCACAGGTGTCGGATTCGGGCACCATGCGAGCTGGGTAGCCAGTCGTCCAGCAGCCGCTTGCCAAAGTCGGCGTCGGAAGACACGAAGAACGTTATGACAAGCATGAACAGAACGTCTAGAGCCATCCTACCGACGCTGGCAGCCGTGCTGACCATAGTCTGTAGCAGCACGTCCACGCGTTGAATCAGATTCTGAGCTACGACGTCTGTCGAGGGAATGAGTTTGTTCAACAGAGGTGTCTGGGAAATCCCAGATAGCACAGATTGGACCATGCCTGGGCCGCTGCTCTGCAGGGCAGCGACTTCCTTGCGGACAGCGGGCGCCAATAGGACACCGAGGAGGGCCAGGATCAGGCCAAGGAGAGCATACACACCCAAGACCGTCAGACCGCGCGGGATGCGCCAGTGAGCAAGCCTGCTGACCAGAGGATGGATGGTAGTGATGAGAAGCATGGCGCCGAACAGCACCCACAGAACTTCCAAGAGGAGAGCGGCATGGGTAATCAAGAGCCAGAGAGCCAGTCCCAGTGTAAGCAGACCGAACCAGATGAGTGCAGCGATGCGCCAGACAGGCTTTGTGGGGTTTGACATCATGGTGCTCTTCACAACCTTCCGGGAATCTCTGAGGCTGGCTTCGGGATCAGGGCAGCCGTCCGCGGCCCATCGCCAGCGCGCCAGACCTCGCCCGTTGGGCAGACCAAATCCACGTCGGACAGTCTGGCTGCATCATGTATGCCCACAACCGTACCTTTTGCGCCTTGATGGCTTTCAATCTGCCCGAGCAGCTCGCGCTTTGCCTGATCCGGCCCCAGGATAAAGATCTCATCCTGTGGCTCCAGCAGGGACAGCACAGCCTCGTAGTAGCCCTGTGCACGCCGATGTTGCCTGGCATCGATGCGATACTGAAACCACTGACCATCGGGGCCTTCCACCGTCGGCCTGAGCAGGGGACTGGTCCTAAACATGAGAAGGACAGCTTGATGGCGGTCAAGCCAGATCGCAACGTGACGATACGTGGTCCCGCTCATAAGCCTAGCCTCCCATCCTGATGCTGACAATCAGTTCGATGAACACGATCAAGGCCACCCCTGCATTCAGTGCCTGGTGGTTCCGAAGGTAGATCAGCAGAGCAAGCAAGACCCGCAATATCGGTATCAGCGCAAGAACCCCGATGCCCGCGGTCATTGCCAGCAGGCTGGGCGAGATCTGCGCGCCCGTACGGAACACCCGGGGTGACAGAGCAGCAACGCCAGGCATGGACAGCCCCCCCCCTTGCACCACTAGATAGATGAAGCCGAAGACCATCAACCCCAGGCCCAGCAGGGAAGTGCCCAGGGAGATCTTGTGCATCTTGGCCTCCATGTCGCTTTGCAGCTTCTTCATATCGTCTGCCCTTATCGTAGTTCTAGTGAGTTAGCCCTCGTACGAGCATTTGAACCCCCATCACGGCGAGCAGCCCGACCAGGCCCAGCCGGATCCAGGCTACCCGCAAGCGTGGCAGGACATACACGCCCACCATGGCCCCGGCAAACACCCCCAGAGCCGTAGGGATGACCACCAATGGATGGATATCGCCCCGACCGTAGTACACGAAAACGCTGGCGGCTGCGGTGATGCCCACCATGAAATTGCTTGTGGCAGTGGCCACACCCAACGGCGCGCCCATAATGGCATAGATCACCGGCACCTTGATAAAGCCGCCGCCCACACCCAAGAGGCCCGAGACCATGCCTGCCAAGGATGACACTGCCATGCCCGCTGGCCAGTGATGCAGCTCATAGTCCGTGTAAAACATCCGCTCTGGCACGTTGGCGTTGGCGCGGTGACGCGCCTTGTACAACAAGTATCCCGCCGTGAAAAAGACCACCAGAGCAAAGAGCACACTCAGTACCTGGGTGCTGATCACCCCGGCGAGCAGGCCACCACCTATGGCCCCTGCCGCAGTCAAGACTTCCAGCCGGAGTGCCAGAGGCACATCTGCGCCACGGCCTCGCGGCGCGATGGCAGCCACACCTGCCGAAGTGGCAATCACACCCACCAAGCTGGTGCCGACCGCAGCGTGTATGGGCAGATGGAAGAACAAGGTCAGCGCCGGGACCAGAAAAATGCCGCCGCCCAGTCCCAATAAGGCGCCGAGGATCCCTGCCACGATACCGGTTGCCAGCAATGCCAGAGCAATACTCATAGAAACACTCTTTAGCCCAGGGCCAGGAAGCGATACCACTCGGCCACGTCCAACTTTACGTCCTCGTAGCGAGCCTGCAAGGCAGCATACAGCTCGGCATTCTCAATGGCCAGGGCTACCAAGTCCGCCGCAGAAGTCAAGACATGGATGGAGACGGAGCCAAAGTGCCGCGATCGAGCCGAGTAGACCCGCATCACGCCCAGTGTCCGTTCCTTCAGCCTCAGCGGCACCGCCAGCACCGACCGGACTCCCTCGCGGGCTGCTTGCTCCGGATACTCGAAGCCGGCCTCGTGTTCCACGTCGTAGAGGACAACGGCACCCTCCTTCAGGGCGCGCTGATCGATGGGGCTCCTGTCCAGATGCACATCACCCTTTGCCAGGTACGCCTCACTCAGGCCGTAGGCAGCCGCCAGGTGGAGTACTTGGTGTTGGGGATCGAGCAAGCGAAGAGACGCAGCCTTTAGCCACATCTCTTTGACCGTGGCTTCCAGCACCTGTTGCAGCATCGGCTTCAGCTCCAGGTTGGCACTCAGCGCCTCGGCGATTTTGTACAGCCCTTGATACATGCGAGCCTTTTCCAGGGCGAGGGCGCCCAAGTCGGCCAGTATGCCGATGGCAACCACATCCGCCGGCTGCAGTCGCTCCACGTCAGGTATATAGACCCGCAACACGCCGATGATCTGGCTCCGCACTCGCAGCGGGCTGGCGACCATGCCCTTGAGCCCTTCGGTGGCAGCCACTTCCGGATATTGGGTGTCCCCTCCCTGGGTGACGTCTGAGATGACCACGGTCTCGCCAAGTAGGATGCGTTCGTCCATGGGACTTTGCTCGAGCCGGACTGGACCCTTTGCCAAGTATGCCTCGCTCAACCCCCGGGCACCTGCCTGCAACAGCTCTTCCCCGTCCGGACTCAGCAAGCGCACGACAGCCGCCTGTGCTCCCAGTGCGATGACGGCCTGGGATAACAGGGCATCAACGATATCCCCTTCTCGCCAGGCGCCACTCACCGCCTGAGCGGCCTCTCGTAGCATTTCGAGATTGGATACGGTTTCTCCCATAGTCTTTCCCTGACCTTCGATCGCTCCCAAGCCTGGTCGCGACTGCCAGACTCGACACGTCCGATAAGCTTATTGTACAGCGGGGCAAGCCCAATCGTCTTTACGCGCTGCTAAAGGTCTGCTTAAGTGGAGATTAAGTTGGCTTTGTTCAATCGGCTGCCACTGGCAGCAACGGGCAGTTACAGCTTTGAGGGCGAGGTCATTCACAAGGGACTGGCGTCTGCTGGTCGGCCTGAGAGGTGTTTCCCCGACGCTCGGCTACCGTCGTAGATGCTTCTAAGTGGCAAGGACAGAATCAAAGCCCCCAAATGGATTGGGTTCGTAGCCGTCGGCGTGGTCGTCGTCCATCCACTCCTCACCGTCCACCAAGTAGCGAAAGCGGTATTCGCGGCCTGCTGGCAACACCAGAGAGATATGCCACTCCCCATCATCGCGAGTTTGGCACATCAGATGGCTATGCACATCCCAGTTGTTGAACTCGCCTACCAGGGCAATGCAGTCCGCCCAGATGTGATGCGAGACGCGGAAGGTTATGCGTACGTGGCTATCACCGACTGACTCTTTTTCCAACATCGTTCTATACTCGGGACATCGAAGGTAGCAATGGCATCCTGCAGAACCTCAGTCATCTCCGCCAGCTTTCGAGTCAGACCACACTGTGCGCATACGGGCCAACGACGAGATAGCGATGCTCTTGCCATCTCCGCGCCGATTCTTGCCGGCCGCGCCAGTCACCGCGCGGCAGAGCCGTCGTTCGCCGCAGTCGGAGCCGGGCAGCGTTCTCGAAGCGTAGCGTATGTCTCTGACTACAGCCATCCTCGTCTGTGCCAATATAGTATGTTGATCCCGATCGGTACCAGTGTTATACCTATCACCAAAAGCACATGTGGCAATGTGAGATGTTCTGGATGTTGCGTCAAATGGTAATAATAGATGAGATCCGTGGCTGCCACAACAATCGTTATCATGAGCATCAATCTGAGCACCAATTTCACGGTATTCACCTTCCCCCTTGGTGACCGAGTCTGGTTGTACTGTGGTTTCTGGGATCCATAACACGGTCGCCCTGCCAGATGCTATCCGATTTGTGGCGCTGCATGTCGACCTGCTTTGGCAGCCCAACGCCTGAACCGGCCAAGTCCTACCGGTCTCTGAGCGTACCGGGATTCTCGACTCGTACTCTACCTACAGCCAAGACGAGCGGGCTCCGTCGAAAGGTTCGTACACTGAACCAAAGCAGGGCGGCGCCGATCAACCACAGGCTCAGTTCCAACTGCAGATCCAACCCACCGCTCAAGTACGTCAAGCAGATTGCCTGGCCAACCAGCAGGTATGCAATGGTCAGGACGACCATTGACCAACTTGGTTTCCTTGCGGACATGTTAGCCTCTCCTCGCCTAAACTTCGCGCTGCGCGGCACACCAGCGTGGGCCAGAGATGGTATCCCCCGACCGGAAGTCTGATGCGCAAAACGCGCCGCCGTGCTCTGGGCGTTCCGCAGAACTGAATCATACAGGACAATCAAGTCCTGATCGCTTTCTCAACAAGCAGGTCCGTGAATCGCGGGAGGACCTGCTGATCGCAGCGTCCCGGCCGCTGATTGGTGGATGCACCAGCTACCTCCCACCTTCTACCCTGATGACGCCGATCGTTCGCCTAGTGTCACCTCGACTTGGAGCAGGCTGCCATCGCGCACCAGCTCGAGGGCGATCACTTGACCTGACTCGGCTTGCTGCAGAAAGGCAGTCAGTTCATCAAAACTAGCGATCGGTACGCCATCGATGCCTATGATCACATCGCCGCCAATCGTCACCTGCTGACCGTCGATCGTCTCCTGCTGAGAACCACCCTGCAAGCCGGCCTCCTCGGCTGCAGTCCCCGGCTGCACCTGCTCCACCAATACACCCTGCAGGCTCGCAGGCAGGCCCATCGCCTGGGCGATTTGCGGGGTGACCGTCACGCCCGCGATGCCCAGATAGGCCCCGCCTGTGCTAGGACTCTCCGCTTGCCCACTTGAAGATGCGGAAGGCCGCGCTGCCAGCGCAAGGTCAATCTGCATCTCCTTCCCATCGCGCAGCACGCTCAGCGTGATCGTCTGACCGACCTCAGTGCTGTTGGCCAGATAGGCGACCAAGTCCTCAAAGTTCTTGACCTGCTCCCCGTCCACCCCAACGATGATGTCTCCGCCAACGTAGGCCGTCTGGCCGTTGATAGTCACCTGCTGAGTGCTACCCTGCAGGCCAGCCTTGTCGGCCGGGCTGCCGGCAGTCACATCGACCACGAGGACGCCGCGCTGGTCGGATTGCAGCCCCATCGCCGTTGCCAGATCTGGAACCAGAGAGGTTCCACTGATCCCGATCCAGGGCTGGTCATAGTGGCCGGTTTCGATCAGGGCCAGGACCACCTTCTGGACGATTTGAGAGGGGATGACAAAGCCGATACCGGCGCTGGAATTTGTTGAAGACTCGATGGCCGCTGTCACGCCGATGACCTTCCCAGTATCGTCGACCAGCACACCACCCGAGTTGCCGGGGTTGATCGGTGCATCCGTCTGGATGATGTCAGGGATGCTGTACGATAGTCCGCCCGTTGCGTCAGCTTCGGTCGGGAGGGTCCGCCCCAGTGCGCTGACGATACCCATGGTCATCGTGTTCTGCAGCGCAAACGGGTTGCCAATAGCGATAGCCAGTTCGCCAACTTTGACCTGTGTCGAGTCTGCCATCTGGACCGGGTTCAGATCTTCGGCCGGGACATCGACCTTGATCACCGCCAGATCGCTGTCAGGATCGGTGCCCGTTATTTCGGCCGGCACGATCGTGTCATCGTAAAACATGACCGATATCTTGTCAGCACCATCCACGACGTGGTTGTTCGTAACGATATGACCTTGGGTATCCCACACAAACCCCGATCCCTGCGCCTCTTGAGGTTGGCTGGATTGAGGGACCGAAGGAAAGCCAGGGATCTGAACCGAACTCGAAACGGTGGGCGTCAGCACAACCGAAATGCTGACCACCGAGGGGTTGACCTGGGTATAGACCTGCTCCAGAGTACCTTCCAGGTCTGCGACAGCGCCTACCGAAGAAGGCGCCTGGACTGCTACCGGCTCCGCTGCCGGGGTGTCGGTGGCTGACTGAGCGGCTGCCACGCTTGAGAACTGCGGCGTGCTACAGGCTGATAGGACTACGAGCGCTACCAGTAGCACGGCTACGAACCATAGATTCTTTGTCTTCATTATACACCTCAGCTATTCATTCTTCACATTTCTTGACATTGTTCGAGCCGGGCATAGCGGTTAGAAGCCGCCTGCCCTCGATGCCTACTTCCGTCGAGCGGGCTTGCTCCGCCTGTCATGAACCGCAGGTGGGGCCGGAACCTCCTGGACTTGATGGCGTGCCTCTTCCACCTGCGCCTCGAATACCTCCAGATCTAGGGGTATCGCATGGTCAAAGATCGGCGGCAGCGCTCCGGCCTTGGGTTGCTCAAGCCAACGCCTGATGCTCTGGAGCCAGCCATGCCTCTCGGGCTTGTCTGTCGTCTTTTTGTGCGTCATTTTTTTCCTCCGCCTTCGTCCCGGGATAGGGTCCAAGGATCTGGACCAGGTCATCCCGGTCTATGGTTTCCTCTTGCAGCAGGGACCGGGCCAGATGATCCAACTTGTCGTTCTCGTCAGTCAACAGACGACGAGCGGCTTCGTGGGCTTTGTCCAGCAGGCGCCGGACGTCCTGGTCAATGAGAGCTGCTGTGTCTTCGCTATAGTCCCGCCCTTGCGCCAACTCATAGCCCAGAAAGGGCTGTTCCTCATCGGCTTGAAACGCTGCCAGACCCGTGGTACCCATGCCCCAACGGGTGACCATACGGCGCGCCAGGCGGGTGGCTTCGACCAGATCGTTCTCCGCACCCGTCGTAATGTCCCCGATGGCAATCTCCTCGGCCGCACGGCCGCCAAACATCACCGTCAGACGGGCCAACAGATATTCCTTGCTATAGTTGTAGTGATCTTCGCCGGGCAGTTGCTCGGTGACTCCGAGGGCCTGGCCGCGCGGGATGATCGTCACCTTGTGCACCGGGTCGGCGGCAGGCGTGAACCAGGCCACCAGGGCATGACCAGACTCGTGATACGCGATCACACGCCGCTCGTGATCCTCTAGCAGCAGAGGACGCACGCCTCCCAATATCACCTTGTCCACCGCCTCCTCAAAGTCGGCCATAGTGACCTGGTCCCGGTCGTTTCGGGCGGCGAGCAGCGCCGCTTCGTTGCACAAATTGGCGAGGTCAGCCCCACTCAGGCCGGTCGTCGTCTGGGCCATAAGACCCAGATCCACGTCAGGCGCCAGGCGCAGCGTCCGAGTATGGATACGCAAGATCCCTTCTCTGCCCCGGCGATCAGGAAGTGTGATGGTGACCTCCCGGTCAAAGCGCCCCGGCCGCAGCAAGGCTGGATCGAGGACGTCAGGCCGGTTGGTGGCCGCCAGAATAACGACCTCGTGTCGCTCGTCAAAGCCGTCCATCTCCACGAGCAACTGGTTGAGCGTCTGTTCCCGCTCGTCGTTCACGGTGCCCAATCCTGCGCCACGCCGGCGACCGACGGCATCCATCTCATCGATAAAGACAATGGCCGGTGCAAGGGCTTTGGCCTGGTCGAACAGATCGCGAACGCGACTGGCGCCCACGCCGACAAACATTTCGACGAACTCTGAGGCACTCAAGTTGAAGAATGGCACGTCTGCCTCGCCGGCTACCGCGCGGGCCATCAGCGTCTTGCCTGTCCCAGGCGGTCCGACGAGCAGGATGCCGCGAGGAATATGCGCTCCGATGTCATGGTACTTTTGCGGCGCGCGCAAAAAGTCGACGATCTCGCGCAGCTCTTCTTTTGCCTCATCCGCGCCGGCGACATCTTCAAAGGTGACATCGGTATGAAGACCCTCGTGGCGGCGGGCCCTACTTTGTCCGAAGCCAAAGACGCCCGCTTGGTTACGCGCCGCCTGCCGTCCCATCCAGAGCATTAACCCGACCAAAAGCAGCATCGGCAACGCATTGGACAGCAAGGCCGAAAGCAAGGGGCTGGGCGGCGGTGTGACATCTATTTCGACACCATGGGCCCCTAAGAGGCTGATCAAGTTGGGATCGCCAATCGTTTCGGGAAAGGTGGTCTGGAAAGCGCTATAGGTTGGGACCGGGGTAGGAGTCGCCTGAGAAGTGAGGGCCGGTGTGGGTGAAGCCTCGAACGAGGCGACTGTCGTGGGCTCCGGGGTGGGCGTCAACTGGGGCCAGGGTATCGCGGTCGCAAGCTTGCCGGTGATTGCATCACCCGAGATGCTAACGCTGTTCACATTTCCGGCGCGCACCTGCTCAAGGAAGATGCTGTACGGGATGCTCGCTTCTGGCTGGCTCTTGGGCCGGAACAACCATATGTTCCAGACTATCAGGGCCAACAACGTCACCCACCACACCCATCGTGGCATTCTCGGTTTCTGAGTCAATGGTGGTTTGGGTTCCATTCCCTTGCCTCACAGCAACAGACCAAACACAAGGTAGGTCAGAAACACACCCATGGCAAAGGCAGCCAGGGCCAGTAGCCCCAGGAGCAACCCATCGCCGCTTGAGGACCAGCTCCCGTCGGCAGGGCGGCGGCGCAACCCTAAGAACCCCACAGCTACCAAACCCAACAGGAGTCCCACGAGAACGCTGATCAGCAGCGGTACCGCACCAACGAGCTTCATGACCTTCTCCTTATAGACAAACCAGGTAGAGGTTGGCCAATCGCGCATAGCGGGGAATCATCCTGAGCCCGTCGAAGGACGATTTCCTGCGGTTTACGCCTGA
>Ga0316577_10001445_pt1 | contig 11238 bp, 13 predicted proteins | sample S5NA_FD_203073 | JGI IMG/M metagenome (GOLD analysis project Ga0316577, IMG submission 203073) | Rhizosphere microbial communities from salt marsh grasses in Alabama, United States - S5-7_050615r2r1 | ecosystem: Host-associated > Plants > Roots > Rhizosphere | place: USA: Alabama | collected... | reverse complement strand
GGATCAGGAGCACGTTGGCGATGTTGCTGCCCACCACGTTGCCCACCGCCAGCTCGGGCGCGCCGGACCAGGATGCCTGCACGGTCACGGCGAGCTCGGGCGCGCTGGTACCGAAGGCCACCACCGTGAGGCCGATCACCAGAGGGGTGATCCGGACCGCCATGGCCAGGGCCGCCGCGCCGCGAACCAGCAGCTCGCCCCCGACGACCAGTCCGGTGAGTCCGATGAGAATCTGGGCGGTCGAGACCGCGGTTGCAGACATGGGATTGCGCTTCCTCGGGTCGATGTCCGTGTCAGGGGGTGTGGCGAGACGCTCTTGTCCTGCGACGCGAGCCGATCCAGTGCCAGGAACGCACGTGATCGGCGTCTCCCGGGGTCCATGGGGCACCCCGGCTGCCCCAGTCTAAGGCAAGGGCGGGGCGAGGTCCCGAGCCGTGTCCGGGAGGTCGCGGGACCCACTTCCCCGCGCCCCGCCAGACCAGGGTCCGGCGGCGAAGGACTGGACGCAGTGGCAGCGCCCCAGGGCCCCGAACAGGGTCAGCCGCGCTGCCTCGCAGGCCTCGCCGGAGGGGTAGGGCCCGATCGTGCCGGGCTGCTCTCCACGCTCCACCAGGTCCGGGGGCGGGTGGATGTGGCAGGAGGTCATCAGGCCCGCGGCCCGCGGGGCCCCGGGCACCGCCAAGGACAGGGCGCCGAGCAGCGCCAATCCGGCGCGGCCCGGTGCCGCGGATGCCCGCCTACTGGGGCCCGACATCGCCCTCGTAGGGTGCGATGGCGGTGGCGTCGATCCGATAGCCCGCATCGGCGAGCTCGCTGCTCGTGGGGGTGACCTTGAGGGTGCCAGTGATCCAGACGGTGTCGAACATCTGGCCCTCGAAGGCCTGCTCGGGCGGCAGCGTCACATAGACCGTCTGGTTGGTCGGCGGCGGCGGGACGTGGATACAGGCCCCGTAATAGGGCACCAGCAGGAGCTCGCTGATCCGAGTCGCCTCCATGTCCAGGGGTACCACGAAGCCGGGTATGCGCACGCGCCGACCGTCCAGCTCTTGTACGACGGGAGCCTCCGCCCACAAGGCCTTGAGCTTCTCCATCAGTTCTTGGGCCCGGGGATCCTCGTCGTCCAGCTCGTCCAGGTTGTACTGGGCCAGCAGATCCTCGGGTCGCCAGTCCGCCGGGATCAGGGCGTCCCAGTCGATCTCCTCGACGCCGTCCTCGGACATCGTGCTGGTCTGCCCCTGAACCTCCGGACGATCGCATCCGACCAGGGCAAACAGAAGCAGGGACAGCGCGATCAGACATGCCAGGCGCATTCGGCGGGCTCCATGAAGACTCTCTCAAAATGGAAGGAAATCGCTGGGTCATTCCCTGAGGCGAAGACTTTTTCGACGTAGGACTCGGCGGCGGCCGGCGTCTTCCGATCCCACGAGCCCCGGATCACGGCGCGTCCAGTATAACCAACCCGGCGGAGGGCGTTTCGGGGGCCGGTCCGCCACGAGTCAAGCCTGGCCCCCGCAACGCGCTGGATGGGGCGTCACGGAGGCGGCGGGCCCTGGGAAGACGCGGATCAGGCGTTCCCAGGGAGATACGGATCAAATGCCGTCCTGGCACTCGATCAGCTCGCGTTTCGAGAGGCGCGACTCTCGAAACGCTCCATTTGCAGTGGATTATCGCCACCGCAACTGCCGGGCGATCCCTCGCCCGGACGGGAAGAGCAATAGCACTGCGCTCCCAAGGGTCATCGCAGGGGGACGAAGGAGACCACCGGATTGGCTGGTGTCAGGACCGCTGCCCCTGCCGCACCGGCTACCTCGTAGTACACATGGGCCCGGGCCAGGGCCGGGAATCCCATGAACAGCCCGAGCGCGGCGGAGCTTAAGGATTTCGGCTGGTCGCAGTGGAACACATAGCTCGCGCCGAGCTCCCCTTGGGACTTGTCCCTGGGGGCCGGGTCCGAGTCGACCCGGGCGTCCTTCAGCCAGCACCCCGCCTGGGAATTGAAACGCACCAGTCCATCGCCGGTCTTGAGGTTCTCAACCGCGAGGGACAGGGTCTCGCGCTCGTCCGCCGTGCGGGGACCGTGGGCAAATCCAACCAGACCGACCGCCGGCGCCCGAAGGTCCACGTGCACCTGAGGCCCCTCGCTGGTGACCTTCAGCGTCGCGGTGTCCTGTGCTGGGGCCCCGACAGCCGCCGGTGCCCCGACCGTCAACATGAGGATAAGGATGGCTAGGAGAGTGGCTTTCAGACTTGGTGGGCTGGGTGGCATGAGTGCTCCTGACCCAGGGCCTTCGGGAAGGCGGCTGGGCTTCCTTCGGGAACTGCCTCGCCGACCGACTCGCGGATGCAGGTTGGGTGCGGCTGGGAGAACGAACCACCGGTGATGGTGCGGGCCGAGACCGGTTGTCGGCGCGAATTATGGCGCGCCCGCAGAGATTCGAGTCAACGAAAATGCCGCCCGAAGGCGGCATCGGCGACGTGCAGGGTCGTGTCCGGGATCAGCGGCGTGGGGTCACCTCTTCGCAGAGCTCCTCTTCCGCCTCGGTCAGCATCTCCTTGACGAACTCCATTTCCGCCGGAAACTGCTCGCACAGGTCGCGCCACTCGTCACAGCTCATGCTCAGGCTGTCGCTCATCTCAAGACTCCAAGAGTAATTTAGTTTTCAAGAACCTACTGATTGGCGTCTCGCCTGTCAAATGGGCCGAGGGTCAGCAAACCGGTCCAGCCCTCGCCGGAGGAGCCGCCGACGGAGGAGCGGCGGCTGGTCTGAGGCCCTCGGATCTCACTGCCGGGGGAACGGGACGCGCAGGTGCTCGCGCGGCGGATCGGTCCGCGGTTGATCTGGCCCAGTCTCCCGCCTCGGGTAGGGGAAATATACTTGGTGTGCATTGTGGGGCCGACGTCGGCCCCGCGCGCCGTCCCCACCCGGAGGGCCGCCCATGTCCACCACCGTCGAGAACCTGCTCAGCAATCCGCTCCTCGGACTGGAAGTCGCAGCGGGGAGCGCCGGCTTATGGCGGCGGGTGCTTACCTCCGAGCTCAACCGCCCTTCCCTGGAGCTGACCGGTTATTTCGACGCCTTTCGCGCCGAGCGCATCCAGGTCTTCGGTAAGGGGGAGGTGATCTTCGTCGAGGCAAACTCGAGCGAGCCGGGTCTCTTCGACAACCTGGAGCGCATCCTCTCGGGGGAGCTCCCCTGCGTCATCGTCACCAACGGCAGTGCGCCACCGAGGATGCTGCTGGAGGTGGCGGAGCCCAGGGGTATCCCGGTGCTCAGCACGCCCCATAACACCACCAAGCTCTTCAAGCGCCTGTGGGAGCACCTGGACGCTGAGTTCGCCCCGGAGACCACGGTCCACGGGGTGCTGATGGACATCCACGACGTCGGGGTGTTGCTCCTCGGGGACAGCGCGGTGGGCAAGAGCGAGTGCGCCCTGGAGCTGATCCGCCGCCGCTTTCACCTGATCGCCGACGATATGGTCACCATCAAGTGCCTGGGCGATTCCCAGCTCGTCGGGCGGGCTACCGAGATGCTGCCCTACCACATGGAGGCCCGCGGAATCGGGATCATCGACATCTGTCGCCTGTTCGGCGCCGCCGCGGTGCGTCCGGATAAGCGCATCACCCTGGCCATCACCCTGGTGGACTGGCATGAGGGGCAGAACGTCGACCGCACCGGCCTCGACGAGGAGCGCGTCACCATCCTCGACGTCGCCATCCACCACATGACCATCCCGGTACGCCCCGGGCGCAACGTAGGCACCCTGGTGGAGGTGGCCGCCCTCAACCACAAGCTCAAGCACTTGGGCATCAACACGGCGCGCCTGGCAGAGGCGGAGCTGCTGGCGCGCATGGGTGCCGCGGGAGGGCGGTAATCTCGCCCGGGGTGGGGACACGCGCTGCACGTGCTAACCTGAGAGACGCTGATCGATGGCAATTTTGGCCATGATCGGCCCGCCTTGGGAGCGGCGCGACGCTCGAAAGGCTGCATTTTCGGGTACTCAGCGTCCGATAATGCAGGGGCGTCCCGCCCCGACCACCGAATCCCGCATAGACCGGACGCGAGTAACGATCGCTTACCAGCGAAGGACTCAAATCCAGTCGCCTCGCCCCTCCATTCACGCACTCGAAGGTTGACCCGCGTTCCAGGCGCTTCACATGTCGACCATGTCGCTATCGGCCGAGCGCGTTGCCCCGAACGACTCCTTGGGATACATGCCGCGTGTCGCGTTCTTAATCCAGCCAGTGATGCCGCTTTCACGATGTGTCCCTGGCCCTAGGTCGGGGAGCACCCGCCCCTCTCCGGTCCCGATCTCCGATCCAGGCAGATCCGCGCCTGCTCGACGGGGGTTGTGGCGCCACACACGCGACCACTCGGTTACAACTGGTTACAAACCGATCGTTGAAATATTAGCGAAAGCTTATATACTGATGTCCATCGTCAGACTTCCTTGACATCCAGGAGACATACCATGCTCGCCATCATTGCAGCCGTTGCTTTGGCCGTCGGCGCGACGGGAGCCGCCGTTTCGGTAGCCAGCGATCACGAAGTGGTTGCGGCGAAGACGCCGACGCCCGTGGTTGAGGTTCAAGTGATTCAGAGCGCAAGCACCCCCAACGACTGACTTCGCCGGGCCGATCGGCCCGACCGCGAAGACGACAATGAGCCCCGGTCACTTACTCGGTGCCGGGGCTTCGCTTTGGGTCCGCGCGAGAACTGAACATCGGGCTCGCCGACCCCTCGCCCATGGGCCCGGGAACTGAGCGCATTGCCCCGGCCTGGCCGCTTCTGCGAGCTGCAGCTTAGCGATAGGGACGGAGTAATCTAGGCGCCGAGGGTGGCCAATTTCCGGCGTCCTGATCTCGCACTCCCCCTTCCCGGGTCTGCCTCAGACACCCCCCACTTTGGATTCCGAAGGGTCCCATCGCCAGAAGGGGACCTAGTTCCCAGGGTTCGTCGTTGCTCCAGCGAACAGCGCTGCGCGTTTGGCGAGTTGTCTCCCTTCAAACCTACCCTCGCTGGAGAACCCCCATGTCAAACGGCAACCCGTGCTCAGTGTCGTCCGGGTGGCAGCATAGGACGAGGTCGGGCCTTCGACGTCGCCTTGATGGCCGCCATCCTGACCAGCGTGACGGTGGTCGTCCTGGACAGCGTCCAATCCCTGTCCGCGCGCTATGGAGCCCTGTTCGGAATGCTGGAGTGGGCCTTCACGGTGCTCTTCACCGTGGAGTACTTCGCACGCTTGTGGTGTGTGCGTCATCCGCCTCGCTACGCGGCCAGCTTCTTCGGCATTATCGATTTGCTCGCCTTTCTGCCGAGCTACCTGGCGCTGCTGTTCCCTTCAGCGGTGGCGTTTCAGGGGGTCCGAGCCCTGCGGCTGCTGCGCGTCTTTCGGATCTTCAAGCTCGGTGCCTATGTCGCCGAGTTCCGCGCGTTGGGCCAGGCGCTGCGCGCAAGCGCCCGGAAGATTCTGATCTTCCTCGCCGTGGTGCTCCTGACCGTGCTGCTGCTAGGCACCACCATGTACGTTGTCGAGGGTCCGGAGAATGGCTACACCAGTATTCCCACCTCGGTGTACTGGGCGATCGTCACCATGACGACGGTCGGCTACGGCGACGTCACGCCCCACACGGACCTGGGAAAATTCATCGCCTCCGTGATGATGCTGATCGGCTGGGGCATCATCGCCGTGCCGACCGGGATCGTGACCGCCGAGATGACCGCCCAGCGCTTTGTGCGTCCCCCGACGACGCGCACCTGCCACGAATGCCTGAGCGAGGGTCACGAGCCCGATGCCAGATTCTGCAAGGACTGTGGGGCGAAGCTGCCCGAGTACACCCACGACTGAGCTGAGGGATGCCACTTCGAAGCCGATGCGGTGCCGAGCGCATAGGGGCCGCGCGTTACGGTGGGCAGGATGGCGGTTGGGGCTTCCCTGACTAGGGGGTTCTTGGGTTCTGGGCTGGGTGCGCGGGGCCATCGCGCCCCCGAAGCGGCCCGGTAAGAAGCCGCCGTTAGTGCCGGATGTCAATCGGCCTTCTGGACTGGGCAGATATGGATCAACGCATCGAACCACTCAACTCCGGCGATCATGCCGACCTTGAGGCCAAGCGGAAATGGGTCCGCGACCACTATGAGGAGGCGTCTCGCCACGAGTACGACACGCTGGAGGGCAAGCTCCGCCTGCTCGACACCATTGTGCAAGCGCGCTGGATCGCACCCGAGGAAACCCTCAAGTGGCGGTGTCTGGGGGTTGCGTTCGGCGATGCCCTGGCGCAGAAGCTGGGGTTGCAGTGGGTTGCCGTCGAAGACGACGGCGGACGCGACCCGGCGCTGCTCGTCGAGGGCACGTCAATGTTGGTCTTCCCACTGACCTCGATCTCAAAGCGAGTCGAACGCGGCGAACAGGTGGCGATCCACGCACTGTTCGAGAACGCCTGCAACACCATCGAACGGATCCGGACGCAGGAGGCCGACAACGGAGGGATCCAGGGAGATGGCGATTGATTTCGTGCCCTGGAGTGGATCCCGTCTACGGGTGCGCGTCGGGCGAACGGTTGATTTAGGGATCTCATGGCTGCCATCTTTGCCTCCAGCTGCCGCGCCTGCGGCAAGCTGCACGAGGGCTCGCCGAGCTTCGGATTCCCGGCGCCGCTCTACTATCTCTAGCTCCCTGAGTCCGAACGGGAACGTCGCGCCCGCCGCCAATCAACCCCACGCGCGCACCGCCCGCCTGGGACGATGATCTCGGGCCGGTGCCCGACTGGGACCGCATCAAACAGCCCGAGCCCGACGTCGCGTTTGATCAGCGCATCGCTCGGTAGCCGTTTCCTCCTGCAAGCGAGGCTGCCACCGCCCCTGTGTGCCGCCTGTCCGCCGGGCACCGGGGTCGCGGTTCCAGCGCTCGGCAACACGGGATGTCTGCTCCATCGTGAGGCTGCTGAGCGCCCAGATGGCGCCTTGACCGATCGCCAATCCACCGCTCGCTTCAACACCCAGGTGTCGCCTTGGGCGTCGCCAGAAGCCCAGAGGCCGTTGGATTGCCTATCCGTCGCAGCTCTGAGTCCCCGTGACATCGGATTTGAGGCTATGCGGCACCGGAGAGGAAACCGTGCGTGGGGTGGCAATGCCCTGTGCATCGGCTATCGCTCTGGGGGGCGCTGACTTGCACCTCCAGGGTTGCGCTCGTGCCGGGCGCACAAAATATCGCCCCCGTGGGCTGGGGCGAAAAGACGCACCAGCCATGTTGGGGCCAGCGAGGGGGGTGTCAGGCTCATGGCCCGAGCCGGCCGCGCCGGTCAGGGCACGACCTGATCTAAGGCTTCGGCTTGACCACATAGGTGGTGGTCGTCGTCGCGTCGGTCGAGGAGACCGAGACGGTATGCACGCCCGGGTCCGGGGCGGTCACATGGGCGCCCCACTGGCCGTCAGGATTGGCGGTCGCATGCTGGTGCTGACCGTCGTCCTGGGTGATGGAGACACCGGCACCGGGTGGCGCCGTCCCCGTGAGGGTCACGGGCTGGCCCTGGGTCTGGGTGCTGGGCTTGTTGACGGTGACTTTGCCGCTCATGACGTCCTCCTATTCGGCGAAGAACCAGAACTCAATTATAAGTATAGGGGGACGCCGGGGTCTGGCCGGTCGCGACTCATGCGCCGGAAGGGGATGGGGGAAGGCCGCGAGCGCCTGGCGCTGCGTCCGGGTGGCGAGCCTGGGGTCGGCGTCGCTCGAGAGCCTCCGGAACTCGCCGAGGATCTCATGCTCATTGCGCGACACCAGGGGCCCGAAGATGTCCTCGATCACGCCGAGCACTTCCGGGTCGTACTCTTGGAGAGCGACATGCAGGAAGCGCTTGGGGGTCGATTTCCAGAATCTCTGCCAGCACCGGGATCTTGCTGAGCGGGATCCCGGTTTCTCCCGTCCTGAACATGGTGATGATGTTGGACGCCGGCCCGGGCGGCGATCTCGCGCTGGGTGAGCGGGCTAAGCGCCACCTAGTTGGAGAACAGCCGGGCGGTCGGGCTATGCGCCGTGGCATGAGTGACTCTGAACATTGAAACAGACTCCGGATCGTAGAGCGGGAACACGCGAAGGCATCATTGTCCTCGCGCGGCACTACTCACTACTGAGTCACTATAGGCGACCTGACTTCTGGGCCGCGTCTGCGTGTTGAATAGTCATCGCTGACTGATGAACTGATCACAATAAGAAATTCAGCCGTTGCTCCTGGCAATTTTCACTCAGGGAACGCATACTGTGTGTAACGAGCTTCTATACGGCGGGCAAACAACCGCTCGCCCCTGTATAGGGCTCGCGTTCCTTTGGGGATCAGTATGAGCGTCATTGATCATTGGGCTGCACTGCACGCAAACGAGACCATCCAGCGGTTGGAGCTTCGGCTCGATGAGGCAAGGCGAGACATCGTCGGGCTGATGCCGCCGGACATCGAGCGGCTGCTGGACAGCTATTCCAGCTGTCGGTCGTATGACGAGACCCACCGCTGGCGTGACGAGGTGAGCGAGGCCCTGGTCGAGCTGGCGCGCCCCACGGCGTTTCCCGATCGCGATCAGGGCGGGATGCGGGTGATGTGCCCCCTGTGTCACAAGGGCAGTTCGTCCCCCGGTGTGAAGGGCTATGCCCTGCCCGACGGCCTCACGCAGCACCTGGTGCGACGGGGCAGGGTCCAGCACTGCGTGGTGATGCAGGCCGCCTGGGAGCTGGCCGCAGCCTACTGGCACCAGCAGTTCGGCTCGCCCGAGGAAGCGGCCAAAGAGGCGCTGGCGAAGCGGTGTCAGTCAGAGCCGCTCTACCGCCTCTCGCTGGTGGGTGAGCCCAAGCTGCTGGACGAGGGTTTTAGCCCCTTGCTCTCCGAGACAGCGCGCACGCCCGAAAAGCTTGCCTGGGCCGAGCAGCGGCTGGCATCGCTCGGCTTCCGCCATGTGACCGAGGGAAGAGTGCACAGCTGGGTCGATGAGCACGCGGACCATGTGGTCTACGCAGGTCCCCGCTTTCCCGGCCGGATCAGCTTCCAGGTCTGGTACAAGTACTCGCCGAAACGGCAGCGTGCGGGGGGTGATCCCACGGGCGAGCTACTGTTGAGCTTCTGCCTGCGCGATTCCCACACGCGCGATCTTCCAGAGAAGTATGCGGCACAGGTGGCCCTGGCGGCGAAGCGGTTGCGCGCAGCGGTTGAGAGGAATCGCGGTTGAAGCGGGTCGCCAGGTTTGGCAGCGGACTCGCCCACCAGGCCGGGAGACTGCCCCGATCGGGAGGCGTTGCGATCGGGGCGGGGTGGCGGGGGCACCCCCGGGAGTCTTAGACGCGGGTGGCTTTGGCTTGGCGGGGAGCGCGGAAAAATACCGGTGGATGGGGATCGCCCTTCCTACAGAGTTTGGCTGTGCTGTCCCAGGGGGCGCACACACCCGGCCCTACAAGAGGCGGGTTTCGGTAGGTACTGCGTCGGAACTCGCAGGGATTGAGTCAGGCTGGCTCAGCGCCCGGCGGCCTCCCGAATCACCCCGTGCACATAGGCCAGCTTGTCGATCGCGGGCTGGGGCAGGACGAAGGGGTAGAGGTCCTGCTGGCCCATGCTCTGGTTCAGGCTGTTGATGGCGAAGGTGAGCGGCAGCCAGTTGTCGATGATCGGCCGGAAGTCGGCGATGTCGTAGGGATCGAACTCCGGGTCGGCTCGCTGCACGCTGCCGTCCGGCATCCGGCGCTCCACCTCCAGCCCGAAGTGGGCAGCGGTCTCCAGGGTGTCGGTGATGTGCATGTAATGGGCCCAGGTCTCGGCCCAGTCCTCCCAGGGGTGGCTGCTGGCGTAGGTGGTGATGAACTGGTCCTGCCAGTCGGGCGGCGCGCCGTTGCGGTAATGGTCGTCGAGGGCCTCCCCGTAGTCCTGCCGCTCGTCGCCGAAGAGAGTCCGGAAACGCTGCAGGCGTCCGCCGTCGCGGATCAGGATGTCCCAGTAGTAGTGCCCGATCTCATGGCGAAAGTGGCCCACCAGGGTGCGATAGGTCTCGTCCATGTCCAGGCGCATCTGCTCTCGATGAGCGGAGTCCGCCTCGTCGATGTTGAGGGTGATGATGCCGTTGGCGTGTCCGGTGAGGACGGGTTGGTCCGGGGGGGCATCCTGGCCGGAGAGGAAGTCGAAGGCGATGCCGTGCTCCGGGTCCTCGGACCGCGTTCGCACCGGAAGCCCCAGGCGCACCAAGCCGTAGGCGAGGCGCCGCTTCCCTCGCTCGATGCGATACCACTTCTCCAGGTTTCCAGGGCGGCTCAGGTTAGGGATGGTCCGGTTCGGCCGGCAGGCGGCGCACAGGGACTCATCTACCTCGGCGGGGACCATCCAGTTGCAGACGTCGTGCTCGGTGTAGTTGGCACACTTGCGATAGAGCCGGTCGCGGTGGGAGCGGGCGTCAGGGGTCTCGGGGCGGTGGCTCAAGAGGCGGGTGAGTAGTCCGGGACGGCGCAGCTTCTCGGTCGGGTGGATCGGCGTCCAAGTCCCATCGGGCCGCTCGGCCAGCGCCGCCAGACGCAGCTCGTCGGGAAGGAACCCCAGAACGGCGCCGCACTGGGTGCAGGTGTGGTTCTCGAAATAGACCGGCTGACCGCAGGATTGGCAGGCAAAGGTGCGCATGGAGGTTGGAATCCGTATGGGGGTGAATGACGCGAGTGTACTGGGCCAATATGTCGAAAAATGTCTCGGATCCCGGGCCTCCAGACCGAGGGCAAACACGGCGCCAATACTCGGGCACTCAAACACGAAGTAACCCGAAAATGAGTTGGGGAGGGTGCAATTTTTCTTGTGCCCCCCTTCCAACCTTGGCGCTACACTCACCCGGCCCCCAGTCTCTCTACTTCTAGGGTCCTGCCCCAGTTTCCCGCGGTGGGTTCGGATTTCATCGTTGACAAAAGAGTGGGAGTTTTCAATGCAGCAGCTCACTACTGAGGGCCGGAAGGTGGTGGAACGGCTTGCCCAACGCCACGGATTCAGCCCCGACGCGGATTCCCCACATGCTGTTCGCCGTGCTCACCGGCAACGGCAGCGGATCTTCTGGCCAACGAAGATCAGGTCGGGGTCCTTGATGACCTCCCGGTTGGCCTCGAAGATCCGGGGGTAGGCGTTGCCGTCGCCATAGAAACGTTTCGCCAGGGCCCACAGGGTGTCGCCCTTCTCGATGACGTGATACGCGACGGCCTCGGTCTGGGGCGGGGCGTTCAGCGCATCAGCCTTCACCG
>Ga0316577_10001444_pt1 | contig 11239 bp, 8 predicted proteins | sample S5NA_FD_203073 | JGI IMG/M metagenome (GOLD analysis project Ga0316577, IMG submission 203073) | Rhizosphere microbial communities from salt marsh grasses in Alabama, United States - S5-7_050615r2r1 | ecosystem: Host-associated > Plants > Roots > Rhizosphere | place: USA: Alabama | collected... | reverse complement strand
GCCAGGAGAAATCCTCGGCGGAGACCTTGACCCCGTCGACGATGAGGAGAGGGTTGGGTGCCGGATTGGAGAGTCCTATCGCACCTCGAAGGATGACCCTCCAATCGCCCCATTCCCCCTCCGCCGGCGGGACCAGGACCATGCCAGGCACATACCACTTGAGGAGGTCCAGGGCGTCTTTCGCCCCCAGGGCGGTCTCGTCGGGAACGATCACGGTGGCTGCCCCGGTGGCGAAGGGATCGTATCGTTGCTCCACCGTCTAGGCGCCCCCCGGAGTGGCCAGGCCTCCGAGGCCCAGGGCCAGGGTCAACGCGACCCGACCCCGCTGAATCCTCGCGGCACCGTGGAATCCCGTCTTCATGTTCCTGGCGTCCCCTGTCCGCTCCTGGGCTCCGCAACGTGAACGATCATCTCGCTCACCATGGGATTCCGGCCCATCAAACCCACCTCCAGCCGCAGCCGGTAATCCCCCGGCTCCAGCCCCGGAGGCGTGACGGACACACTCTGGAACGCCGGACCGGGTTCATCCGGGGCCGGCTCCTCCCACTCCAGGATGGGGAATCTGCTCTGCCCGCCGAAGAGCCTCCGGAACCGCTCCAGGAGTCCCGGGGCAGCCGGCTCCAGTTTCAGGCGATACCGTACCATCTCCTCCCGCCATCCCAGCCCCCAGAGCTCCCACCCCACAACCAGAGGCTCACCGATGGCGGTCCGGTCGCTGATCCGGAGGCGTTCCAGGGCCTCCGTGGTGGTCTCCGGAAGGGAATCGTCCCGCAGGAGGAGGAGCTCCGAGAGGACCGGGAGGTCCGGGGGGACCTCCCTGACCGGGAGCCCGTTCCGGTATCGGCCCGCCACTCCCGCCGCCGGATCCAGCACTTCCACCGACGCCTGGTAGTCTCCGCTGGGAACCTCCAGGAGGAGGACACCCTCGGTGGCGCCGTCTCTGACGGAGGCGTGGAGTATGGAGTCGGAGATTTCGTCCAGGATCAGCCCGCCCCGGAGGGGCCAGCCCCGGAAGGCCCCCGGAGGCACGTGGAGTCCGCGGAGCCCTTCCCGTGTGCGGTAGGTAGTGTCAGGGGGGAGCCGGAAGGTGGCTCCCACCAGGGCTCGGTCCCCCCGGGTGAACACCAGGAGCCGGGAAGCCATGGGGAGGAATACGGGGGCGTAGGCCGGGGCGTATCCCGAGCGGGCGGAGGGCCACATGGACGGGACCCACGCATCGACCCGTGGGCGCCCGGGCTCGGCGAGGATCGCGGCCGGCGGAAAGAAAACCCGGACATCGGGGCTTTCGAACCCCACGACATCCACCCCGGCCCCCAGCTCGCCGGGACGTGGAGGCCTCCGCTCCCACCCCAGCTCCCAGCCGTACCGAAGGAGAAGCTCCGCCATGTCGGAACCCCATGCCAGCCGATGGGGGTGGGCGGCGTCGGAGAAAAGCTCAGCCACCGTGTGGCGGGCCAGGTGCTCCGTGCGACGGTCGTTTCCCGGCACGAGGTAGAAGGGATCCGCCAATCGCCAGAGGCGGTCCACCAGGGCGGTTCCCGCTACGGAGTCTGCTTCGGCGGCCTGCTCGAGAGTGTTCCTCGTCTCCCGGTCCAGGAGGGGTGATGGATCCTCCCACCCCCTCGCCTCCGCCGGGTCCATCGCCTGGAGTGCCAGGTCGAAGGCCCGTCCTGCCTCCGGGTAGCGACCCTGGAGGTGGAGAACGAGTCCCTCCAGGGCCCGGCACCACCAGAGGCTCGCGGTCCCACACCTCTCGGCCAGGGTCCTGGCCTCCTCCATTCTGCCCGCTTCCGCCAGGTATCGGACCCGCTGGCCCAGGATCCAGTCGTCTCCCGGGCCGGACAGAGCCGCCGCTTCCAAATCCCGGAGTAGAGCGTCCCGTGCTTCGGTCACCTCCGGGGGTTCCTCTCGGGGGTGCCACCCCAGGGTGGAATGGTACCGCCAGCACATCCGCCCCACGGTGGCGTCGCATTCCCCCAGGCCCCAGGTGGTGTTCCTGGGCAGGTTGCGCCTGCGCAGGTTCTCGAAGTCCTCCTGGGCCGCGTGGGCCCGCTTCAGCGCACGCTGTCGTGCTTCTTCTGTCCGGGGGGAATCCGGGACCTGGGCATCCACGGGAGGGGCCAGGGGACAGAAGAGGCGGACAGCCAGGAGCGCAACGGCGAGGGGCAGGGAGGAGGAGTGGCGGATGGCGGGGCCTCCGGCGCCATGGTCCGAAGGAAGATCCCGAGCAGTCATTCCCTACCCATGCGATGGATCCCATCGATGACGAAGGCGGGGCTCTCCGGAGAGGCTTCGCCTCCGGCTTCAGCGGACTTCCCTGATCAGCGAACCTCTCTCCTCACCTTGAATACAGGATAGATCGCCGGAGGATCCCCGGTCATGGCTGCATCCAGCGCCCGGTCCATGACCCCCCAGCCCACGAAGCCGTCAGCGGACCGAGGCTCGAGATAATAGAAGGCCGCGTTGGCCATGGGCTGAGCCATGTCCACGAAGAATGTCCCCGCCGGGAACTCACGCTCCACCGATACGAAATCCCCTTCCAGGGCGGGCATCTCGTACCCCCGGCTCCTGACGGCCGTCCTCGCGGTGATCCGAAACTCCTCCCCCTCGGCCCGAAGGGGCTCCTCCAGGACCGTGACGGTCACGTTGTGGGCCTCCAGCTTGGCTACGACGTCGCCGTGAGCCGCCGGGATCAGGTAACCCCGGGGCATCCAGGCGTCCCGGGTTCCCACGGGGAGGGTCATGTCCGCCACGCCCCGGACCAACTCGGGCTCGCCGGCGCCCCCCTCGGTCCTGGTACCCCGAACGCTGGTTCCCGGCAGGTACTCCGGGACCACCGAGGGGTACCCCAGCACGTCCACACTCCCCCGGGACCGGTACTCTCCGGCAAGCCAGTTCCGAAGCTCTCCGGACTCCGATTCCTCCAGGACCCGGGTGACCGTCTCTTCGTCGGCGGCTCTAACGACCTCCTCCATTTCCCCGGCGTGGGCGTTGGTGTACTCCAACAACGCCAGGATGTAGGCGTACTGGGCGTAGATGCGCCGCTCGAAGGTCGGTTGGCCCGGGGTCTCGGTGATAATGGCCATGCGGTTCCTGAGGCCGAAGTCGTTCACCACGAACTTCGCCTCGGTGGTCCAGGCGGCCCGATCGTGGGACCACTCGGTGGGGGGCCAGGCCCGGGGAGAGAAGAGCGCGTGGGTGAAGACCTCCAGGCCGAACTCCTCCCGGACCCGGTCCCGGACGGCGGGGAAGAGCTCCTCGTCCATGTAGGTCCTGGGCCCCGGATGGCCGGCGGGGACGGTGGACTGGGCGTAGGTGTTGGCGTATCCGTGGTTGACCCGCCCCATGAGGTGGCCGTCGAGGAAGAGAATGGGGTCCCATTCGGCGAAGAAGCGGTAGAGGGCGTTCACCTCCGGCGTCTCCAGCTTTACCGCGTCCCGGTTGAGGTCGATCCCCTGGGAGTTGGCCCGCACGCCCACGATGTGAGGGGTCGTGCTCCCCAGGGACCCATCCTGGAGGACGAAGGTGTCCGTGCCGTCCACGTTGAAGATGGGAACGATGACCACGATCTGGTTCTGGAGGAGACCCTCCCGGGCTCCCAGGAGAATGTCTCTCGCGACCATCAGGAGAGCCTCGGTGGCCTCCGGTTCCGGTGGGTGAATGTTCCCGTGGAGATAGACCACCGGCTTCCCGGACTCCCGGGCCTCCCGAGCCGAGGTGACCCGGGGATCGGAGAGGACCAGAGCCGGGGCCGCCTTCCCCCGGGGGCTGATGAAGAGGTTGAAGACATGCAGCTTCTCGGTCCTCCACTGGAGGGCGTCGATGTACTCCAGGAGCTGGGTGCTGGAGGTGGTGCGGGTGAAAGCGCTCTCCTCAGCCACGGTTTGCAGCTCGTCGGGCCAGCTTCCGTTCCATCCTGATGGAACCTCGTCACCCCAGTAGCGCCCGGAGTCCTGGGCACCCGTGGGTGTGGGGGGGGAGAGGAGGACGAGGGCCAGGAGAGCCGGTGCGAGGGGGAGGGTTGGGGTGTGCCAGCGGGGCTGTTCCCGAAAGGGGCTCATGGAATCCGTCTCCTGGGGATGGTTCGTCGACAACCGGTGCCGGGGGATCTCCCCCTTGGCCTACCGCATCGAACCCTCCAGCTGGTAGGCCACGTCGTTCCACCGAAGCTCTTTCCGGAACTGGCGGAGCTCCGTCCCCTCGTCGATGACCAGCAGCTCGAGGCCTGCCATCCCGGCAAAATCCTCCAGGTGCTCCAGAGAGAGGGCCAGGGAGAATCCGGTGTGATGCGCTCCTCCGGCGTGGATCCATGCAGCTGCAGCGGTGCCCAGCTCGGGCTGGGGCCTCCACAGGGCTCTGGCCGTGGGCAGCTTCGGCATCTCCTCCGGGGGGTTCACGACATCCACCACGTTCACCACCATCCGAAACCGGTTCCCCATGTCTACCACCGAGGCGTTTACGGCCTGGCCTGTGGCGGAATCGAAAACGAGGCGGACGGGATCCTCCTTCCCTCCGATCCCGAGAGGATGGACCTCGCACGACGGCGTCCCCGAGGCGATGGAGGGGCAAATCTCCAGCATGTGCGATCCCAGGACGCCGGGTCCGGCAGGGTCGAAGTGGTAGGTGTAGTCCTCCATGAAGGTGGTTCCGCCAGGGAGACCGTGGGCCATGACCTTCATGGACCGGACCAGGGCGGCGTGCTTCCAGTCCCCCTCGGCGCCGAATCCGTAGCCCTCGGCCATGAGACGCTGAGCTGCGATCCCCGGGAGCTGCTTCAGGCCGTGGAGGTTTTCGAAGGTATCGGTGAAGGCGTGAAACCCCCCTTCCTGGAGGAATGCCCGGAGGCCAAGCTCGATCCTCGCCGCGTCCCGGAGAGAGGAATGCCGGGGACCGCCCTTCTCGAGACCGGCCATCAGGCGGTAAGCGCCCGCGTACTCCTGGCAAAGAGCGTCGACTTCCTCGTCCGTGGCCGCGTCCACGTGCTCCACCAGGTCGCCCAGTCCGAACCCGTTGACGGCATAGCCCAGGCGCCTCTCCGCCTCCACCTTGTCCCCCTCCGTGACGGCCACCTGTCTCATGTTGTCCCCGATGCGGGCGATCTTCATGACCTGGCTGTCGTGCCACGCCGCGGCGGCCCGAAGCCAGGTTCCCAGGCGCCCACGAACCGCAGGATCCTCCCAGTGGCCCACCACCACCTTCCGATCCATCCGAAGGCGGGAGCAGATGAACCCAAACTCCCGACCGCCGTGAGCGGACTGGTTGAGGTTCATGAAATCCATGTCGATGGTGGACCAGGGGATGTCCCGGTTGAACTGGGTGTGGAGGTGGCAGAGGGGCTTGCGAAGCCTGGTCAGGCCGCGAATCCACATCTTCGATGGGCTGAAGGTGTGCATCCAGGCAATGAGGCCGATGCAGTCGGGGGTGGCTTCCGCGTCTCTGAGCACCGCCGAGATCTCGTCCGGAGTCTTCAGGACGGGCTTGAATACCACCCTGACGGGGAGCTCCCCCGATGCGTTGAGTCCGGCCACAATGGCACCCGAGTCCCGGTCCACCTGCTCCAGGGTCTCGGGTCCGTAGAGGTGCTGGCTACCGGTGATGAACCAGGCTTCCAGGGGCTTGTAGTCGATCATGTTTCTTCCGGTATGGTGAAGTGGAGTGGGATCCTGGCCCATGGGGTCATTTCCGGGCGATGCGGACGATTCGGACAGGCGACCGGAGCTGTTGCCCGTTCGTGGGTAGGGCCTGGATCCGGCGGGCGATCTCCATGCCTGCCGTGACCCTTCCGAAGGCGGCAAATCCCTGTCCATCGGGGTTTCGCCTGCCCCCGAAATCCAACTCGGGCTGGTCGTTGATCATGATGGAAAAGCTGGAGGCGCCGGTGTCGGGGCCCGCCCGGGCCATGGAGAGGGTGCCATCCAGGTGACGGATTCCGGTGATGCTGGTCCGTTCCAGGGGGATGGGAGGAAACTCGTCCCGAGCCTTCTCCCGTGAAAGGGCGGCCTGGATCACCTCGATCTTCACGGAATCGTCCGGTTGGTTGTCCATCCGGACCGACCGGAAGAATCGGGCGTCCTCGAATAGCCCGCCATCGACGTAGCGGAGAAAGTTGGTGACGGTGATGGGAGCCCGGGCCGAGTCCAGCACCGCCTCCATGGTGCCGAGCTCGGTCTCGATGACGATGGGGACCATCCCTTCGGCCGCTCCCACCTGGGCTGGAGCCCCGGTGGGAGTGGCCAGGAACAAGACGGCACTCGAGAAGACCGTCAGGCGGGACATCGAGGCTCCTCCCGGCTAGACCTCCTTCATCCAGATGATGGAGGTGGCCGGGAACGGCTCCGGACGGCTTCCGTCGGCAGGCCGCTCGGGTCGCCTGGGGGCGAACGTGCCTTCCACCCGGTTGTAGCGGGCGAAGTTCGGGATCGCCGTCAACGGAGCACCGTTGGCGAAGCTGCCCTTGATGACGGTCACTCCACCCAGGAGGTCCTCCCGCCACTCGGTGGATAGCGAAGACCTGCGGCCCAGGGCCTGATCGATGTCCTGGTCCTCTTCCTCGATGTTGTAGACCAGAGGACCGTACTTCAGAGCGACTCGTCCAAGGTCGGCCTCGATGCGCTCGTCCGCTCTCACCCTCTGGACCTCCAGGGGGAGCTCCAGCTCGATCCGGTCCCCGGGCTGCCACTCTCGCTCGATGACGGCGTACCCCCGCTCCATGACCGGACGGATGGAGGAGCCGTTCACGGCAACCGATGTGATCCCGTTCACCTCCGGTGTGGTCTCGTAGAGGACGGAAACCATCCGGTTCGGAACCCGGATGCGGATGGGGAAAGTCGCGTTCTCCTTCGGGTTGACCGTGATGGAGACCTTCCCGTCCCAGGGGTACTCGGTCTCCTGGACCAGCTCCACGTCGGTTCCCCCCACTCCTTCAACCGTCGCGGTGCTCCCGATGAAGAGGTTCACGTAGAGCCCGTCCGCGCCCTTGGCGTACATCCAGGTGGGGAGCATGAGGAGCGTCCTGGGGATGTTTCCGACACAACAAGGGCAGGTGTGCCATTCGTACCGTGGCACGTTGGCGTCCAGGGGATTGTCGTAGTAGTAGTGGGTGGCATCCAGATCGGTGGACCCCAGGAGGGCGTTGTACATCGTCTCCTCATAGAGGTCCGCGAACTTCGCCTCTTTGTAGAGGCGGTTCATCTTCGACTGGAAGAAGATCTCGCCGCAGCTGGAACAGGACTCGCAGTAGGCGTTGTTCCTGAGGGAGTACTCGGGTCCGAAACCTTCCGAGGTCTCTCCGCTCCCCACTCCTCCGGTGACGTAGTACTTCTTGTTCACGATGCTGTCCCAGAGGGACCGGGCGGCGCTGAGATAGTCCACGTCCCGGGTTTCCATGGCGATGTCCGCCACCGCCGAATACTGGTAGACGGCCCGGACCGCGTGGCCCACCGCCTCGTACTGTTGGGGCGAGGGGAGGTGACTCTGGTCGTACTCGCTTCCACCTCCCCGGCAGTCCAGGAGGAACCTGGCCAGCTCGATGTACCTGTCCCCGTGTCCCCCTCCCTCCACCTCGTTCACGTATCGCCCGAACCGCACCAGGGCCTGCTCCATCTCCTGGTGCCCGTCGAACCACTCCTGTTTGGGGGGCGGTCCGATGTGGTCATACCAACAGTCCGCCAGCTTCTTGGCGGCGTCGTAGAGGCGGGTGTCCTGGCCCCGGGTCATGACATGGTGGTTGATGGCCGACTCGATGAAGTACCCCCCCACGTACCCCTCGTGTTGGCCCCGGCCCTGCGGGGTCCACCGATCGGGCCATCGGGCCATCCCCTCCTCGGTCCTGAGCGTGAAGGCCGTCTGGAGGTATCCGTCGGGATGTTGGGCGGCGAGGATCTTGGGGATCCAGTCCTCCAGGGTGGCACGGAAGCGATCCTGGGCCGCCAGAATCTCCGGGTCCTCCTGCGCGTCCACCATGAGGGCCAGGCTCATGGACTCCACCGTCTGGTGGACCCAGGCGTTGGAGAAGACGTACCCCTTGTGCTCCCCATGGGGCTCCCCCCTCAGCGCCTTGGCGGCCTCGACAAAATTGTCGATCCCACCGGGGCCGAGCTCCAGGTCGTCCCGGTTGATCATGTCGATGCAGTGAGGGATCCAGTTTACCATGAGGCCCTTGACCTTCCGGTTCCAGAGCCGGTTGTCGACGCTGTACGGCTTGGTTGTGACCGGATCCAGATGACCCTCCGGCGGTCCCGTCTCCACCAGCACGTCGAAGGTGGACGCAACCTCGGACTCACCATTGTCGGCGGTGAGCTTCACCACGTAGGCCCCGGGGGCCGAGAAGGTCGCCGTCGTCATTAGAGCGCCGGCGTCGGCGAACTGGACCTCGCCGGGCCCCGACACCTTGGTCCAGGCCACCGTAGGTTCAGGGCCGGTGGGGGGAGGGGGGGGCTCCGGCTCACCCCGGCGCCTGCGGGGCCGCTGGCTCGGCGGCAGTCCGTAGCCCGCCCAGCCGTTGGCATACGTCCTCCCGGGAAGGATCACCACCCGGTCCGGGCCGGCCAAAGCAGCGAGCCCGTCCGGGGCGGAGGCGGCGGGGATTTCGGCCTCCTGGCACCCGTAGAGAAGTGGGGGCATGACCACCGTTACGGCCGCCGCCTTTCCTACCGTGCCCAGCATCTCACGCCGGGTCATGTCCTTGTTCTTCGGCTTCTCACACATGGCTTTCCCCTCCCGGAAGGTCGTCCCAATGGGTGCAACGGAGCTTCGCCTCGGCAGGCCCGGCAGAGCGGACAGGCCCCGGTCTCGGCTGGGGCAACATAAGTACCCCGGGGTAGTGCCGCGAGGTTGGGGGGGACTGGCCCGCTCGGGGTGCGAAGTGCACGGTGTCGGTGTCGGGGTGGGGAAGGAGGGCGGGGTGCTCAGCGGTAATCCGATTGTCCGGGGGAGGGGGACCGGAGTAGGTTGAGGGTCCGAGTCCCGGAGCCGTGCCCAAGAGGCTCCCGTTCGGGAGGGAGGGCTCAATGTGGCGGGAGCGAGCCGGAAGGAGGAGCCATGGACCAAGGACGGACGTCGGAGGAAGGTAGAAGGTCCTTCGTGAAGAGGGGACTCGCTGGGGTCTGCGCATTTGGGTGCGTGCCGGGCCTATCGGGTCCGGACGACCGAGATTCCCTTGAGACGGCGGACCGACCCCAGGACTCCGACGCCGTTCCCCGCAAGTGGATCGCCGCCTTGGCGGCTTCCCTGGCGGTTGGGGATCCCGAGGAGGCTCGCCGCCTCCTCAAGGCGTGCTCCGCCGCCCACTGGGAGCACCTGGCCATGCCGGCGGCCGTGGAGCGCTTCCGGGGGAATGTCCCGGCGTTCCTGGACTTTCTCCGCTCAGAGTGGGGATGGATAATCGAGTACGACACCGATACCGGTGTGATCGAGGTGAACGAGAACAAGTCCGACTGTGTCTGCCCGCTGGTGAGCGGTGAGCGGGCGCATGAGATGGGTGTTCTGTGCTACTGTTCCGAGGGGTTTGCGGAGCGGCTCTTCGGCGCCGTGGCCGGTGGGGGGGTTCGAGCGGAGGTGAGGGAGTCCATCCTCAGGGGTGGACACCGGTGCCGGTACCGGATCCAGTTGCGGGGCTGAGGGGGGACGGGCCCCGGCGCTTCCGATCTTCGCGAGCCTCCGGGTCCAACATGGGTAGGCGGATCGATCCGCTGAAGTCCGAGTGCTTCTTCCTTGGAGGTATGATGCGAGCAGTTCCGATCCTTGCTCTTTCGCTTCTCCTGGTGGGTTGTGCCACATCCAACGGCGGGACTCAGGCCGGACACGACATGAACCGCATCACGCGGGAGGAGATCCTCGAGACCGGAGCGGCCAACCTGTGGGAGGTGGTGAACCGGCTTCGCCCACGCTGGCTTCAGGTGATCAACGATCCCGGGTTCGGTGGCGGGGCGGAGGTCCTCGTGTACCGGGACAATGTCCAGATGGGTGGCATCGACGCCCTGCGGAACCTGAGCCCCGAGATCGCCGTTGAGCTTCGCTGGTTGGATGAGATGGAAGCGACGAGCCGGTATTCCAGAGCCATGTCCTCCGGCCGGATCGCGGGGGTCATCGTGGTGGTGACACGGTCCCCCTGATCCAGAGGATCGGCCCAGCCGGGTGCCGTGTGCGCATCGACAGCGGGCCCCGACGGGTTCAGTCTCTCGTGGCCTCCCGGGCAGTCACGTAATAGTTGGGGTCCACCGAGAACCGGGAGGGATCGGCCAGATCCAGGGCTGCGGTCTGCCACTCCTGGGTGGGGTGAATCACCGTGTAGCCGCCCTCGTCGAGGGTCACCCCCACCTGCATGTCGAACCCCGGCACCACATCAGTCCACCGGTACGAGAGTGTGTTCCCGTCGATTCTGTATTCCAGCGTGGGAACCATCGTGGTGCGGAGGTACTGGTCGAAGACCCTGCTCAGATCCGTACCGGCTTCTCGGCTGATGTAGGCTTCAACGTCCGCACCGGCCACCGTCTGGTGCCAGAAGGTCCGGTTGAGCCCCCGCAGGATTCCCCGCCACTCCTCGTCGTCCCCGACGATCTGCCGGATGGTGTGGAGCATGTTCCCGCCCTTGGGATACATGTCCCCGGACCCCTGGGCTCCGACTCCGTACAGGGGAATGATGGGCCGGTCGTTCCTTATTCCTCTCCTAGTTCCCACCGTGTAGCGGGCTCCGGCCTCTTTTCCGAAGCGGCACTCGGTGTAGAGCCCCTCAGCGTAGTTCGCGAACGCCTCGTGGACCCACATGTCCGCATGATCTTTGGCGGTGATGTTGTTGGCGAACCACTCGTGGGCGCTTTCGTGGATGATGATGAAGTCCCACTCCATGCCCAGGCCCGTGCCGGAGGCGTCTCGTCCCCCATACCCGTTCTCGTACCCGTTCCCGTATGTGACGGCGCTCTGGTGCTCCATCCCGGGGTAGGGAACGCCGACGAGCTTGTACCCGTCCTCGTACCAGGGATAGGGCCCGAACCAGTCCTCGAAGCAGGAGAGCATGCTCAGGGCCTGGGGGAACTGCTCCTTTGCCTTCTCCAGGTCGTAGTCCAGGGGCCAGAAGTCCGTGGTGAGCATTCCCCTTTCCCCCTGGAAGATTTCCCCGTAATGGGTGTACGCGCCCGCATTCACGTTGATGGCATACCCGTTGATGGGGTTGGTCACGAACCACTCCCAGGTCGTGGTACCGTCCTCGTTGGGCACCACCCGCCGAAGGCGCCCATTCCCA
>Ga0316577_10001443_pt1 | contig 11245 bp, 11 predicted proteins | sample S5NA_FD_203073 | JGI IMG/M metagenome (GOLD analysis project Ga0316577, IMG submission 203073) | Rhizosphere microbial communities from salt marsh grasses in Alabama, United States - S5-7_050615r2r1 | ecosystem: Host-associated > Plants > Roots > Rhizosphere | place: USA: Alabama | collected... | reverse complement strand
AAGGGCACGGTCGCCACCGACGGATCCAGGTGACCCCGGTGCAGATCGATCATAACCGCCGCAGTCCTGGCTGGAACTAGCTCGATGGTCATGGTTCTTGGTCCTCCCCTATCGAATTCTCCGTGGACACACGCCCAATCTGGGCCAGCAGGTCGGCGTGCAGCTCTGGCCGATACCAGTGGCTAAAGATGCCCGGCTTGCAGTGCTTCTCCCCAGGAAAGTCCCACGTATCGGGCAAAGCCCGCAGCAGACGAATCCGCGCCAGGTCGCAGTCGGCCACGAACACCCCCTCCCGGATCGATTCGACCAGCACCTCCTCGGGCGAGCAGATCATGGTCAGGCCCAGATCGTCGGGGGCAAACACGTTCTGGCAGGTAGCCGTGATGCAGAGGTTCTCGATGGCCCGGGCAAAGATGAGGGTGCGCCAGGTATCCCACAGCCCAGGCTTGGGCACGCCCGCCGGAAGAAAGATGATCTCGGCCCCTTGCAGGGCCAGCATGCGGCTTACCTCCGGCATATACACCTCGCTGCAAATGGCGATGCCGATCTTGCCCCAAGGCGTATCAAAGACGGGCAGGGCGTCGGCCTCCTGGTAATAAAAGTCCCAGAACCAACTGCCCTGGTAGATCCAGGGGCCCGGGGGCGAGGTGCGGCGGTACTCGCCGGCGATCTCGCCCTGCGCATCGATGAGCACCTCTTTGACGTGGTAGCGGTCGGGGTGACCGGCAACGGGCTCGATCGAGCCAGCGATGACATACAAGTTGTGCTTTTTGGCCCCCGCGCAGAGGCCGGGTAGGGGATCGTAGCTCAGGGGCGGCGTCCAGGGACCGGGGTAGGTTTCGGCAAAGCAGACGATGTCGGCCCCCATCGCGCTGGCCTGTTCGAGGTAGGCTAGGGCCCGCTCGACGTTTCCGGCGCCCGCTTCGGTATCGACCATAGACTGGACCATGGCCACGCGGACCATCTCTTTTGCTGCCATTATGCCTCCTGATCGTCCGGGGCAGCGGCTTCCGGGCAGGGCCGGGCGGGGTCTTGCCCGGCAGGCTCCTTGGGCGCCGCCGAGGTCTCCACATACACAGGAACCGATGTATTAACGGTGAGGGTGAACACGTCGGGCCGGTTATAGTGCCCCGAGTAGTCGTGCACCAGCTTGGCCCGAACGCAATCCTCCAGGTCGAGCTCGGCGACGAGCAGGCCTTCCTCCGCCCCGCTCATGGGGCCGGCCAGGATCATCGAGTCGGCGCCGATGATGCTCGAGCCTCCTCCGTTCTCCGCATTGCTCAAAAAGGCCCGGTCCTCCTCGGTGTAGGGCAGCCGCTCGCGCATCTCGTCAGAGATGGTGGCGCAGGCATTGAGGACGAAACAGCTGCACTTGTAAGAGAGCGAGCGGGCGGAAAAGGTGATGGCGTCTACCATGCAGTGCTCGTTCCGCGAAAAGTGGTTGGGCCAGCTCGCGACGTGGATCTGGGTCCCCTGGGCGGCGAGGGAAAAGATGGCCAGCGGGTTCGAGTTCTCGCCGCAGATCAGGCCGCTGACGCGGGCCACGTCGGTCTGGAAGACGCGTAAGGTGTCGCCATATCCGCCCGTGTGAACCAGGCGCTCGCCGACGGTGGGCATCAGCTTCTGATGCTTGCCCAGGAGCTTGCCCTTCCGGCTGATGAAGAGCTGGGTGTTGTACATCGTGCCGGTGGTTGCCGGACGCTTTTCGCAGACGCCCATGACCACGTTGACGTTCGCCCGGCGCGCAGCCGCACACAGCACATCCAAGGTGGGACCCGGCACCTCCACCGAGTTCTTGAACAGCTCGGTAGCCATGCGGAGGCTCTCCCGGCCTGTCGCCGGATGAAAGTGGTACCAGACGGGATGGGCAGGGATGAACCCCTCTGGGAACGCCACCAGGTCCAGGCCGCGTTGCCCGGCTTCCTCGATGAAGCCAATCGCTTTCTCCGTCGAACCCTCCCGGTTGAGAAAGACCGGAGCCGCCTGCACTACGCCAGCGCGAACCTTCGGATACTCGTCGCCCATACATTCCTCTCCAAGCAACGGCATCGCGACGGAGGTCCCAATGCCGTTGGCTGTCGTGCTGGAGCGAGACGACCCAGATGCTTGCAGGGACAACTCATTTCGACAACATCCAGATGGTGTCTGTCATTCGGAGGAGCGCCAGCGACGAGAAATCTCGTCTCTTCGCGCACACGACAGAGATTCCTCGCGCCCTGCGGCCGCTCGGAATGACAAAGGTGCCCTATGGATGCTGACGGGCACCAGGCGCCCGACTGGCACCTGGCGACGCCTCACTCTTCTCGTTTGCAACAGAACTCTGCCGCGAGGGCAAGGCAGTTGCTACCGCCCTGTGCTCACGAACTGCCATCCCCCCCTCTCGTTCGGGTCGAGGCTCACCTGCGGGCACTCGGGCACCAACAAGTGGGCGTCCAGAATGGTCTCCACGATGATCTTGGTCCCCTGTTGGTAGACCGGGGCGCAGGACTCGTCGTCGCTGAGGGGCACCCAGATATCGCGGAGGTAAGCGCACTCGTTGTGCCCCAACTCTTCCTTGAAGCGGCGATGCAGCTCGTAGCTCAGCTCATCGACACAGGTCAGATCGTCCTCCGGCGAACAGCGGCCAAACAGGAGGCTGACGCACATGATCCCGGCTGCCAGCGCTCCGCAAAGATGCTGAACCTGGTCCACCGGCATGTCGTCCGGGTCGGGCTGGAGCGTGCCGGCGGCGATTTCGGCTAGAAGTGACGTCAGATCGATGCCATCTTTCAGCCGGTGGCTGCCGCCTCCGCCATGAAATCCGGTGATGGCCTTGACCATGTTCGGATCGGTAATTTGGAACGTCTCGTTGACGGCGAGAAAGACCGACTCACTACAATGAAATCCTGCTTCCTTGTTCGCCACCGCTCGCTTGCTGGCGGCGTCCAGGAACTCCTTGCGCGCCTGTTCATCGGCGGGCAGGGTATCCTGTTTCTTGGTTTCGATGCTCATGTTCTCCATCCTTTGTACGGTCTCGTCGAAGCGTGTTTTTGGTCACTGCGACAGGGCCCGGCTATCTGCCAAGCACGACCATCTCATCGGCGATGGCCGCCGGAATGGGACCCTGCTTGATCTCGATCCCTTTGGTGTTTGGCTCCACGAACTCGATCTGGTGGCCCTTGGCCATCAGGATCAGGTCTCCCGGCCCGCAGGCGACCGAACCTACGGGTCGGTCTGTCTCCACAAGCGAAAGGGGCCCCCGAGACAGACCCCGGCGGCACCCTGCTCCCGGCCAGCGAGAGCCCGCCCGTCAGGGCAGGGGCGGCCGCTGCCAGGGCGATCCGATGGCCTGCTCGAACGCGTACGCCGCCGTGAGCACCGCGCTCTCCCCAAACGAAGGGCCCACCAGTTGCAGCCCGATGGGCAGCCCCTCCCCGGTGAGCCCGCAGGGGACGGATATGGCGGGGAGGCCGGTCAGGTTGAACACCCGGCTGTAGCGTGTGAGCGCGGGCAGAACGTCGAACTCCTGCCCGCCCACCTCCACCTTGCTCGCTCCCTGGGGCGGTGCGCCGATGCCGCACATGGGCGTCGCCAGCAGGTCCACGTCCTCGAACAGCAGCTCCAGGTTCCGCACCAGTTGGCGCCGCGCGCGCTGCGCACGCGCGTAATCTATGCCGGTCACCGAGAACCCGTTGCCCAGCCGAGGGCCAACTCGCGGATCGTAGTCTTCGGGCCGGGCTTGCAGCCACTCTTGGTGTACTGCCGTAGCCTCCGCGTTCCAGATGACCAGACCGGCCGAGATACCGTCCTCCAGTCCAGGCACCTGCACATCTACCACCTCTGCGCCCAGGGCAACCAGGGTGTCTAGCGCTCGTTCGAAGGCGCTGCGCACCTCGCTGCTTATCCCCTGCAAGGCATACCCCCGGGGGAGGCCGATCCGCCAGCCGTCGACCCCATCTGCCAGGGCTGCCGCATAGTCGGGAACGGGCTCTCGCGCCGACACCGGATCGGCAGCGTCCCAGCCAGCCATGACTGACAGCATGAGGGCCGCATCGCGCACCGTGCGGGCCATCGGCCCGGGGTGGTCCTGCTCCCAGGATAGCGGCATGATACCGTGGCAACTGATCCGGCCAAATGAGGGCTTGAAGCCGACAATGCCGCAGAGCGCAGCCGGGATGCGGATCGATCCCCCGGTGTCGGTGCCTGTAGCCAGGGTGCACAGACCTGCCGCCACGGCAGCGGCCGAGCCGCCGCTTGATCCGCCCGGCGTGCGCGACAGGTCCCAGGGGTTGAGCACATCCCCATAGTGGACGTTTGTGCTGGTCACTCCGCAGGCAAACTCGTTCAGGTTGGTCTTGCCGACGATCACCGCGCCCGCGTTTCGCAGGCGGGCCACGCTGGTAGCGTCCTGCTCAGGCACGCGGTCGGCCAGGATCTTGGAGCCGGAGGTCGTCCGGGTGCCTGCCGTATCGTAGAGATCCTTAACCGCCAGCGGAAGCCCATGCAGCGGGCCGCGATCTTGGCCGGCGGCCAATTCCGCATCACAGCGACGGGCGGCAGCCAGCGCCTCTTCGGCCATTACGGTGATGTAGGCATGCACCTTGGGACCGAGGGATTGGATGCGCTCCAGCGTACTTGCCACGATCTCTGTCGCCGATACCTCGTGCTTGCGCAGCAGCGTGCGCAGCTCAAGGGCACTGAGGTAGTAGAGCTCCTTACTCATCAGGCACACCTTTCACGGGCCCGGTCTCTTGTCGGGAGCCGGGCAGACGAAGCGCCGGGCCAAGTGCCGGATTCGGTCGCCAGCAACTAGGTTCCATCAACTTGGAGATACCAGTCGAGGATCTCTTCGCCGGTCATAAAGACCACGCCTCCGTGCTGCTCCATATACTCAAAGATTTGGCGAAAGTACCGGATGCGGTGCGAGGCCCCAGACACGTACGGATGAACAGCCACGCACATCACGCGGGCTCCGGCGGCGCTCTCGGCGTAGAGGGTGTCAAACTGGTCGCGGGCTCGCTCGAATAGCTCGGGCGAGGGGCGCTGGTGCACCAGATGGAGCACGATGTCGTTGATCTCCAGGCTATAGGGCAGCGCATAGAGGGCGCCGGTCTTAGTCTTGAGCCGGTAGGGCAGGTCGTCGTTCACCCAATCGGACACATAGTCGATGCCCTCTTCAGCCAAAATGTCCAGGGTGCGCTCGGTCTCCGAAAGGCCGGGGCCCATCCAGCCACGCATCGGCCTTCCCGAAGCCTGCTCGAGCAGCTCCTTGGTCTTGCGAATGGCCGCGCGCTCGTCGGGCTCTTTGCTCATCACGCGCTGAATATAGTTGTGGCCGAGAAGCTCCCACCGGCTCTTGACACACTCTTGCACAACGCGGGGGTAGGCTTCGCACAGCACGCCGTTGAGGCTCATGGTGGCCCGGATGGCGTGCTCGTCGAGGGCATCTTTGAGGCGCCAGATGCCGACGCGCAGGCCGTAGTCGAACCAGCCATAATTGGCGACGTCGGGCACCACCGGCACGCCCTGCGGGTAGGGCAGCAGGGTACGCGGTAGGGGCGCGTGGAAATCCCACACTTCGACGTTGACCACGACCCAGACCGCCAGACGGGCACCTCCTGGAAGCTGCAGCGGCTTGCGGTCAATGATCGGCAGGTAGTCTGCCCTGGGGTTGGTATGGTTGGTCATCGAACCGACTCCTGAATCTAGCGCGCCTACGACGCATGGGTCATGATGCTGGTGACGACGATGGGCAGCACCGGCGGCGGGTCGAAGCCAAGGCGGGACAGGGTCTCTGCGGCGATCTCCTCGGGACTGGCGCCCGCCGGAAGATCCTGTACGACCTGGGGCACCAGGGCGTCCATCCGCTCCAGGTAGTCCAGGCCGGCCTGGATGCGCTCCTGGGCAGCCTCGCCTTCGAAGGGATCGTCTTGGTGAGAGGTGTAGAGCTTTTTCACGCCCGGGATGCCCGCCATGCGCCGCAGCGAGGCCCGCACCTGGCCGGCGTCGGCATAGAGGGGCAGGCCGCCCGTCGGCGGCAGCGTGTCGGCGGTGATCAGCGCGCCTTCCTGCGGGCAAAAGAGCGCGATCGAACCTGGTGAATGGCCCGGCGTCAAGATGACCTCCAGGGTCACACCGCCTCCCAGGTCGATGGTATCGCCATCTTCCAGCCGGTCGGTGATGCGCACCGGCGTGTCGCCAGCCACGGTGTAGAAGGCATGGATGGGTCGCTCCTGGAACTGGAGGTCGAGATCCTCGATCCAGCGAACCGCCGCACTATGGCAGGCAAATCTGGGCCGGGCGGCCTCCTGGAAGAAGGCATTGCCGCCAATATGATCCGGGTGCTCGTGGGTGTTGACAACCCAGTCGATCTCCTCGACGGACTTGTCCAATGCTGCCAGGGCATCGATCACGCCCTGATGATAGCCGGCTGCGCCTGTATCCACCAGGCACAGCTGCTCGCCGAGCACCAAATAGGCATAGACAAATCGGTCCACCGACCGCTTGTCGCTGATCGGCAGCTTGAACGGAAGCCGAACCGGGAACACGAACTGCTTCATTACACCCTTCCTTGTTTAGGGATGTCCGCGAAGGACAGGATCGGAGGCACAGGTACAGCAAAGCAGCGCCGCCATAGAACCGCGTCGCAACGTGGACCCGATCAGGCCTGGAAGCCGGGCCCTGGCACGTACTCGCCCCAGCCGGGCTCGATGACCGGACGCCCATCCTTGGCCACCAGGCGCCCGCGGACAAAGGTCATCAGCGGCAGGCCCTTGACCGTCCGGCCTTTGAACGGCGTCCAGCCCACCTTGGACACGACGTCCTCGTCTTTCAGGGTCTTTTTGGCCTGCATATCTACGAGGACGAAATCGGCATCTGCGCCGATGCCCAGGTGACCCTTTTTCGGCCACAGGCCATAAACCCGGGCAGGCACCTCAGATCGTGCTGCGGCCAGGCGTTCCAGGGTCACTTTGCCCTCGTTGGCGCCAGTCAGCATCATGGGCAGCACCGTCTCGACGCCGGGCAGCCCATAGGAAGCGGCCCAGATATCGGTCAGACCCCGGGACTTGTCCTCCCTGGTCGCGGGCGCGTGGTCGGCGCAGATCATGTCGACCTCGCCCGCTTGCAGCCGGTTCCACATTTCTGCCGCCGATGTGGCATCGCGGGCAGGAGGGGTGAACTTGTGAAAGGGCCCCCAGGTATCGATGTCGTCCTCGGTGAGATAGAAATATTGGGGACAGCTTTCAATCCACAGGCGCGCTCCACGCTCCCGCTCGCGGTTCACCAAGTCGCAGATCTCGGGATGGCTGGCATGGGCAATCACCACCCGGCAGCCGGCGATCCGCGCCAGCAGGGCCGTCGTGCCCACCGCCACCTGCTCGGCCTCGCGGGTCCGCCACTCGGGTACGACGCGAAAATCGACCCGCCCCGCCGCCCTTAGGCGTTCCTCGTTGCCCTTGGTGATCGTTTCGTCCTCGGCATGCACCAGACACACCCCATCAAAGGAGGCCACCTCGCGAAAGACCTCGAGCATCTTGTCTGGCAGGATGGCGGGCGCGCCGTGCAGGTTGCAGGTAAACACCTTGAACGCGGCCGACCCGGCCTCCCACATGGGCCGCAAATGCTCTACGTTATCAGGATGAGCGCCGCCCAACTGGGCAAAGTCGATCAGCGCCCGGTCTGACAGGTAGGCAGCCTTTTCCTTCATGAGTTCGGCGTTGATGACAAAGGGCAGGCTGCGGTTGTGCTCGACAATGGTTGTGATGCCGCCTACCGCCGCCGCACTGGTGCCGCTGATAAAGTCCTCACGCTCGGTAAGGCCGGGGTCCTGCATGTGAACGTGGGCATCCACGCCACCGGGCAACAGATAGAGCCCGGTGGCATCGATCAGGTCCGCCCCGCTGCCGGTTCCCGGCGCGACAATGCCCGCCACCTTGCCCGCCCGAACGAGCAGGTCGCCCTGAAAGCGGCCGGTCGGCGACACGATGGTGGCGCCACCGATGACAAGATCAGCCTCCACTATACAACCCTCCAGTCCACGACTGCGAGCGAAACAGCGGGCAGCCGCTAGCTGATGCGGAGCACGGTCCGGCCGACGACTTCGCCCCGCTCCAGCCGCTGCAGGGCCTCTTCGGCCTGCTCGAGCGACAACACGTCGTCGATGATCGGCTTGATCTGGCCCAGGGCCATCATGGACAGGACCCGTTCGATCTCAAAGCGTTGCGCGTAGCGCGAGCCGATAAACTCTTTTTCCTGGAGGACAAAGACATCGGTGGGGAAACGCGAAAAGCCCGCGGGCATGTAGCCCAAACCCACGACGCGCCCTGCCCGCCGCAGCATCTTGCCCGCCTCGGCTAGGGTCTCTTCGTGACCGACGATGTCGATGACCACGTCGGCACCCCGGCCCGAAGTATAGTCCTGAACGAGGGCCTGCGCTTCCTCTCCAGCCAGGGCAGTCCCCACGGCGCCGAGGTTGGTCGCCGCCTCCAGCTTGCGCGGGTCGATGTCGACCGCCAAGACGTGAGCCCCTGCCTCGCGGGCAATCTGCAGGGTGTGCAGGCCCACTCCGCCCGCGCCCAGGATCACCACGACCTCGCCGGGCTGCACGCGCCCCCGCGTGGCAACGGCGCGATAACCGGTGCCAAAGGCACAGGATGCAGCGCAGACCTCTTCGGCTTCAATCCCCTCTGGGACGCGCATGAGCCGGTCTGGGCGGACGGATAGGTACTCTTGAAAGCCGCCCGGGGTCGAAAATCCGACCCAGCCTTCCAGATTCTCACACAGCACCTCGCGGCCGATGAGGCAGGCGGGGCAACGCCCACAGGACCAGTAGTTGTAGACCAGCACCCGATCGCCCGGCTGAAAGCCGCTCTCGGGTGGGGCTTCGACCACCTCTGCCGATAGTTCGTGACCGGGCACGTGGGGCAGCTCGACGGCGGACGACCACGTCATCCGGCCCCGCGCGACTTTGACGTCGGTGTAGCACACGCCGCAGGCCAGAAGGCGGACCAGGACGTAGCCTGGCGCCACCTCCGGCATAGGCAGATCGAGTAGCTCTAGAGGCGCTGCATAGTCAGTGACTGCCATCGCTCGCATGGCGCTGCACTCCTTTTATTTCCGTAGATTCTATGTTCTCCAAATCTCGCCCGCAGGCCCGGCCTGGGGCGAGGTCGCGGCCTAGCAAGGCTTGACGCCTAGGTACAGCTCCTGCAATTGCTGGTTAGCCGCCAACTCCTCGGGTGATCCGTGAAAGACAACCTTGCCCCGATCGAGGATGTAGATATCGTCGGCGACTTCCAGGGCAAGGCCAAGGTTCTGTTCCACAAGGAAAACGGTGAATCCCGCCTTTTTGATGCGCAACAGGTCGTCGCCCAGTTGCTCGACGATGATCGGCGCCAGTCCTTCGGAGGGCTCGTCCATGAGCAGCAGGTCGGGATTCGTCATGAGCGCACGCGCAATGGCCAGCATCTGGCGCTCGCCGCCGCTAAGCTGGTTGCCGCGGTTGCGCTTTCGCTCGCCCAGGCGGGGGAACATCTCAAAGATCCGGTCCGTATTCCACTTCATTTCTTCGCTGCGATCGGCAGGCGCAGAGCGGGCGCAGAAGGTCAGGTTCTCCATGACCGTCAGGCTGGCAAAGACACGGCGCCCCTGGGGGCAGAGGCCCAGTCCCTTGGCTGCGATCTGGAAGGAGGGCTTGCCCGCCAGGTTCTCTCCCTTGTAGCGGATCTCGCCCTTGCGGATCGAAGGAGGCTTCATGCCCATGATGGAGCGGATCAGGGTTGTCTTGCCCATCCCGTTGCGGCCCAGGAGGGCGACTAGCGTGCCTTCCGGGACATTGAGGTCCACCCCTTGCAGCACGTGTGAATTCCCATAGTAGCTGTGTACGCCTCTTATCTCAAGCATGCTTGCCCACCCCCAGATAGCAGTCTTGCACTTCCTGGTTCGCAGCGATGCCGACAGGGCTGTCGTCGGCGATCACGCGACCATAGTGCAGGCAGGTCACGCGTTCGGCCAGGCCCAGGGCCAGGTCCATGTCGTGCTCGATGAGCAGGATCGTCAGATCGCGAGGAAGACTGCGCACCAGATCGGCCATGGTGGCCCGCTCCGCGGTGGACAGGCCCGCTGCCGGCTCATCCAGCATCAGGACTTTGGGCTGGAGAGCCAAGGCCAAGGCGATCTCTAGCTGCCGCTGCTCGCCGTGGGAGAGCTCTTTGGTAACCGCGTCTTTCTTGTCCAGCAAGCCCGCATCGTCGAGCGCCTTAAGCGCCCGATCGCGGATCTCTCCTTTGTTTGGGATCCCTCGTATGAAATTGAGCTTCATCTTGTCGAGGCCCTGAGCAGCCAGGAAAACATTTTCCTGCACGGTCAGGCCGGGGAATACGTTCGTGATCTGAAAGGTACGCCCCAGCCCCATTGCCACGCGCTTGTAGGGAGCCAGCTTGGAGATGTCCTGATCGAACAGAAAGACCTTTCCTCCAGAGAGTGACAGCTCTCCGGTGATGCAGTTGAACAAGGTGGTCTTGCCCGCTCCATTGGGACCAATCACGGCGCGGCGCTCGCCAGGTGTCACCGCCAGTGTCACACCATCCACGGCGCGCAGCGCGCCAAACTCCTTGCTCACCCCTTCGAGCATCAGGGCACAACGTTGTTGCTCGGTTACAGGTTCTAGCACGTCCACCATACAGTTCTTCTCCCTTATGCGCTTGGGTTTCAGAAGCGGGAGGGAGCCGGCAAGGCGACCCCCTCCCGTTGGTAACTACCTACGTGATTGCTTAGGGCCAGTCTATGCCTTGATAGTCGCGGCTGTAAACCGGCTGCGCCAGGAACTCGGCCGGATCATAGGTCCAGAACTGGCTGACGTTCGGGATCGTCTCCTTAACGACATTCCACACCTCGCCGTCATCGCGCAACACCGTCTCGCGGATGTAGACGTTAAAGATGGGGTTGTCGTATTCGTCGAGCGTCTCAGGCCCAAACGGCGTGTCCGCAAGCTGAGCGTCGCGGACGGCCTGCAAGAAGGCTTCTGTGTCTTCGACCTTGCAGTCGATGCTCTCTAGCGCCTGAGCGATCCACTGGCCTGCCACATAGGTGGCAGGAGCATAGTAGCCGGGCAGCTTGTCATACTTTTCAAAGAACTCGGTGACAAACTCCTCCGTCGCTGGTGACTCGCGGCCCTCTGCAAAGTGGCCCGCCGAGATGATGCCCACCGCCGCTTCGCGCGGCACCACACCACGGATGATGGACTGATCAGTCTGGACCTCGCCAG
>Ga0316577_10001442_pt1 | contig 11247 bp, 11 predicted proteins | sample S5NA_FD_203073 | JGI IMG/M metagenome (GOLD analysis project Ga0316577, IMG submission 203073) | Rhizosphere microbial communities from salt marsh grasses in Alabama, United States - S5-7_050615r2r1 | ecosystem: Host-associated > Plants > Roots > Rhizosphere | place: USA: Alabama | collected... | reverse complement strand
TGGTGCTGGCCGAGACCGGCCGGGTGAAACTGCCCCGCCGGGCGTCGTTCTTTGGCGTGGCCAACCCCGGTGACAAGGCCACGCAGCTCAGTGCCCAATGGCTGGTCCAGCCCTTGTATGACGGCTTTCACAGCGGCGAAATCGCCCTCCAACATCCCTGGCAGGTAGACGCCTTTGTCGGACAGGAGGCCACCAAATCCCAATTGCAGCACCTGCTCGGCGGCGATCAGACGCCGGCCTTTCTGTTCACCGCCAGTCACGGCATGGCCTATCCCCTGGACCATCCCCGAGAGCAGCTTGCCTATCAGGGCGCCCTCGTCTGCCAGGAGTGGGCGGGACCACGTACCAGAATCACGCCCGATCATTTTTTCGCGGGACAGGATCTGGCCGGCGATGCAAATATCACCGGCCTGATGGCCATGTTCTTTGCCTGCTATGGTGCGGGTACCCCTCAGATGGATGCCTTCTCCAAGCAGGCCTTCAAGGCACGGACCCAGATCGCGCCCCATGCCTTCGTCGGGGCGCTGCCGAACCGCCTCCTGGGTCAGGGAGCGCTGGCCGTCATCGGTCACGTCGAGCGAGCCTGGGGCTATTCCTTCGTCTCGCCTGGTGGCAATCTCGATAACCAGACCTTTATCGATGCGCTGAAACGTCTGCTCAACGGCGATCCCCTGGGCTTGGCCACAGACCAGACCTTCAACCTGCGCTACGCCAGCAAGTCGTCGGATCTGAGTGCGGTGCTGGAAGAGCTGCAATTTACGCCGGACTATGTCACCGACTATGATCTGGCTCACATGTGGACCGCCAGCAACGATGCCCGCAACTATGTGGTCCTCGGCGATCCGGCCGCCCGTCTGCCCGTCGAGGACGTCTCACTCGATGTGGCCGAGCGGCCCAGCGTCATCGAAGTGGCCTACCGGCCCTCAGCGGCCTCTGGGGAAGACCTTGAGGTCCAGCCCTATGCCGAAGAGCTGCCTGAGTCGGCCGGGCCCCAGGCCGAGGCACCGGCCAGGATCACCCTCACCGCCAGCGGGCCGCAGACCTATTCCGTCTCGGGCACCATCGTCCTGCAGCCGGGCGGCGCCGGCGCCCTTCCTGAAGCATTTGTCCTGCCTGAGGGGCGCACGGCGCCTGGCCTGGAGAGTTTTGGATTCTTGGGCATGGACGAAGGGGTGGGGGAGATCAAAGAAAAGATCGTCAGCTCGGTGCAGGGCTTTGTCGAGCGCATGACCCAGGCCATCGAAAAAGCGATGACCGAAGTCACCACCCTGGAGGTGCTCACCTATACCAGCGACGACCTGACCAAGGTGAAGAAGGAGGATCTCTCGGGAACCGCCACCCTTCACGCCGTCACGCTCATCGAATTCGATGGCGATATCAAGAACTTTGTGCCCACCAGAGGGGGGCAGATTGACCAGGACCTATGGGCGCTGCACAAGGACATGGTCCAGCAAGCCCAAACCAACCGTGCGGAACTGATCCGGGCCGCGGTGGAAGCCATCAGTGGCCTGGTGAAGGTGGTATAGGGATGGAATCTGAGGGCACGCCGCGCCCTGTGTTCGAGCTATTCGATGCCGCCGCGCCGTCCGGTGCCGACCAGGACGTGCTGGGCTTGTGGACCCCCGTCCCGGTCCCCCAGCTCGAAGTCGTCGCCTTCGACACCCTCGACCAGGCGGAGGAGGCGCCCGTCTGGCGGGCCGATTACCCGGCCGATCCCGATCAAGTTGCAGGGGCTCTGGAGGAGGCCCGGCGAAGCCTGACCGCTGCCGAGATGGCGTTGGATGAGGTTCCCGCCCGCCTTGACCTCTACCTCATGCAGGAACGGGTCGGCGTGGCCTATGCCCTTCCCGTGCCCGGGACCCAGCCTGACCGGGCCGAGGATGATCTGTCGCTTATGCTGGCCGAGCTGCGTGGCACTGTGCCCGCTGTCAGCTTCGAGGCGGAGGGCGGGTACGCCGGCAAGTGGGACGAGGCGTTCCAATTCTTCCAGTCCTTTTCCGAGCGGCTCAGACAGATGGTGGCCCACTATACCTGGGTCGAAACCCGTGTGGAAGGCAGGCTGGTGGGCCAGACCGCCGTTGGCTGGACCGGCGATCTGGATACGATCTTGGTCGACACACTCGATCCAGAACTGGTGAAATTGCACGAACACACCCTGCAGTTGGCCTTGGCATCGCGACAGATGTTGCTGCGGACGTCGGCGATGATCCTGGCCAATGCGACCAAACTCTCGGCGCTGATTGCCACACCAGGTGGGATTGTGCTGGCCATCCCTGCCGTGCTCAGGTTCATCAATGAGGTACGCAAACAACTAAAGCAGAATATGGACAAAAAGGAGGCTCCAAATGGCTAGAGAAATTCAGGAAACATTGCGAGAAGTGGCAGAGACGATCCGGGAAGTGATCGACGACGCCACCACCATGACCGTGGAAACCTGGTATGTCGAGATTGGCGTCGACGAGATCCCCGTCAATGCCGAGGGAAAAGCCGACTGGCGGCAGAATGCCCATCCCCTGGCCGTAACAGAGGTCAAGTTTGACGGCGACTCGGTGGCCGTCCTGCCCGTACGCAAGGGCGCCGACGGCAGGCTGGAGGTCGACGATGAGGCCCGAGACCTGCACGAGCGTAATGTCAGAACTGCCACGCTCTACCGGTCGGGTCTTCTGAACTCGCTGGTGGGCATCCTCAAAGAGGCAGTCTAGGGGAGCCCTCACGCAGAGGGTATACAACCGTTGGAAGGAGGTGCGTAAATGGCAACCAGGACCTGCCGGGTTGGAGTGCATGGCCGGAACCAGGAGCTTTTCCAGGACATGGACTACCAGGTCATCCGAGAGGCCAAGGCCGAAGTCGTCAAGATGATGAGCCAGACCAGGCCGGAGGTGTTTGACCGGATCAAGAAGGAGAACCCGGACATCGAGATCATCACCCGGCTGTACGACGACCGCATGAACACAGGGGGGCATCCCACCCCCAAAGAGTTCGCCGACAAGATGATCCCCATCATGCAGGGGCTACGGCCCTACTGTACCAAGTTCCAGGTCCACAATGAACCCAATCACCGGGATCGGATCGAAGGCTGGGGGCCGGAAGACGCAGATGCCCAAAACTTCAACCAGTGGTTCCTGCAGGTGTACGACCTGCTCAAGGCCGCCTGCCCCTGGGCCAGCTTGGGCTTTCCTGGCCTGGCCATTCCTACCTTCATTCACCGTGATAGGGCCTGGCTCAAGATCTGCAAGCCAGCTATCCAGAAGGCGGATTGGCTGGGGGTGCATTGCTATTGGCAAACGCCTCCGAACCGGCCCAGCGTCATCTTTGATCCCCAGTTCGGACTTACCTTCAAATATTACCACAATCAGTATCCGAACAAGCGCCTCGAGATCCTAGAGTGCGGCAACTCTAATGTGCAGAGTGACTGGCATCATCAGTGGGCGATCCCTGACGAGGACGTGGCTCAGGAGTATGTCAAGTGGCTGCAGACGGTCTTTGACTATGATTACGTCAACTCTGCGTCCTTCTTCATCTTGTCATCCCAGGATCCAACCTGGTCGTTCTTCTCCTGGCGAACAGAACATAACTACAAGAAGCCGGTCGTCCAGCGCGTAGCCCAGATGCATCGCCCTCCCCTGGTGGCCGGTACCGCGCCTCTGCCACGTCCGCGGCCGGCGCCCAAGCCAGCACCCAAGCCGGCGCCCAAACCAGGGCCACAACCCCCGGCCCCTGCCTTAGAGCCCGGGCTGGCGACCAACCAGGACATGATCACCGCTTTTCACAACGCCTCGATCAAGTTGGGTCTGGGCAACTGGACCCTCATGGGGCGGGCCGGGATCAAGCTCGCCGATCTTGTGAAGGATCGCAACGCCCCTTACACCGGGCCGCAGATCGGCGATCTGACCAAGCTTTCCGCCGACCAGAAGGACCTCCTCAGGGCAGAGTTGGACGCACTGCTGGTGCCAGCCGAGTCGGTGAGTTTCGAACTGCTCGGCGGCGCTCCGGCGCTCTTGCGAGAACAGGGGGATCTGGCCACAGTGGCCCTGTCCTTGCCCAGATCGCAGCATGTCAAGCTATCCGCAGCCAAGAATAGCTGGCAGCGGCGCGTGCGCCAGACCTGGAACCGCTATGGCTATCTGCTGATGCAGATCGCTGATACTCTCGGGATCGACACAGGGCTGGCCACGGCCGTGCTGGCAGCGGAGTCAGATCGACGAGGCATAGCGGCCAATGGACATCTGGCCCTTCGATTTGAGAATCATCTCTTCTGGGCTCACTGGGGCGCAGAGCACGAGACCACGTTCCGCAAGCACTTTGATTTCGACGCAAGTCGGCCCTGGGTCAAGCACAGATGGCGACCCGGTGCGGACGAGGGCTGGCGCGACTGCCACGGTTCCCAGAAAGAGGAGTGGCAGGTGTTCGAGCTTGCCCGCTCGCTGGATGAGACGGCGGCGTTCCTATCGGCAGGGATGGGGTTGGTCGGGATGCTCGGCTCCACCTTTGCGACCATCGGCTACGAGTCGGCCGGGCAGATGTTTGATGCCTTCTCCTCCAGCGAACGCTATCAGATCTTTGCCTTGTTTGATCTGATCGCCGGACCTGATACCAATACCCGGCGGTTGGCCGCGCTACAACGCAAAGACCTGGACAGTTTCGCCACGCTGCAGTATGGCAACCACCAGGCGGCCAAATACGGTGGCATCCTTCATGCTCTGTACCAGGCGTTCCAGGACCTGAAGATCGTCTGAGTCTTCTGAGCCGGACTGGGACAGCTCGATCCACCGGGTTGAGCTGTCCCAATCCGGCGTGTCCATTCTCCTAGGAGTTGCCATTCAGCTCTGACCATGCTATAATGCCCGCTGTAGGAGCTGAATGGATGTATATCCAACCACCGAAGAAAAGGCGTTCTTCGCCAGTTCGAATTCTGATTCTATTGGTTCTTGTTGCCGCGGGTGTGTATATCCTTGGCTGGCGGCGGGACATCATCCAGCCGATTCAGATCGGTCCCACGCCTACCCCCACCCCTACGGCCGACGATGTCATGGCCGACGCCCACGCTCTCTACCTCGAAGGGGACCTGGATGCGGCCATCGCCAAGTACAGTGAGGCTGCGGCGATGGATTCTACCAAGACGGCGCCCTATGTTTGGTGGTCGCACCTGCTCACCCTCCGGGGAAGGGCCGAGGAAGCGGTGGAAAAAGCACGGCTTGCCGTAGGAATTGCCCCCGACAGCGCCGAAGCGCTGGCCGCCCTGTGCATGGCTCTCGACTGGGATGCGGAGGGCGATCAGTCCAAGTTGCAGGAGGCGCTCGAGTCCTGTCTCACGGCCATTGACCTGGATCCCGGTTATGCGGAGGCCCATGCCTTCTTGGCTGAGGTCTATGCGGACTTGGGCCAAACCAAGGATGCTGTGGAATCGGCTCGTCTGGCGGTCAGCCTGGACGACAGTAGCGTGTTTGCCCACAGGGATCTGGGCTATGCCCTCGAGAAACAGCGCAATTACCAGGAGGCGATGGCCGAGTACCAACGCGCATCGCAGATCCATCCGCGGCTGGCCCAACCCTACATCGATCTGGGCCGCATGTACATGTCCCGCAACCGTTACAAAGATGCCCTGTCATTCTTCGAAAAGGCGACCGTGGTCGACCCGGGCAGCGCACACGCCTTCGATTCCCTGGGCTGGGCCTATTTCCAGACGGGCAACCACCAGCGTGCTGCCGTGGTTCTACAGAAGGCGACGGAGGCTGATCCGACGTATGTCCCTGCCTACGGTCATTTAGGGTTGACCTATTATGTTCTGCGCAACTACGAGGACGCCATTCAGGCCTACAGAAAGGCCATTGAACTGGGTACCCCCGAGCTCGAGTATTACTACGAACTGGGGCTGTCTTACGTCTACCTGGACCGCTGTGACGAGGCGATTCCCTGGCTAGAAAAGGCCATCGAAATGGATGCCACGGCCTACCCGGCCTGGGATGGCTTGGACATCTGCGCGGGCAGGGAGTGAGCGGTTGCCACGGAGCCAGATCACTCCATAAGCCGGTCAGGCGGCGGCATCTCAAAGCAGTACCCATCGGAGGACCGTCGTGGGAGAGTGGTTGGAGCGATACCGGGCGATTCTTTTCTTCGGGCTGGTCCTGGTGGTTCTTGCCGCTGTACTCCTTTTCCAGGCGCTCAAGCCCTCACCCCAACCGATTCTGCTCAGTACCTCTACACCCGAGCCCTCGCCCCAGTTCACCGCCACACCCCAGCCGCTGCGCGTCTATGTCAGTGGAGCGGTGCAGCAGCCGGATGTGTACGCCCTATCTCCAGGGAGCATCGTCAAGGATGCACTACTGGCCGCCGGTGGGCCGGCCAGTGATGCAGATCTGGATCGCATCAACCTCGCTTCCCCCCTCGCAGACGGCCAGCAGATCTACGTCCCCCGGCTCGGCGAAGAGAGTGTGCCGGTTCAGCCCCCTTCTCGGCTGCCTGCCTCTGGCGGCAAGATAAACATCAACACCGCAGATGCAGCGAGCCTCGAGACCCTGCCGGGCATTGGACCGGCGCTTGCCCAGCGCATTGTCGATTTCCGGCAGGTATCCGGCCCTTTTGAGAGTATCGAAGATGTGATGGACGTGTCAGGCATAGGGCCAGGGATCTTTGAACAGATACGCGAGTTAATTGCGACCGATTGAGTCCGATTTGTGATCCTCCTTACGGTAGTTCTGCCAGAAGGTCGTATACTATCATTACTCCTTTCTCCTCCTTGTGAAAGGAAAAGCGGGGGCCCGATAAGGGCCCCCGTTTCCTTGGGTGCAATCGACGGGTAGCTCCTGGCCGGATCTACTCCATGCCTGCCTCACGAAGCGCACCCATCAAGCTTTCCTTACTGGGGGCCAATCCCACGAACTTGACCAGGTCGCCAATGACCAATGCTGGGGCATTGTCGATAGCATACTCGGCCCACTCGGGGTCACCGGGGCCAGTGTGGAAGATGACCTCTACCTGCTCACTGTACTCGTCCTGGATTTCTTTCAGTAGACGTTTGACAGCCACTCCGCCGGAGCACGGTGGTATCGACACAAAGGCTTCGATCCTTACTTTAGACATAACCCACCTTCCCGTAGCGCATTCTTGAGCGTGGCCTCGCTGGGACACATGCCCTCGATGCGGATAGAGCCATTGACCACGGCGGCTGGCACGCAAAAGAGCTTGTACTGTTCGAACTTGTCCAGGGCGTTTTTCCCTTGGAGCACCGTCATCTCGATCTCGCCTGGATACTGGGCTGCCACGCGCTCGGCCAGTTCGACAATGGCGACACAGCCCGGACAGGGTGGATCCCCACTAAAGATCTCCAACTTGACCATATCAGCCTCCTAATAGCTGTTCAAGGATGGGGATAAGCTTGGGCGCCGGCAGCACCTTGCCTGTGGCGACCACTTGATCGCCGACGACGATCACCGGTGTGACCATCAGACCGTACTGCTGGGCTTCCGGTCCAAGGGCGTCGAGGTGAAGGACCTCGACTTGATCCGGGAACTGTTCGGCGGCCTTGCGGGCTTCCCGTTCCGCCCGTGCGCAGTTGGCGCAGGGTGGCGTGGTGCCGAATACCTTGATCTGTAGCATGCCTCACCTCCTCAGCTTGTAGACCTACTCTTGTGGGCCTACTTTCGTAGGCCTACTCTCGTAGGCCTACTCAGCCCGTGACAGGGCTGTGGCGATCAACGAACTGGCCTCGGCTTTGGTTGGTATCCGGCCGTAGGAGACTACCTTCTCGTCGATCACCAGCCCTGGCGTGGCCGTGATGTTATAGGCCAGAATGTCGACCATGTCGGTCACCTTGGTGACCGTGGCCTCGACGCCCATCTCGGCCAACGCTTCACGCGCAACCTTTTCCAGCCGTTTGCAGTTGGGGCAGCCTGTGCCCAGGATCTTGACTTCCATTGTGCCATTCTCCTGTCGTTAGATTCTTTGCCCACCTCCGGGCATCTCTTGCCGGACTGTCGTTTGTCAGTCCAGTTCGCGCCAGGTACGCATTACTCCGCTTTCGCTGCGGCGATCTCTGCCCGGCGGTCAATGCGGCCGACCAGCCACAGAACGGCGGCCAGAACCGCCAGGATGGCCAGGAGGTAGCCCAAGATCAGCCAGAGGCTCGCCCCGTCCACCCACGCGCCATAGATCAGACCGGCCAGGGTGCTAAAGACCGTCACCAGCCCAACGTACACCCAGGTTTTCTTGTTGCCGATCACTTTGGCCGTGATCAGGATGCTCTGAATACTGAGCTCAGGGTCGGCCATCAGGTAGGCCAGCAGTGGGCCGCGGTGCATACCCAGGCTGAGGAACATGTTGGCGATGGGCACCTCGACCAGGGTCGGGAAGTACATGAACACGCCAAAGACCACGCCCACCAGGTTCGCCAGCAGCGTGTTCTGTCCTGCCAGCGTCTCAATGAGGGAGCGTGGGATCAGAACGCGCACCATCCCCGCGAGGAACACGCCGACGATGAGCAACGGAAAGATCTGCTTGACAAACCGCCACGTCTCCCACAGCCATTCCTGGACTTCGTACTTGTCCAGCCACTTCCAGGCCACCAGGGCCACGGAACCGATGACCAGCACCTCGCCGGCGAACCGGCCCGTGATGCCTACTACCAGGCCATCAGGGGTGGGGCTGAACTTCAGGGCAGCCACCAGTAGGGTCAAGGCGATAAGCCCCAGTGCCACCCAGGACCAGGTGTTAAACCCTTCGTCAATGGTGTTCAACCCGAACCAGGCCGTGATGCCGATCAGGGCCAGCAGCCCAATCAGCAGCACGCCTTGCACCGAGACGCCCTCCTGCCCCTGGCTGGCATCGTAGGGCACCAACCAATCGAGGGTCGCCTGCCATTGCGTCGTGTCGCCGAGCGGCAGGGTGAGCTCAGCGTACGTGTCCGTCAGCAGGCCCACCGCCAGTGTACCCATGATCAGACCCGCCAGCAACAACAGCAAGAAGATGACTGAAGCCCGCTTGATGCTGGCCCCGGCGGCAAAGGCCCCGCCCTTGGTCGCCAAGGCGTGCGCCTGTGCCGCGGCCCGGGCATCGTCACGGCGGTAGAGGAAGGCCATGATCAGGCCGATGCCGATGCCAAACACCACCGAAAGAATAACGCGGGCGATGGCGATGTCCATGCCGATGGCCACGCCGGTGTAACTGACGGCCAGGATGTTGATAGCCGGCCCGACGAAGAGAAAAGTGATGGCCGGTCCCAGTCCGGCCCCCTGGCGGAAGATGCCGGCAAACAGGGGTAGGATGGTACAAGAGCAGACGGCCAGCACAAATCCGCCCAGGGCGGCCATGGGGTAGGAGACCCATTTGGAGGCATCACGCCCCAGATAGCGAGTAATGGCCTCTTTGGGGATCAAGGCCGTCATGGCGCCGGCGATGAAAAAGGCTGGCACCAGGCAGAGCAACACGTGGGCAGCCAGGTAGGAAGCCAGGCTGTCGGCCCCCGACTGCAACATGGTGATGATCCATTCCGCGATAGACACATCGACCTCCTTTGGTCACCAATGTGTAATCGTCTGCATATTCAGAAAACTGAATATCTAAAACGAAAATAAACAGAACTACTCTTCCCCCTGGCAGCGAGGGCACGGGCAGTTGGCCAGCGTTTCCTCAGGAACCGGCGCAAAGACGAGGCTCTCGCCCATGAGGCCCCGAACCACGGCCTTCCCCTGCTCTAGCAAGGTCGCCAGGAGATCGTCGGCCAGGCGGTAATAGATCAGCGTACCCTCCCGGCGGTCTGCGACCAGGCCGGCCTCACGAAGGGTGGCGAGCTGTTGCGACACGTAGGGCTGGCGCTGCCCCAGAATTGAGGTCAGATGGCAAACGCAAGCCTCCTGGCGGGCCAGTATGTCCAGGATGCGTAACCGCACCGGGTGTGACAATGCCCGAAAAAGCTGGGCCTGCGCCTTGAAACCATTCGTGGCTCTTGCCATCTATGCACCCTCCTGAATATTCCAACTACCGAATATATTCTATATCGAAAACGACTGCCTGTCAAGTCCTGGATCCTGGCGAGATGATGGCTTCCAAAGCAGAGGGGGGTACACGTCGAGACAGTGACACAATAGACTCTACGTCCCATCGGACACCGGCGATATCATAACCGACTTCCCACATGGGTTGGCACGGCGCGACAGGTATGGTATAATTGGCTGACTCCAGTGGCGAGGGTCCCAGTCCGATCAGATCAGTTCGCCGCATGCTCTTCACAGGCTCATGTTAGCGGTTCGCGGGGCTGGTTACCTGCCGGTTCCCACAGTGAGGGCGATCAATGAGCACAATGACGGCCAATATCCTCGTAATCGACGATGAAGTGGGCATGCGAGAAGGTTGCCGGCGAGCCCTGACCCCCCAGGGATTCCAGGTCGATGTCGCCGAGCATGGTGTAGAAGGACTCCGCAAATTGCGTGAAAGCCACTATGACCTCGTCCTTCTGGATGCCATGATGCCAGGCATGAGCGGTCTCGAGTTGCTGGAACGGATACAGGAAAGCGACCCCTCGATTATCTGCATCATGATCACAGGCTATGCCACCGTGGACCTGGCCGCTCAAGCGATGAAACAGGGCGCTCATGATTTCCTTCCCAAGCCGTTCACCGCCGATGAGCTCTTGACGGTGGTTCACCGGGGTCTGGAGGAGCGGCTGCGGCAGCGCATGCAGCAGAAGCAGCGGGAGTCGGAAGAAGAGGCCCTCCAACTCAAACGAACTCGACAGGAAATCGCCAAGCTCGAGGCCATCGAAAGCCGGTTTATGCTCATCATCGTACACGAACTTCGCAATCCGGCTGGTGTGATCAAAAACTATTTGCAGTTGATGCGGGCCGGCTATGTGGATGACGACGAATGGGATGAGTACTTGGCAAAGGTGGACGGCAGGGCCAGTCAGTTGTTGCGCATGCTGGACGACCTGCTCGAATTAGCGCATTTGAAAGAGATGCTCAACCTGTCAAAGCTCCAGCGTGTGGCAGCAGTCGATGTTCTGGAAAAGGTAGTGAAAAAACTCCAGCCGTTGGCTGATGCGAAAGGACTGGCTCTCGAGCGCGAAATCCGGGCACAAGCCACCATTTTGGCTCAGCCGGTACACCTGGAATCCCTTTGGACAAATCTGATCGAAAATGCGATCAGCTATACGCGCAGTGGCCAGGTGCGGGTCACGTTGGACGAACAAGACGGCCAGATGGTCACAGTTGTCTCCGATACCGGGATCGGCATCTCGACGGAAGAAGTGACGCG
>Ga0316577_10001441_pt1 | contig 11251 bp, 6 predicted proteins | sample S5NA_FD_203073 | JGI IMG/M metagenome (GOLD analysis project Ga0316577, IMG submission 203073) | Rhizosphere microbial communities from salt marsh grasses in Alabama, United States - S5-7_050615r2r1 | ecosystem: Host-associated > Plants > Roots > Rhizosphere | place: USA: Alabama | collected... | reverse complement strand
GCCCACCGCCTCACCGTAGGTGACAAAAAAAGTATCGGCGTCGACGTACTTGGCAGCGCGGCAGACACGCGCTCCCTTTAGCGCGTGCAGTCCCGTCTCTGTCAGCGTGACTTCCCAATCCTCCGTTTCAGCCCCATGGTACGTGATGGCGCAGGATTGCCCCATTTGTACGGTGAGATCGTAGTGCATCAGTTCGTACTCGATGAAATACCGCTTGATCGCCTCAGCTTGGTGCCCCAGCGCAAGGATGAAGCGCGTGTGATTGTAGCTGGCATAGATCTTCATCACGTGCCAGAGAATGGGCCGCCCGCCGATCTCGACGAGCACCTTGTTGGTAGATGCCTGCATACGGGTGCCCTCTCCACCACAGAGAACGATGACGGGGAGAGATGAATCTCTTAGTGATGAAGCCTCAGTCTTCACGGCCGACCTCCACAAGTTGTCGCAGACTCACGTCGAACGGTGGATAGGCGATACCATTCTCGGTCACGACGCCGGTGACGTACGCGTGCGGCGTCACATCGAAGGCAGGGTTCGCCACCGCCACACCTTCCGGTGCGGCGGGCCGTCCCTGGTAAGTGATTCCAGTGATCTCGTCCGCCGCCCGCTCCTCGATGGGAATGTCGTCGCCGGTAGGCAGTGAGAGATCGACCGTGGACGTGGGAACGCAAGGGTAAAAGGGGATACCGTTGGCCTGCGCCACCACCGCCAGCTTGTAGGTACCGATCTTGTTGGCCACATCGCCGTTGGCCGCCGTTCGGTCGGACCCCACCAGCACGATATCGACCTGACCAGTGCGCATAAAGTGACCGGCGGCATTATCGGCGATGAGAGTGAAAGGGATACCCTCCTGCTGCAACTCCCACGCCGTGAGACGCGCCCCTTGGAGGCGCGGGCGGGTCTCGTCCACCAGCACGTGGATACGCTTGCCCTGCCCATGCGCGGCGCGGATGACGCCCAGGGCGGTACCATAGTCCACCGTCGCCAGCGCGCCGGTGTTGCAGTGGTGCAGGATCGTGTCGCCGTCGCGGATCAGCGCCGCACCGTGGGCCCCCAGCCGCCTGTTGATCTCGACATCCTCATCGGCCAGAGCCTGGGCCTCGGCCAGCAGCACGTCGGGAACGACCGCAGGATTGGACTCACGCTCGGCGTGCCGCAGCAGGCGGGTCACCGCCCACGAAAGGTTGACCGCCGTGGGACGGGCCGCACAGAGCACGTCGCCCGCCTCCTTGAGATCGGCCAACAAACCCTCCCGGTCCCGCGATTGGCTCTGCCGCGCAGCCAGCGCCATCCCAAAGCCCGCCGCCGCCCCGATCGCGGGCGCTCCTCGCACCACCATCGTGCGAATGGCCTGGGCCACATCGTGGTAATCGTCATAATCGACCTGGCGAAACTCTGATGGCAAGAGCCGCTGGTCGATCATTCGCACTTTGCCGTTGTACCATTCGACGCTGCGCATTTCCACTCCATTTCCCGGACAGTTCAACTCACAGCGCGGTATGGTAACACGAGCAGCCTGGTTTGTCAATTTGAGATACACACTCACCACCTTCAAAGCCCCAAAGAAACGGTGCAGCAACTTCCATAGATAAAAACGTGCAAAAACAGATGACGCAAAACCTCCCCGGCGTTGCAGGCCGGGGAGGTCATTTAGTCCAGCTTTGGCAAAACAGCCACTCAGGAAGGTGTATCCTCGCCTTCAGCTTCAGACCGCCAACTGATTTCAGCGGCTAGATTGGACAAAAGGCGCGCTCTTGTATCGAGCCTCAGCATTCCACCCTGGAACGTCGCTATCATTTGACGCGCCTGCCCTTCGGCTTCCTCCCAGGTCTTGCCGCTCGCTACAACGGGGATTGTATGTCCGTCTACCTCGATCGTACCGACGAGCCAATCCGGCTCTGCTTTGTCGCTACCTATCATACTACAATGATAGTATAGAAGAATTACAAACTATATTACGTAGAAGAATCTACCCATCACTTTGCCCATACAGCTTTGCCAAACAAAAACGCGGCAGCGCCTCTATCAGCGCTGCCGCGCGAAAAGACTCGTCTTCCAAGCTAGTCCGCGGAAATCTTTAGCTCGTCAAAGTCGCCGTCCTCTACATCAACCATCACCGGAACATCTCCTTCAACCTGATCCTCTACCATGGGACTGCTCAGGGCGATGCCCTCAAAATCGGCGACAGGCCCTTCCGAAGACGGGTTATCTCCTCGATAGCCCGTGCCGGCCGGTATCAGCTTGCCGATGATCACGTTCTCCTTCAGACCCAGAAGCGGATCCTGCTTGCCCTCGATCGCTGCCCGAGCCAGCACTCGGATCGTGTGCTGGAAGGATGAGGCTGAGAGAAAGCTCTCCGTGTTCAGAGCTGCCTTGGTTATCCCCAGCAGTATCGGCCAGGCCCGAGCAGGCCGGCCGCCTGCTTCGACGACCTCGAGATTGATATCCTCCAGCATCAGCCGGTCTATCAAATCACCGGGCAAGAGTTCTGTGTCGCCCGACTCTGTGATCTGGACCTTGCTCAGCATCTTGCGGAAGATGATCTCAAAGTGCTTGTCGTTTGTATTGACGCCCTGCGAGCGGTAAACCTTCTGCACCTCCGCGAGTAGGTAGGCCTGCACAGCCTCGCGCCCTTGAATCCGGAGAATATCGTGCGGATTCAGGACACCCTCAACCAACTGCGTACCAGGATCGATACGTTGCCCCTCATCAACCAACAACCTGCCGGTGGTGGGCACCTCGTACTCCCGTTCGTCGCGGCGCTCGTGGATGAGAGTGATGCCACGCTCCTCGATAGAGATCCGTCCACTCTTCTCGGCTACAATTTCTTTTTCATCGCGCCAGGTTGCAAGCGGGTCGCCGGCCTTGACCTCGTCCCCGTCTTCAACCATGGCCTTCCACCCGCGCTTGACCTCGTAATCGAACCGCTCTATCTCGCTATCCACCACCAGCACGCGGCGCTCGTCGTCGGTCTTGACGATGTGCACCACCCCGCCAATCTCTGCCATCGGCGCCTCACCCTTGGGCTTTTTGCGCGCCTCGAACATCTCCTCCACCCGAGGCAGACCCGCGGTGATGTCGCCGGCGTGTGCCACACCACCCGTGTGGAACGTACGCAGCGTCAACTGAGTGCCCGGCTCGCCGATGGACTGTGCGGCCACGATCCCCACCGCAGACCCGATAGCGACCACACCGCCGCGTCCCAAATCACGCCCATAGCAAAGCTGACAGATCCCCTGACGCAACTGACAGGTCATCGGAGAGCGCACTAACACGGTCTCGATTTCCAACTCATCGACAGCGGTCGCAATATCCTCGGTGATCTCCTCATTGCGATCGACGAGCAACTCGCCAGTCTTGGGATTGGTCACGGGCGCAGCGGCCACGCGCCCGACCACCCGCTCGGACATCTTTTGCCCACCTACGTCATCCGTCGAACGGATCCAGGTGCCGCTCGGGGTGCCACAATCGCGCGCATTGATGATCATATCCTGCGCCACATCTACCAGACGGCGGGTCAGATAGCCTGCGTCAGCCGTACGCATCGCCGTATCGGCCAACCCCTTGCGCGAACCATGCGTGCTGATAAAGTACTCCAGCGCAGAGAGTCCCTCACGGAAACTGCTGCGAATGGGCTGCTCGATGATGCGTCCCGATGGATCGGACATCAAGCCACGCATGCCGGCCAACTGGGCGATTGGGTTAAAGCCACCCTTCGACGCGCCCGACTTGGCCATAACGGCCACCGGGCCGGTCGGGTCGAGCGCCGCAGACACGACCTTGGAGACCTGCTCCTGGGTCTGTGACCACAGCTCGACGACGCGCGTATACTGCTCTTCCTCAGTCAGCAGGCCACGGCGATATTGCCGCTCGACCTCGGCCACGACATCCTCCGTCTGCGCGATGATGTCTTTCTTCTCCGAGGGAATAACCAGGTCAGAGATCGCGATCGTCGCACCAGAGCGCGTAGCATACTCGAAACCAATGTCCTTGATGCGATCCACCACTTCGGTCGTTATCTCTCCCCCCATCTGACGGTAGGAAACTCCGACCAAATCCTGAAGTGCTCCCTTGTCCAGAACCCGATTGATGAAGCGCAGCTCATCAGGCAGAATGCGGTTAAAGAGGCATCGCCCTACAGTGGTCTTGAAGGGCTCCTTGGGCTGAGGCCTGTCATCATATATCTGCGCCACGACGATAGGCGTGTGCAAGTCGACGCGCCCAAGCGAATAGGCCAGCTCCACCTCGTCCAGATCGATGAATAACTTGGGCTCTTCCTCGGCGCGGGCCGGATCCTCCATCGTCAGGTAATAGACACCCAAGCACATATCCTTCGTCGGCCCAACGATGGGCTGCCCGTCCGCAGGTTTTAGCAGGTTATGAGAAGCCAGCATCAGCCTGCGGGACTCGTCGACGGCGCGACGAGAGAGAGGTACGTGTACTGCCATCTGGTCGCCGTCAAAGTCGGCGTTGAAAGCGGCGCACACCAGCGGATGGATGTGGATGGCCTTACCCTCGACCAGCACCGGCTCAAAGGCTTGAACGCCCAGACGGTGCAGGGTGGGGGCGCGGTTGAGCAGCACGGGGCGATCCTTGATCACCTCCTCCAGAACCTCCCACACCTCGGGACGCTCACGCTCGATGATGCGCTTGGCTGCCTTGACGTTGCTGGCATAGTTGTATTCAACCAGCTTGCTGATGACAAAGGGGCGGTACAACTCCAGAGCCATCGTCTTGGGCAAGCCGCACTGATGCAGCTTCAAACGAGGGCCTATCACGATGACGGAACGCCCGGAGTAGTCCACACGCTTGCCCAACAGGTTGCGGCGGAAGCGCCCCTTCTTGCCCTTCAGCATGTCGCTCAACGACTTGAGCTCGCGGCGACCACGGCGCGAGAGCGCCTTGCCGCGCTGGCTGTTATCGATCAGGCTGTCCACCGCCTCCTGGAGCATGCGCTTCTCGTTGCGCACGATGACGTCGGGTGCCCCCAGCTCCAGCAAGCGCTTGAGCCGGTTGTTGCGGTTGATCACCCGGCGATAGAGGTCGTTCAGGTCAGAGGTGGCAAAGCGCCCGCCATCAAGCTGCACCATCGGGCGCAGATCGGGCGGGATGACGGGCAAGACGGTCATGATCATCCACTCGGGCCGATTGCCGCTCTTGCGCAGCGCCTCAGCCACGCGCAGCCGCTTGATCGCCCGCTTGCGCCTCTGCTTCGACGTGCCGTGACGCACTTCCCTCCACAACTCATCGGCCATCTTGTTCAGGTTTATCTCGCTCAAAATCTCGTAGAACGCCTCTGCCCCCATGCCGGCCTTGAACACCTGGCCCCACTTGCTCTTCAGCTCCCGCAAGCGCGGCTCACCAAAGAACTGGAGGTCGGCCAACCCCAACAACTCCTCCCGATCGGCCCGGACCCTGGCCTGCAAATCGGCGATGTCGTTAGCCAATTGCTCCTTTATCCGCTCAACCTCACCATCCGTCGCTTCACGCCAGTGATCGATATCTGCTTTCAAGGGAGCCTTTTTATCTTCCTGGCTTTCCCGCATCTCCTCTTCCAACTGGCTGAGGTGATCCTGAACCGTTTGGTTAAGCAACGTCAGATGTTCACGCCCCACCGTGACGCCCTTCTCGGCGATCGTGGTCCCGGTGGGTTTGAAAACGAGCGGCGCACGAATCGTCTTGCCCTGGCGTTCCTCTACCTTCTTCTGCAGAGACTGTGCCTCTTTCATCACCTGCTCGGTCGCGCCGGCGAGTTCCTCGTCGAGCTTGGCCCGAACGGTCTCGATCTTTTCCTTAATCCGGGTCTCTTCCTCGGTCAGCCGCTGCTTCAGCGCCTTGATGCCCTCCTGAGATACAGCCTCTAGCTGCTTCTGCTCCTCCTCAAGGTCGGCATCCAGACGCTTGAGCGCCTTCTGGCGCGCTTCCTCGTCCACACTGGTGACGACGTACTGGGCAAAGTAGAGCACGCGGTCCATATCACGCTTGGAGATACCAAGCAGGATAGCGAGGTTCGGGACGCGGCGGGTATACCAAAGGTGAGCGACCGGGGCAGCCAACTCGATGTGTCCCATGCGATCGCGTCTCACCGAGGAGCGCGTCACCTCGACGCCGCACTTGTCGCAGATGATGCCCCGATAGCGAACGTTCTTGTACTTGCCACAGTAGCACTGCCAGTCCTTGGTGGGGCCAAAGATGGCTTCGCAGAAAAGGCCGTCTTTCTCAGGCCGGAGACGGCGATAGTTGATAGTTTCCGGCTTGGTGACCTCGCCATAAGACCATGAGCGAATCTGTGCAGGCGAAGCCAGGCTGATCCGCAAGGAACGGAAATCCCGTGCCTCTAAAACTTGTTCTTCTCGACCGTTCATAATCCTCCCCATCCGGGAAAATTTTTGAGACAAACACCCCCACACATGTAGAACGTGTTTGTATTCTACATGCGTGAAAGAAGCGCGTGAGGCTGCGCTCAGCGCTTCGTAGAAAGGCTTCGTTTCTTCATTGTGCGTTGTTATTATAGTGACTTTTGCCGAACTGTCAAGTAAAACGAGATACCGATCTACTAAAATCCTGCAGCACACAGTATTGCCATAAAGAACATATTCTGCATATTTTATTGCAGGCCCCATCTTACAGATCACCGACATTTGCAGAAGACCAAGATCAGGCGTAAAATGATACCAGAGGAGGTCTGATGAATCATCACTTACTCCCCAAGCCAAAAACCCTTTCCTCTCGTGAAGGCACGTTCGTTATCGACCATGACAGCTCAATTGTCATACCGGCCCAGGCGAGTGATGACGCCTACTTCGCAGCGCGACAACTCCAAGATGAGGTATGCTGCCAAGCAACTTGTCTGGATTTGCCCATCATCAAATCACTCACACCACCCAAGCACACGGTCAAATTGATCTGCGGCCAGGAGCAGGCCACTGCCTTTGACATCGAACCCCAGCGGCCTCAAGCGCCTGCTGCCACCGCTGATCAAGCGTACAGCTTGACAATCACGCCAGACGATATCGTCCTCTACGCCGACGCCCCCATCGGTCTGTTCTACGCCGTCCAAACGCTGCGCCAGTTGGTGCGACTTTACGGCGCCGCTATCCCTGCGCTGACCATCCACGACTGGCCAACACTTCCCTACCGCGGCCTCATGCTCGATATCTCCCGCCGCAAAGTACCCACGCTTGAAACGCTGAGAGATTTGGTCGCTGAACTCTGCCATTACAAAATCAACGTCCTCCAACTCTACACCGAACACACTTTCCAGTTCCCCCGCCACCCCAAGATCGGCGCAGAGTGTGACTCTCTCAACAGCCAAGACATCTTGGAACTGGATGCCTTCTGCCGCGCTCATCATGTCGAGTTGATGCCCAACCTGCAATCCTTCGGCCACGCTCGCAACACGCTCCTCATCCCAGAATACCAACACCTGGCAGAGACAGACATGCTCTGGACGTTGAGCCCGGCCTTCGAGGAGACCTACATCCTATTGGACGAACTCTACGGCGACATGCTCCCATCCTTCACCTCCACCACCTTCAACGTAGACTGCGACGAGACGTGGGATTTGGGCAAAGGAGCCAGCAAGTCGATGGCGGGTGAAATCGGCGTCGGGAGGACCTATCTGAACCACATCCTGCGCGTGCGCGAACTGGCCGCCCGCTACGGGTGCCGCATCCAGATCTGGGGCGACATCCTGCTCAACCATCCAGAACTCATCGGCGAGGTACCGAAAGACGTGACGTTGCTCGACTGGCATTACGAAGCCGCTGAGGAATACCCCTCGGCCCGCATCTTTGGCGAGTCTGGGCACACCTTCTGGGTCTGTCCGGGCACCTCCTCTTGGAACACCCTCTTCCCACGCATCTACAACGCCAACACCAACATCCGCAATCTTGTGTTCGATGGCGTAGCCGCTGGTGCCGAGGGGATGCTGAATACCGACTGGGGAGATTCCGGTCACTACCAATATCTAGGGTTGAGTTGGTATGGCTATATCTTTGGCGCAGCGCAGGGCTGGAGCGGAGGAACGACGACCGATGAGGTGTTCGAAGCCGCCCTTGGTTCGCTCTTCTTCGGTCCAGCACACGAGCAAATCATAGACGTGATCCACAAGCTGGATCATACCAACACACTATCGGGCATTCCCCAGCCCAACAGGTCCAACACGGTGTTGGCCCTCTTCGACGAGCCGCTGGCGGGCGAAACTGTGGCATCCCTGCCGCCAGAGACCTTGACCGAGATGCAAACCCTCGCCGACGAGGCCAAAACCGTCCTTGACGAACTATCGCCGGGACACCCACGAGAGCTCACCCTGCTCGAAATAGCCTCTGCCGCCCGCCTCACCGCCTACGCCGCCCGCAAGACCGCGCTCTCCCAGCAGATCCGCCGGGATCTGCGCGCACCCGACCTGGATGCAGCCTGCATCGATCGGCACATATCAGCGCTCAAGGACCTGGACAAGGAACTGGAGCTTCTGCGGGCAGAGTTCGAGGCGCTGTGGTTGGTCCGTGCTCGCCGCAGCGAGATACATGTCGCACTGGGCTATTACGCCAAGTTGCGCGCCCGCTACCAGGCCGCAACCTCCTGGCTGAAGAACCAGCAACAGGCGCTATCGGCGGGCCAATCTTTGGATGCCAAGCTGGATAGTTACGACGCCGGCGATCACCGTGTCCTATGGCAGACGTGGCCGGATTGAGATAGGCGGGGGATTAAAGAGTGGTGCGCAAGGAATGCAAAATGGAAACCTATATCCAAGTGACCACGACGACAGAGGACGAAAGCGAAGCACAAGCGATCGCCAGAGCGGTTGTTGAGAAGCGGTTAGCTGCCTGTGCCCAAGTCATCGGCCCCATCACCAGCACATATTGGTGGCAAGGCAAAGTCGAGACTGCCCAGGAGTGGTTATGCGCGATCAAAAGCAGAGCAGCTCTTTACAAAGAACTGGAGCGGGCCATTCAAGCCATCCATCCTTACAAAGAGCCAGAGATCATCGCCACACCAATCGTCAAAGGAAGCGAGGGCTACCTGGCCTGGATGGACGAGATCACAAAATGACCTATCCTGAAACAACAGTGTTTCACGTGAAACATCGGCGATTAGGCCGCGTTCAAAAACAAGTTTGCACTTTTTGAGCGAAATCATCTTGGACAAGGGAGAGAACACCCAAGTTGTTTTTGAACGCTTACTTGGTCGCCAACGCCGGGCAGACAGAACATTTCGCGCCCAGCGAACGCTACGTCGAGTAAATTTATGTCCAGTTCAGACAAGCCCGACATCCGCCAGCGCCACCTCTAGCTCCCCGCCGCAGCACTGGAGGCAGCCACTGCCGCCGTCTGCTCCTGCCAGCGTATGTGAGCCAGGTAGTAGACAAAGACCAGCAAGTCGGGATGCACCGGCCCGCGGACCGTCAAGCCGACCTTCCGGCGGAAGAATCCCCATCGCCTGACCTCCACCAGCATCGTACCTGCCTCATCAAGAAGATCCCATCCGTCCGACCAGAAGCCTGCCGGCACGAACTCGTACATCAATCCCCGAAAACCGACGCTCATCGTCCGCCCCCAAAAACCAGCAGGGCGGGCCGACCCCACAACGATATCATTCTCCCGCAGTTCGTGCCAGCCGCGCCACCAACTCGTCTTTTCCACTACCAGGTTTCGTCCATCGGCGGCCTCGAACACCCCGCCTGAGCTAAAGGCAGGCAAGGTCATCTCACCCAAGATACCCGTCTCTGTCTGCAGAAGATGGTGAGTGGTAAAGCACCCCCACATCTCGACCTCTATCTCCCCGGATGTCCACATCTGATCTTTCATCACGCACCTCCTCCCCCCTAGCCACCAAACAGATCCACGTCTAGCTCCCTGACAACCACAAACAACCTGTCTGCAATTTTTATTGCATACATCAATAATTATAACATATTTTCGTGTGAAGGCTTTTTACCGCCCAACGCAACGCGCATTCACTGCTACTATACCACACCTCAGGTCAATCGGCATCGGGCGCGCGGTCGAAATCGGTATTGTACTCAGGTACAATGTGTCTCTCGCTTGTGTTATGTCCAAGCTGGCGTATACTGTAAAAGTTACTGAGATACAAGACTCTTGCACATAGACCAGTCAGGAGAGAAAGGATGACAAAACCAGACATCCGCCAGAGAGCTGCCGAAAGGCTCTTGGAAGACGAATCGCTCACCGCCGATCTGATCGATGATGCAGCCAAGCTCCTGCTCGAATGGGGACTAAAGATGGCAGAGATGACGATACAGCAAGCGAAAGGTCTCTCGCTTGAGGAAATCGATGCACGACTCGCCGAACTACGCCGCACGATGAGGCGTATCAACCACGAGGTGGGCCAGATCGAGCCGGAGGCACAAGCGGAACGACTGGGGGCATTGCTATCGGAGCCCTCGATCGAAGAGGAAGAGCCGGAGGTTGAAGAATGTTGCGCAAACCATCAAGATCAGCAACCCTCATCGCAGTACTAGCCATCTTAATCATCGCCCAGATGGCGTGCGATGGACCGGGTGGTGGATCGCGCACCGTCTCCGAGACGGTCAGCGGCGATTGGATCCGCGTTTACTTTACCAGCCCGCGCTATCCCGACGATGATACCTATCACCACGACGGCCTGGACGAAGTGCTGGCCACCGTGATCGATCAGGCCGAGAGCAGCGTGGACGTGGCGGCCTACGACTTTGATCTAGAACGTGTGGCCGATGCACTCATCGCCGCACACAACCGCGGTGTTAGAGTACGCTTTGTCACAGATAGCGATAACGCCGACGAGGATGCAGTCCGCGATCTCCAACGAGCTGGCATCCCCGTCATCGAAGACGAACGTGACAGCGGGCTGATGCACGACAAGTTCATCGTCATCGATCAGGTATGGATCTGGACAGGCTCGTGGAACCTGACTGCAAACGGTACCTACCGCAACAACAACAACGCCGTCATGATCGCCTCTCCCGCACTGGCGGAGAATTATACCGTCGAGTTTGAGGAGATGTTTTCAGGCGAGTTTGGCCCCACATCGCCCGCCGATACCCCCAACCCGCGCGTCATCATCACCGCCGAGCTCGGTGAAGGCGCCGATGGTCAGATGCAGACGAAGCAAATCGAGGTGGAGAACTATTTCGCGCCCGAAGACGCAGCGGCGGCGCAAATCATCGCCGAGATCAGAAATGCCAAGAGCCGCATTCGCTTTATGGCTTTTACCTTCACCAGTGAGGAAATCGCCGACGCGATGTCGGAGC
>Ga0316577_10001440_pt1 | contig 11253 bp, 10 predicted proteins | sample S5NA_FD_203073 | JGI IMG/M metagenome (GOLD analysis project Ga0316577, IMG submission 203073) | Rhizosphere microbial communities from salt marsh grasses in Alabama, United States - S5-7_050615r2r1 | ecosystem: Host-associated > Plants > Roots > Rhizosphere | place: USA: Alabama | collected... | reverse complement strand
CTGCTCCTCGACCTGCTCTCCGAGTCGGCGCTCGGGCTGTGGGCGCTCACGCTGTCGGCGGTGGCGTATGCCACCGTGCGGGTCAAGGATCGAATCGCCGGCGACTACCGGCTGGTGGCGCCGGTCGTGTTCGTCGTGAGCGCCGCCGCGCTCGCACTATTCGCCCTCCTCGGTACGATCTTCGGAGAGAGGACGCTCGCGGACGCTGCACTCGTGAAGAAGATCCTGCTTCCTTCGCTCTACAACACCGTTCTCGCCGTGATCGTGCTCCCGCTCGCCGGCGTGCTGATCGGGCGCGCCCGGCGGACGACGGGGTGGCGGCTGTGAAGCGGGTCGGATGGCGCCTGGCGGTGACCGCCCTCCTCTTCGGCGGCCTCTTCGGGGTCCTGGCGCTGCGTCTCTGGTACCTCCAGGTGACCGCCATCGCCTCGTCGCTCGAGAACGCCGAGTCCCAGCAGATCCGCACCGTGTCGGTCGAGGCGCCCCGCGGGGACATCCTGGCGGCCGACGGCCTCGAGTTGCTCGCCGGGACGAAGGCGTCGCTCCGGGTTGCGGTCGACCGCAAGCTGATCTCCGAGGACCAGGAGGAAGGCCTGATCCAGAACCTCTCGGCGTTGCTCGGCATCGGGGCGTCGGAGATCCGGCAGCAGTTCGACGACGAGGGGTTCGGGGCCCGGTTCACGATCGGCGGCGAGGTCCCCGAGTCGGTGGCGACATTCGTCCTCGAGCACAACGAGGACTTCCCGGGGGTGGTGGTGGAGCCGGTCCCGTTGCGGACCTACCCCCTCGGCGAGCTCGCCGCCCACGTCATCGGTTACATCGGCTCGCCGTCGCCGGGCGACCTCGAGCGAATCGACATCACCCCGCGGGACAAGGTCGGCAGGTTCGGACTGGAGCGCTCGTACGACGCCATGCTCCGCGGCACCCCGGGCACCATCACCTACCAGGTGAACGCCGCCGGCGAGATCCTCGGGGTAGTCGACGAGGTGCCGCCGGTCCCGGGCGGAAGCGTCGTCACGACCATCGACATCGACCTGCAACAGTTCCTCGAGCAGTCGCTGCTCGAAGGCATGCGCCTCGCCAGGACGGAGGGCGAGCCGGTGGTGCGGGCGGCCGGGGTGGTCCTCGATCCGCGGGACGGCGCAGTGCGGGCGATGGCGTCGGTCCCGGCGTTCGACCCCGGCCTGTTCGTCGAAGGGAACATCAGCCAGGAGCAGTGGGACGCCCTCTCCGAGAAGGCGGTCTTCAACAACTTCGCCATTCAGGGTCTCTACCCGCCGGCGTCGGCGTTCAAGGTGGTCGCCTACACCCTGGCGCTCGAGGACGGGATCTTCCCGACCCTCGACGTCGTCTACGCCACCCGTCCCGAGAAGATCGACGAGTACCGGTCGCTGCTCGATCCGAACGACCCGACGTCGTTCTTCGCCGACGGGGTACTCCTGTTCCCGAACACGCCGCCGCTGCGAGACTGGACCTGTGAGCAGTTCGACGTCCAGCTGCTCAGCTGCTGGCCGCCGGGGCACGGCCTCGTCAACATCCACTCGGCACTGACCCGGTCCTCCAACCAGTACTTCTGGGGGCTCGCACTGGAGATCTGGGAGGGACGCGGGCTGAAGTGGGACGAGAACCTGTTCCAGGACTGGGCCGAGACGCTCGGCTTCGGCGCCAAGACCGGCATCGACCTCCCCTTCGAGCAACCGGGCCTGGTCCCCGACCGGGAGTGGTTCTCCTACCACCAGGCCAACAACACCGGCCTCGTGCGCCTCGAAGGACCCTGGTCGGGCGGCGACCTGATGAACATGGCCGTCGGCCAGGGCGCCATGACCGCCACTCCACTGCAGATGGCCAACGCCTACGCCGCGCTGCTCAACGGCGGGACTCTCTGGAACCCCCGGGTGGTGGACCGGATCGTCGACGGCGACAACGACGTCCTGTTCACCAGTCCTCCCGCCGTGCTGCGGAGATTCGAGATCTCCGACGCCACGGTCGAGAGCCTGAAGGCCGATCTCCACGGTGTCGTCGCCGGCGAGCAGGGCACCGCCCGTGATGCCTTCTCGAGCTTCGGAGACACGCTCGCCCTGGTCGGCGGGAAGACCGGCACCGCCGAGACCGGGCAGTACCGCGACCTCCTCGACGAGCAGGGCCAACCGGTGCTGAACGACGAGGGCGAGCCCCGTCAGGAGCAGATCACCACCGCCTGGTTCGTCGGGACCGCACCTCTCGACGACCCGGAGTTCGTGATCGCCGTCGTCATCGAGCACGGGGGCAGCGGTGGTCAGATCGCCGCCCCCACCGCCCGCCGGGTGATGCAGTTCCTCATGGGGGAGAAACTGGACAAGATCGAGGCCGGCAACGTGTCGGAGCGCTGACGTGGCCACTCGGACCGCATCCACCTTCGAGATCCGGCCCCGTGAGACGAACGCCACCAGCATCGACTACGTGCTGCTCATCGCCATGGCGGCCCTGACCGCCCTGGGGCTGCTGATGCTCTACACCGTCACGGCTCCGAGGCTCGAGGCCGCCGGGCTGTCGCGCACCTCGGAGATGGTGAGCCAGGCAGTCTTCGTCGCCGGCGGGGTGGTGACCCTGATCGCGGCTTCGGTGATCAGCGACCGCATGTGGCGCTCGCTCGCCCCCTACGCCTACGGCGGGGCGGTCGTGCTGCTCATCGTGGTCCTCAGCCCCTTCGGCGCCACCCGCCAGGGGGCTCAGCGCTGGATCCCGTTCGGTGCGTTCGACCTGCAGCCGTCGGAATTCGCCAAGGCCGCCGTGATCCTGATCCTCGCCCTTCTGCTCTCCACGGTCGAAGAGGACCGCATGCCGTGGATGAAGATCGTCCAGGCCATCGGCCTCGTGGGCCTCCCGGCGGCGCTGATCTTCCTGCAGCCCGACCTCGGGACGATGATCGTCTTCGGGTTCGTGGCGGTCGTGATGCTGTTCGTCGGCGGCACCTCGGTCCGGCAGTTGCTGCTGCTGGTGATCGGGGCCTTCATCGCCTTGATCATCCTGTTCCAGCTCGACGTGCTGCACGAGTACCAGCTGGACCGCCTCACCGGGTTCCTCAACTCCGGTCAAGAGACGCTGACGATCAACTACAACCAGACGCAGAGCCAGATCGCCATCGGCAACGGCGGACTGTTCGGGCGGGGCCTGTTCGAGGGGACCCAGACGAATCTGGCCTTCGTGCCGGCCCAGGCGACCGATTTCATTTTCACCGCGGTCGGCGAGCAGCTCGGGTTCGCCGGCTCCTCGCTCGTCCTCGGGCTGTACGCCATCCTCGTGTGGCGAATGCTGCGGATCGCGGCGGTCGCCCGCGACCGCTTCGGCCAGTTGCTGGCGGCCGGGGCGGCGGCGATGGTGGGTTTCCACGCGTTCGTCAACATCGGGATCACCGTCGGCCTGCTCCCGGTGACCGGGCTGCCGCTCCCGTTCCTCAGTGAGGGCGGCTCGTTCTACCTCACGATGTCGCTGGTCGTGGGCATGGTCCACTCGGTCTACCTGCGCCGCAGCCGGTCGCCCGACTGAGCGCGGCCGGCGGGCGCCCCCGTCCGAGGCGGTAGCCTGTCATCCCATGGAACGGCGCGACGAACGCGGCTGGGTCGAGGTGATCGCCGGCCCGATGTTCTCGGGGAAGAGCGAGGAACTGATCCGCCGGATCACCCGCTATCAGATCGCCCGCCTGGCGACCCAGACCTTCAAGCCGGTCATCGACGACCGCTACGCCAGTGACGAGGTCGTCTCCCACTCGCGGCTCTCGGTGGCCGCCGAGCCGGTGGCCGACTCCGCCGAGTTGCTGCGGCGGGTCCACGACCGGACGGTGGTGGTCGGCATCGACGAAGGCCAGTTCTTCGACGACGGGCTGGTCGGCGTCGTCGAACGGCTGGCGGGCACCGGGAAGCGGGTCATCGTCGCCGGCCTCGACCTCGACTACCTCGGCCGGCCCTTCGAGCCGATCCCGACGCTGATGACCCGGGCCGAGTACGTCACCAAGAGCCTGGCCGTCTGCCACCGCTGCGGTGGAGCGGGCATGTTCACCCAGCGGGTCATCCAGTCGGACGAACTCGTGGTGCTGGGCGCCACCGACGCCTACGAGGCCCGCTGCCGCCACTGCTACGACCCGGGGGAACCTCCTCAGCAAAGGCTCGAGATCGATCCGCCCGGGTAACGTCCCGGCGCCGCCCCGTGGTAACCTCCCGCCCGGTTGGGAGCGGCGAGTGTCGGGCCAGGCCTCGGCGCCCCTTCCGCCGATCGACGGAGCCCTCGTGCTTGCACTGGCGTCTCCCCCGGGCATCGGGCCCACCTCCCCGATCGCCCGTTCGGCCCGGCCGGTCCCCCGCCGTCCGGGCCGGTGCCCGGTGCCCACAGCCGCCCCGCCGATCCCGAACGGATGTTGTGAGCGGCGTCGCCGAGGGGCGACGCCGGAGGAGTCACCGATATGGCTTTGTTCCGAAAGAGCCGGGAACGCATCGTCAAGCGCGGCGCGGACACCGGTGCCGTCGAAGAGCAGGAAGTCCGCAAGGTCGGCCGCGAGACCGTAACGATCCGGCGGATCCGGTCGGCCGAGCCCGAACCGGCCGCCCCACCCGCCGAGAAGGAACGCAAGGAACGTCGTCGCAAGCCGCGCGACGACCGCCGGCCCGACTCCGCTCGCCGGGGGGGCCGGTCCCGCCGTTTCGAAGAGGTGGTCATCCCACCTCCCGAGACCGAGCGCAAACAGATGCTGATCCGGCGCACCCCGCACCAGACGCAGATCGTCGTGCTCGAGGGCGCCCTGCTCGTCGAGCACTACCTGGCCCGGTCGGACCGGCTGTCGCTCGCCGGGAACGTCTACCTCGGGAAGGTCCGCAACGTCCTTCCGGGCATGGAGGCGGCCTTCGTGGACTTCGGCGAGGCGAAGAACGGCGTGCTGTACGCCGGCGACGTGCATCTCCACGCCAAGGACACCAACGGCGGCCGCCGCACCCCGAGGATCGAGAAGGCGCTGAAGGTCGGCGACGAGGTCCTCGTCCAGGTCGTCAAGGACGCCATGGGGCACAAGGGGGCCCGGCTCACCAACCAGATCAGCCTTGCCGGCCGCTACCTGGTGCTCGCCCCGGAGAGCGAGATGCGCGGGATCAGCCGGCGCCTCGACGACGAGGAGCGGGCCCGGCTGCGCCGGATCGTGGGCGACCTGCGTCCCGAGGGTTTCGGGGCGATCGTGCGCACCGCAGCCGAGGGGGCGACCGAGGCCGAGATCGAGGACGACATCCGCAACCTGCGGGCGGTGTGGGAGCACATCGCCGCCGAGGCGCCCAAGGGCGGCGCCCCGCGCATCCTCCACGAGGAGCCTCCCCTCGTCCTCAGGGTGATCCGGGAGCACTTCACCGGAGACTTCCGGCGGCTGCTGATCGACGACGCCGAGATCCATCGCCAGGTCGTCGAGTACCTCGAGACGACCGATCCCGACCTCGTTCCCAAGGTGCGCTTCTACGAGGACGAGATGCCCCTTTTCGAACGGTTCCACATCGAGGACCAGCTCCGCAAGGCGCTCGACCGGAAGGTCTGGCTGCCCTCCGGCGGACACATCGTCATCGATCGGACGGAGGCGCTGACGGTGGTGGACGTCAACACCGGGCGGTTCGTCGGCCACAGCAACCTCGAGGAGACGGTGCTCCAGAACAACCTCGAGGCGGCCGAGGAGATCGCTCACCAACTGCGCCTGCGGGACATCGGCGGGATCATCGTGATCGACTTCATCGACATGGAGAACGCCAAGAACCGCGAGGCGGTGCTGCTGCGGCTCCGCGAGGAACTCGCCAAGGACAAGACCCGCACCCAGGTCTTCGAGGTGTCGCACCTCGGCCTCGTCGAGATGACCCGCAAGAACGTCTCCGAGGGCCTGCTCGAATCGTTCTCCCACGTGTGCCCGGAGTGCGGCGGGCGCGGGGTGGTGCTCTACGAGGAGGCGGCGACGTCGGGCAGCCCGATCCCGCCCGACGTGGACGAGGCTGCCCCGTAGCCGGCCGGAGCCCGGCGCCGTGGTGCGTCGCCGGGGCGCCTCGCTGCGCGGGCCGACCGGCTACACTATGGTGCCGTTTCCCCCCTTCTTGAAGGAACGTTCGACCATGTACGCGATCATCCGGACCGGCGGCAAGCAGGCCAAGGTGCGAGAGGGCGACGTCATCGACGTCGAGCGCCTGCGCGCCGAGGGAGAGGTGACCTTCACCCCGACGCTGCTCGTCGCCGACGACGGCACCGTGATCTCCGCCCGGGACGAACTGAAGGCATGCCGGGTCGTCGCCCGGGTCGTCGGTGAGTCCGCCGGGCCGAAGATCGACATCTTCAAGTACAAGGCCAAGACCGGCTACCGCCGGCGCCAGGGCCACCGCCAGAAGTACACCACGATCGAGGTGACCGGTATCGAGGTGCCCGGGGCCGGGAAGAAGGCAGCGGCGTCGGTGAAGGAGCAGGCTCCCGAGGCCGAGGCCGCCGATGCAGCCGAGGAGGCCGCCGCCGAGGAGACCGCCGCCGAGGCGGCTCCGGAGCAGGAGGCTCGCACGGCGGCGGCGAAGAAGACGACGAAGAAGAAGGCGCCGGCCGAGCCGGCCGCCAAGGAGGATTGAGGCGATGTCGAAGACGAAGGGTGGCGGCTCCACCAAGAACGGTCGCGACTCGGCGGCGAAGCGTCTCGGCCCCAAGGTCTTCGACGGCCAGCGGGTTCCTGCCGGCACGATCCTCGTGCGGCAGCGAGGGACGCGGATCCATCCGGGGGACAACGTCGGGCGGGGCGGCGACGACACGCTGTTCGCCACCGCCGACGGGATCGTCAACTATGGCTCCCGCCGTGGGCGGCGCCAGGTGAGCATCCTCCCCGACGAGACCGTCGAAGCCTGATCGGCCGACCGGGCCGGCTGGAGTGTTCGTCGACGAAGCGAGGGTGCATCTCCGCGCCGGAGACGGCGGCGCCGGGGTCGCCGCATTCGCCGGTCTCCGGGGCCGCCCGCGCGGCAAGCCCGAGGGCGGGAACGGCGGTGCCGGCGGCGACGTGATCGTCGAAGCCGACGCCGGGATGGCGACCCTCCTCGAATACCGGCGCCACCCCCACCACAGGGCCGGGAACGGCACCCATGGACGCGGCGACGTCCAGCACGGGCGGCGGGGCGACGATCTCGTCCTCAAGGTGCCGCCCGGCACCGTCGTGAAGGACGACGACGGCACGGTACTCGCCGACCTCGCCCGGCCCGGCCAGCGGGTGACCGTGCTCACCGGCGGGAGGGGTGGGCGCGGCAACGCGGCGTTCGTCGGGCCTCGCCGGCTGGCGCCGTCCTTCTCGGAACAGGGCGAGTACGGCGACGAGGCGTGGTTCTCCCTCGAGTTGAAGCTCATCGCCGACGCCGCCCTGATCGGTTTCCCCAATGCCGGCAAGAGCACGCTGATCTCGCGGGTGTCGGCGGCGCGGCCGAAGATCGCCGACTACCCGTTCACGACGCTCGAGCCGAACCTCGGCGTGGTGTCGCTCGACGATCGGGAGTTCGTGCTCGCCGACATCCCCGGCCTCATCGAGGGTGCCGCCGAGGGGCGGGGCCTCGGCCACGAGTTCCTCCGTCACGTCGAGCGGGCCCGGGCACTGGTGATCCTGCTCGACCCGTCGCCGCTCCAGGAGCACGATGTCGTGGCCCAGTACTCGATCCTCGTCGAGGAGTTGCGCAGCCATCGGCCCGACCTCGTCGAGCGTCCCCGGGTGGTCGCCGTCAACAAGGCAGACCTTCCCGAGGCCGGTCCCGCCGTCGAGCGGGTTCGCGCCGCCGGGGTCGATGCCCTTCTCGTCTCGGCCGCGACGAACGACGGTCTCGAGCGCTTGATGTACGCCGTCGTCGAGGCGGTCGACGTCGCCGAGCGAGCGCTCCCGGACCGTGAGGGGTTCGTGCTCCATCGCCCGGTGCCTCCCTCCTTCGAGGTGCATCGGTCGGGCGACCGCTGGGTGGTCACCGGCAAGGCGGCGGAACGGGCGGTCGCCCTCGACGACCTGACCAAGCCGGAGGCCGCCGACTTCGCCGCCCGGCGCCTCGCCCGCGCCGGCGTCGACGACGCCCTGCGGGAGGCCGGCGCCCGCCCCGGCGACGAGGTGCAGATCGGCGAGATCGTCTTCGAGTTCCGCGACGAGGACGGCGGGTAGGGCCGGCCCGGGATCAGCCGAGGCCGGCGAGCTCCTCGGGGGTCAGGCACTCGAGGAACGCCGGAAGCAATTCCTGGAGGAGGACCGCCGCCGCCTCCTCAGACGGTTCGAAGTTCCCGGTCGCCAGTCCCTCGGCGACGACGTCGCGGAAGCTCTCGCCGGCCAGCATTCGTTCACTCAGGCAGCGGGCCGACGAGTCACTCACGCCGGAGCCGGTGAACTCGGCGACCATCATGGCGGCGAGATCCACGCAGCCGAGCGTGAGGTCGACCACCTCTCGACGCTCGTCGGCCGAGGCGTCGGCGATGAAGTCCTCGAAGGTCCGCCCGGCCTCCACGGTCTCCAGGATGCGCTCTGCTCCGAACTCCTCGACCATGCCGACGGCGATGCAGCGGGTCTCCTCCTCGCCGATCGGGGCCTCGGGGTTGGAGGCCTGGGCCTCGGAGATGCTCTGGCTGAGGGCGTCCACGGCTTCCTGATCGGCCCCGCCGATCAGGTCGTCGTCGCCGCACCCTGCGACCAGCAGGGCCAGCACCGCCAGGACGATCGTCACACGTTTCACGGTTGCCTCCCTTCGGCTCCGGGATGCCGGGGCACCTTCCCGGCAGCGTACACTCGCCCGCCATGAGGAGACCCGCAGCCACGGGACCGATCGTCGTCAAGATCGGATCCTCCAGCCTCACGGGAGGGGGATCCGGCCTCGACCACGATTCGGTGCGGAGGGTGGTGTCCCAGGTCGCCGCCGTGTGGCGGTCGGGGCGCCCCGCCGCGCTGGTCTCCTCGGGTGCCGTGGCGGCCGGCATGACCGCGCTGCGGCTTCCGTCCCGGCCGCGCGACATCCCCGGCCTCCAGGTGGCCGCCGCCGTCGGGCAGGGCCGCCTGATGGAGCGGTACACCGCCGAGTTCGAGGCCGAAGGGATGATCTCGGGCCAGGTGCTGCTCACCCGGGACGTGCTGGCCAACCGCGGCCAGTACCTGCATGCCCGCGAAGCCTTCGAGCGCATGCTGGGCATGGGGGTCGTGCCGGTCGTGAACGAGAACGACACGGTGGTCGTGGACGAGTTGAGCTTCGGGGACAACGACCGCCTGGCGGCGATCGTGGCCCATCTCGTCGGCGCGGCGATGCTCGTGATCCTCACCGACACCGGGGGCCTGTACTCCGGCGACCCTCGCATCGACGACGAAGCCCTGTTGCTCGACGCCGTGCGGCACACGGACGAGGTGCTCGACGGCATCGAGCGGGGCCGGGCCGGGCCGGTCGGGTCGGGAGGGGTCGCCACCAAGGTGGCGGCCGCCCGGATGGCCGCCTGGTCGGGGATCCCCACGGTGATCGCCGCCGCGTCCGAACCGGCGGTGGTCCAGCGGGCGGCGGCCGGGGACCCGGTGGGGACCTGGATCGAGCCGCGTTCCTCCGGCCTGTCGAGCCGCAAGCTCTGGATCGCCTTCGGGCTGCCGTCCCGGGGCCGCGTCTCGGTGGACGACGGGGCGGTGCGCGCCCTGGTCCAGGGCGGGCGGTCCTTGCTGGCGGTCGGGGTCACCGCGGTCGAGGGATCGTTCGACGAAGGCGACGCCGTCGAGATCGTGGGGCCGGACGGGCGGGTGATCGGGAAGGGCCGGGCGGCGATCGGAGCCGCCGAGGCCGCCGCCGGCGCAGGGCGCCACAGCGAAGAGGTCGGCGGCGAGGTCGTCCATCGCGACGACCTGGTGGTGTTCGCCGGCTGATCTCCGCCGGGTGCCCGCCCTACACTCGCCCGCATGGGACGATCGGGCACGGGCGGCGCGGCGGCGGCCGGACGGGCGCGATGAACGAGGGCCCCGCCGCAGTCGCTGCCGCCCTGCGGGGCCGGGGCTACCTCGCCGACGACCGGATCGCCCAGGTGGTGCACCTCGCCCGGCGGCTCGAGAAGCCGGTGCTGGTGGAGGGCCCCGCCGGCGTCGGCAAGACCGAGCTCGCCAAGGCGCTGGCGGGCGCCTACGGGCACCGGCTGATCAGGCTGCAGTGCTACGAGGGCCTCGACGAGTCCAAGGCGCTCTACGAGTGGAACTACCGCAAGCAGTTGCTCCGCCTCCAGGCCGACCGCGGCCGGGCGTGGGAGGAGGTCGAGCCGGACATCTTCTCGGAGCAGTTCCTCCTGGCCCGGCCGCTGCTCGAGGCCATCCGGTCGCCGGAGCCCGTCGTGCTCCTCATCGACGAGGTGGACCGCGTGGAGGTCGAGACCGAGGCCCTCCTCCTCGAGGTGCTCTCCGACTTCCAGGTCTCCGTGCCCGAGTTGGGGACGATCACGGCCGTCGGCCGGCCGATGGTGGTCCTCACCTCCAACAACACCCGGGAACTGTCGGAGGCACTGAAGCGCCGCTGCCTGTTCCTCCACATCGGCTACCCGACGGTCGAGCGCGAGCGGGAGATCCTCCTGGGCCGGGTGCCCGAGTTGCCGGAATCGCTCGCCGAGCAGATCGCCCGCCTGGTTCGCAGCATCCGTGCCCATCCGCTGCGCAAGCCGCCGTCGATCAGCGAGTCGATCGACTGGGCGCGGACGCTGCTGGAACTCGGGGTGTCGGACGTCGATGCCGAGATCGCCTCCGGCACGCTCCACGTGCTGCTGAAGTACCGGGCCGACATCGAGCGGATCGAGGAGAGCCTGGCGGCGGAGGGCCCGGGGGGATAGGTGCTGATCACCGGCTTCATCGCCGAACTGCGGTCGTCGGGGATCCCGGTGTCGATGGTGGAGGCGATCGACGCGGCGCGGGCGTTGCGCCACACGGACCTCTCTGACCGGGAGATGGTGAGGGCCTCCCTCGGAGCCACCCTCGTGAAGGATGCCCGCCACTGGGACGCGTTCGAGACCGCCTTCGAGGTGTACTTCGGGCTGCGGGCTCCCGGCCCGGGCGCCGCCGCGACGCGCGACGGCGCCGATGCGGCGCTGATCGGCGGGTTCGGGGGAGGAGCGGCCGGGGAGGCCGACCTCGACGCCCTCGTCGATGCGCTGTTTCGGGCGCTGCGTGACGAGGACGACGCCCTGCTGCAGGCCGTGGTGCGCCGGGCGGTGGCGGGCCTCTCCGGTTGGGAGCCGGGACGCCCGGTGGGCGGCGCCTACTAC